>CENU01138917.1_pt1 | contig 17959 bp, 16 predicted proteins | sample 361331 | NCBI WGS metagenome assembly CENU01 (sample SAMEA2619766, study PRJEB7988) | marine metagenome | isolation source: saline water (ENVO:00002010), including | reverse complement strand
GCACAAAACTCAGCTGATGCTGGTTTTAAACACGCTAATGCAGCTTTCATAAAGGCTAACTCAGCACTTAATAATATTACAGAAACATTTGAAATAGTATCACCTAATGATACGATACCAGTTGTTAAACTACAAGCTTCAAGTGATTCAAACAATGATATAGATGTAGTAGTTGCACCAAAAGGTAATGCAGCTTTTCTTTTAGAAGCTTCAAAGGCGGCTGCTGGAGCTAATATAGCACAATATCAGACTGGTGGCTCTCAAGTGATGTCTGGAGTATACGCATATCATGTATTTACATCGAATGGTACTTTTGCTCTTGCAAATGTAGCAAATGTTGAATATCTTGTGGTTGGTGGTGGCGGTGGAGGCGGTGGCACAACATCAGGTTCAACAGGTGCTGGTGGTGGAGGTGGTGCAGGACGATTATTAACTGGAACCTTCACTAGTTTGGGAACAGGGTCTTATGCTGTTGTTGTTGGTACAGGTGGCGCTGGTGTTGATACAGGGAATGCTAATAACGGAACTTTATCATCAGTTAATTCAATTGTCGCAGCTGGTGGCGGTGGCGGCGGTGATGGTGACCCAGAAGCTGATGGTTCTGATGGTGGTTCCGGTGGCGGTGGTGGTGGCGACAATTCTAATAGAAGTGGTGGTTCTGGTCTTTCACCTGGAGGAAATCCTGGTGGTGCTTCTTCACCATCCATTGGTGATGTTGCAGGTGGTGGCGGAGGTGCAGGTGCGGCTGGTGGTGTAGGCACAGATTTAACTGGGAATGGCCCAAGTGGCTCAACAGGTAGACCACCGGGAACTGGTGGTGATGGAGGTGCTGGTTCTGCAAACCCAACATTTGCAGCTCCACTTATAAGCCCAGCAATACCAGCAGATGCAGCTACAGCAATAGGTGCCACAGGATTATTTGCAGGCGGAGGTGGTGGCGCTTCAAATCAACCTGGAGGCGGAGGTGTAGGAGGTTCTGGTGGAGGCGGAGGTGGCCGAGGACCTGGAGGTGGTCAAAGTGCTGGTGTCGATGGCACTGGTGGTGGTGGAGGTGGTGGTGAAGAAAACGCTCCAACTGAATCAGGAGAGAAATCAGGTGCAGATGGTGGTGATGGTATTGTTATCTTGAGATACAAAGCTTTTGAAGGACAAGGCATTAACAAAAGAGGTTTGCATGCTGTTGATTTACAGAGAAAAAGAGATGGTGATGCAAAAGTTGCGGCCGCAAATAATAGTTCTATTTTAGGTGGTGAAAATAATCAAATATCTTCAGATGGTGTACATAGTTCAATTGTTGGAGGGCAGGATGTAAACATAACAGGAACCCACAGTATTGCAGGTGGCGAATCAACAACGGCATCTGGTAATCATAGCTCTGCTAGTGGCCAATCAACAACGGCATCTGGTAATCATAGCTCTGCTACTGGTCAATCAACAACTGCTTCTGGCACTCATAGTTCTGCTAGTGGTCAATCGACAACGGCCTCTGGTACCCATAGCTCTGCTAGTGGACAATCAACAACAGCATCTGGCACTCATAGCTTTGCAATAGGCAACGACACATTAGCTTCTGGTAATTTCAGTTTTGCTGGTGGTTATTATTCTACTGCATCAGCAAATTCTTCATTTGCAATGGGTTCTGGTGCAACAGCGAATGGTGATTTTAGTGTTGCTCATGGTAAGGATACAGTAGCATCAGGTATTTATAGTGTTGTGACTGGAACGAGAACAACATCAAATGGACAATACTCTTTTGCAGCGGGATTTGCTGGTTTCTCAAGTGGTGCATACGGATTTTCTTATGGAAGCAAATGTGAAGCTTCGGGGCAATATTCAGTTTGTTTTGGTGACGATAATACCGCATCAGGTGAAAATGCAGTTGTTCTTGGAAGTGCAGACTCTACTGCATCTGCGACCAGAACAGCAATTTTAGGAAGTTCCTTTGCAACAGCAAACGGTGGTGGTTCAGTTATTTTAAGTTCAGCAACTGGTGTAGTTGCAAATGGTTTATATTCAATAGCAGGCGGGTATCAATCTAGGTGTATGGGTAACTACTCAATTGCATTTGGTTATCAAGCAAGATGTGATGAAAATGATGGTTTTGTATTTGGATCTCAGAATCAAATAATTGATGGTGGTCAGTACAATTTTATAGCTGGTGGAGCTGACAACCAAGCTTATGGTGATTGGGGTTTTATAGGCGGAGGCCGGTTTAATGATTACGAATCTCTCGCTACTCAATCAGGCATGGTAGGTGGCCAGAGTAATGAACTATTTGGTGATTATGCCTTTATGGGTGGTGGTTATTTAAATGATTTAGAGAGTACGTCTGCCGGTGGTGCTATGATTGGTGGTTATCAGAACTCTCTTGAAGGTGATTATGGTGTCATATCAGGTGGACAATTTAATTTCATAAATGATGATTCTCTTGTTAGCGCTATAATAGGAGGTTATGACAATGATATTTATGGTGATTACAATTTTATAGGCGCAGGCCGTTTCAATAGAATGACCAACAGCGGCGTGAGTTACTCTGCAATTGTCGGCGGTCAAAATCATCTTATAAATCATAACAATGGTGATTATAGTGGAATGTTTGCTGGGTATTCTAATTTATTACAATCTGGTCGTTCTGCTGCGATTGCTGGTGGGAGTAATAAGTTATACGATAGCGCTTTTCAATCAGCATTGATTGGAGGTGATGCTAACTTTGTCAACGCTGATGAAACAGTTATCGCCGGCGGTAGAAATAACTCAGCTAATGTTACTTCATCAAAAAATATCTTTATAGGTGGTGGTGCAGACCATATTTTAAACTCTTCAAATAGTGCTATAATAGGTGGTAGTGATAGTGTAATTTCTAGTGATGATCAAGGAGCGACTGTAATTTTAGGAGGTAGTAAAGGTAGAGCTGGTTATGGGGGAGGTGGTGTTGTAATACCTGGTCATTATGTTAATTCATCTGAATCCAGTTATCACTTTACAAGACAACACACACTTTTAACAAGAACCACAAGTGCTAATAAACATGATTTGACATTAGATGGATCAAATACCGTATTGACAACCGCTGCTACAGGAACTTATAATAAAACAATTGCTTGGCAAAGTTCTTTTTCCACAGTATCTTACTTCAAAGGTGTTTGTGTAGCTCACTCAGATCAAGGCGATGATGCTAAAGCATGGGAGGTTAATGGTTTAATAAAATCAAATCGTTCTTCAGGAGTTACAACACCATCTTTTGTAGTTACGGAAAAATTTGCTACATCTGGTGCATCCGCATGGGATCTTGAAGCAGAAAAAAGATTTAACGGAGCTACCACATGGTTACGATTTACAGTAACAGGTGAAGCCAGTCATGACATAGCGTGGTCATTGAAAATAGAATCAACTGAAATGAACCATTCGGACACTACTCTACCATTATAAAAAGGATATAAAATGGCATTACAAATAAATTTATTAAATACAAATGAAAAAAATCATTTAAATTTTAATTTTCCTGAGGCATATGCCAGGATTGAATCTTATCACGGTAGAAAAACTACCATAAACTATAAAGTTTGTGTTTATCCAGATTCTTCAAGTGCAAATACAGAATTGAGAGGTACTTTTATTTTTAGAGAAACCTATCAAATCTCTAAAAATGATTCTGATATTTCTGTTAATTTATCTTCAGGAAATGTTATGACTGAATTGTACACACACTTAAAAACGCAAGAGTCATTTACAGATGGCATAGATGTATAAACAAGTATATAAATAGATTGAAATATTAAAGGATAAAAGATGCCATTAAGTTCAGGATATTCAGGTAAACCAACAACAAGACAAACATTTAAAGATTATTGTCTGAGAAGACTTGGTGCACCTGTGATTGAAATAAATGTAGATGATGAGCAAGTAGAAGATCGTATTGATGATGCTTTACAGTTTTTTCACGACTATCATTTTGATGGTGTTGAAAAAATCTTTATGAAACATAAAATTACTCAAGCAGATATTGATCGTAAGTGGATATACGCACCAGATGCCGTAATTTTTGTTACAAGTGTATTTCCTTTTGATGACTCTAACTCATCAATCAATATGTTTGATCTTAGATACCAATTAAGATTGCACGACTTGTATGACTTTACATCCGTTTCTTATGTGTCATATGAGATTACAATGCAACACATTAGAACTCTCAATCTTTTATTTTCAGGCACACCACAGTTTAGATTTAATCGTCATCAGAACAAATTATTTTTAGATATAGATTGGACAAGAGATTTAAATGTTGGTGAATATGTAATTGTAGAGTGTTATCGTAAGTTACAGCCAGACACAATCTCATTAACTGGTACTGCATCTATGAATACAAATGCAAACACGATTACTGGCACAGGCACAATCTTTGACCAACAAGTTCTTGAAAATGATTTTATCATTGTTGGTTCAGAGGAAATACAAATTAAAAGTATAGATTCACCAACAGCCATCACAACTAAAACAATACCTCAGGCAAATACTCTTGATGGTGCAATTACTCAAGCAGGATATTCAGATGTTTGGGATGACAGATTCTTAAAAAAATACGCAACAGCTCTTATCAAATATCAATGGGGTTCTAATCTATCTAAGTTTGCTGGTGTTCAAATGCCAGGTGGTGTTACACTTGATGGCCCTAGAATTATGGAAGAGGCCAAAGCTGAGATAGACAAAGTAGAAGAGGAGATGCAAGTTTATAACGTGTTGCCAAATGAAATTTATATGGGATAATAATGGCAACTAATCAGTATTTCAATCCTTTTCCAGCCAATCAGATAACAAATGAACAACTTTTAGTTGAAGATTTAGTTATTGAGTCCATGAAAATCTATGGCATGGACATTTTTTATTTACCAAGAACAAGTAGAGACTCAGTTGATTATCTTTTTGGTGAAGATACTCTGAAGCAATATACTTCAGCACACTCTATCGAAATGTATCTTGAAAATATAAATGGCATGGAAGGTGAAGGTGATTACATCTCTAAATTTGGATTAGAGATAAGAGATGAAGTTAATTATCTTGTATCTCGTAGAAGATTTGTAGCTACAACTGGTCAATCAAGGCCAAATGAAGGTGATTTAATTTATGTGCCACTTGTAGATTCATTTTTTGAAATCACTTTTGTTGAACATGAAAATGATCAAGCCATGTTTTATACATTAGGTCGTGGTCGTGATGCAAATGTTTATGTGTTTGCATTAAAACTTAAAAAGTTTGTATTCTCAAATGAAGTCATTGAAACTGGTATTGCAGAGGTTGACAATGATATTCGTGATATGTACCCAAGAACAACGATTACAATTACTTCAGGTTCTGGTACCTTTGTTGCTGATGAAATAATATACCAAAGTTCAGATGGCACTCTTGCAAATGCAACAGCGCAAGCTCTTGTTCATACATTTACACAAAACACATCTTTACAAGTTTACAGAACTCAAGGCACTTTTGGTTCTGGTAATGTAATTGGTAACACATCAAGTGCTCAATGGATTGTAAATACTGCTGATGATACTGCCACGATGAATACTGCATTTGAAGATATTGTTGACAATTATAGAATAGAAGCAGGCGGTGATGGCATATTAGACTTTAGTGAAACAAACCCATTTGGTGAGGCATAATGTTAGGCAATTCACAATTTTATCATAGAACGATTAGAAAAGTTGTTGTCGCATTTGGCACAGTTTTTAATGATATACTTTTACAGAGATATAATGCGGATGGTTTAACAAAAAGAGAAGTTTTCAAAGTGCCTTTATCTTATGGTGCAAAAGAAAAATATCTTACAAGAATTACATCAGACCCCAATTTAACAAAATCAGTTGCAACTGTAGTGCCTCGCATATCATTTGAAATGGTAAGTATGTCATATGACACAGGTAGAAAATTAAATACACTTACTCAAAATTTTGCAGCTAATACAGCTACTGCTGTAAAAACACAATATAGGCCGATACCATATAACTTTGAATTTAATTTATCAATCTATGTAAGAAACACAGAAGATGGTACACAAATATTAGAACAAATATTACCATTCTTCACACCAGATTTTACAGTTACAGTAAACTTTATACCTGAAATGAATCAGAAATATGATATGCCAATTGTGCTTAATTCTGTAAACTCCACAGTTGATTATGAAGGTGATATGTTATCTACACGATTGATTATGTGGGATTTAACATTTACTGCAAAGAGTTATATTTGGCCACCAGTTAAATCTGGTAAATACATACGTCAAGCAAACACAAATGTTTATATTGATAGTCAAGCTAAATCTAATCAAAAAGTTACAACTGATTTTAGGCCCGACATCCCAGATAGACTTTTAATAGAAGGTGAAACGATTCGTGTTACAGCAAGAGATGTTGTAGGTGTCGTAAAAAAATTTACAAATGTTGCCAATAGTAAGTTGGTGGCAACTGATCTAAATAAACTATTAGAAGCCGGTGATATTGTTACAGGTGATACATCAAATGCAACGATTACAGTTTCATCGGTTGAAAGTGAGCCTTTAAAGGCAGCTGAAATAATATTAACACCAGAACCATCTTCAGCCGAACCTGATGATGAGTTTGGTTTTGCAGAAAGTGTAACAGAATATCCAGATACATTGTTATGAAAAATGAGAAACTATCTAAACTATTAAACATTGAACCTATAGATGTAACTTCTACCGAATTAGAGCCAGTAGAACCTGAAAAGCAGGTTGAGAATGATGCTCAATTTGCTCGAGAGAATATTCGTGGTCTTATTGACAAAGGTGGTAATGCACTTGATAGTCTCTTGCGTGTTGCCAAAGAATCGGAACACCCTAGAGCCTTTGAAGTTGTAGCACAAACTCTTAAAAACTTAGGTGAACTCAATAAAGATTTACTTGAGATACAAAAGAGAAAACAAGATTTAGAACCTAAAAAAGCTCAAAATGAAATCAATGTTGATAAGGCTGTATTCGTAGGTTCTACAAACGATCTTGTAAAGATGTTAAAAGGCAAGAAAGATGTCAACTGAAGGGTATCTTGGTAACGAAAAACTCAAAAGAGTTGGTGTTGAAATCTCGTTCTCTGAAGATGAAGCGAAAGAGATACTCAAGTGTTCAGAAGACCCAATATACTTTATTAAAAAATATGTAAAGATTGTCAATGTAGACTTAGGTATCGTTGACTTTGATATGTGGCCATTTCAAGAAGAAATGGTTGATGGTTTTCACAAGAATCGTTTTTCAATATGTAAAATGCCACGACAAGTTGGTAAAACAACTACAACTGTGGGCTATATGTTGTGGGCTGTTTTATTCAACCCAGACTACACAGTTGGTATTCTCGCAAACAAAGGTCAACTTGCAAGAGAAATACTTGGTCGTTTACAAAGAGCATATGAATATTTACCACTATGGCTTCAACAAGGTATCATTACTTGGAACAAAGGTAATATAGAACTTGAAAATGGTTCTAAGATATACGCATATGCAACATCAAACTCAGGTGTACGAGGCGGTACATACAATCTAATCTTTCTTGATGAGTTTGCTTTCGTGCCTCATAATATGGCACAAGAGTTTTTTACTGCTACATACCCCGTGATATCATCAGGTAAAACAACAAAAGTAATCATTGTTTCTACACCAAATGGCCTCAATCTATTCTATAAGATGTGGGTTGATGCAATGGAAAAACGATCATCTTATATACCATTTGAAGTTCATTGGTCTATGGTGCCAGGTCGTGATGAAGCTTGGAAGAAAGAAACAATACGAAACACATCTGAAGAACAGTTCAGACAAGAGTTTGAAACAGAGTTTATAGGTTCGGCAGCTACACTTATATCTGGTGCAAAGTTACGTTCACTTGCATTTTTCAACCCTATCAGTACAATAGATCAATTAGATATGTATGAAGAGCCTAAAGAAGGTCATATTTACATAGCTACAGTTGATTGTTCAGAAGGTGTTGGTGCGGACTATTCTGCAATCAATATTATAGATGTAACAAAAACACCATACAAACAAGTTGCAAAATACAGGGCAAATGACTTGCCTTTGTTATTCTTCCCAAATATTATTTACTCAATGGGTATGAAATATAATGCAGCTTATATACTTATTGAAACAAATAACATTGGTCAACAAGTTGTTGACATATTACATTATGACCTAGAGTATGAAAATATTTACAAAATAGATCAACATCACATAAAAGGCCAAACAATATCAGGTGGATTCAAAAGAAATGCCTCATTTGGTATCAAGACTACAAAATCCGTAAAGAAAATTGGCTGTGCAAACTTAAAAACACTTGTTGAATCAGATAAGTTAATCATTGTTGACTTTGATACAATCAACGAATTGAACTCTTTTGTTCGTGTAAAAGATTCTTATGCGGCTGAAGAGGGTAATAATGATGATTTAGCCATGGGACTTGTATTATTTGGTTGGTTAACAGCACAATCATACTTTAAAGATTCAACAGATGTAGATGTGAGGTCGATTTTATTAAAAGAACAAACACTTCTCATAGAAGAAAGTCTAGCTCCAGTAGGAATTATTGATGATGGGTTACAAGAAGAGATAACAGTTGATGGTGATGATGTCTGGAGTCAAAGTGGCAATATAAATACGAGATTTTGAAAACACTAAATAGACAGTAAATGAGAATAAACAATCGTCTAGTCTAATAAAAAGGAGAAATCCATGGCATTTCAGTTATCACCGGGAGTAAATGTATCTGAGATTGATCTCACTACTATTGTCCCATCCGTTGCCACTTCAATAGGGGCTCACGCTGGAATATTTGCATGGGGGCCATCAAGTGAAGTAATCACAGTAGGTAGTGAGGTTGAGTTACAAGATAGGTTTGGAAACCCAGACTCAACAAACTTTGAATATTGGTTCACAGCTGCAAACTTCTTAGCATATGGAAATAATTTAAAGCTTGTAAGAGCAATCAACAAAGATATAACCGGCGGTGGAGCTGGAGCAAATAATGCTTCTGCAAACGGTGGTACAGTTTTAATCGAAAATGATGACGATTACGACTTAAATCACTCTACAGCAGCTGCGGCTTTAGGACCATTCGCTGCTAAGTATCCTGGCGCAAGAGGTAATTCATTAAGAATTTCTATTTGTCCAAGTGCAAACGCATTTTCACAAAACTTAGATTCTGACTTCGGTTTAACAGCTAATGCACTTAATTATCTTGTTGATACTACCACAGTTATTAATGTAGATAACGATGGTGCTGTTCCAGATGCTAATGATCATATAGTGCCAAGAGATAAAGTTTCAGTAGATGGTGGCACGACATATGTAGATGTAATTTCTGTAAATGCTACAGCCATTGTAGTTGGCACAACATTTTCTGCAAACCTAACAGTAGGCACACCAATTCTCCGTAGATGGCAATACCATGACGAGTTCAAAGTTGCACCAGGAACATCAGACTATGTGTCTAATAAAGGTGGTTCAGGTGATGAACTTCACGTTATTGTTGTTGATGAAGATTCAGAGTTTTCAGATGCAGCTAACACAGTTGTTGATAAGTACGCATTTGTATCAAAAGCCACAGATGCTAAGACAGGTTCAGGTGATTCAAACTTTTATAAAGAAGTAATTAATAGAACATCAGAGTACATATGGTGGACAGGTCACCAACCGGGCGCTACTAATTGGGGTTCAGTCTCTAGTACAGATTTTACAAATATTGACACACCATTTTCTGCATCATTTACAAACGGTGCAGATGGAACAACTTCAACTGCAAACGTAGTTACCGCATTTGATGAGTTTGCTGATGCTGATTCAGTTGACATATCACTTGTGATGACTGGTCCAGGGGATCAAACAGTTGCTACTCATGTAATTGATAATATCGCAGTTACAAGAAAAGATTGTGTTGCCTTTGTATCACCAAGAAGAGCAGATGTTGTAAACAATGCTGGTAGTGAAGTTACTGATATTAAATCATTCCGTAATTCACTTACCTCTACATCTTTTGCCTTCTTAGATTCTGGTTACAAATATCAATACGACAAGTACAATGATGTGTATAGATATGTACCACTTAATGGTGATATAGCCGGTCTATGTGTAAGAACAGATTTAGAAAGAGATGCTTGGTTCTCACCAGGTGGTCTTAATCGTGGTATTATAAAAAACGTAATTAAACTTGCGTTTAATCCTACAAAAACAAATAGAGATGACCTTTATTCAGAAGGCATTAACCCAGTCGTTGCATTCCAAGGCGAAGGCACAGTATTGTTTGGAGACAAGACAATGCAATCGAAGCCTTCTGCATTTGATAGAATCAATGTTCGTAGATTGTTTATCGTATTAGAAAAGGCAATCTCAAGAGCTGCAAGATTCTCACTCTTTGAATTTAACGATCAGTTTACAAGGTCTCAGTTTGTTGCTCTTGTAGAACCATTCTTGAGAGATGTCCAAGGTCGCCGTGGTATTACAGACTTTAGAGTTGTTTGTGATGAATCAAATAATACTGGCGAAGTAATTGACCGTAATGAGTTTGTAGGAGATATATTCATCAAACCTGCAAGATCAATTAACTTCATACAACTTAACTTTGTTGCAGTAAGAACAGGAGTTTCGTTTGAAGAGGTCGTAGGACGCTTCTAAATAAAAGGAAAACAGGAGAAAATAGATGGCTTTTAATGTAAACGAATTTAGAACACAGATGGTGGGTGATGGCGCCCGCCCTAATCTATTCGAGGTTGAGATGCCATTTCCAGCGTTTTCAGCACCAGGGAATGCCCAAACTAAAATGACATTTATGTGTAGAACAGCACAGTTACCAGGAGCCACTCTTGGTGTTGTGCCAGTTACATATTTCGGTCGTGAATTAAAGTTCATGGGTAATAGAACTTTTGCTGATTGGACTGTAACAATCATCAATGATGAGGACTTTTCAGTTCGTAACGCAATGGAAAGATGGATGAACGGCCTTAATTCACATAGTTTAAATGTAAGAAACCCAGCGGCTTTATCGCCACTTGGTTATTCAGTTGACGCTAAAGTAACGCAGTTTGGAAAAACTGGTGATGAATTGAAAAAATACAAGTTTATTGGGATTTACCCATATGACATATCTCCAATTGATGTAGATTGGGGTGCGAATGATCAGATTGAGGAATTTACCCTTACAATGGCATATCAATGGTGGGAATCCGAAGAAACTGGTGTGGTTTAACGAGAGCGTGCTCTCAAGATATAGGATGGATATTTTATGGCTATAAAGTTATTTGGCTTTACTTTAGGTAAAAAAGAACAAGCAAAGGAACCACCAAAAGGTCAAAGTTCCTTTGCTTTACCGAACGAGGCACTTGATGATGGTGCCGTTACCGTAACAAACAATGCTTACTACGGAACATATGTTGATTTAGAAGGCTCAGTTCGCAATGAACTTGAGTTAATCACCAGATACCGTGAGATGGCAAATCACCCTGAGTTAGATGGAGCGATTGATGATATTGTCAATGAGGCTATCACACATGATGTTGATGGCAAATCAGTTGATATAAATCTCGACAATCTAAAGCAGCCTGAAAGTATTAAGAATAAAATTAGAAATGAGTTTAACAATGTGAAACATATGTTAAACTTTTCAAACATGGCGGATGACCTCTTTAAAAGATGGTACATAGATGGTAGAATATATTTTCATGTCGTAGTCAATGAGAATAACCCTAAAGAGGGTATTCAAGAGCTACGATATATTGACCCACGAAAAATAAGAAAAGTTCGTGAGATTGTAAAAGAAAGAGACCCAAAGACTGGTGCTCAAATCATCAAGTCCATTGGTGAATACTATGTTTACAATGACAAAGGCACAACAACACAAACGTATTCTGCAAACGTAAACTCTGGTGTCCGTATTGCTACAGATGCAATTGTATATTGTTCATCTGGTCAAATGGATGCAAAGAATACATTTGTAATTTCATATTTACACAAGGCAATCAAGCCATTGAATCAGTTAAGAATGATAGAAGATGCAATCGTTATCTATCGTTTATCAAGGGCGCCTGAAAGAAGAATATTCTATATTGACGTAGGTAACCTACCAAAAGGTAAGGCAGAACAATACCTGCGTGATGTAATGGTTAAGTATCGTAACAAAATGGTTTATGATGCTGAGACTGGTGAGTTACGAGATGATCGTAAACACAAGTCTATGTTAGAAGATTTTTGGTTACCAAGAAGAGAAGGTGGTAAAGGTACAGAGATTACCACACTACCAGCTGGTGCCAACTTAGGTGAGTTAGAAGATGTGAAGTATTTTCAAAAGAAACTTCTACAATCACTTAATGTGCCTATCTCTCGTTTAGAACCACAACAAGGTGGTATGATTGGTCTTGGTAGAGTATCAGAAGTTACAAGAGATGAGATTAAGTTTAATAAGTTTATAATACGATTGAGAAACAAGTTCGCACAAGTTTTCGATCACGCCTTGAGAGTGCAGTTATCTCTCAAAGGTATAATGAGTGTTGAAGAGTGGGATGCAGCCAGAGAAGATATTTACTACAACTTTAAGAAAGATAATAACTTTACTGAGATGCGTGAAGCTGAGTTGCTTCGTGAAAGAGTCAACTTACTCAACACCGTTGACCCATATATCGGTCGTTACTACTCTACCGATTGGGTCAAAAAGAATGTTCTGCAAATGTCTGATGATGAGATAGAGTTAATGAACAAAGAGATGCAACAAGAAGGACCAGTTGTAACGCAACCAGAAGTTGATGGTCAAGATGCGGTTCAACCGCCGCAACCTAACAACGCTGATAATGTAGACACAGCCAGAGGGTTGAAGGCAGAGCAGATACTAAAGGTTATAGAAAATAACCAGAAGGCAAGACTAAATAGAAGATGAGGAGATTGATATGCCAGATTTAGAAGATTTTATAGACAAAGTTGTAGGCGGTGAAGCAGGAGCTGCAAGAGAGCAATTGCAATCTATGATTGGTGCAAAAACAGCAGATGCTTTAGATGCTCGCAAACAAGAAATATCTTCTGCACTATTCAATAATGGTGAAGAGCAAGAGCTTGAAGAACCTGAAACAGAGGTTGAATATGAAGATGATGAGGGTGTAAAAGAGATAGAGGCAAGTGCTGATGATCCAGAAATGGAGTATGAGTACGATGATTCAGAGATAGAGTACGAAGAGGATCCAGAAGAAAGAGAATGAAAGACTTAAAAAGTTTTTTAACAGAGCTGCAAGGAGTTGCTCGTATGAAAAATACGGCCGACTTCAAGCTCGTTATGGGTGCCGATGGTAAACCTAAAAAGATTAGAGCTCATCGTATTAAAGTTGGTGATAGAGCACCTGTTGTTGGTGATGACCCAGAACAAGATATGGAGCTTACTAAAGAAGATGTCTCTAAAGTAAAAGACCCACCATTTGTTCTTGTTTTAAAAAGAAAGGCAATCAGACCTTATCCGGGTGGTACAAAGATTGCTTTGTATTACAACAAACAGATAGACAAGTATTTTTCTGTTCCTTACGGCCCTAAGATGGCCGATAATGTATTACAATCAGAAGAGGATATATCTTCATTTGCGGATTACTTAGAAGAAGGCAAACAAGTCATGGATCATTTACATGACATTACTAAAAATAAAGCTAAAAAAAGTGTGAAGTTTGCAAATGGTGAATCAAGAAGTATTGATCATTATACAGCTTCTGCAATTGTAGGTGTGCATAAGAAAGTAAATGATGAAAATAAAAAGAAACTATCAGCAATGGTTCATCAAAGTCCTGATCATTTACTCGCAGCGGCTAAATTTGCTTTTAGGTTTGGACGAAAATGAATTTAGATTATCTTTTAGAGTATCTAACTGAAATAACACGAGCTCAAAACGTAGTTAAAATAGGCCGTGTAAAAAGAATACGCAGACGTATTCGTAGAGACTCAAAAGGTAAGATAACAGTACAAAGAAATAGAATTAGGTCTGGCATCAAAGGTTATCGTGCTACAGGCAAAGGCGGTCAAGTAAAAAGAATTACCGCTACTGAAAGAATTAAAAAAGCAAGACTCTTAAAAAGGTCTTGGAAAACAACAAGGAGAGCTAAACTACGCCGTTCAATGTTGAAAAGAAAGTTATCAATGAGAAGGCGTGCATCACTAGGACTAAGGTAAAAAAATGGCTATACAATTTGAAACAACAAATAAAGTAAGAGGACCATCAGTTATAAGAATACATGGTGTTGGTACAGCTAATATCAATGTGCAAAATACATTGTCATCTACGAGCACAACTGAAAATATAACTGGTTTTGCAATTCAAAAATGTGCATGGTCTACAAACGCAAGTATAATGATAAGATCAAGTGGTCAAGATGTATTAGAATTACATGGTCAAGGTCAAATAGACTTTGATGATGAGTTTGTTAATATTGCAAACACAGGGCCAGCTGCCGTTGGTTCACAGTTCCTTCAGGTTACTATTGCAACTGGTGGTACTGTTTTACTTAGAATTGCAAAAGAGGCAACTTATAGCCCAGCACTAACAGGACAATAAAATGAAACTCATATCAGAAACTACGCATAATGTAAAAACACAACTTATCGAAGAAGAGAACGGCAAGAAAAGTCTTTACATAGAAGGCACATTTCTTGTTGGTGATACAGTAAATAAAAACAATCGTATGTATAAAATGGATACGCTTCGTAACGAAGTGAACCGATACAACGAAGAGTTTATCAAGGGCAATCGTGCATTAGGTGAGTTAGGACATCCTGATACACCAACGATTAATCTTGAGAGAGTATCACATAAGATTGTTTCTCTCAAAGAAGATGGTAACACATTTTATGGTAAGGCAAAAATCTTAGAGACACCATACGGACAGATTGTTAAGAATTTTATCGACAATGACGTAAGTGTGGGTGTTTCATCAAGAGCTCTTGGTTCTTTAGAACCACAGAAAGAAGGATATAATTTGGTGCAAGATGATTTGAAACTTGCTACGGCTGCTGACATTGTTGCTGACCCCTCTGCGCCAGGTGCCTTTGTTAATGGCATAATGGAAAACAAAGAGTGGATGTTTGTAGAAGGTCATTTCGTAGAAGCTGACTTTGAACAAGCAAAGAAGCAGATTAAGAGAGCGACAAAAGCCGAAATCGAAGATGTTGCTCTAAAATTATTTGAAAATTACCTTAGAAAACTTTAAATTTATAAATATTGCATAAAAGGAGATAACTCAGATGTCAGAGAATAAAAACCAACTCATGGAAGCAGCTGCTGAAGTCCTCGCTCAAAGCAAGGCAAAAGCACCTTCCGAGCCAATGCCTAAAGTTGATACATCATCAGTTGGTGGTGTACAAGACTTAGGTGGACCAACACCTTCTAACAATAAACCAGATGACGATTCTAATAAGATCAATGCCTCTGGTGCAGCGCCAGATAATTCTGCAAAGAATCAGGCCACAATCAAGACAAAACCTTCAGCTGCATCTGCTAAGATGGAAGATACAGAAGCTGCAGAAGATGAGGTAATACAAGAAAAAGGTATGCCTCAAGGTCTTAAAGACTATCTTGCTAAGAAGAAAGAGAAGATGAAAGAGGAAGTTTCTGAAGATGTAGAATCTCTTTTCTCAGAAGATGAAAATATTTCAGATGATTTCAAAAAGAAAGCCTCTATTGTCTACGAAGCTCGTATAAATGACCGAGTAACACAGATCGTAGAAGAAATTGAAGGGCAGTATGCCGAGAAGTTTGAAGAGGCTGTTACTGAAATCAAAACAGAATTAACCGAAAAGGTTGATGAGTATCTTAACTATGTCGTAGAGCAGTGGATGGCTGACAACCAAATTGCGGTTGAGTCAGGTCTCCGTGCAGAGCTTACAGAAGAGTTTATCTCAGGTTTGAGAAACTTATTCGCAGAGCACTACATTGACGTACCTGAAGAGAAAGTTGACTTAGTAGATGAATTAGCCACGAGAGTTGAGGCTTTAGAATCCCAGCTTGACGAGGAAATGGAAAGGGGTATGGAGTTTGCCAAGGCATTAGTAACTGCAAGGCAGAACGAGATTACCGCTGAAGTATGCGAAGGTCTTACCGACACTCAAGAAGAGAAAATCAAATCACTTGCAGAAAGTGTAGATTTTTCCACAGAGGAAGAGTTCAGAGAGAAAGTACAAACCATTCGTGAAAACTATTTCCCATCAGAAGTGAAGCAAGCTGATGAAGAAACTCTAAATGAAAAAGTAGAAACAGATGCAGATAAGAACGTGTCTAATGACCCATTCGTAAATGCAGTTTCTAAGGCTATATCACAAACACAGAAATAACTTAAACTAAACGTAGGAGAAAAAGATGTATCTTTCAGAATCGTTACAAAAAAAGTGGGAAGGAGTTCTTGAGCACCCTGATCTACCAAAGATTGAGGACAAGTACAAGAAAGCCGTAACCGCTGTGGTTCTTGAGAACCAAGCTGTTGAAATGCAGAAGTCTGGTCAAATGCTTTCAGAGGCAGTTCCAACAAACTCTGCTTCTCAAGGTGATGCTGGTATCGCTGGTTTCGGAGGCTCTGCTTCCACACCAGTTGCTGGTTTTGACCCAATTCTAATTTCTTTAGTCAGAAGAAGTTTACCAAACCTTATTGCATATGACATCTGCGGTGTTCAGCCAATGACTGGACCTACAGGTCTTATCTTTGCAATGAGATCAAAGTTTGACACACAAGATGGAACAGAGGCATTCTACAACGAGGCTAACACAGGCTTCGCTGGTGAAGATGCTGCTCAAACAGCACTTGCGCCAGATGGTACACCTCCAACTGATGTGTTTACAAGTAACGCTGCTCCACAGGCCGCTATGACAACATCTAAGGCAGAATCTTTAGGTGATGGCAATGCTGCTAACACATTCCATGAGATGGCATTCTCAATCGAGAAAGTAACTGTGACTGCAAGAACAAGAGCACTCAAAGCTGAGTATTCTATGGAACTTGCTCAAGACTTAAAAGCAGTACACGGTCTTGATGCAGAAACAGAACTTTCTAACATTCTTTCAGCAGAAATTCTTGCTGAGATAAACCGTGAAGTTGTCCGTACAATCTATAAAACTGCTATTGTTGGTGCCCAGACAGGTGTAACCACAAAAGGTAAGTTTGACTTAGATACAGACTCAAACGGTCGTTGGATGGTTGAGAAAGTAAAAGGTCTTGCGTTCCAGATAGAACGTGAAGCTAACGCAATCGCCAAGTTGACTCGTAGAGGAAAAGGTAACATAATGATTTGTTCATCTGATGTTGCTTCTGCCCTCGCTATGGCTGGTCTACTTGACTACAACTCTGCGTTGCAATCTCAAGTTAATCTAACCGTAGATGACACAGGTAACACATTTGCTGGTACAATGTTTGGACGTATCAAAGTCTACATTGACCCATATTCTCCAGTAAGCTCAACAAATGAGTTTGCAGTTATTGGATATAAGGGTACAAATGCTTATGACGCTGGTATATTCTACTGCCCATATGTACCACTACAAATGGTCAGAGCAGTTGATACTGGTACCTTCCAGCCAAAAATTGGATTTAAGACTCGTTACGGTCTCGTGTCCAACCCATTTGCTGATGGTACAGATGCAACCACACAAGGTGCATTAACTGCCCAGACAAATAATTACTACCGTGCTATTCAAATTGCTAACTTAATGTAATAGAATAGCAACACCCCGCCTAGAGGCCCCTTGAGGGCCTCTTTTTTTATCTCCGCTTTTAGTTATGGATAAATAACATTATGGCAGTTACAGATACAAATCCAATCAATCCAAACTTTTTACACCCGAATAAGTTTGTGTTCTCTATGGCAAGAGCACCAAACTTGCAATACTTTTGTCAATCAGCAACTGTGCCTGGTTTATCATTAGGTGAAGCAGTATTCAATACACCATTTGTTGATCTATTT
>CENU01202329.1_pt1 | contig 17979 bp, 15 predicted proteins | sample 361331 | NCBI WGS metagenome assembly CENU01 (sample SAMEA2619766, study PRJEB7988) | marine metagenome | isolation source: saline water (ENVO:00002010), including | reverse complement strand
GATCTCCCCGCAGAGGACGTGACGCAGCGACAGGAGGCCACCTTCGTCGGCTCAATCGCCTATGACGATCTTCCCGCGAACGGACTGCTGAAACAGCTATACCTGTGGGACCCGTTGATGAACTTCATCGGCTCAGTGTTAGGCAAGAAACCGTTCTTTCGATTTGCAGACCCCCTTGGAGCCTGCTCGATCAATGTCTTCGTTGACGGCGGTCAGCACGGCTGGCATTTTGACGAATCGGAGTTCACGATCACGCTTATGCTGCAGCAGCCAAGCGAGGGCGGATTCTTTGAATATGTGCCGGGTATTCGGGGTTTGGATAATGAAAAGGAAATTGTCGGAGGCGTTCTGGAAGGCAAACGTGACGGCGTCATGCAGCTGCCGTTTACACCCGGGACGCTTTTAATATTTGGGGGTCGCCAGACAATCCATCGTGTCACCCGTGTGAGTGGCGCAACCCCGAGGCTGGTCCCGGTGCTTTGCTATGCCGAAAAGCCGGATCTCGTGAACAGTGAACAGGTGCGCAAACTCTTCTGGGGCCGCGCCGCGTAGGGCACTGTGCGTCTTTCATGCTCGCTCAGGGCCAGGCATGCTGCTTCTTCATAGAGGGTGGACGCTCCCTAACGGTTTTGAGAAAGACTGTCTGAAATCAGGGAGATCATTTCAAACATCACTGATGCCGCGGTATGGGCGGTAATCTGGTTCGGTGAGTCCTTGGTCGGCATCATGCAGACCACGTCACCGCCGATAATGTTCTTGCCCCGGACGCAGCGCAAAAGCCGCATGACTTCGTCAACCTGAAACCCCTGAACGCCAGCCTCGATGTTGGCCACACCGGGCGCCACGGTGGGATCCATGCAGTCAAGGTCAAAGGTGATATAGAGCGGCGCATCACCGATACGGTCATTGATGATCTGCATCGTCTCTTCAGGGCCGATCTCACGATAGCGTTTCATGGTGATGAGTTCATACCCGAGTTCCTTGCTGGGGTTCAGCCAGCTCAAGGTTCGTGGATTGCCGCGCATGCCGATCTGTACGCTGTGACTGGCATCAATCAGACCGTCGCGCACAAGGTAGCTCGCCCAGTGCGCGGCGGATTTCACGGCACCCAGAAAATGGGGCACCTGTTCATAGGCATCGGTATGGGCATCAAAGTGCAAAAAGACGGCTTTCTCCCCGTTCGTCAGCTTTGCGTCGGGCCCGGCGATGGCCTGGATGATGCCGCCGGTGACGGAGTGATCCCCGCCCACCGAAACCGGTCGGGCACCTGCGGCATCAATCCCGCGATAAAAATCAGTGATGCGCTCAATACAGGCTTCGTTGTAATTTGCCTCGGGCAAAGGGACATCCCCCAGGTCATGGATACGATGGGCGTTCCACGGATCGATATTGAATTCCACGTGGACGCGTTTTGCCATCGCGGAAACCTGGCGCAGGGCGCGGGGGCCCAGGTGCTGATCGCGCTCCGTGGTGCCGTTACCTGTGGAGTGGGGGACGCCCACCAGCGCAATGTCGGCATTGGCAGGATCCCGGTCGAGCGGGGCCCTGAAGAGTGTGGGAATATCCCACCAGTAAAGCGACTCCAACATCATCTTGTCGGTGTCTGAAAGGTGCTGTAAGTTCATGGCAATTACCCCAGTGGTGATATCAGTTAGGCACTAGTCTATCGCCCGTAATACGCCGCGTCGCAAATTGACCGGTGTTGCCTCTTGGTTTAACTTTTGAGGTCTTAGGAGTTTGGGTTGCTTCGGGAAAGCGAGCCCCACTCTGGGAGCAAAAGAATGCGGACACTTAAGAAATACAGCCTGGATAAGAAGGGCCTGCCCACTGCGGCTGCGATCAAAGCCTATGAGCGTGATGGGGTGGTGTGTCTCAAGAACGCTTTTGACGAGGCATGGGTCGCCCAGGGCCGACGCGCCGTGGCGGCCGCGATCGGAACCGCGAGCCGGAGCGCGCTTCGCGAGGATCATGTGGAGTCGGGGGAAAAGGGTCTTTTCTTCTTTGATACTTTCCTGTGGCCGCGTCTGCCGTCTTTTGCGAAGTTCAGCTTTGAATCGCCCGCGGCCAGACTGGCCAAAACGGTCATGCGAAGCCGCGGCCTGCTGTTGTACTTCGATATGGCGATCGTCAAGGAACCCGGCACCAGTGTAAAAACCCCATGGCATTATGACGAGGCGTACTGGCCAGTGTCAGGGACGCAGGTCTGTAACGTCTGGATGGCGTTAGATGATGTTCCCCAAGACACGGCCCTGCGTTTTGTGGCGGGGTCCCACAAAATGAATCAGGACTTCAAAGGCATTGATTTCTTCACCAAGAAAGGCATGCAGGGGCAGACCAATCCCAGCCCGCCAGACTGGGATAAAGAAACGCAAGGTTTTGAAATTGCCAGCGCGCCCATGAAAGCCGGTGATTGCGCGATCCTCAATTTCCGAACGCACCACAGCGCTCCGGGCAACCTGCAAAAGCGCCGCCGCCGTCGTGTGATCTGCACACACTGGTTTGGCGATGATGCCCGTTACGCCGATAAGCAGTGGGAGTGCAATCCCAGCGAGCGTGGCGACAACCTGGTGGACGGCGGATCCCTTGAATGCGCTACGTTTCCCCGGGTGATCTAGGTTCCAGACCGTTTACCCGGGCCAGGGACGCTTGGCCGCCAGCCGGTAATCAAAGTCTGCCAGGATGGATTCATCTACGCTGATGCCAAGCCCCGGTTCCTCCGAAAGGATGAACGAGCCATTTTGTGTTTGCTGCCAGTTCAGTCGACAGAAGACTTGAGTTCCTGCCTTGAACCTTGAGAAATACTCAACGCCGGCCAGGTTCTCGATCGCTGCGCCGGCACTAAGACTTGCGGCAAGCGCTGGTCCCATGCTGTTGAAGTTATGAATAGCCACCTTGCAGGACGCCGCCCGGGCTGATGCTGCCATCGAAGTGATCGTGCTTAAGCCCACGCAAGCGATATCCGGATTCAGTATGTCGGCGGCGCGGTGGTTTAAAAGCTGAGAGAACCCAGCTTCGTCACTCAGGGTCTCACCCGTCACGATGTCGACAGACCCAGATTCAGCAAGGCGGGCAAGCGATTGAAAATCCTCGGTAGGTACGGGGTCCTCCAGCCAGCGGATACCCATCGCTTCAAGCGTGTTGAGCACGGTTTTCGCTGACTCATAATTCAGCGCGCGCCAGGCATCCACCAGAATATCGCATTCCGCCGGCAGTGATTCGCGCAGTTGTCTGAGGTGTGTCAGTCCTTCATCAATGCTGGTGTCGTTCCAAAAAGGATAGACCTTCACCTGATTAAATCCCGCCTCATGCTGGCCTCTTGCATAGTCGATAACATCGTCAAAGGGGAAGTCTTTGTTGGCATGGCAGTTGGTATAGACCGGAACCGCTTCCCGGCAGGCGCCACCCAGGAGCTGATACACGGGCTGCGCTTGCGCTTTGCCCTGTAGATCCCACAGCGCGGTTTCTATCCCGGCAACGGCGCATGAAAAATGCAGCCCCGTTTGCAGGGTGGCAAAGCTGTGCACGGCGTTATGGCGAAATTGGGCAATTTGCGGCACGTCATTGCCTTCGAGATATCTTGCCAGTGCGTCGACGAGGGCTGCGACGGCAAGTTCGCAATCATTCGGCACGTAGGCCTCGCCCCATCCAGAAAGGTTTTCGTCAGTTTCCACTTTGACCAGCACAAATGCCTTACCGAAGGCCCAGTCGCTGTCCGATACATGAGCGGGAACAACATAGGTTTTAATTTTTGTGATCTTCATAACTCATGAAACCGGGTAACTGGAATGCGGATTTTGTTAAGCCTCATGGAGAGAGCTGCGCCAACGCGCAAAACTATAACGCCTGTCGGGTTTGAGAGCCTATCCGTAAGGGATAGAATTGAGGCGTCATGACTTTTTAATTTCAGGCAGCAGCCTGAGGGAAGCGCTTTGTGGAGCTTAGCCCTTGAACGCACCAATTTTCGGATTCGATAACTCCTACGCAAGGTTGCCGGAGCATTTTTTCGCCCGCCTGTCACCGACGCCGGTAGCGGATCCGAAGCTCGTCCAGGTCAACGATGCGCTCGCTGGGCAGTTGGGCCTCGATCCGGCGATGTTGCGTTCGCCCGAAGGTATCGAGATTCTTTGCGGCAACAAGCTGCCCGCGGATGCCGAGCCGCTGGCAATGGCCTACGCTGGCTTTCAGTTCGGCGGCTGGGCGCCGCAACTCGGTGATGGCCGCGCCATTTTGCTTGGGGAAGTCACTGATGAGACAGGCCAGCGTCGGGATGTTCAGCTGAAAGGCAGCGGACGAACCCCGTTTTCAAGAAATGGAGATGGCCGCGCGGTTCTCGGCCCCGTGCTTCGGGAGTACCTCGTGAGCGAAGCCATGCATGTCCTTGGGGTGCCCACCACAAGAGCGCTCGCCGCGGTCACAACAGGAGAGGAGGTCCGTCGGGAGCGTGCGCTCCCCGGGGCGGTGTTAACCCGTGTAGCGAGCAGTCATATCCGGGTGGGAACGTTCCAGTTTTTTGCAGCCCGCCAGGATACTGACGCCTTGCGACAGTTGGCTGATCATGCCATCGACCGCCATTACCCGGATGCAGGGCAAAGCGAGCGTCCCTATCTCGCATTGCTTGAAGCCGTCATGGATGCCCAGGCGTTGCTGGTGGCGTCCTGGAAACTGATTGGATTTATCCATGGCGTGATGAATACCGACAACACCTCGATTAGCGGGGAAACGATCGACTATGGTCCGTGTGCTTTTATAGATACCTATCATCCCGGCACGGTATTCAGTTCGATCGACCATCAGGGCCGCTATGCCTATGCCAACCAGGCCCCGATTTCTCATTGGAATCTTGCGGGTCTGGCGCAGACACTGATACCTATCCTTGATTCCGATAACAAAAAATCCCTGGAGCTCGCTCAGCAGGCCATTGATACCTTTCCCGCCAAATTTGAAGCTGCGTACAACGATGGAGCAAGCAAAAAACTGGGCCTGGAAACGACAGAGACGGATGACGTCACGCTGATGACAGACTTGCTGGATGTCATGGCGGATCAGCGTGCCGATTTCACGCTTGTTTTTCGGCGTCTTTCAGATCTTGACGATGAGACAGGCCCCGAAGACGACACGATACGGACACTTTTCGATGATCCCGCCGCGTTTGATGCCTGGTCGAGACGCTGGCGGGCGAGGCTGAAGCAACAGGGAGTTGGCTCCAAACTGCGACGTGAGCGTATGGCGTCGGTAAACCCCGCGTATATTCCGCGCAATCACCGGGTGGAAGAGGTCATTCGCGCGGCAGAAGACCACGGTGATCTCGCTCCTTTTTTCAAGCTGCATGGGATCCTGGCCCGGCCCTTCGATGAGCAGCCTGAGCACATTGAATTCCAGAAACCTCCCCGACCGGAAGAAGTGGTGCACGCCACCTTCTGCGGCACCTAAGCCAGGACGGCGCAACTGATGTTCAAAGAGAACCTGGAGGCACGGTACTACACGGATCCTGCCATTTACCGTCGGGAGCAGTCCGGCATTTTCAATAGCAATTGGCAGTTGATCGCGCCACGCAGCCGATTTGTCGAAAAGGGTGACTACGTCGCGACCGATATTGCGGGCACGAAGGTTTTTGTCGTGCTGGGTGAGGACGGTGAACTGCGCGGCTTTCGAAATCTTTGCCGTCACCGCGGCGCAATGCTGCTTAAACCCGGGCAGGGCCGCTGCAGGTCCATTCGCTGTCCTTACCATAATTGGGTTTACCGGCTCGACGGCTCACTTGAAAGAGCCCCGTGGTTTTCTCATGCCGATGGCGAGGCGTCATTGACGCTTGAGGATTGGCCGCTGCATGACATCTCTGTTGCGCTTTGGCGCGGGCTGGTTTTTGCCTGTGTTGAAAGTCCGAAGACGCTGACTGACCAGTTGGGCGGGCTCTTGAATGAGATGGGGCAGGATCCGATTGAGGACTACCACTGGACAGAACAAAGAACCCTGATATTTGACGCCAATTGGAAGATCTACACCGATAACTTTGTTGAGGGTTATCACATCCCGGGAATTCATCCTGAGTTCTTCAAGGCCATCGACTTTGAAGAGTTTGAAACCACGGCAAAAGACACTCTCGTCCGCATGACGGCACCGACCAAAGGCGATCTTTTCTATCGCGGGCGCTGGCTGTGGATGTGGCCGAATTGGACCCTGTCTTTCTTTAACGGCGGGATGAATACCTCGCGTATCAATCCCCTGGGTGTCGATCGGACCGAGTTAATTTACGATTTTTATTTTGCGGATCTTTCAGACGAAGCTCGCGAGGCGCGGCAGGACACTATCAAGCGGAACATTGCCGTCATCGAGCAGGATTTTGATATCTGCACGCATATCCATCAGAACTATCTTTCGGGGGGTTACCAGCCCGGGCCTCTCAGCCCGCGACATGAAAAGGGCGTGCACCTTTTTCAGAAACTGGTCAAAGAGCATTTGCAGAGCGCCGGCGAGGCAAAGCCCAACTGAAAGCGACCGGGCCTGCCAAAGGCGTGCCCGGCCGGACTCCTCAGACTAAATAGGAATGCTCTAATTCTTCCGTATGGGTCATCAATGATCTCTGGAGGGGACGAGATGGTAGACCGTTCTCCGCTGTTTAGAGCCTGAGACCAAATAGCGCATGACCTTTGACCCAAACTCGGAGAATGTCGGTGAATATTCCGGTTTCCAACTGGTCTCCTGATAGATCTTCTGATGGTTTTTTAGACCTGCAGCAGTTGGGTAGATTTCTACGATCACGTAATACACATAGCCTGCCTGGGGCAGGCTTCTGGTAATGGAGAGACTGGCGAGGTTGTTCTCGTCGTCTGATCCAAGAGGATGAGTTTCCTTGATCCAGTCCGCCCATTTTCTTGCTGCCTGGTCTACTTCATCTACTTTGTCCACGGGCACCTTAAAAACGCCGCCCCAATTTGTTTGGGGGATGGGGTCACCAGCATGCGCTTGAGTGAATACAGAAAAAACCAGACACCAAGCCGATACGATAAATACTTTCATAATTTTTCCGTGTGTAGGTGTATCTATTGAAACAAAGACGTGTGGGCTTTGATCAGTGTGATTGATCCCAGCCACCCAAAATCGCGTGTTTTAAGGGGCTACCTTACTGTCCTAATCACTTTGATCGAGATATGAAACTTATAAATCGAATATTACACAGTGATGTCTTTGCAACCCAGTCCTCAGTGGTCAACCGTATGCCCATAACATGGTTATACCACGCCAGGTCTTCAGTGGATAATCATGTATGTGCGTTGAGATCAGGTCGAGAACTCTGACTCTTTGGCTTTGATCAGAGCGGTGATCACTTCGTTATAAGGGGCGTTGAGCCCCTGCGCCTTGGCCACCTGCGGCACCATGCCGTTTATCGCATCCACTTCAGTGAGTCGCTGTGCCTTGAGATCCAGAAGCATCGAAGGCCTGGCATCGGGCATCTTGCTGCCAAAGTTCTTGAGATACTGAATGGGATCGCTGAATGAAAAATGTATGCCTTGCGCTTTGCCTGCTTCGTAGGCCTCGATAGCCAGTCTGCTCGCGATTTTCCAGAGCAGGGGATCATCCATCACTTCTCCCAGGTTGCGATTAAATGCGGCGGCGGCGCCACTCAAGCCCACGTTGCAGATAAATTTTTCCCAGATCAACTGGTTGATGTCTTCGTAGGTTTGGACGTTGAAGCCGGCGCTTTGCCATGTGTCAGCAACCCGTTCGAGCCGGTCGGTGATACCGCCGTCCATTTCACCCAGACGAATGAGTTCCATACCGTTGTGGTGGACGCTTCCCGGTTGGGGTATCGAAGCGCCAAAACCCCCAGCGACGCCGAGCAGGATATTCGCACTCTCGAGGCTGCTCTTTATCCGTTCTCCTGCACCGAGACCGTTTTGGATCGTGAGGATCAGCGCATCATCCCGAAGTCGACCCTGCAGGCTGCCTGCGACGGATGCGACACTCGATGCCTTGGTCGCAATCACCACGAGTTCGCAGCTATGGGCGGCGGTAATGTCGGTGGAGGCGTTGATGCCGTTGACCGTCCGCTCACCACTGACCCCTGAAACCTTGAGACCTTGCTGGTTGATGGCATCAACGTGCTCACGCCATAGATCGATGGCCCATACCTTGTTTCCTGCCTCGGCAAGAAAGGCCGCGTATACTGAACCCATCGCGCCAGCGCCGATAATTGCGATCTTCATAATGACTATTGCAGCGGTGCGCCGCCCTCTGCTTCGCGTTTTGCAATAAATTCATCCAGCTCCAGGGCGATGCTGTCATCCAAAGGCGGTGCCTCATATGCCTTGAGCAGATTGTCTGCAATCTGTGCTGCCCGTTGAGCGGCGTCAGGTGCGCCGGCTTCGCTCCAGCTTTCGAAGTTTCTCCAGTCTGAGAGCATCGGATGATAGAAGGCGCGCTCGTACCGTTCAATGGTATGCGCACTACCGAAAAAGTGACCGCCCGGTGGAATCTCGCCAATCGCGTCGACGGCCAACTCCTCAGGTGAAAAATCAATGGGCCGAATGGCTTCGACAAGTCCTTGAATCATCTCGGCGTCGACGATGAACTTTTCGATAGACGCGCTGAGGCCGCCTTCAAGCCAGCCAAGACCGTGATAGACATAGGTGGCGCCGCTGATGAGGCAGGCCCACAGGCACATCTGTGACTCATACGCGGCTTGGGCATCCACGGCGTTTGAGGCGTTGGCGTTTGCGGCCCGATAGGGCAGTCCGTAGTGGCGCGCCATCTGGCCAATGACCAGCGTGGTTTTGACATGTTCGGGTGTGCCAAATGCCGGCGCGCCACTTTTCATATCGGCGTTGGAGACGAATCCGCCGTAAGTCACCGGTGTGCCGGCTCTGACCATCTGGCAGAACGCGATACCGGCAAGCGCTTCAGCGTTTTGCTGGGCTAACGCGCCAGCGAGCGAAGAGGGCGCCATGGCACCGGCCAAGATAAAAGGAGAGATCATTAATGCCTGACCGGCAAGCGCGCATTCGATCATGCCCCACAGCATCGACGCATCGTACTCACGTGGTGAATTCGGGTTGATTGATGCAAACACGCAGGGTGTTTTCTCAAATGCTTCTCGACCCAGGCCGTGAACGATCCGCGTCATCTCCAGAGCATCCAGCGTGCGTTGCCGATTGTGGTTGTACAGTCGAAAGGTCTTGTCTGTCAGCGTGACGATCGATCGGGTCGCATGAAGATGGCGGATCGGCACATCGATGTCGATCGGCTCCACCGGGTAGCCGGCGGAACCATGCGCAACGTTGACCATTTGTGTCAGTTTCAGGAAATTTTCGAAGTCTTGGCGGTTACCCCCACGACGTCCATTCAGCATGTCGGTGGTATGAGGTGCGCTGCTTACACACGAAAAATTGATATGCCGGTTATCAAGGTGCAGGTCATGAACCGGGTTACGCGCATGCAAGGTAAAAGAGGCAGGCGCTTTGGCGACATATTCCATGACGAGATCCGGATCGAATCGCACCATGGCGTTATCTTCGTCAACCCTGGCGCCGGCTTCTCTCAGGATCTTTCGGGCTTCCGGCAGGGAAAACCGCATGCCGTGTTTTCGCAGCACCTCAAGGGATGCCGTGTGCAATGATGCGACGTCGTCCTCGGAGAGGATAGAAATCGGGGAGAGGGGGTTCACGACCGGCCCCGAAGGAAGTTGTTCTATTCCACGCGGCGCCGCACGTTTGCTGCTTTTACGTCGAGGCATGAGTGCTTTATTGAAGTTGATATGGAGGTTGAATGGGTCTGCCGGAGAATTGTCGCCTGAGCGCTAACGATTCTCGACAAGGTCGTGCTCGCTCAACACTACCCCATCGGCATCCGCATACAAAAAATGCCCGGGATGGAAAGTAACACTGGAAAATCGTACGGGAACGTCGAGCTGACCGTCACCCTCCGGAGAGGGACGGGTCGGGTTTGTGCCAAGTGCTTTGACTCCGATCGACAGTTTCGAAATCGCGGCGCTATCCCGCACGCAGCCGTTGATGAGTATTCCTTTCCAGTTATGGTCGATCGCAAGTTGTGCGAGTTTGTCACCCAGCATGGCGCATCGTAATGAGCCTCCGCCATCAATCACCAGGACATGACCCTTTCCATTGGTCGCCAGAGTGGATTTCGTTATTCCAAAATTTTCAAAAACCTTCAGCGTTCGGATTGGACCATAGAAATTAGTGTGGCCGCCAAAATCCAGGAAGATGGGAGCGCAGACTTCAAGCTCATCTGCGTGATTATCAAAAAGATCTGCTGTTGCGAATTTCATATCTGTCTTCAGGGGCACCAACTGGGTGTTTGCCCGGACTCTATCGCGAGATACTTATAAAGCAACTCCTGACCGAGACTTATATTGTCTATGTAGACCTCTGCTGAGAGATTTCCCGAGGCAAGGCGCTCTTGCGCGTCGATTGAGATCTCTGACGCCCTCGACAAAAGTTGTGTGGCGTAATCCCGTGCCTGGATCGCTTTTTCTCCTTCGCTCTTGCACCAGACCTCATCTGACTCGGACTGGGCCTCAAGCCGAGGTGTCTGGATGCCAGCGATCTGAACGGTTTCCGCAACGTCGGCGATATTAAGCAAAAGGGTATCCGCACCGATGATTTGAATCAGTGTCGCTGGAGTGTAATTGCAAGGGCAGCCAGCGGTGAGTGGTTGACTGGCCAGAATCAACAAAATACCGATCAATCTATTCCAAAAACTCGCTCGCCTGATCGATTTTTTGTCATTGATACTCATAAGTATAGTCTACGCAAACATGACTTCCCCGCGCAGGGTGTGCTCTGGAATCGATCCGATCTTTGCGCAATATCACTGTAAAGTTTTTAGAAATAATGTGTGAAAGTCCAATTTCCGAGACTTTTCGGACAGTTTTCTGGGTTTCCTGAAATAGGCGCGTATCGTCAGAAAATCTTCTACCCCGCAGATTCACCGTATTTAGTCAGACGCGACAGCGCCTGTTGACGGAGCCCTGCGCATATGTTTCACTGATTGAGACGTTTCCTGAGCAAACCGCTCCGAAACGCGGTTTGTATGGATGGTCGACAATTGCAGTCGACAAAATTTTAAGAAAGCTTTTTATCACGGGAGGACTAAAGGTAATGAAAGAAGTAAAAACTTTCCAACAGATGTATCGTGACGGCCACGTTAACCGCCGTGAATTCCTGGCGGCTATGGGTGCCTTGGGCATCACCGCAACGACGGCAGGGAGTCTTTTAGGCTCGGCCAGTGCGCTAGCTTCAAGTCCGACCCGTGGTGGGTCAGTGACCTTTGCATCGAACTTGCATGGACCTGATGACACGCTGGATCCGATTCTCGGGACGTCGACGATCGACTATACCCGTGCAAACGCCATGTACAACGGTCTGATCCAGGTTGGGGACGACATGAGTCTGCATCCCGAGCTCGCCGAAGAGTGGGATGTTAATGATGACGCGACACAGTACACCTTCAAAATCCGCAAGGGCGTGGCGTTTCACGGCGGCGGAGAACTGACCGCTAAAGATGTCGTGTTCAGTATGAATCGTCATATCGCAGCTGGATCTCCCTCCTCGATTAAATCTTTTTTCGCTAGTGTCATCGAATGGAGAGCGGTTGATAAGTACACGGTGAAGCTGACTCTGAATTCACCTGACGCGGATATGCCTATTAAATTGACTCAGCCGCAGGCGAAGATCGTGAAAGCCAACACCATGAACTGGTGGGAAGCTGGTTCGGGACCTTACAGGATGGATTCATTTCAGGCGGGTGTGAAGTCAACGCACTCACGGAACGACAACTACTGGCGTGACACCGGTCAATGGCTTGATGGTATCGAGATCACGGCGATCACTGATCCCAATGCACGACTGAACGCATTGCTTGCGGGCAGTGTCGATATGATCACCTTGATCAACGCCAAGACCATCGGTCGAATTGAGGAGTCCGGTAACAAGGTATTGTCAATTCCTTCGGGTCTTTATGGCGGTCTTTGTTGTCTCAAAAACACCGCGCCAGGATCAGACGATGACTTCGTGCAGGGTCTTCGTTATATCCAGGATCGCGAGCGAATTGTCCGCAAATTCCTCAGAGGTCAAGGTACCGTGGGTAACGATCATCCGATTAATATTTCATACGGCGGCGACCATTGTAGTGAGCTTCCACAAATTGCATATGATCCGGATAAGGCTAAGTATCATTTGAATAAGTCGGGCATTAACGAAGCAGAAGCTTATGTTGCACCTGTGATTGGCTTTATCGAAGATGCCATGCTCCTTATGCAGGCTAACCTTAAGAAGATCGGATTTAACTTAAAGATCAAAAAGGTGCCGACGGACGGGTACTGGGGTGCGGTTTGGATGAAAGAACCGTTGAACGTGGTGACTTGGAACATGCGTCCGACTGCTAACTCGATGATGGCGATTCAATTCGCGCCAAACGGCAACTGGAACGACACGTTCTGGAACGACGACCGCATGGGGATGCTGCTTAAGGACTCTCTGGCGGAGACTAATCCAGCCAAACGTCACGAGATGCATTGCGAGATGCAAAAACTGGTATCCACCAAGAGCGGTATGGTCATTCCGGCCCATACCAACATTCTTGATGCGCATAATCCTAAAATCCACGGCTTCTCAAATTGCCCGTTAGGTCAGTTTGGCGGTAATGGATGGGCAGAGTTTATCTGGAAAGACGCGTAAACCCGTCAACTTAGTTTCAATTAGAAAGGGTTCGCACGTTGTTGTGCGAACCCTTTTGTTTGATGAGCTCTAATTTCAGGACTCTGGATAAATAGAAATGGTTTGGCGTGCGCTACTTGCTCGTTTAGGTATCAGCCTTGTAACGCTGTGGGTGGTTTCTGTACTCATCTTTATCGGTACCAATTTATTGCCGGGGGATATTGCCCAAATCATTCTCGGCCAGATGGCAACGCCGGAAAACACCGCGGTGCTGCGTGAAAAACTGGGACTCGATAAGCATCCTCTCGAACAGTATCTTGTTTGGCTATCCAATGTGGTAATGGGAGATCTTGGTATCTCGAAAGCGGGATTGGGTGCCGGTCTCGGTACGCCGATTGTCGAGATGCTCGGGCCGCGCATTGATAACACTGCTATGTTGACAATATTAGTGGGTGCCATTGCGATACCAATCTCTGTGGCCCTTGGGTTATTGGCCGCGATGCATCCAGGCACGCGACTGGATCGCACGATTACTTTTTCAACTTTAAATATTATCTCGATCCCCGATTTTTTAATCGCTACTATGCTGGTGCTGGTGTTCGCAGTTTCTCTAGGCTGGCTGCCTTCGATCGTTTATTTACGGGGCGATGAAAGCGGTTGGTTGCTTATGAAAACGATTGCAATGCCGCTTATGACACTCGTCATTTTGTCATCTTCCCAGATCATTCGAATGACGCGAGCCACGGTGCTGAACGTCATGAGTTCGCCATACATCGAAATGGCTATTTTAAAAGGCATTCCGCGTCGCAGAATCATTCTTCGTCACGCACTTTTTAATGCGATCGGACCGATTGTTAATGTCATCGCGCTCAACCTTGCTTGGCTGGTGGGCGGTGTTGTGGTGGTCGAACAGATTTTTTCCTATCCGGGTCTCGCCAAATTAATGATTGAGGCCGTACAGATGCGGGATATGCCGCTCGTTCAGGCCTGCGCCATGATTTTTTGCGCGGTTTATGTTGTGTTGATTTTTATTGCTGACATGGCGACGATTCTTTCAAACCCCCGTTTACGTCATCCTAAATAAAAATCATGTCTGAACAAACGAACAACACTGACCAATCGTTCAGCTTTGACGAGTTGCCAGATGCGCCGCCAAAACGCAAGATCAAGTTAAGTTGGCCGGGCAAGATCGGTATAGCGATTGTGCTTTTTTGGAGCGTAATAGTTGTGATCGGGCCGAGCATCTCACCCTATCACGAGGCTGATATTCTGGATGAAGATATTTTTATTGTGCCCGGCAGTGATGAGATATATCCGGAGACTGAGTTTCAACCGCCGAGCAACATCGTATATCTTGGCAGCGACTATATTGGTCGAGACCTGTTATCTCGTATTCTGTATGGTGCCCGGACCACAATCGGCATCTCGGTGCTCGCGACATTATTGGCTTATTTAATTGGCGTGACGGCCGGCATTGCGGCATCGGTTGGAAGTCGTTATTTGGATATGGTATTGAGCCGTGTTAATGATGCGCTGCTGTCGATACCCTCGATCATGTTTGCATTGGTTCTTATCGCGGCGTTAAACAGCCCGGGTATTTTCTGGCTGATTTTGATTACCGGTTTTATTTATGCGACGAGCGTGTTCCGGATCGCGCGCTCACTCGGGCAGGAAGTGATGGTGAGCGATTTTGTCGAGGCTGCCAAAGTTCGCGGTGAAGGACTTTGGTGGATTATTACGCGTGAGATTCTGCCAAATATTGCCATGCCGCTGGCAACCGATTTTGGCTTGCGATTTGTCTGGGTCATTTTGTTTATTTCGTCGTTGAGCTTTCTTGGGCTTGGCGTACAGCCACCAATGTCGGATTGGGGCAGTATGGTTAAGGAGAATCTCCCGGGCTTGGTTCTGGGCTCTTATGCACCGTTGATGCCGGCTTTTGCGATTGCGAGTCTGACGATTTCGGTCAATATGATTGTTGATGATATTTCCGCCGCCACTGGCGGCAAACTGGCCAAGAGAATGATTTCATGAGCGCGCTTCTCGAGGTTGATAACCTTCGGATCAGTGCGCGTAACGACGATGATGAACTGATGCCTATCGTCAAAGGAGTCAGTTTCAGTGTCGCGCGCGGCGAGGTAGTCGCGCTGATCGGGGAATCCGGGTCCGGCAAGACGACTATTGCGCTTTCGTCTCTTGGATACACCAAACCCGGGCTTGAATTCGCGGGCGGTGAAGTCCGCCTTGAAGGCGAAGATGTCATCAGCATGAATACTGATCAGTTGCGCGGCCTTCGTGGCCAGCGCGTCGCCTATCTTGCACAGAGTGCGGCGGCAACATTTAACCCAGCCCTGACCATCGGGGAGCAGGTAACTGAAACCTGCGTTCTGCACGGTATCCTGACTCAGGAAGAGGCCGATGCACGCGCTGAGACGCTATACAGGGCGCTGGAGTTGCCCGATCCGGACAGACTCGGCAAACGTTATCCCCATCAAGTATCTGGTGGCCAGCTGCAGCGGTTGATGGCTGCGACCGCCTTGTGCGGCAAGCCGGATCTTCTGGTACTGGATGAACCGACTACGGCGCTTGATGTCACCACTCAGATTGAGGTGCTCAAGGCTTTCAAGTCAGTGATCAAGCAAGAAGGTGCGGCCGCAATCTATGTGACCCATGATCTCTCTGTCGTGGCACAGATCGCGGATCACATCGTGGTGCTGTATGCGGGTGAAATCCAGGAGCATGGCACGGCTGAGCAGGTGGTGAGTAAGCCAAGTCATGATTACACCCGCCGGTTGATGTATGCGGTGCGCCCGCCTCCTGCGGCAGGCCAGGGTGATGAAACCAGCGGTGAACACCACCGTGAAGCACCGGCGCTGGAGGTTAAAGATCTTCTGGCGGGTTACGGCATAATCCAGAACGGCCTGCCTTCTATCACTGTCCTACGTGACGTCAATGTTGCTATCGAGCGGGGACACAGTGTAGGGATCATCGGCGAGTCGGGCTGTGGTAAGTCAACGCTCGCTCGGGTGATGGCAGGTCTTTTGCCTGCAGCCAAAGGGCAGGTGTTGCTTGATGGCGAGGAACTCAAGCCCGCGCTCGAGCAACGTAAACGGGCCGAACTTCAGAAAATCCAATTCGTGTTCCAGATGGCTGATACCGCGCTCAATCCTCGCCAGCGGATTGATCATATTCTCGGCAGACCGCTAGAGTTTTATCTCGGTCTAAAAGGGGAAGAAAAACGCCGGCGAATCGGTGAATTACTCGATATGGTGGAACTGCCGCAGGAGTTTGCCGGCCGTTATCCTGAGGAACTGTCTGGGGGTCAGAAACAGCGTATCAACCTGGCCCGTGCCCTTGCTGCGTCACCAGAGGTGCTGCTGTGCGACGAAGTCATCTCGGCGCTTGATTCAATCGTTGGCGCCAATGTGATTGAGCTGCTAAAACGATTGCGTAAACAGACCGGAGTCTCGTTTGTATTCATCAGTCATGATCTTTCGACCGTCGCCTCGTTTGCTGATGAAATCGTGGTGCTCTATGCTGGCCGTGTGGTCGAAAAAGGCACTACCGATGAGGTGCTTTCTCCGCCGTATCACCCTTATACACGGCTTCTGATCAGTTCGGTTCCGGAGCTCAGGGTAGGCTGGCTTGAAGAGACCATGGAAACCCAGGAAGCCCAGGCCGGTATTGACCGAGTGGTGACGCTGAAGGAAAAGGGTTGCCCGTTCTTTGATCGATGTCCTATGGCCATCGAAGGGACCTGTGATGAGGAAACGCCCCCGGTCCGTAAATTAGCAGGCAACCATGCCATTGAATGCCATCGCAGTGAGGCTGAGTTCGCGCACTGAGCCGGTATGGCACAGCCGCCAATCATGGTGGAAAGTGAATACGATCAGTACGATGCGGTTGGCCTTGCCGGACTAATCGCAAAGAGTGAGCTTGGACCATCTGAACCGATTGAAGCGGCTATCAGCCGGATCGAATCGCGCAACCCCAGACTCAATGCAGTTGTTGCTAAGTGTTTTGATGCGGCCCGGGGTCTCATCGCCAAGGGCCTGCCTGACGGCCCGCTTGCGGGCGTTCCCTATCTGGTAAAAGATCTCAACACCTGGCTTGCAGGCGTACCAGCCACCAACGGGAGTCAGGCTTTCGCTGAGACGACCCCCGAATCGGACGGGATTCTGGTCTCACGTCTCAAGGCGGCGGGTTTGGTCATTCTTGGCAAAACCAACACGCCTGAATTTGGACTCAATATCTGTACTGCACCGAAGCTGTTCGGCCCAACGGTAAACCCGTTTGATGCAACGCTCTCAGCCGGAGGATCCAGCGGCGGTTCGGCCTGCGCTGTGGCCTCCGGTATGTTGCCGGCCGCCCACGCGACAGACAGTGGTGGATCCATCCGAATTCCGGCAAGCAACTGCGGTCTTTTTGGTCTAAAGCCTAGCCGAGGGTTGGTACCACTTGGTCATGACAGGGCAGAGGGGCTCGCTGGATTCAGTGTGGCACACGCGGTTACCCATAGTGTGCGGGATTCCGCGATGCTGCTGGATGTCACCCATGGTCCGATTCCGGGTGCGATCTACAGCGCGCCCGATACACAAGGCGGGTTTTTACAGTCGCTTGAAGGTGATCTGCCGCAATTCAAAGTGGGGCTTTGCACCGGCGGTTTCGCAGGAGAGACAATCGACACTCGTTGCGAAAAGGCCGCTATCGATGCGGGTAGGCTCTGCGAATCTGTGGGCTGTGTGGTGGAAGAAGTCATCTCGCCGGTGGACGGGGCGGCATTGCGAGAGGCTTTCGATGTTCTGTTTTCTGCCAATATCGCGAGTGTGGTGGGTAGTGTGCTATCACGACGCCTGGGTCAAAACCCCAAGACACTCTTTGAGCCCCTGACGATCGCGTGTGCCGAAGCCGGGCAAAGGCGCACGGCTGTGGAATATGTCGGCGCTATTGAAAGAATTCAGCAGGCGGCGGATGTTCTCGGTCGGTTTTTTCTTGAGTATGATGTGCTGCTGACGCCAACACTTGCAAAGCCTCCCTTAAAGCTCAACGAGGTCAGCATGGATTGTGATAATTGGTGCGTTTACCTTGAAGGGATGCTGGACGAGATACCGTTCACGCCGCTTTTTAATGCAACCGGCGCTCCCGCAGCTTCGGTGCCATTATCAAAAACTGAAGACGGACTGCCAATCGGGATTCAGATCGGTGCGGCGCTGGGTCAGGAGAAAACACTGCTGCGTCTAGCACGTGCATTTGAGGTTGAACGCCCCTGGCACTCCCGTATCTGAGTTCTAAGTTCAGGGAGATCTTCGAT
>CENU01204860.1_pt1 | contig 17988 bp, 1 predicted proteins | sample 361331 | NCBI WGS metagenome assembly CENU01 (sample SAMEA2619766, study PRJEB7988) | marine metagenome | isolation source: saline water (ENVO:00002010), including | reverse complement strand
TTTAATAACATGGCCACCAACGGAAAAAGATACAATCTCATTTTGAGAACTGCGACCGCTTCCACTACAGGCAGCTAGAGTTAGTAACGCTAAAGGAGATAAAATTGTTCGTTTATCTTTATCAAAAATAGTCATAAGTCGCTATTGCATATAACTCATATAAACCTTTAGGCGCTTGATTTAAGAAGCACCTACCCACTATGCGAGTTTTAAAAAGTTATTAGCTCAGCGTAAATTCTCCACTTAATATTATATCTTCTTCATTACTATTATTCAGGAACGATACCGTAATAGCAAAATCATCGCCAATAGATGCGGTTGGTGTTGAGACTTTATCATTTACTTTATCAAGAAGCTCTTGCAGTTTTATATCTAGCGATCCTGGGGTACTTCCGTTGGTAGACACAGGCGCAACAAATGTATCTACGTCACCATTAGTGATTGAGAAAGTGGCTTCAGCGCTAGTACTCGCTGGCTCTTGTCCCCAGACCTTTACCAATACAGTGTCATTGGCTATTGAAGACCATGTTTCTTTCGATCCGTCGCCTTCACGGTTCAATTCGAAGTCTAATTCAATTTTACGTTTGCCAGCGGTGTAGCCAGTCAAGTAATTGGTATTTTGCCCTACTGCCTCAATTTCAACGATTTCAATGCGTACATCCTGATTAATAGAAGATGTCCCGGTGTCAATTGCCGATCCAAGATCTATTGTAATATTAGGTGCAAAGGCAATGCCAGGCGTGTCTAAATCGTTGACCTGTTGAGCGGAAATAGTGTCCCCAGAAGCCAAATCTATAGAGATATAACTATCGCCATCATAGTTGACATCCTGTAACACGAGATCGAAATTAGACGTTCCTGAGGTGCCAGAATTACCGTCGGTGTCAAAAGATAATGTTATTCCATCAATATTTGGAGTTAAGGCCTGATCGTCTACAACTTTTATCGTGCCCTTTATGCTTTCCACCGCTACGTCGCTACCACTATCCGTTTCTTCCAGTAAATCTCCCAAGCCAGATATTTCATACTCATACCTACCAACAGTACTGAGCATATCAACATTTACATAATTCCCTATATCCTCCAAAAGAGAAGCGATTTTAAGATTTAAACTGCTCGGTGAATTTAAAGTTCCAGACGAAATACTTAATAAGTCCTCATCTGTATTATTCAGACTTACACTTGCCGTAGTATCATTGGAGCGCGTGAAGTTTACATTTGTGCTTCCTCCCGCTACAGCCTTAACATACCCATTTGTACCATCGCCGTCAGCGCGCACAGCTATGGTTGCAGACACCTCACGCTCTCCTGCATCTCTTGTATTATCAGGAGATTCATCATTTAGATCGCGAACTGTCACTGTTATGTTCTCATTCTTCGCGCTGTCGAACTTTGCAACCTTATCTAGGTCAACAGATATTGAAAATGGGTTGGCTGAACTCATGCCATTGACATTTTCTCTAACAATCGTCCGATCTACTGTTAATTCATTCGCAGTCAGGGCATACCCGCTTCCTTCAGAAGCCAAGGTCATATTTGCTTCAGCAGACCAATTCATCGCGCTGAAACTGATATCAGATGCGCCAGAAAGATCTACTGAAAACCCGTTACTATCATCAATAACGATATCCTTTACATCATCTAGGTTTCCTCCCGACGGAATTGCGTTAGACGCCATCACATTTCCAGCTAAATCTTTCACATCATCAATAATGAAGCCACTTACTCTTAGATCTGTGGAGCTGTCCCCCGATGAAACCGTGTATATGCCTTCAAGGATTGTTCCATTTGCAGCTGCAGTTAATTGCACCGTAGCACCAGTAGACAATGTGACCGTGATCTTGCTACCAATTTGTACTTGCTCATTCATATTAGCTGCTATGGTGATTTGATTACCGGCTTTGAATACTCCATTTCCTGTAGGGGAATCGAACCTTGACAACAGTGGCGGAGTGCTATCCACGACAATATCCCTATTGTCACCTAGGTTTTCTCCTGATGGAATGGTATCCGAAGACATCTGATTGTTAGCTAAATCTTTGACATCTCCAACTACGTAAGAGTCAATAGTAAGATCAGAGACATTGTCACCTGCAGAAATAGTATAATTTCCTGTCAAGACCGACGAGTCCGCACTAGTTGTTAACACAACCGTGTCTGTCGTTGAAAGAGTCACTGTAAAACTACTTTCCGCTTGGACTACTTCGCTCATGTTTGCCTTGATATTGACAATATCACCAGGTTTATAAGAACCGTCTGACGTTGCTGAATCAAAACTCGTGACAATTGGTGCAGCTGTGTCAGGTATTGTTGTATCGATCACAATACTTTTACTATTACCAAGGTTGTTGGCAACAGGCGGGTCGCCCGGTAACATTGCATTATTAGAAAGGTCTTTTACATCCCCAGTAACGAAGCTGCTGACCGTTAAATCTGTGCTACTATCACCAGCCTGAACTTGATAAACGCCTTGTAATTCTGTTCCACTAGAAGAAGTGGACAAAAGAATTTCAGCACCAGTTGATAAAGTAATAGTAAAGCTGCTTCCTGCTTTAACTGGTTCGCTCATGGTTGCAGAAATATTTATATTTTGGCCGGTGCCATAGGAGCCATCTGCTGTGGAAGAACTAAAGCTTACGATTGTCGGTGGAGTTGAATCAGTATCGATTACAATTGCGGCGTTATCACCAAGGTTGTTGCCTTCTGGAAGATCAGTAGATACCATCAAATTATTTGCTGTATCTTCTACAGTCCCAAGGACGAAGCCAATGACCGTTAAATTTGGGCTACTAATGTTAGGCTGAACTATATATTCGCCTTGCAATACTGTTCCACTGGAAGAAGTGGACAATGGAACCTGTTCACCAGTTGATAAAGTAACAGTGAAGCTACTTCCTGCTTTGACTGTTTCGCTCACGGTTGCTGTAAGAATAATAGTATCTCCAGCGCTATAAGTACCGGGAGCTGAGTCAGTATTTAATTCGACGATAAATGGCGCAGAATTATCAGTTCCTTCTATGGTGATATTTTTATTGTCTGATAGGTTTTGTCCTGCTGGAATATCAAATGATTGCAGTGATAAGCCTGTTGACGCTGAGTATAGTCCGCCTGAATAAGGGCCAACATTACTGTAACTTACGACAGATAGATCCGCTGAAGCATCATTTGCATCTACATTATAATTACCAGATAAAATGGACTCACCGGAGTTATTTGTCGATAATTCTACGACATCACCCGTGTCTAAAGTTACAAAAATACTGCTATATTGCAATAAAGGTTCAGAGGCTGTTGCGGTGATAAATATCGTAGCAGTACTGTCGTAGGTCCCATTCGCATTTGTAGAAGAGAAGCTTATTATTTCAGGATGCGTTGAGCTATTTCCTTGACCCGCTGAAACAACTTTTGCGGTCATTTTTGACGCATAATTTTCTTCGTAAGACCCTGCATTGTCTTCATACAAAACTTTTGCATCTATCATTTGACCAAGATCACTCGCAGTCAAAGTATAATATGGTGTAGTCGTAGTGGTGATAAGAGTAGGGGCATCTCCTTCAACATTGTGATACCATTTAAATTTCAATGTTGAGACATCAATTCCGTCTGGATCCGAGAAACCCGTAATTTCTAAAGTATTCCCTACTTCAGGCTGATTTGTAGAATAGCCTGCGATAACGGGGCTTACACCTTCGTAGTTAGCCGATAAAGCTCCGCCAACAACGTAGTCAGTTTGAGGAAAACCAAGAGTTACAGGATTATTGCCCATATCAAAATAAGATGCTGAGACCTTTATATAATGCCCGATATCGTCAACATTTGTAATTTGATAGGTCGCATTTGTGCCAATTTGTATGGATGTCTCATTTCCCGCTTCATCAACTTTAAACCATTCATATTGAACTGAACTGCCTGGATATGTATTGGTCATATCGATAGCAGGTGCATTTAATATATCATAATACTCGGGGTAAGCGTGATGGTCACCCCAAGTTATCACTCCAGTAGCCACAGGTTCACTGACGCCTTTAATTTCGAACTCGAGTTCGACGTAGCTGGTATGAATAGCGTTTGTGGGATCATTGGGATCGGCGTCTTTGACTTCTACTATAAAGTTATCATGCTCGAAATCGCCTGTGTTGAGATCTTGCACGTTACTATTATCGAGCGTGTAACTATAGGTACCGCTTGAGCCTAATGTGAGCGTGCCAAAATCACCCGCCTTCACATAATTACCACCTGATGGAAGAACATTTATCAAACTTAAGGAAACAGTATCTCCATCTTGATCAGAAGTATTTATAGATCCAGTTGCTGTTGGGCTAATGCCATCATCTTCTGTAACTTGCCCTGCATAATATGCGGCTGATGTGTTATTTTCAGATGCCGTGTTTAGAGAAAAACTATCGATTGTACCTACTGGAGCGAAGTTTGTATTTATGATCGTTCCTGAGGCGTCATAATACTCAGTTTTACCATAAGCCGTGTAAGATCCACCATTATATGTCCCAGCGGATTGTGAATAATATGCACCAGATGCCGTGCTCGTACCATTAATGTAGTTATCGATCGTTTGAAAGTAATTCGTCAATTCCTCTTGAGCACCAAACTCCATTGTTTTGTTGGTATAGGTATAGGAGCCTGGAGTTGCGCCTGGTGTGTAATAATAGGAATTTGCAGAGGTTGAGTTTTCTGAGGCGCTCCCAATAACCGTTGTTTCGTCTTTATCTTTGAATTCCAGCTGAGATTCTGCAATTTCAGAGGAGGGATCATTTGGATCTTCTAAATTTCCCTTAAAATTTGCATATCCAATAATTTCATAATTGTCTCCCCCTAAAGGGTCTACGTAATACGTATAATACTGTTCAATATGCCATGCGCCGGTGCTTGGAAGCGTTTCATAGGATGCTTTTATTGTTCCTAAGCTGCTCCATTGCGTTGGTAACGCAGAGATCATCAGATCGTTATTCAGCGGTTGAAGACTACTCACGTCACCTGTGAATGCAGAGCCAGTTATCGCTCCAGTATCATCGAAGGTAAATGTTTGACCATCCTCTGTTCTGACCCGCGTTATAAGCGTTCCACCATCGTATGTCCGATCTGTATAGACCGCAATTTCACTTGAATCTTCAACCCAAGCAGATGTGCTTGTATCCCAATTATATTCAATGCGTGTCTCGACAAAAACATCGGTGGGCGCATCAGTGGGTAATGTTACCGTTACATCGGCTTTTGGCATAAATTCGCTAAAGTCGATATTTTTATAATCATCCGTCTTAACGCTTACAGATCCAAGGTAGTTATAATTTGCATCATTAAAACTCGTTCTTGTTTCCTGCATCCAGGAGTCAAAGGCTTCATAAGCTGTTCCGATTTCAGCTCCACTCTCATCAAAATACGTATATTCTTTACCACCCTGATAAGCGGAGTCATCTCGTGTGAGTTTTCTATAAGCGGTATCTGTACCGCTAACTTCAAAAATAAAGCTATCAGGGATATCCTCAATGGCGGTACCCGTTAAAGCAAGACCGGACAAAGCACTGGGATCAAGCGCTGCTGCACTTACAACTCTGAAGCCATTATTATCGAGCGTGATTTGGCTGGTAAGCCCATTTTCTTCCTGGCTACCGCCTGTAAAGACACCATTTGCATCAAAGTTCTCAACGGTTTTACGCAAAAAACCAGTGTCTTGCTCTACACGATATTCGGTACTCGTGCCATTTGTATTCTGGACTGTGAAGAAGCTAGAAGACCAACTGCCAGATGAATTAAAATCACCAAGCCAACTTTGATCATTGTCATAAAAGTTCGCACCAGATCCATAACTGTCACTATAAGCAAAAGAAGATCCAATTTCTTCCCCGGCGGCATTATAATAGGTCGTGTCAACATTATTACCGCCAGTATAATAATCCGTGAATGCTTGTTCTGATTTATACCCTGCTGTTGTCAAAGTACCGCTCACATCAGCGGCAAAATTATAAATATCCTCCAGCGCAACATCACTATTTCCAAGGTGAGCTGATAAAGTAGAAGTGATGTCTGTCAGCGCAGAAACATCTGCTGAAGATGCTTCAATAGACCAATCTGCGCCATAGGTGGTTGTTATGCCATCGCGTATTTCTGTTCCCGATACGAGATCAAAGTTGGAATCAAATACAAAGGTCGAGTTTTCAAATACAACCCAGGCTGAGCCATCCCAATTATATCTTACATTGGTTTCTGTTGTTGTATTAGCGGTCGTGTCTTCAGAACGCGAGAAAACGGATTTAGACTGATCTTGAATAACCCGAACATTGCCAAGCCAGTTATAGTCATTATCCATAAAGTCAGTAACTTTTTCTCCCGACCAGCTATCCGTAAATTCATAAGTATGCCCTATTTTTTCGCCCGAGGCGTTAAAATAAGAATATTCTTTTTCACCGCCATATCCCTCATATGAGAGATCACGATACGCTGTTGTTGTTCCATTATCGTCAAATGTAAAACTTGCAGGAAGATCGTCTAAAACTGCGCCCGTTACCTCTAATGCAGCCAGAGCAGAGGTGTCCATCGTACCGCCTTGACGCTCGTAATTTGCCGTGATGGTAAACGTCAGGCCGTTATCTATCTCCGTACCGCCCTCAAACACACCAGAGCTGTCATATGTAAATAGCGATTTACGGTTTTGATCAACAGAGACCTCAACTGCAGACCCATCATCTTTTTCAACGCGAACATAGGAACGACTGGAGTTACCATCGTCATAACTATCGCCCTTCCAGTTCCAATCCTTGTCATAATATTGAATGCCAATGGTTGCATCAGTAATAGAGACGTCAGCGCCCATATTAGAATGATTTGAACAATAGTAATAAAGTGTATCAGGTGCATCTGCCGACAGCGTTACCTCTAGCTTGGCTCCAGCCTGACCCTGCGCCACGCCGTTAGACGTAACGCCTTGTGTAAATTCAACTCCACCTCCATGGGTCCCATTAGCGGTTTCGCTAAATGCAAATGGATGACCGCCTAAGTCGCTATCACTTAAATCAAATGTATAGGTTTTCCCTTCAATGAAGGTAATTGAATCCTGAGAAACACCATTAATTAGATACTTCCCACCCTCTACAGTCACAACGAAAGTCGTTGGGTCTTCAGCAGTAGAGGCGCTTTGATCCATTCCTCCATATCCGGCGCCCGTACTAATCATAGCCGAACCCATAGTATCGCCACTCTCCACAAAAATATCGACCATTTTCATGCCGATCTTTTCACCAGAAGAGTTAAAATAGCTCAGCTCATACCCATCACCCCAGTCATACTCGTCTTTTTTGTAAAACCCAGACAAACCAGTTTGTCCTGCAACAGAGAAATCATAAATATCGCTCAGCTTAACAAGCCCTGAATCAACATCTGTCGCATTGCTGTCAAATCTTACCACCTCGGACGCAAAATCATTCGACGTCATGGCCGTAAGCGAGCTCATATCAACGGACTGGCTTAATATGGTCCAATCGGCGCCATAAGTTGTCGTTGTTCCATCAGAACGTGTTTCTGACCCAGATATGAGATTAAAATTCTCATCAAAATTGAATTCCCACTGGCGCTCTACTGTACCATCTCGTGTCTCTGATCCAGTTTCTGTGCGTACACCCGTGGTCGCATCAACACTATCAAAGCGCGTTGATGTATAAGTACCCTCAGAATATGTAGAGCCAATAAACTCATCACTGGCGTTAAAATAATCCGTTCCAGATGCAGATGTATTCCCGTAAGTATCACTCCAAGACATCGAACGACCTAAGGAAGTCCCACTATCCGTGAAGTAAAAGACCTCTTGGCCTCCAGGGTAAGATTGGCTGAGATATTTAACATATTCATCGCCCGTAACATTCGTATCAGGATCAATAATAAAAGAAGGGGGCAGGCCAGAGACATTCGTGTTTGTTAACAAATTACTCGTATCAACAGTTTGGCTCGTCGTCTGACCAAACTGATTTACTTCACTCGTAATTCCGTCTCTGGTTTCAGTGCCACCAAGGAAGGCACCATTTGCATCAAATTTAAATTCCCAGTTATTTGAACCATATCCGTCTACATCAAGACCAGTTTCGATATATCCGGTACTATTGGGATCATCTTTTTCATGCCGGTAATGCACCCGGTCTGTGCCAAGCTCAACATTAGCAATATAGTTATAATCTGGATCTTCAAAATAGATGCTTTGTGGGGGATTATCCGTTAAATTTTGAGTAAATGTTGCAAATACGTTTTGACCGTCAACCGTAACTTCAGTTCCAGAGAGCGTATTAACAAATATAGCTTCTTGATTTTCCCAACTATAGTAATATTCAAGACTGTCGCTGGACGTTGCAGTTATACTCACAACACTCTCAATTGTAGGAGTATCGCTCTCCGGATTACTAATTATAAAACCATTTGTAGTAATTGATGCTTCACCATTAGTTACAGTTGTATCAGTGAGGTCTAATAACCAGTCAGGCTTATTAGGACCATAGTCTCTGTCCTCAGCTATTTCCTTCATTTCGAAGCCAGGAGAAAGCGCCGCTGTCATTGCCTCAACAGTTTCCGGAATCGATCCGTTGTCGCGCCCTAAAGGTATCGCAATGGCTTTGCCATCATACCCTGTTAAATGATCAACCCCAACGCCATAAAAATCAATCCAGCCACCATCCGTGGTGTCTAATCTAAAGAATTCAAAAATCGGGATTTGATCTTGCGCATCCAGATACATTTCATTTGCATGCGCGCGCCCGACAACATTACCAGCAGCATTATAATAGACGGTTTGTGAACCGCCCCACTCGTAATTTTCTACCACGGCATATCCAACGGTGCTCGCAGTATTTCCAGTTCCATCATTTGAGAAGTCAAACAGCTCCGCATAGGTAAGTTCTTGATCTGCTGTTAACTTATCATAAACACTCTGCGATACGATTTTACTGTTAATATCAAGCTCATTGCCCGCAAGCTTGCTTGTATCAAAAGTCTCACCAATAATAACCCAATTGGCACCTAAGGATACAATTGTTCCATCTTCACGCGTCTCTGTGCCTTCAACCAAATTATAATTACTGTCAAACTTATACGTCCAAGAGCGCACAAGATCTCCAGAACTATTCGTTTCAGATCCAACCTCTGTACGAGTTCCATCTGTGTTTTGTGTTTCAAAACGCGTATAAGTACCAAATTGATCTGTAAAGGTATCGCCTAAATAATTATAATTGGCGTCATTATAAGATGTACCGCTGTAATTGGCTTGACCATAGCTATAGGCATATCCGACCGTTTCACCGTTCGCGTCAAAAAATGTCCGCTCTTTATCATATGTTCCATAACTCTGCTCAGAATAAAGCGCATAATCGCTGCCATCATTCAGAACAAAAGAACTTGGAAGCTTAGAAAGCTCCGCTGCATCGGTTAATCTGGTTAAATTGGAAGTATCTGCCTTACGCCCCGTAATTTCCCAATTCGCGCCATAGGTGATCTCAAGACCGTTATTATCTTTCTCAGTACCGCTTTCAAGATTATCATTAGCATCGAACTCAAAAGTCCATGAGCGTGAATAAACAACGGTTCCAGATGAGTCCGTCTCGCTCTCAGATCCTGTTTCCCTGCGTCCACCATCTGCCACACCATCTGTTAGCGTCGGCTCATTAAAATTACTTCTAGAAAATGTTTGACCATCAAATGTATCGGTGAACATATCCCCGATAAAGTTCCAATTAGCATCCATGTAAACTTTGCCAGAGGAACTAAAGCCACCACTTTGGCCACTCGCAGTTTCTTCAAAAGAAAAACTATCAACACGACCAACAATTTCACCAGCAGCGTTGAAATAGGTGATTTCCTTCCCATCGCCGTAATAGTGATTTTCTTCCTTAATATAACCCGCTGTAACGACGGCTCCATCAACCGTGGCTGCAAAATCATAAAGATCATTAAGCTTAGTCTCACCAGCAATGGTCTGAGATAAATCGCTTATCGCAGTTAAGTTCGAAACATCCGCTGTTTCTCCAATAAACGCCCAATTCTCTCCAAATTTGGTCGTAATACCATCGCGCGTTTCCGTGCCCTCAACCAAATTATAACTACTATCAAACTTAAACGTCCAAGAGCGTATAAGAGTGCCAGAACTATCTGTTTCAGATCCAACTTCTGTAAAGGTTCCATCTGTGTTTTGTGTTTCAAGACGCGTATAAGTATAGCCTGATTGCTTATCTGTGTAGGTATCGCCTAAATAATTATAATTGGCATCACTATAAGATGTTCCACTGGAATAAGGATCATCATAGCTATACGCATATCCGACAATTTCACCATTCGCGTTGAAATATGTTGTTTCATTACCCCAAGGATTGGTAATGAGCTTGTAAAGCGCATATTCACTGCTATCGCTGGAATTGGTTAAGACAAAACTAGCAGGCAAAGCATCCAGTTGCGCCTGTCCAGTTGTTCCAGGAGCAGGCTCAAGCGTTGATAAACCGCTTATGTCAGCGCTTCTGCCCGTTTCTTCCCAATTAGCACCAAAAGTCGTCGTAATGCCGTTAACGGTTTCCGAACCAGACGCAAGAGATCCATCATTGTCGTTAAACACAAATACCCAACTGCGAGACCAACCAGACCCATCACTTTCAGAACCAACTTCTGTAGATGTTCCATTACCATTATCCGTTACAAAAATCTGAGATGACCAAGTGCCATCAGTGTATTTGTCCCCAATCCAATTGTATTCTTCATCATAATAGGTCGTGCCACTATAGTTTACATTACTGTAACTACCCGAATACGTATTGGCCCGCCCAACAACTGCGCCAGAGGCATTATAATACGTTACCTCAGTATCGCCCCAAGGAAGTGTCTCAGACGTCGTGTAAACATTACCACCAAACACAAAAGAAGACGGAATATCCGACGGCGCCGAACTGGTATCCAAGTTGGACAGATCCTGGCTTATGCCAGTTACAGACCAATTTGCCCCATAAGTAATGGTTTCGCCGCTGTCGAGCGTTTCTGTACCACTCGCCAAATTACCAGAAGAGTCATATGTAAAATTATACTCATTACTGAATAAAACTCTGCTAGTGTCAGTTGGATCTTTTTCTACAAAAGATCCCGTTTCCGTAAAACCACCATCCGAATTGGAGGTATAAAAATTACTGCCAGAAAAGAAAGGATCAGAGAACTTATCTCCTACATATTCGCCATCTTTATTTTGAAACGATGAGCCGCTGGATGTCCCACTACTGTCCGTATAGCTATAAGAATACTCATAACCCGTTATCGCACCATTGGCGTCAAAATACGTTATCTCTTTATTTCCGCCGCCGTAATCATTCTCTTTCTTGTAAATATTTCCAGATGATGCGATGGCGCCCGCCGCAATACCAGCCGTGTCAGAAACAAGCGTTAAATTACCGACATCCGCAGCCTCAGAAGCAATAGAAAAATCAGAATTGATTGTCCGCGTAACACCATCAATAACTTCCGTACCGCCAGTAAAGGTGTCGTTATAATCATAATTATACGTAAATGTTTCCGCCGCAGCAGAACTGCTCTCCTTGTACGAAGTCGTCTCAATAAAGCCGCCATCATCTTGCTTCAGCTTTACCGAAAGTACCTCTTCACCCGTGCTGCCGTCAGTAATCTTTTGACCAACTTCCTCAGCTATACCAGAACGCGTGTCAAAATAAGTAACCGTCGTCTCACTACCAACCGACTGCGTGAAAGTCGTCAATGTTACGCCGCTAATTATATCGGATGAAACACTCATTTGTTTATAACCCCTTAAACGACATCAAAAGTTAAAGTTGATGTCTGATTGCCTGCAGAATCCAATAGATCAGAAATACTTATATCATCACTACCATAAGTTTCACCAACACCCAACGTAATTGTCAAAGTTTGGTTTGAATTTGACCAACTTGCTGAAGCAGGGCTACCCGACGCTCCGTAAGTTGTCGACCCAGTAAATTGTGCACTTACCGCACTGGTGTTAGCAACTGCTTCAGAAAAATTGAAAGACACTCGATCGCCAGCGTCAGCAGTGTTATTACCAGAATCAACCTGAACAAGGTTGGCATTGCCATTGGCAAAAATTGGCGTGTTATCAATTACTAAGTCAGAATTATTCGATAAATTCTGTCCTGTTGGAGGTGTCGTATTTGCCATAGTATTTCCATATACATCGGTCACTGATCCGGTCGTGAAGCTGGTTACACCAAGGTCAATACTACTTTTTCCTGCTGGCACATTATATGTACCAACCAAAGTTGTACCATTTGCTGCAGCTGTCAAATTGACAGTGTCAGTTGTATTTAATGTAGCAACAAATGTACTGCCAGAGAGCACAGTTTCTGTCATATTTGCAGTGATATTTAATGCTGCGCCACTTTTATAAGAACCGTCAGACGAACTAGATGTAAAAGACTGAACTTTTGGTGCCGTAGTATCATTGTAGGTTAAAGCTGCATCAGCTTTGGCGTCAGAAGTCGCAGCATTTCCTGCCACGTCTTTAATAAAACCTGCTGTAACATCAATTTTATCAGCGCTTCCACTTGCCGCAAAGTTAGCAGTACCTTCAAGAGATGTCTTTGCAGATGATGTTAGGGTTATCGTAAGAGTTTGAGCGTTCGTAACTATTGCACTAGTTATATCATTTACGTTAAAGGACGCATTTGCGGTTGTATCATTATCCCCATCAATATCCCATGACAATTTTGTCCAGTCTAAATAAGACTTAACATCCGTGCCATTTGCCACATTTAGACTATCAAAATTTTCGCCAGTAATGACCATTTCACCCGTGGAACTGTTATATTTTACGCTACTGACGGTAGTGGAGGGCAGGGTAGTATCAATTACAATTGCGGCATTGTCTGAAATGTTTTGCCCACTCGGAATTGATGTTGAATTTGCTTCATTTCCATAAATATCTTGCAACACATTACTTCCGCTTCCCAAAGTAAAGGAACTAATTGATAGATCAGCAGAAGTATCTCCATCGGAGACAATATAGGTGCCGGATAGTGACGTTCCTGTGGATGCAGCCTCAAGAATTATCTCATCCGTAGTACCCAATGTGACAGTAATCTGACCACCTGTTAACACGTCTTCGGAAGCGGTCGCAGTGATGTTAATAGAATCGCCGGATTTATATGAATTATTTGCAGAAGTTGTACTGAAACTGTTTATCGACGGACGAGTTGCGTCTGCATACGTAATAGCCGCGTTTGCTATTGCATCTGTTGTGGACAAATTGCTTGCATTATCTTTTGTAAAACCTGCCGACACATCGATCGTGTCAACCCCACCAGATGCACCAAAACCCGTTGTTGATGCTAGTGCAGCTTTCTTTGTTGAAGTCAGCGTTAAAGTTAAAGTAGTTGAGTTCGTTAAAACTGCTGAAGAAATATCATCCGCAGATAAGCTCACATCTGCTGTCGTTTCGTTGTCACCATTTATATCCCAAGAAATTTTACTTAAGTCTAGTTGTGACGTAACAACACTTCCGTTCGCTAGACCTAAAGCGTCAAAATTCGTTCCGGTTAATGTCAGAACCCCTGTACTGCCGTCATATTCTGCACTTGTAATTGTTGAATTTGGAGCGGTTGTGTCGATCGATATTGTTGAATTGTTTGCTAAATTTTGACCAGCCGGAATCGTAGTGGAAGTCATTTCGTTCCCATAAACATCTTTAACAAATTGACCAGAAGCTAGTTCAAAAGATGTAACAGAAAGGCCTGTAGTCGTAATGTTTTCCGGTACTGTGTAAGTACCAGTTAATGTATTTCCAGCACTAACCGCCTCTAAAATAACCGTCGCACTTGATGCTGAATTAAGCGTAACCGTAAATTTGCTACCGGCTATTACATTCTCTGACATTGTAGCAGTTATGTTTATTGAAGCAGACAGACCATAGGAGCCACTGGCAGTTGTTGAGCTAAAACTCGTAACAGTAGGCCGAGCTGTATCATCATATGTAATGGAGGCGTCAGAAACATTGTCTCCGGCAGCAAGGTTACCAGCCGTGTCCTTCAAAAACCCGGCCCCTACGTCGATACTGTCAGCGGCGCTGTTATCAGATGCTGCAAACCCTGCAGTTGCCTCCAATGCGACTTTTTTCGCATTACTCAATGTAAGGGTCATAACCGTAGGACTTACAAGTAACGCTGACGATATATCTGCGGTCTCAAATACAACATTTGCCGTAGTTCCGTCATCTCCATTTATGTCCCAACTAAATTTAGTCAAATCCAATAAAGAGGCAATCGAGCCGCCATTTTGCACACCCAGAGTGTCAAAATTTGTACCATTAATCGTAATCACACCTGTCGAACCATTATACTCGGCACTAGCAATTGTTGATGTCGGCGCTGTCGTATCAATTTCGATACTGGCATTATTTGAAAGGTTCTGCCCTGTAGGAACTTCAACGGTATTCATTGCGTTACCATAAATATCTTGAACATTTCCTACCGTAAAACTGGTAACTGAAAGATCAGCTGTGGCTACGTTAGATGGAACAGTATACGTCCCAACAAGCATTGTGCCGGTTGCAGAAGCCGTCAGTGTTACCGTGCTTGCAGTGTCAAGTGTCACATCAAATGTACTACCCTTGAGAACCGTTTCAGACATATTCGCAGTAATGTTTATAGTTGAGTTAACACCATAAGATTTGTTTTCAGACGAGCTGGTAAAACTTGTTACAGTCGGGCGAGCCGTATCACTATATGAAATGGCCGCGTCAGAAATTGCATCTCCGGTGGCCGCATTGCCCGCTTTATCAACTATGAACCCTGCTGTTACGTCAATTGTATCATTATCCGAGTTATCTGTTGAACCAATGGTACCATCTGCTGCCGCGCCAGCAAAGCCTGCAGTCGACTCTAGCGCCGCTTTCTTGGTTGCAGTCAACGCAATAGTTAGTGTCGTTGCGCTCGTAACAATTGCTGTCGCAATATCACTCAAACTGGCCGTCGCATTATATGCAAAAGAAACATTAGAAGTCGTGTTGTCGTCAGAGTTTATATCCCAGCTAAATTTTGTCCAATCTAGCTGTGCGGCTACGTCTTGACCATTACTTACTCCGAGTGTGTCAAAATTTGTACCAGTTAACGTTAAAATGCCTGTCGTACCATTATATTCGGCACTCTCTATGGTCGATGTTGGGGCCACAGTATCAATAACTATTGCAGAATTATTTGATAAGTTCTGACCAGCTGGAATATCAGTAGATGTCATAACATTACCATAAGTGTCAATCACACTGGTGTTAATCACACCGTTGGCTGAGCCGCCAGTGTCTTGATTGGCAGCTGTCGTGGCAGCACTAACCCCAGTAAATGCTTGGCCCGCAGAGTAAGTAGTTCCGTTATAACTTACCGAATTTCCCGAAACCGTATAAACTACCCCATTTTCAATACTGACGGTGTCAGATCCCGTGATAGTTTGGGCCAAACTAAAAGATGTTATACCCAGATCTGCCGTAGAAACGCTAGACGGGACAGTGTATGCGCCAACAAGTGTGTTTCCTGCAGTTGAAGCTGATAAAGTGACAATTTGACTTGATGTAGACGTAATAGCCAGTGTTGCAGATACAGCACTACCGGCAATCACACTCTCAGATAAATTAGCTGTAATATTAATGTTTTTGCCAACACCATAATCGCCATCGGCGCTAGTAGAAGTAAAACTCGTTATCGTTGGGCGCGTTACGTCTGAATAGCCTATCGTTGCACCGGTATTAGAATTCAGACTTGTGGTAGCGTCGCTGTTACCGGCGTTTAAAGCATGGTCGCGAATGAAACCTGCTGAAACATCGATGGTATCAGCGCCACCTGCTGCTGCAAACCCGACAGTTGACTCGAGAGCCAATTTCTTTGAGGCAGAGAGTGTTACTGTCATCGTGGTTGCACTTGAATATGTTGCGCTCGCAATATCGGCAGATGTGAACTCTACGTCAGTACCATCATCGGCGTTTATATCCCAATTAAGTTTACTGAAATCTAAATACGCCAAAACGGAACCGTTAGACGCAACATTCATCGTATCAAAATTTCTACCTGTGAAGGTAAGCTGACCGTTGGATGGGTCATACTGAACTGATAAAATCTCCGTCGTTGGCGCGGTTGTGTCTACCACAAGATTTTTTGCATCAGCAAGGTTATTACCGCTGGGCAAATCATTTGACGACATACTGTTGCCATAAATATCGCTCACAGTACCCACCGTAAAACTTGATATAGTTAGGTCAGAAGAGTTATCACCAGCACTTACAATGTAATCACCTGAAAGAGTTGTACCATCCGCATCCGCAGTGAGGGTCACAGTATCATTCGTACTTAACGTGGCCTGAAATTGGCTTGAAGAAATGACTTTTTCGGATACAAGCGCTTTGATAGTTACAGTTTGACCCACGCCATAAGCACCATCTGTCTTATCTGAGGTGAAACCAGATATTGTGGGATTTGCAGTGTCTGCATAAGATAAAACTGCGTTATCTTTTGTGTCCGAGGAAGCTGGATTAAGCGCAGTATCGCGAATAAACCCTGTAGCAACGTCAATAGAGTCATTTGGATTACTCGTATCGCCCTCTGCAGCGAATCCTGAGATGGCATGAAGGGTATTTTTAGCGTCTGCGGTTAGAGTGATTGTAAGCGTTTCTTTCGCAGTGACAATTGCTGAACTTATATCATTCGAGGAAAAAACAAAATCAGACAGCGCACTATCGGTATCTCCAAAATCGATGTCCCACTTAAGTTTAGGCCAGTCTAAATATTCTTTAACATCAATACCGTTACCTACACCTAAAGTGTTAAAATTATCACCAGTAATCGTTATCACACCAGAAGTTCCATCATAAACAGCGCTCGCTATCGTTGATGTTGGAGGTTGAGTATCAATATTGATATTAGAACTATCTGATAAGTTTTTACCTGTAGGAATAGTAATTGATGTCAGGCTATTGCCATAGATATCTTTCACTGCTCCAACCGAAAAGCTACTTACAGCCAAATCGGCACTCGTTACACCCGTGGGCACGGTATATGTACCGGTGAGAACGGTGCCAGTTTGACTAGCGGTCAGCGTCACCTCATTTTTTGATGCGGTTGCACTACCTGTGTCTAGGGTTGCGGTAAAAGTACTGCCCTTTAAAACCTCCTCAGTAATAGTGGCAATGACGTTAACATCAAGACCAACACCATATGCACCATCAGCACTTGTCGTTGTAAAGCTTGCCAATTGCGGAGCTGTAATGTCAGAAAATGTTATTGCAGCGTTGAGCTTTGCATCAGTTGACGCAGTATTACCCGCAACATCTGAAATAAATCCTTCAGCAACGTCGATTGTATCTGAAGCTCCTGCCTCGCCATTCAAGCCTGATGCGGCAAAGCCTACGGTGCCTTCAAGAGACGTTTTTGCCGCTGATGTTAGTGTGAAAGTAAGCTGCGTCGGAGACGTTACAATTATCGAAGAGAAATCAGCAGCTGTAAATGTTGCGTTTGCACTGACATTATCGTCGCCCTCAATATCCCAACTCATTTTTGAGAAATCTAATTGAGAAGTCACATCAGTGCCGTTTGCGACATCCATGGTATCAAATTTCGTACCAATAATGGTTAGAGTTCCAGCGACAGAATCGTAGACTACGCTGTCAACAGTAGACGAGGGAGGGACCCTGTCTTTTATGGTAATTACGCCCTGAATTGAAGTTGCAGTTGTCGTTTCGTTGCCAATTGGCAAACCTTCGATTGTAAGATGATAATCACCGCCACTGCTAAGGACGTCACTTGGGGCGAGCACATTAATTTTATCAATTAGAGCCAAGGCTTTAACCGATAAAGTTGAAGTCCCAGTGTTTGCTCCTGTCGTAATAGAGAGGGTATCTGCATCTAGATTAGTTATGGATAAATTTGTGGGAACACTGTCACCTGCACCAAAATAACTTATTGTTGCGTTTGAGCTAGATGCCATTGTTGCGATCGCATT
>CENU01199581.1_pt1 | contig 18005 bp, 21 predicted proteins | sample 361331 | NCBI WGS metagenome assembly CENU01 (sample SAMEA2619766, study PRJEB7988) | marine metagenome | isolation source: saline water (ENVO:00002010), including | reverse complement strand
CAACTAACTTCTTTATTTCATCAATTACTTCAACTACATGTCCTGTGACTTTCACAGATCTCCATTCTTTTATAACCTTTCCTTCTGTTGAAATTAAAAATGTTGACCTATCAACTCCTAAATATTCTCTTCCATACATTGATTTCATCTTCATAACATCAAATGCTTTACACATCTTTTCGTCAGGATCTGATAAAAGTTCGAATGGAAAAGATTGCTTCTCTTTGAAATTTTCATGAGACTTTATACTATCTCTTGATACTCCAACAATTTCAGCATTTAGTTCTTTAAAGATTTTATAATTATCTCTAAAATCTTGACCCTCAGTAGTACAACCAGGAGTAGCATCCTTAGGATAAAAATAAATAACAAGATTTTTACCTATAAAATCATCATTGGATAAATTTTTATTACTCGTACATGCGCCACTAAACTTGGGACATTTCTTACCTTCTAGTTTTTTTTCCATGTTTCTCCTTATAATTATTTTAAATAAAATAGTGTATAGTCTTATTTTTACTTAATTTACAAATGATGCAAGCATTAAAAGGAAGTTTAGTCGCTCTTATAACTCCAATGAAATTAAATGGAGATATTGATTATGAAAAATTAGACGCATTATTGGACTGGCATATTGAAGAAGGAACTAATGGAATAGTCTCTGTTGGAACAACAGGTGAATCTGCAACCTTAAATGTTAACGAACATATCCATGTAATAGAACATACAGTTACTTATGTTAACAAAAGAGTCCCTGTGATTGCAGGAACTGGTGCAAATTCTACTTCAGAAGCAATTGAGCTTACTGAAGAATCAAAAAAAATTGGCGCAGACTATTCACTTATTGTTACTCCATACTACAATAAACCAAATCAAAAAGGATTAATTGATCACTATAATAAAATTGCAGATAGTGTGGATATTCCTCAAATTTTATATAACGTGCCCTCAAGAACTGCATGTGATCTTTTACCTCCTTCAGTTGAAATCCTCTCAAAACATAAAAATATAATTGGAATAAAAGAAGCTGTTGGAACAGATGAAAGAATAGCAAGCCTTATAGAAATATCTAAAGATAATGAGAATTTTTTACTATTTTCAGGAGATGATCCCACTTATTTAAATATGCTTAAAAAAGGAGGTGATGGCGTTATTTCTGTTGCAGCTAATGTTGTGCCAAAGATGATATCAAATATTTGCAAATATGTTTTCGAACAAAATAACTATGATGCTGATCAGCTAGATAATAAATTAACTGCTTTATATCAACTCTTATTTGTCGAATCAAACCCAGTTCCTGTTAAATGGATGTTATATAAAATGAACAAGATTGAAAATTCTATTAGGCTTCCTTTGGTTGAGCTTGAAAATAAATATAAGGAAAATATTACATCTGAGATGTTAAAATTAAATTTATTATGAGAAAAGACTATATTTTAATTCCTCTTATATTTTTATATACATCATGCTCTACTTTGAGCGGACCTGATGGATATTTCCCTACAAAAAAATATGATTTTTTAGAAGAAGAGTTAGGTGAGAATATTACTATTCCAGCAGAACTATCCGAACCTAATACAGAAAACCATTATCCTATTGAGAACTTTGAAAATTTTGATGATGTCATAGAGGTGCCGAAGCCCAGACAAATTTTTGCATCATCGGGAGATAGCTCTGTCCAGTTAAGGAGACTTGGAGAGCTTATGTGGATTTATATTGAGACACTTCCTTCAACTTCTTGGCCAATATCTAAAAATTATTGGGATACATCAACATTTGATGTTTTAAATGCTGATCCAGTAACAGGAGAAATTAATATTGATTTTGATGAAAATTCCTCACTGCAAATGAAAGTTGAACATGGTATCAAGGAAGCCTCTACCGAGATATTCCTTTATAAGCTAAATAAGACAAGTGGAGATATTGAAAGTGATCCTGAATTTATACAAACTGAAATGGAAAAAATGATTGATTATTATGCGAATTCACTTTCAAATTTTTCCGGCACATCGCTGGCGGCCCAAAATTTAAACGAAATGAAAAAAGCAAATATATTCACAGAAGCTGGTCGAACTGTAATCGCACTAGATTTAAATTTTGATCGAGCTTGGTCCTCTGTAAGCAAGGCTCTTAATGCAGCAGAGATTGTTACAAATGATAGAGACAGAAGTAAGGGATTATTTTTTGTAAGTTATGCAAAAGAAGAGGAAAGAAGACTTTTTAAACTTTTTGGAGGAAGAAGCAATACTGGAACTCAAAATATTGAATTTGGTGAAGAATCTCAATTTGAAATATCTATAACAGAGATAGACAATAAAGCATATGTCCGAGCTTCTTCAAAAAATGGTAATATTGAAGAATCTGAACAACTTTTATCAAAAATAAATGAATCTTTAAGTTAATGAAAAAAATTAAAGAAATCACAAAAGGTAAGGCAAAATCAATGTTCACTACTGAAAGTGATGACCATTTAGTTATGCACTTCAGCGATGACACCTCTGCCTTTGATGGAAAAAAGAAAGAAGCATTACTTGGAAAAGGTGCAGTAAATAATCAATTTAATGCATTTATTATGGATCATCTGAAAACTAATGGTGTTGAAACACACCTTGTTGAAGTAATAGATAGCACAGATTCTCTAGTATATAAATTGGATATGTTTCCAATAGAATGTGTTATAAGGAATAGAGCCTCAGGATCAATTTGCAAAAGACTTGGAACAGAAGATGGTTTAATTCTTAAAAGTCCATTATTTGAATTTTTTTTAAAAGATGACGAACTTGGCGATCCGCTAATCAATGATGAGCACATTATTTCGTTTGGATGGGCTGATATCAAGCAAATAAATGAAATGAAGATACAAACATACAAAATAAATGAAATCTTATCAAAATTATTTTTAGATTCAGGTCTAATATTGGTAGATTTCAAAGTTGAGTTTGGAGTTTTTAAAGATAAAATTATACTAGCAGATGAATTTACACCTGATGGATGTAGGCTTTGGGACACAAAAACATTAAAAAAAATGGATAAGGATAGATTTAGACAGGGCTTAGGAGATGTTGTTGAGTCATATCATCAAGTTGCAGATAGATTAGGAATGAATATTGAAACTTGACTAAATTAGTCAGGTATTTATAATCCACTCGTGAGATTAACTACCAAAAGCAGATATGCTGTAAATGCTTTAACGGAATTGAGCTTTTTACAATCTTCAGGACCAGTCTCCTTAAGTGATATATCAGCAAATCAAAATATTGAACTGACTTATTTAGAGCAAATATTTAGAAAATTAAGAATTGCAGGGATTGTCAAGAGTATTAGAGGAAGAAATGGAGGGTATGTATATGCTAAAAGTCCTGATTCTGTCTCAATTAAAGAAGTTATGCATGCGGTTGATGAAGTTCTTGATGCAACAAAATGTAATGGAACCTCTGCATGTCATAATGGAAAAAAATGTAGAACTCACGATTTATGGCATGAGCTTAACATTTTGGTTGAAGATTATTTAGAAAAAATAACGATTGATAGTCTTGTAGAATCGAGTAATAGCCCATATATTAATGTTAAAGAAATAAATTAGATGAGCACACAATCAACTATATATTTGGATTACGCATCAACAACTCCAGTTGACCCTAGAGTTGCATCAAAAATGATGGAGTTTCTAACTCCAGATGGTGAGTTTGGAAATCCAGCATCAAGATCACATCGTTTTGGATGGAAAGCAGATGAGGCTGTTGAAGAAGCAAGATCTTATGTTGCAAACTTAGTAAATTGTGATCCAAGAGAAGTAGTATGGACTTCTGGTGCTACAGAAGCTGATAATCTTGCAATTAAGGGTATTGCAAGATTTTATAAGTCAAAGGGCAATCACATTATTACATCAAAAATTGAACATAAAGCAGTGTTGGATCCTTGTAGGCAACTTGAAAGAGAAGGTTTTGAAATTACTTATCTTGATCCTAATGAAGATGGAGTTATTACTCCATCAGATGTCAAAGCAGCAATAAAAGATACAACTATACTTGTATCAATTATGCATATAAACAATGAACTTGGAACAGTTAATGACATTGAAAAAATCGGTGAAATTACAAGAAAAAATGGATCATTTTTTCATGTTGATGCTGCTCAAAGCACTGGCAAAGTGGATATTGATCTTCAAAAATTACAAGTTGATCTAATGTCGTTCTCTGCTCATAAGACCTATGGACCTAAAGGTGTTGGTGCTTTATATGTTAGAAGAAAGCCAAGAGTAAGATTAGAAGCACTTATTCATGGTGGTGGTCATGAAAGGGGTATGAGATCTGGTACGTTAGCAACTCATCAAATTGTTGGTATGGGCGAAGCATTTAGATTGGCTAATGAAGAAATGAAAAATGACAACGTTAAAATATCTCAGTTTCATCAAAAATTCCTTAATAAAGTTAAAGAAATTGATCATGTTTATATTAATGGGGACCTTAATAATAAGGTTCCAAATATTTTAAATGTAAGTTTTAATTTTGTTGAAGGTGAATCGTTAATAATGGGCTTAAAAGATATTGCTGTATCTTCAGGCTCGGCCTGTACATCTGCCAGTCTTGAACCTTCATATGTTCTAAGAGCCCTTGGAAGAAAAGATGAATTAGCTCATAGCTCAATAAGATTTTCATTTGGAAGATTTACAAGCGATGATGATGTCAGCAATACATTAGACATACTTGAAAATGTAGTTCACAGATTAAGAGAACTTTCTCCTTTGTGGGAAATGCATCTTGACGGAATTGATCTTGATACAGTTGAATGGAAAATGCATTAGGAGATAAACATGGCATATAGTAAAAAAGTTGTAGATAAATTTGAGAACACTTTAAACAATCCTGAAGCATTTAAAGTTGGTAGATTTGATCCTAAAGATACAAATGTTGGCACTGGCATGGTAGGAGCGCCTGCATGTGGTGATGTAATGAAACTTCAAATTAAATGTGAACCAAAAGGAAATACTCATGTGATTAAAGATGTAAAGTTTAAAACCTATGGATGTGGTTCAGCAATCGCATCATCAAGTGAACTAGTTGAAATGTTAATTGGTAAAACTCTTGAAGAAGCCAAAGCTATTAAAAATATCGAAATTGTTGAAGCTTTAGAGCTACCGCCAATTAAAATTCACTGTTCAGTTTTAGCTGAAGATTCTATTAAACAAGCTATCGAAGATTACGAAACAAAGCAATAGATTAAAAATGAACTCAATCAATTCAATGGAGCTTAATTTTTCTAAAAGTGCCTCCTCTCATTTTTCAAAAATGCTAAGTGAAAGGGGCAAAGGCAAAGGAATAAAACTTGGTATAAAAAAAGCAGGTTGTTCCGGATATGAATATACTTTTGATTTTGTTGATGAAATTAATGATGATTATTTAAGTTTTAACATCGATGGATGTACAGTTTTTGTTGATTCTCAAAGCCTAGTTTTTCTTAAAGGCACTCTAGTTGATTATCAAGAAGATGGTCTTAATAAAGGTATTAAATTTATAAATCCTAATGCTAAGGCTGTATGTGGATGTGGCGAAAGTTTTACACTTTAAGTTATGGCAAAAATAAAAATATGGCCTCATAAGGAGTTGTGTCCTAATGGTGCTGAAATAGAATCTATGCCAGATGAGACGATCTGTGAAGCTGCTCTAAGAAATAACATTAAGATAGAGCATGCATGTGAGATGTCATGCGCATGCACAACATGTCATTGTATAGTTAGAAAAGGTTTTGAATTACTTGAAGAAGCAAGTGATATGGAAGAAGATCTTCTTGATAAAGCATGGGGTCTTGAGCAAACATCAAGGTTAAGTTGTCAGACGATACCACCAGATGATGAGGAAATCGAAATAGAATTACCAAAATATAATATTAATATGGTCTCCGAAAATCACTAATGGAAGAGCTTGATTGGTTAGACGTGCTAGATATAGCTATTGAGCTTTCTGATAAATTTTCTGAAATAGATCCACAATGGATAAGCTTCCCAGACCTGCATAAAAAAATATGTGAACTTGAAAATTTTGTTGGTGATCCTAATAAATCAAATGAGAAAATTCTAGAAGCAATTCAAATGCACTGGATAGAAGAATATCAATAACTCTAATATAATATGCACCTATTTTTGAAAGGATATTATTATGAATATTGAACGCACTTTATCTATTATTAAACCAGATGCTGTTGGTAAAAATATCATAGGTAAGATTATTTCTAGATTTGAAGATAATGGATTAAATTTAGTTGCTGGTAAATTGATACATTTAAGTGATAAAGAAGCTTCAGGGTTTTATGCTGAACATGATGGGAAACCTTTTTTCAGCGATTTGAAGAAATTTATGACATCTGGACCAGTATTTGTTCAGGTTTTAGAAGGAGAAAACGCTGTTCAAAAAAATAGAGAATTAATGGGTAGCACAAATCCAAAGGAAGCTGCTTCTGGTACTATTAGAGCAGATTTTGCCATGAGCATTGATGCAAATGCAGTTCACGGTTCTGATTCAATTGATAGCGCAAAAAGGGAGATTGAATATTTCTTTAATGCTGAAGAAATATTGAATAAATAAATTGTCTAAAAAAATTAATCTTTTAGGTTGCTCTCTAGAGTCACTTGAAAATTTTTTTTTAAGTATTAATGAACCCAGATTTAGAGCAAAGCAATTATTAAAATGGATACATCAAAAAGGTGTTATAGACTTTAACTCCATGTCTGATTTTAATAAAGATCTTAGACGTAAACTTGTTTCAATTGCCAAGATCCAACCACCAAAGATCTATGAAGAATATGTTTCATCTGAGGGCACGATAAAATATCTTATTGAATTAGATTCTGGATCAATGGTAGAGATGGTTGTAATACCAGAGAAAAAAAGAAGAACTCTTTGTGTTTCCTCTCAAGCTGGATGTGCACTGCAATGTACTTTTTGTGCAACTGGAGCGCAGGGATTTGAACAGAATCTTGAAAGTCATGAAATTATTGGTCAATTGTGGCTTGCAAATTTTTCTCAAAACAGCAAGCCAATTACAAATGTTGTATTTATGGGTATGGGAGAACCCCTATTAAACTTTGAACCAGTTGTTGAAGCTGCTAAATTAATGAAAGATCAGTCTTCTTATGGACTTTCAAGAAAAAGAATCACTATTAGCACTTCTGGAATTGTTCCCAACATAGATAAGTTGCCAAAAAAAATTGACGTATCTTTGGCAATTTCATTACATGCGGCAGAGGATAATTTAAGAAACGAAATCGTTCCAATAAATAATAAATACCCCATTAAATCTTTAATTAAATCATGTAAAGAATATTTAAATTATTTTGAAAATAAACGAAATATTACAATCGAGTACATATTAATTGAGGGTGTAAATGACTCAATTGAGCATGCAAAAAAATTAGCAAAACTCTTATCAAACTTATCTTGCAAAATTAATTTAATTCCTTTTAATAGCTTTAAAGGCTCAGATTACAAAAGACCAAGTAATAGTTCAATGAATTCATTTAAAAGATATTTAATGAGTAAAGGTTTCATAGCTACACTTAGAATTACTAGAGGAGATGGAGTGGATGCTGCCTGTGGTCAACTAATTGGTAATCTTTCTAATTCGATAAAAGGTAGGAATTTAATAAAACATAAAATAATACAATGAAAACTGAACTCAAATCAGCTAATTCTGTAAAGACTGGTAAACAATTCGCAGAAAAAAGAATTGAGTTGGGTTTAACAATTGAAGACGTTTCTAAAATCTTGTATGTAAATAAAAATTACCTAAGCGCCATAGAAAATGGAAATTATAGTATCTTTCCAAGTGAATCTTTTGCAAAAGCATATTTTAAAAAGTATATAAAATTTTTGAAACTGGATATTGATTTTCCAAATTTATTTCCTCCAAATCCTAAAAAAAAGTATAAGAAAATTTTTAAAGAAATTAACTTTGAAAATAGTTTTTTTAAAAACTTAAAGTATTTTATTTTTTTAATTATTGGATTGGGAATAGGAATATTATTTTTCCTTTTCTTATTTTTGAATACTGTTAATGATGAATCATTAAAAAATAATAACCTTGATGAGATTTCAATATTAGTTGAAAGTATTGAAAAAAATAAGCTAGAACTCAGTAAAACAGCAGAAGAAGTTGACCTAAATAAGCTTGTATTAAAATTTGAAGGCGAGTGTTGGTTAGAAATATATATCAATGATCAGTTGATTGAGGCACAGCTTTTCTATGATGGAGATAAATATATTAAGGAAATAATAACTCCTTTCAAAATAATTGTTGGCAATGCTGATTCTGTTAAAGGGTCATATAATAATGATGAGATTGATTTTATTACCAATGCTAATAGACTTACTAAAGTAAACATTATAAATTTTACAAATGAGTAATTGGATTAAAAGAAAAAAAACTAAACTTATAAAAGTTGGTAATGTACCCGTAGGTGGCGATAGTCCAGTATCAATTCAGTCAATGACTAATACAAATACATGTGATGTTGTATCAACTATTAATCAAATAAACGAACTTGAAAATGCCGGAGCAGATATAGTAAGGGTTTCCGTACCAGGTTTTGAAGAAGCGAAAGCATTTAAAGAGATAAAATGCGCAGTTAGTATTCCATTAGTTGCTGATATCCATTTTGATTACAAAATTGCTTTAGAGGTTGCTGATACTGCTGATTGCTTAAGAATTAATCCAGGAAACATTGGTAAAGAAAGCAAAGTTAAAGAAGTTATAGATGCTGCTAAACATAATAATGTTCCAATAAGAGTTGGAGTGAATGCAGGATCACTAGAGAAAGACCTTCAAAAAAAATATGGTGAACCAAATGCTGATGCTTTGGTTGAATCTGCATTGAGACATGTTGATATATTAGATAAGTTTAACTTTGATAATTATAAAATGAGTTTAAAAGCATCAAATATTGAAATGACTGTAGAAGCATATCGTAAAATCTCCAAAATAATTGATCAACCACTTCATCTTGGAATAACAGAAGCAGGCAGCTATAGAGCAGGAACTGTAAAATCATCTATTGGTGTAGGTATGCTACTTTCAGAAGGTATTGGAGATACAATACGAATATCACTCGCCTCTGACCCTGTTGATGAGATCAAAGTCGGTTGGGATATTCTTAAAAGTTTAAACATAAGGAGCAGAGGAGTAAAAATAGTCGCATGCCCAAGTTGTTCTAGACAAAATTTCAATGTTATTAAGGTTGTTAATGACCTTGAGCAAAGGCTAGAAGATATATCAGATGATATTGAAGTAGCTATTATAGGTTGTTATGTTAATGGACCTGGTGAAAGCAAGGCAGCTGACATAGGTCTTACCGGAGCAAGTCCGAGCAATCTTTTATATATTGATGGATCGCCAAATATCAAAATTAAAAATGATAACTTAGTCGATGAACTTGAAAAACAAGTAAGACAAAAAGTTTCAGACAATAAACTTTTATCTGAAAAGATAATTGCTAGGAGCTAAAGTGAACATAATTAATTCTTTAACTGGCATGATTGATTTAATTGATAATTCCTCAAATAAAGAAGAAATTGCAAATAAGATTTTTTTTACTGAAAAAATATTAAAAAAAACTTTTGAAAATTTTCATTTTTATGAAATTAGAACTCCAGCACTTGAAGATACTGATCTATTTAAAAGATCTGTCGGAGATACTTCTGATATTGTCAATAAAGAACTTTATTCTTTTCAGGATAAAAATGAAAAAAGTATTACTTTGCGTCCTGAAGGAACAGCTTCCGTCATAAGATCCATAATTGAAAAAAAACTAGATGGAGATCCTCAAAAACTCTGGTATTTAGGACCAATGTGGAGATATGAAAGACCTCAGAAAGGGAGATATAGACAATTTAATCAAGCAGGTGTAGAAATCTTAGGATATGAAGAAGGGATGTCTGAGCTTGAATTAATCTCAATGGTTTGCTGTATTAACAAAGAATTTAAAATTGAAAGTCCTGTTATAAAAATTAATCATTTAGGCAGCAATGAAACAAAGAATAATTTCTGCAAGGCTTTAGTAAAATATCTCTCTCCGATGAAAGAATCACTTAATGAAAAAGATTTATCAAGACTCAGTAAAAATCCGTTAAGAATATTAGATACAAAAGACTCAAAAATTCAAACTATTTTAAAAAAGGGGCCTCAAATTTCTGATTACTTATCTGAAGAATCTTTAAATATGCTTAAACTTATTAAAAAAACTTTTTCAAATGATTGTGAAATAATAATTGATCATAATTTGGTAAGAGGTTTAGATTATTACTCAGGTTTTGTTTTTGAGGCTATTTCTCCAAATCTTGGAGCTCAAGATGCTTATCTTGGAGGGGGGCGTTATGACAATCTCTGTAAACAGTTAGGTGGCAAAGATCTTCCTGCAATTGGAATGGCCATTGGAATTGAAAGATTGGCATTGATTTCAAATATCTTCAAGAATGATAAGACTCTAGTATCTTTCATAATTATTTCTAGTAATCTTGAGCAAAAAGCATATAAAATAGCGCACGACATAAGAATGATGAATAGTGAAATAGAAATAAATGTTCAGTTATCAGATGGGAGCTTAAAGTCGAAACTAAGAAGGGCAAATAAAGACAAATCTTCTTATGCAATCATAGTCGGTGATGAGGAGCTTCAAACAGATACTGTTATTTTGAAATCACTTTCTGATAAGGAATTTAAACAAAAAACACTAGATTTAAAAGAGTTGAAACAATTTATAACAAATTTGGAATAAGGCAATTTTATGAATAATGTATATGAAAATAATATGAAGTTTGTTCCTTTTCTTAAATTTATAAACAAATATAAGATAATCATAACTATTACAATTATCTCTGTATTGTTGTTTGTTTCTTATTTTGTAATATCTAATCAGATTAAAAAACAAAATAATGAAAAAGCTTCAGTAATTTTCAATGATTGGAAAAATGAAATTTCTAAAGAAAATTTGGATCAAGATGCCCTTACAACAATTATCGGTAATCTATTAGAAAATTATGAGGCTACTGGCTATACTCAGCTTGCCTTGCTTGATCATGCAAATTACTTAGCAAAGTCAAATAATTTTGAGGAATCTCTAAAAAGCTTTAATAAGGTTATTGAATTAACAAATGGTTTTAATGGGAACAAAATTTATAACAAAATGGCAAGGATAAGTGCAGCAAGAATATTAATTGATCTAGAGCGTTATGATGAGTCTCTCCAAAAGATAGAAATATATTCATCAACAAATACAAACGCATATATTCATGAATTGATAGGGGATATTTTACTAAAACAGCAAAAAAATGATCTTGCAATCGAACAGTATAATCTTGCTAGTGAAAAATATGCGGATGAAACTTCAAGATCTATAATATCAATGAAAATTGCAAGCATTGGTTACTAAAATGAATTTTTTAAATAAATACACCTTAATATTATTAGTTTTTTTAACAAGTTCATGCTCATCTCTTGACAGTTTAAGATTTTGGCAAAGTGATGAAATTGATCCAGATGAACCAAAAATACTATCTTCATTTTCCAATCAAAAAACTATAACAATTGCATGGAAGAAGTCCTTTAAGGGTGAAAATAAGATGGGTAATTTTCAACCTGATTTCAGCTCACAAAATTTATTTTTTAGTGATATCACTGGAAATGTAGTATCTATAAACTCTGAAACTGGAATTGAAAATTGGTCATCTAAGCTGAATTTTTTAGCATCAGGAACCGCGGCTGGTTTTGGAATAGTCATTGTTTCTGACATTGAAGGAAATGTAATTGCGCTGAACCAAAATGATGGATCACAACTTTGGACTTCAAATGTTAAGGGAGAAGTTTTAACTAAAGCTGCTATTGATGCAAAGATTGTAGTTGTAAAAACTGGATCAGGAGGGTTAATTGGATTAGAAAAAGAAACTGGTAATATTCAATGGTCCTATAGATCAAAATTGCCTTTGCTTACAGTTAGAGGTAACAGTAGTCCTATAATTGTGGAAGATAGAATTTATGCTTCTTTTGACAATGGAAGACTAGCAGTTTTTGAAATTGATTCTGGTTTCCCTATTTGGGATGGCGCAATATCGTATGTAAGTGGTGTATCTGAACTAGAAAATTTAATTGATTCTGATTCTGATCCAGTTGTTGATGGCGGCTTAGTTTATACCACTAATTATCAAGGTAATTTAAATATATTTGATGTAGCTCAAAAAAGATCTGTTTGGTCATATGAAACATCTTCATTCTACTCACCAATTATAACTAGAGGAATGTTAATGGTGATTGAAGCCGACTCGCAAATTAAATCTTTCTCTTTAAAAACATTAGAAGAATCTTGGATAAATGATGACTACCTTAATAGAAGCTTATCAAATGCAGTAACTTACAAAGGCAACATTGTAACTGGTGATTATGAGGGCTACCTGCATATTATAGACCCGCTTAATGGAAAAACTATTGGAAGAAAGAAGATATCTAGAAATCCAATCAAAACAATTTATAGTAGAAGTGATAGTTTATATGTTATTGATGAAGCTTTTAATCTTTTCTCAGCTAATCTATAAAATGAAATGTAAAAATGTTTACTTCAATTGCAATAATAGGTCGTCCAAATGTAGGCAAATCTACATTATTTAATAAATTAACAAATTCAAGAGATGCCATTGTTTCCAACCTTCCAGGATTAACAAAAGACAGAAACCATGGATTCATAAATCTTAAAAATAAGAATAGTTTATTAGTAGATACCGGTGGTATCGCTAATGAAAAAGAAGAAATAAAGGAAGCAATATCAAATCAGGCTTGGATTGCTGCAATGGAATCTGGATTAATATTACTTATTTTTGATGGATCGGTTGAATTAAATAATCAAGATTTTGAAATAATATCAAAATTAAGAAAGCTAAATAAAGAATTTATTGGCGTGATAAATAAAGTTGATAAAAAAACCAATTCTTCAGTTAAACAAGATCTTCAAGAGAATGGCCTTCAAGACACTATTGAAATAAGTGCAGAACATTCTACTAACATAAATTTACTAAAATCAAAAATAGAAGAAAAACTGCCAGAATACTCAACACCAAAGCAAAAGGGAAAAAAAGTAGCAATACTAGGAAGACCAAATGCTGGTAAATCAACATTTATAAATAATTTAATTAATGAAGAGCGGTTGATCGTTAGTGAAATTGCAGGAACAACTATAGATGCAATAAGTGTTCCCTTCGAATTTAATAATGAAAAATTTATTTTGATAGATACAGCAGGCATCAGAAAAGGATATAAATATAACGAAAATGTAGAATATTTTTCATTTGTAAGGGCCATGCACGCAATTGATGAAAGTGATTTAGTTATTTTCATGTGTGATTTAAGTCAAGGAATAGTAGATCAGGATTTAAAAATATTGAATATGGTTATAGAAAACGGCAAACCTTTAGTGTTGGCATTTAATAAAACTGATTTAGTTTCAAAAAGTGAATTGTTAAATATATATGGCTCTAAAAGAATGCAGTCAGATTTTATACAAAATATAGAACATGTTGAAATATCTGCATTGAAAAAAAGAGGATTCAAAAAAGTATTCAATTTAACAAATAAGATAATAAAAAAATCTCAAAAAAAGTTTTCAACCTCAATGCTAAATAATCTTTTGGAAAAATTTGTAGATGCAAATTCACCGCCATCAATTTCCGGTAGACAATTAAAATTCAAGTATGTACATTTTGGAGGAACTTACCCAACAACTTTGATTATTAATTCTAATCAAGATAAAAAAATACCAACTAACTATAAAAAATATCTTGAAAACTCTTTTAGAGCTAAATTAGATTTGAAAAGTGTTCAACTAAAAATAATATTTAGAAAATCGAAGAATCCTTTTGGTGATAAGAAAAATAAACTCTCTGAAAAACAAATCAAAAAAAGACAGCGACTTGTTAAGCATTCTAAAAAATTAAAAAAGTAATAAACTTTGGAAAATATTGTTTTAATTGATTTAAAAATCTACGGTATAATTCTAGAAAATTATCGACACTTATAATTAAGCACAAAATGCAAGAACGACCAATTTATCTTGATCTTACTAAAATAAGGTTACCCATTTCTGCTTTAATATCTATTACACATAGACTTTCTGGAATGTATATTTTTTTTATTGCGATGCCATTATTTTTATATGTTATTGACAAATCTATATCATCAAAAGCAAGTTTTGATCAATTAGTATTAAACCTATCTTCAATTTCTTATCTATCTTTCTTTTTGTTTATAAGCATTTCAATATTTTGGTTACATATACTATCAGGAGTCAGGCACTTAATTATGGATTTTTTACATATTGGTGAATCTCTAAAAGGGGCTCATTATTCAGCAATTTTTACTTTTAGTTTTTGGTTTATCTCATCCATTATATTTTTTTGGTATTTATTTTTATGAAAGGCTCAATAATTTGGTATACGCAAAGATATAGTGCTATTTTGCTTCTTTGTTATGTAATCTATCTTGCCAATTTTATTTATTTTCAAAATGATATTACATTTTTTTCTTGGTCAAATTTTTTTCTATCTTTTCAAATGAGACTATTCACTTCTCTTACATTTGTTGTTTTAGTTATTCATGCATTTATAGGACTTTGGACTGTTGGAACAGATTATCTTACTGAAAGAACTCTTGGATTTTTAAGTTTTGCTATTTCCAAATATGCTAATTTTTTAAGAAGGATATATCTTTCAGTATTTACTTTCTTAGGAATAGTTTATTTAACTGTGATTTTATATATAATATGGTTATAAATGATATTAATATACAATTATAATTAACATGAATAATATATTTACTAATAATGTTAAAACAATCGAGTTTGATGCTTTAATTGTTGGTGGCGGCGGCTCAGGTATGCGGGCATCATTAGAATTAGCAAAATCAGGGCTTAAAACTGCTGTTGTATCTAAAGTTTTTCCAACCAGATCCCATACTGTATCAGCACAAGGTGGGATTACTTGTGCAATTGCAAGTGCTGATCCAAACGATGATTGGAGATGGCATATGTATGATACCGTTAAAGGTGCCGACTTTATTGGGGATCAAGATGCAATTGAATATCTTTGTTCTGAAGGTCCAAAGGCTGTATTTGAACTAGAGCATATGGGCCTTCCATTTTCAAGATTTGATAATGGTAGGATTTACCAAAGACCATTTGGTGGTCAGTCAAAAGATTTTGGTAAAGGTGGTCAAGCTTCAAGAACGTGTGCTGCTGCAGATAGAACAGGACATGCCTTGTTGCATACTCTTTATCAAAATAATGTAAAGGAAGGAGCAAATTTCCTTAATGAATGGTTCGCAGTGGATTTAGTAAAAAATTCAAAGAATGAAGTAACTGGTGTAATAGCCTTCTCGATTGAAAATGGAGAAGTTGCATACTTAAAAGCTCAAGCAACAGTTCTTGCAACAGGAGGTGCTGGAAGAATATATGCATCTACAACCAATGCTCTAATTAATACTGGTGATGGTTTAGCTATGACGCTTAGGGCTGATCTACCTGCACAGGATATGGAAATGTGGCAATTTCATCCAACAGGTATTCATGGAGCTGGATCATTAGTGACTGAAGGATGTAGAGGAGAAGGTGGTTATCTTATTAACAAAGATGGCGAAAGATTTATGGAAAGATATGCACCAAATGTTAAAGATTTAGCTGGAAGAGATGTTGTCGCAAGGTCCATGGTTCTTGAAATTCTTGAAGGAAGAGGCTGTGGAGAAAACAAAGATCATATATATCTAAAACTTGATCATCTTGGAGCTGACGTATTAAATTCAAAACTCCCAGGAATTTGCGAACTTTCAAAAACCTTTGCCCATGTTGATCCTATATGTGAACCTATTCCAGTTGTTCCAACATGTCATTATATGATGGGAGGCACACCAACGAATGTTTCAGGCCAGGCTTTTACAAGAATCAATGATCGTGATGAGTTAGTTCCTGGTTTATTTTCAGCTGGTGAAGCAGCTTGTGTATCTGTGCACGGAGCTAATAGGTTAGGCGGCAACTCTTTACTTGACCTTGTTGTTTTTGGAAGAGCTACTGGACAGCATATACAAAATGAACTCAAATCTGGAGGAGGGGTAGATGCAGCAACAAAAAGTGATATTGATAATTCACTTGAAAGACTGAATAAATTAAACGAATCTGAGGAAGGGTTCGATACAGCTGAAGTTAAAAAAGAGTTACAAGATTGTATGCAAAATTATTTTGGAGTTTTTAGAAGAGGGGAATTTATGGAAAAAGGTTTGGAAAAACTTGAAGAACTTCGAGATAAAGTAAGTAACCTGCATCTTAAAGATAAAAGTGATGCATTTAATACCAGCAGAGTTGAAGCTATTGAACTACAAAATCTGTTTGAAGTTGCAGAAGCTACAGCAATATCTGCATATAAGAGAACAGAAAGTAGGGGCGCTCATGCTAGAGATGATTATCCTGATAGAGATGATGAAAATTGGTTGTGCCATACTATTTATGATCCAGTTTCTAAAGAAGTTACTAAAAGAGAGGTTAATTTTACTCCTAAAGAAGTAGAAGCCTTTCCTCCAAAGATAAGGTCATATTAATGTTTGATAATAAGTTACAAGTTAGTCTTTACAGGTATAACCCAGAAGAAGACAAATTTCCTTATATGAAAAAATACGCTATAGAGAAACCAAAAAAAGATATCATGGTTTTAGATTTACTTAATCTTTTAAAGGAACAAGACCAATCAATTTCTTATAGAAGATCTTGCAGAGAAGGTGTATGTGGTTCTGATGGAATGAATATTAATGGTAAAAATGGTTTGGCATGCATTACTCCAATTTCTTCAATTATTAAAAGAAATAAAATTGAATTAAGACCATTACCTGGTCTTCCAGTAATAAGAGATTTAGTTGTTGATATGACAGAATTTTATGCACAGTATGAAAAAATAAAACCTTTTTTACAAAACGAAACTACTGTTCCTGAACAAGAAAGACTTCAATCACCAGAAGAAAGAGATAAATTAGATGGATTATATGAATGCATTCTATGTGCATGTTGTTCTACAAGCTGTCCATCCTTTTGGTGGAATCCTGATAAATTTGTTGGACCAGCTGCTTTACTTCAAGCTTATAGATTTCTTGCAGATTCAAGAGATCTTAATACCCAAGAAAGACTAGAATCTCTATCAGATCCATTTAGTGTATACAGATGCCATGGAATTATGAATTGTGTAAATGTTTGTCCAAAAGGACTTAACCCAAATAAAGCAATTGGTGAGATAAAATCAATGTTACATAAAAATAAAAAGGATATAATTACATCTGACGGAGTCTAATATAAAAGTCATATAATGAGTTTATCTATGAAAGAGCTTTGGGAAAGCTCACATGTATCTGCAGGACATGGCGCCTATCTTGAAAACCTCTACGAAACTTTCTTAAACAATCCTGATGATCTATCAGATGAATGGCATGATTTCTTCACAAATTTACCTAAACATCCTATGTCTAATGGTGAAATTTCTCATCAAAAAATAATACAAGAATTTAAAGATCTCCCAAGAAATAATTTCAAAAAAATTAAAGAAGTATCTATTGATGAGAGACAAGGCAAAGTCATTAAACTTATAAAGTCTTACAGAAATAGGGGCCATCTTACTGCAAACTTAGATCCTTTAGGGATGATGGAACACAAAACTGTCGAAGATCTAAGCCTTGAATTTCATGGGCTATCTAATGAAGATCTGGATGAGGAGTTCTATACAGATACCTTTACTGATAAAGAAAAACTAACTCTAAGAGAAATTGTAAATCAACTCAATTATAGTTATTGTGGAAATATTTCTGTTGAATGTAATCATATATTTGATTCCGAAGAAAGAAGATGGTTTCAAAGGAAGTTTGAATCAAGGTTGGCAGAGTATAGTTTTAATAAAGATGAAAAAATTAATATTTTTGAAAGACTTATTTCAGCAGAGGGCCTAGCT
>CENU01016757.1_pt1 | contig 18038 bp, 20 predicted proteins | sample 361331 | NCBI WGS metagenome assembly CENU01 (sample SAMEA2619766, study PRJEB7988) | marine metagenome | isolation source: saline water (ENVO:00002010), including | reverse complement strand
CCAGTTGCAAAATCAAACACGTTTACAGTAAGCGGTAAGCAGATGACTAGACAAGAAGTAAAAACTCGTATTGAAGCACTTCTTAAAAAGAAAAATGCAACAGAAGGTTTACAATTTAAAAGTAGTATTGCAGTTATGCTTAGAGAAGCTCTTACTGCTGCAGAACAAGCAGAGCTTGATAGTTTATTAGCAGTAGTAAAAGATGATCCAGAGTTTACTACCTTAGTGAAACAAGCTACTGCTCAACCATCTAAGGATTATGGCGACAATACATATAATACTGACAGCACATACACTAAAGATGGAAAATCTGTAGACAGATCTGAATACGAAAAAACATTTGGTAAAGACAAATCAGGAAGATACAACGATTATGTAAAAATGATGCAGTCTATTGAGTCTATGCCTCGACAAGCAGAAGATGAAAAACGTAAACTAACACAATCTTGGTTAGATGACCCAGACTCTAAATACTACAAAGGTGTTCCTGTAGATACAGATGATCCGGACTATCCGCCAGAGTTTACAGCAATCGATCAAAAGTATATGAAAAAGGCCGCAGATTATAAAGAACAAGCAGACAAAATTGCCAGCGATCCTGATATTGCTAAACTAATTAAAAGTGGTGGCGATAAGTTTGACCAAGCATTAAGTGGCGATGACGATTTTTATAAAGACTCAGACAAATTTGGGGATTGGTCAAATAAAAAAAGTGATCTTAAAGCAAAAGTAGATAAACTCAAAAAGAAAGCTGGAATTAAGACTAAAGATCCTTTTGCAGACGATGACGATGACGATTTTGATAAAGCACTTGACGGTGATGACGACTACGATGGTTTAGCAGGAAACAAAAACGATACTAAAACTACTGTAACTAAGTCCGGAGGCAACACTAAAACAACAACTGTAAAAACTACAGGTGGTGGTGCAAATGTAAGATGGAGTGCAAAGTATGTAGACAATGATAAAAGTAGGAAACTGAAAGCACAAGCTAAAGAAGTTAGACGTGTAGAAATGAAAGCATGGATGGATAAATGGGATAAAGAAAATCCTGATGCTGACAAGTTTGATTTTACTGACGATCCCGAATATAAAGCATTAAAAGACAAAGCTTCAGATCTTAAAAAGCAGTCAAGAGAAGCACGTGATTTACTTTATCCAAACGGTGAAATTAAAGACGGTAAATATACTTACTACAATAAAAAAGGTAAAGAAATTAAATGGGATGGAGAAGATCATCCAGATGTTGTAAAATTAAAAGGCAAAAGTGAATCAGTACAATTAAATAGGATGAAAGTATTGGCAGGTTTAAAATGAAAGCATACGAAATTACAGAAGCAGAAGTAACACCAGGACAGACGTTACCTAAACAGATTAAAGTACTTAAAATGCCTACTCCTCCACAAGCACCTACTGGTCCAGATGGCACAGGCGAAGATGGTACACGAATTGGTACTACACCAAAAGGTAATAGAAGTGTTGCAAGTGGTGCAGGAACATATATTTTTACACCAAAAGGAAAATTAATGTTGTATATGACACCAAAGATAAGTGGATTACAACAAACACATAACATTGCTAAACAAACAGTTACAGTAAACTTTGGCACATCATCAGGCGATGCAACTATAGATCAAAAAGCAACTTATGATATGAGTGGTAAACTTATTAGCGGAGATAATACATCAATTAGAAGCGGCGGCATGGGTATGAGTGTCGACAAGGATAAGGGCAAAACTATAGACTATCGAGTGAGTGATAAGTTAAAAATATCAGCAAACAATAAAACAGGCTTTAAGGTTAACTAATGTATTCAAGTATTGATGAACTTAAGAAACTTGCTGGTGTAAACGAATTCAAAGGTTACACAGAATACCAGATCGACGAAAATCCTAGTATCACAGCTACAAAACTTAAAGCAAAAGAAAAGAAGTTAGGATTAAAACCGGGCGATGCTGAATGGTTTAAACTATGGTTTTCAAAACCATATATGACAGGCGCACCAAAGTTTAGAGGACGTAAAAAATGAACCTCCGTCAGTTATACGAATATGGAAGGATTGTACCCGGAGTTAATACTACAGCCGATGTAGGTCCTAACGAAATTACTAAACAAGCTAAAAAATTAGGTTTTAAGGTAGACAAAGACGGAAGGCCGCCTACACTATCAAAAAAGGTAAAAGGTTCAAGTACTAATGTATTGTTTAACCTAGGGATGACAGAATCGGTTGACAAACCCCATAAAGATGTGTTATACTACGATGATATGAATGAAGCCTTAGGCCAATTAAATCAAGATAGTAAAATTTATATAGATATGGACGGCGTATTAGCTGACTTTTTTGGAGAGTGGGCTAAGTTAATGAATAAAACGTCTTGGACTGATATAAAAGATATTAATCCTGCACTACAAAAAATAAGAGATACTGATGACTTTTGGTTAAATTTACCATTAACTAGTAATGCAAAAAACCTTTTATCAATAGTAAAAAAGGTAAAAGGTAGTTACACTATATTAAGCAGTCCTTTAGCAGATGATCCTAAATCAGAACCACATAAACGTGAATGGATTAAGAAAAATTTAAGTTTCTTTCCACCTGAAGATATAATTATTACAACTAATAAAGCAAAGTATGCTACGAATGGCGATGTTCCAAATATTCTTATTGATGATTATGGTGTTAACATAAATCAATGGGAATCTGCAGGCGGCATAGGATTCAAACACAAAGATCACAAATTTACGAGAACTATAAAAAATCTTAAAAAAGTAGAAACTAAAGTATATGCAAGAAAACAATTACCTCAAATAGGAGAAAAAGATCTTGCAGACCTTGATTATACATTAGAGTTTATTGATCCTAAATTATTATTTCCAGTACAAGAAGAAAGAGATTTAACTAGATTAGATAAAAAACTTACTAAGTTTAAAAGCGGCGAATTCAAACCTATTGTAATTGACGAAGATAATAACATTATTAACGGTCACCATAGATATGATGTAGCAATTATGCAACAAGTAGAATGTGTTCCTGTGTATAAAATTAAAAATAAATTACACCATCTTTTAGAAGCAAATCATTTTAAAAATCCAAAAAATACTTTCTTAACAAAAGCAGATACAGCATATGATTTTTTAAGAGTAGGTAAAACTATTTCTAATCTAAAAGCAGTGCCTAAAGGTGCAAACAGAGATGAACCAGATGTAATGGTTGTTCCTTTTGGTGGCAAAAAAGAAAAGAAACATCTCAAAAAACATTTAAGTCGTGTAGGTTATAAAACACAAGATGCTGACAAAACCGGTGATGACGCACATGTAGACGAAAATTTGAGACCAATAGCTAAACCTATGACTGTAGAAATTTTTAAAGAAAAAGCTGACTTATATATAAAAGGATTGATTGGCGGATTTCCAAAAGAAGAAATGAAACAAAAATTAAACACTTTGTTAAGGAAAGCTATAAAGTCAGGTAACATGTCTCAGCAAGAAGGCGTCAACTATATAAAAAACCGCATTAAAGAATATTTAGATTTTGTGAAAAAAAATCCAGGACAACCTTTGCCGGAGCGTGAACTTACTAAAGGTGAAGAAAACAAAAAAGAAAAATACGTCAAAGGTATGAAGAAGAATAAGAATGACTTCAAAGACCGTTATGGTAAAGATGCTGAAGCAGTAATGTACGCAACAGCAACTAAAATGGCTAAAGAAGCTGTACGCAGTGGTAAGTACACACCAGACCAGATAATAGAAATACTAGAAAACTTTGCAGACGGTAAAAAAAAGGGTAAAAGCAGACCAGGGCGTGTAAAACGTTCAGGTGCAAGTTGTAGCGGCAGTGTTACAGAGCTAAGAGCAAAAGCAAAAAAAGCCAGCGGTGAACGTGCTAAAATGTATCACTGGTGTGCTAACATGAAAAGTGGGAGATCATAATGAAGATTTTTGAGATAACAGAATCAAAAGACACGCATTGTTCAGACAAGTGTTGCGGGGCAGATGTTAAAAGAGAAGATTGCAAATGTTCTCCAACTTGTAAGCATTGTAACTGCAATGCAGTTGAGGAATCAGCATCAGCTGGTTCAACTAGTGCAGGAGCAATAGCTAGTGTAGCAAATCCTGTTACAGCTCATGCTAAGGTTACTAAAAAAGGCAAATACGGTGCACCTAAAGCACCACAAAAAACCAACCCAGATGGCACTGCTAAAAACGCACTTGATATGCCTAACAATATTATGGGTGGAAAAACAATTAAGAGATAAATACATGCATAATACGTGTACTTGGAGTCTAAAATGAACAAAAAAGAAATGATAGAAGGACTTGCGGATATGGCACAGTCGGTGGAAACAGACCATGAAGTGCAAATGGCAAGATCTGAACTTTATAAATTAGCAAAATATTCAATTAAATTACACAACATGTTAAAGACAGTTGATGAACAAACTGGTCTTGACGGTTGGGTAGCATCAAAAATTACAAAAGCATCTGATTATATCGGATCAGTATATCATCATTTAGACTATGATATGAAGTTTAGCGAACAAGTACAAGAAGGTGCAAAATCTAAACCAGACTATTTAGACTTTGATAAAGACGGCGATAAAAAAGAGCCTATGAAGAAAGCCCTTAAAGATAAAAAGAAAAAAGATGAAGATGTAAAAGAAGGTGATAACATTTATCACGATTGTGCAGTAACTTTCAAACATAAAAAGTATGGTGAATGTAAAGTTATACCTGGACAGCATACTTTATTAGAAGACGGTACTGTAACACATTATGACGCAACATTTACTAGTTGTGGTAACGAATTTGTTGTTAGAAATGTAAGCACAAATGATATGTTTGATGTAGTAACTGAAGGACATTCGCACAAGCCTAAGAAGAAGAAAAAGAAAACAGAAGATTTATATAAATCTTTACTAACAAAAAATCTTGAAGAAGCTAAAGCGACTTGCAAAGATTGCGGCAAGCCTAGTTATACTACAATCCCAGAAGAAAAACAAAAAGGCGTTGACGGCAAAGTATGCTGGAAAGGCTACAAGCGTATGGGAACTAAGAAAAAGGGTGGCAAAACCGTAGATAACTGTGTAAAGGTAGGCTAAGGTTAGCATGGATAACATTAGAGATATTTTAAAATTAATTGACGAAACTGAAGTTTTATCCGAAAGACAAAAATGGAATACTTTAGATAACATTGCTGCCAAATATGCTAAGAAAGGCATGACTCTTGAAGATCTTGCCAAGATGGAAAAAGAAGCTATGGCTGCTGAGCCAAAAGACTTAGACGCTGAAACTAAAAAAGGTTTCAAAGGATTTTTTAAAAACTTAGGTAGAAATTTTTCACAGTTAGCAAGTACAAAACAATTTAGAAGAAAATATACACTTGCGGTTGCAGCTGAAATGTTAGGCTTACCAGGTTTATACGGTACAAGTGGCAAATACTTTTATTACTATTACGACTCATCAAGAGCAAATAATATGCGTGATGAACAGTCTGGCTTTAAAGCTGGACGAGCAAGTAAAATACAAGCACAGAAACTTGCTGATGTAGGATTACTTCCTAAAAGTCGAGCTGAAAAATTTGATATAGAAAATAAAACCTCAGACAAAGACGATTCCAAAGTTAAAACAGATCCAAATGCGAAAGCTGGTGATAAAACAGCTGATGCTAGTGCAAGTGATGCTAGTAAAAAACCTAACCCTTACGCAAAAATGGATCAAGCTGAAGTATCTAAAAAAGCGTTTGCTGTAATGAAAGAAATAAATGCGTTATTAGATAAAATGAATGAAGGTTTATCTTTTAAAAGTAGCATTGGAAAATATCTATTAGAAAATTCTCAAGTAATAAATGAAGCATTGTCTGCAGAAGAAACAAAAAAATTAGCAGACTTATTAGACGATTTAGAACAAATGGTTGCTAGTGGAAAGTTAGAAGGTGGAAATTTATCATTATCTAAAGACACAGTTGCTAGAGCATCATCTGCAATAGCTAAGACAACAAAATTATCACCAGATGAAGTTTTAAATGTAGATACAGATGCAATAGCTGCCGCAATTGAAAAGGCTCCTAAAACAGATATAAAAAATAACAATTCTACTGAATGTGACACGCTAAGAGCTTTTGCTAGTTCAGGCAAGGGCGGATTGAAAAACGATCCTGACGAAGTTGAAGCAGTTAAAGCATTACAAACACTACTAGGTGTTGCTGTTGACGGAAAATATGGTCCTGAAACTACAAGTGCAGTAAGAACATACCAAGAAAAAAATAACTTAACAGTTGACGGTGATGCTGGTCCAAACACTATAGAAAAACTATGTGGCGAAAAAGAAGAAGAATCAAATGACAAAGGCGAAGAAGGCTCAGGCGAAAGTTCAAATACTAATCTCCCTGAAAACTTTAAAGTTTATCAAGAATACGGTAGATACACTGTTGGATCATTAGATAACAACGCCACTTATATAATTATTGGTCCAGACGGCAAGCAATATCTCGATAGTGTTAGACAATCAGATGGGTCTACTGTAGAGCAAGGATATAAAGATCGTGAAGAATGCATCCTTGTTGCAAAACAATTAGCCAAAGCAGATCCAGGAGTTGATTCAGATGGTGAGGCTGATACAGATAAAGGCGATGGTGCAGGACAAGACAACGAACCAAATGCCAATGATGGGTCAGTTGACGCTGTAGGTAGTGAAGAAGATCCAGATGTAAATGACCAAGAAGGTGGTGTTGGCGGAACTGACGGAGAAGTTGCAGACGTTACTGGCGACGATGAAAAAGATGATCAAAAAAATAATAAAGATAAGTCAGCTGAAACTGATCCTAAAGTAGATGAAGGCATTGTTGACGATATTTATGATGCTGTTAAAGGTATAGGAACAGATGAAGATGACTTGTTTGCTGCGTTAAGAGCTATTAGAGATGCTAATCATTACAAAACAATAGTAAGAATATTTAAACAAAAATATCCAAAAGCAATTAATGACGATTATCCTACACTAGCCATTTGGATGAGAGACGATTTAGAAGGTTGGTTGTGGAACGGTGATGATGTTAAGAAGTTTGATAGAGAAATGAATAGACTTGGCATTAAAATTAATAAACCAGTTAATCCAAATGCGGTTAAAGGAATGACACCAGTATGGAATGACACTGCTACACCAACAGCTACATTCACAGATCTTAGTGATGCAATGACTAAAAAGAAACAATGCAAAAAAGGTGATATGGTTATGATTGGTAAAACCAAAGTATTGTGTGATTCAACTGATCAAGGCCAAATATTTTTTGTAAACAAAGATGGAACACCATTTGATGATAGTCAAAATGCAAAAGCTGATCCGAATGCAAAAGCTGGTCCAACTACTGATTTAGATACAGTCCAAAACTTTCTCAATAAAAAAGCTGGAGTAGAAACGCCTAAGACTGGAGTAGAAACGCCTAAGACTGCAGAGCTTCCAGGAGCACCGTATGCAGTGTCTGGACTACCAACAGGATATGTTACTCGTAAGCAAGGCAATCAAATACACATTTATTACAACGGTCAAAGAATATCGTCAGTAAGAGCAGGCAGAAATCATAAGGTTAATGTAAGAAACAGTGCTAATAAACATGCACAAGCAAATGGTGGGTAGACACATTGAAAGTCTTAGATATCTTACTGGAAAACGATTATTTCGAAAAAGGCGATATTACTGACTTAGAAAGTCTATTATCTAAATTTAATCAACAAGAATTTGAAAAAATAATAATCTATAAAAATAAAGATTACCTTGCAAAAAATTTTACATCACAAGATCAACGTAATCGTTGGGTATCTAGAATCACACGTGAAATAGGTATCAAATCTCAGCGAACAAATATTACTTACTATATTAGCGAATTAAATGACGCTAATATTTTAGGTCCAACTGATAAAACTCCACGCACATGGCAAGACATTTACAACTTATTAGAGAAATTATCTACTGAAGCAGCAAAAGCAAATCTTACTATACTTGATGTTAACAGCTCTAAGCCTTGGGATCCTGAAAGAAAGAAACTAGTAACAAGTGGATTAAAAAGTTTCTCAGATGATTTTATTGGATTGCCTAAATTATTTCAAATATTAAAAAGCAATATTTTTGATAAAGATGAATGGTCAGAAGTTGAATCTGATATGACAGACGTTACTGGCGATGCTGAAAAATTCTATAAAGAATCATTTAAAGAAAAAGATAATTTAAATATGGCTGGCTTTAAACAATGGTATCAAAAGGTTTCTGGTAAAAGTATCGAACAAGTATGGAGAGACAAAGGGTATGACGCTAGTACAGATATAGTTAGCAAGGTTGTACTTGATCAAGGGATTACAGGGGATAACTGGAAAAACTATCCTATGGCTACAAAAAAGACACTTATAAAGCAAATATTCCAAGAAGTTTTTAAAATAGGTGCAAAAGATGCAGCAGCTTTAAAACATATAGCTGATGATAGTACAGAAGAACATAAGAAGCTTCGTCGTGCAATAAAAAGAATAGATAAATTAGTCAAACAAAATACCACTCTTATTGGCGTACAATCATTCATTAAGGCTTCACTTGATGTATACAATAAAGAAGTTGACGCTGAATATAGAATAAACCTTACCAAATAACACAAAAACACTTGACTTAGTAGCTAACTTATAGTATAATACAAAGAACTATAAGGAGAAAACTATGAGTGATCGCACATACGGACCTGAAGAAAAAGCTAAACTAGAACGTTTGGTAAACGAAGGTGTTACCGTTTTACAAGAAATTGAAGATTTAAATGCAGGTTTAAAAGATACTGTAAAAGCAGTAGCAGAAGAACTTGATGTAAAACCTTCAATGATTAATAGAGCAATTAAAATTGCACAAAAAGGTGAGTGGGCTAAAGTTGCAGATGAATTTGACGACTTAGAAACTTTAATTGTTACTGTTGGTAAGGACAAATAATTTTGCAAAAAATAAAAGAGTTTTGGATCAATAGTTACAAAAGTGATAAGGTTGCTTTTGCATTTGAACTTGTCAGTTTTATTTTTACAGTTATAGCAAGTTTGACTTTGGCATTTAATGCTATAGATCCTAACATGCTAATTATCTATCCGTTCTTCTTTGTAGGATCGGTTACACAATGCTACGCCGCAGTACGTAGAGGAGCCGCTTGGGTAATGTTACTAACAGGTTACTTTGCTGTTATTAATGTAGTTGGTTATGGAGTTGCCGCTTTATGGTGGTAAACACTGTACCTGTAATAAATAATTATAACGCCAAAAGCAATAGCTAGGCATGTAGAAGGTTAAGTTGGCCATAAGCAACGAAGGAGATAAATGAGTTACGTAGACGCACTATTTGATCGCGATTCTGATATTATTCGTGTTGTAGAACGCAAAGATGGTAAAAGACATTACCATGAATATCAAGCAAAATATACTTTTTATTACAAAGATCCTAGAGGTAAACATAAAAGTGTTTACGGAGATCCTCTTACACGAATAGTTTGTAAAAACACAAAAGACTTTCGAAAAGAAGTTGCTATTAACAAAAGCAAAGAATTATTCGAAAGCGACATCAATCCTATCTTCCAATGTTTAAGTGAAAACTATCTTAATCAAGATGCTCCTAAACTAAACATTGCATTTTTTGACATTGAAACTGACTTTGATCCTGAAAGAGGATTTGCTGATCCTGCTGATCCATTTATGCCTATTACAAGTATAAGTGTATATTTGCAATGGATGGAAACTATGGTATGTTTAGCAGTTCCTCCTAAGACACTTACAATGGATCAAGCAAAAGCAGAGCTTGAAGGCATTGAAAACGTAATGCTATTTGAAAAAGAAAGTGAAATGATTGACACTTTTTTAACACTAATTGAAGACGCTGATATTTTATCAGGTTGGAATAGTGAAGGTTATGATATTCCGTATACTGTTAATAGAACAAGTCGTGTACTCAGCAAAGACGACACAAGACGTTTTTGTCTGTGGGGTCAGTTGCCTAAGAAACGTGAATATGAAAAGTATGGTAAATCAGCTGTCACCTTTGACCTAATAGGCAGAGTGCATTTAGATAGTTTGGAATTATATCGTAAATACACATATGAAGAAAGACATACATATAGACTTGATGCTATTGGCGAAATCGAAGTTGGTGAAAATAAAGTTCCTTATGAAGGCACTTTGGACCAGTTGTACAACAATGACTTTAGAAAGTTCATCGAATACAACATACAAGATACCGCACTACTGGACAAGCTGGACAAAAAGCTAAGATTTATTGATCTAAGTAACGAACTTGCACACGCAAATACTGTTTTGCTACAGACTACAATGGGTGCAGTTGCAGTTACAGAACAAGCGATTGTTAATGAAGCACATCACAGAGGACTACAAGTTCCTAACAGACCTAGACGTGACGACACAGTAAACACACAAGCCGCTGGCGCATATGTAGCATTTCCTAAGAAGGGATTGCACAAATGGATTGGGTCAATGGACTTAAACAGTCTATATCCTAGTGTTATTAGAGCTCTTAATATGGCTCCTGAAACTGTTATAGGCCAAATACGTCCAGACATTAGTGAAGCCCGTGTGCATGAAGATATGACGCTTAAAAAGAAGTCATTTGCAGGTAGTTGGGAAGGTCGCTTTTCAACAGAAGAGTATGAAGCAGTCATGGAGAAACGTAAAGACATTGCACTAACTATAGATTTTGAAAACGGACAGACAGAAGTACTAAGTGGTGCAGAAATATATAAACTAATTTTTGATAATAACCAACCTTGGATGCTCAGTTCAAACGGAACTATCTTTACAACAGAATTTGAAGGTGTTATTCCAGGTATTCTAGCCCGTTGGTATACTGAAAGGCAAGAACTACAAGCACAACTTAAAAAAGCAAAAGACGCCGGCAATGCAATTGAAATTGAGTATTGGGACAAGCGACAGCTAGTTAAAAAAATTAACTTGAACAGTTTGTATGGTGCTATTCTTAATCCTGGTTGTAGATTCTTTGACAAACGTATTGGACAGTCAACAACACTAACAGGCAGAACTATTGTTAAACACATGAGTGCAGAAGTTAACAAAACTATTACAGGTACATATGATCATGTAGGTGATGCAATGATATACGGTGATACAGACTCTTGTTACTTTAGTGCATATCCAACTCTTAAGAAAGACATTGATGCAAGTAGCATTCCTTGGTCAAAAGACAATGTAATAACACTTTATGAACAAGTTTGTGAAGCGGCAAACGAAACGTTTCCAAGTTTCATGATGCAGGCATTTCATTGTCCAAAGAGTAGATCAAGCGTTATTGCGGCAGGTAGAGAAATTGTTGCTGAGAGCGGATTGTTTATTACTAAAAAACGTTATGCGGCATTAGTTTATGACGTAGAAGGCTTTAGAAGCGACACAGACGGCAAACCAGGTAAAGTAAAAGCAATGGGCTTAGACTTGCGTAGATCAGATACTCCTGTGTTTATGCAAGAGTTTCTTAGCCAACTATTGCTTATGGTACTTACAGATGTTCCGCAAAAAGATATATTAGAACGTATTACACAATTTAGACAAGAGTTCAGTGAACGTCCAGGTTGGGAGAAAGGTTCTCCCAAACGTGCAAACAAAGTTGGACACTATCAGCGTCTTGAAGAAAAACAAGGCAAAGCAAACATGCCCGGACACGTAAGAGCAAGTATTAATTGGAATACACTCAAACGCATGAATGGTGACAAGTATTCGCAAGAGATTGTAGACGGTATGAAAGTTATTGTATGCAAACTAAAACAAAATCCGCTAGGATATACTAGTGTTGCTTATCCAACAGACGAGCTACGTATACCAGAGTGGTTTAAAGAATTGCCATTTGACGATTCAGCAATGGCAGAAACTATTATTGACAACAAGCTAGACAACTTAATTGGTGTTCTTAACTATCCATTACAAGATACAAAGCAACACAATACGTTTAATAGCTTGTTTGATTTTGGAGGTTAAGATGAAAATTAAAATGGAAGTAGAAATAGATACTGAAAATACTCAGGACCTAAATACTATTGAAGAATTAATTGCAGTGCTAAGAAATTTAGCAGAAAGCTATTACGAGGAGTAGACTATGAAAGTAGGATTCACATGTAGTGCATTTGATTTACTACACGCAGGTCATGTGCAAATGCTAAGAGAAGCAAAGGACCAATGCGATTATTTAATTTGCGGATTACAGGTTGATCCAAGCATAGATCGAAAAGAAAAAAATCCGCCTGTGCAAACAATAATTGAAAGGTACACTCAACTAAAAGCAGTAGGGTATGTAGATGAAATTATTCCTTATGGCTCTGAACAAGACCTAGAAGATATTTTGAGTCTGTATACTATACACATTCGTATACTAGGTGAAGAATATCGCGACAAAGAGTTTACTGGTAGAGATATCTGTAGGAAAAGAGATGTTGAAATATTTTTTAATAAACGAGATCACAGATTTAGTTCTAGTGATCTAAGACAAAGGGTAACTAAAAATGAAAGTTAGTATTTGTGGTTTAGGAGCAGTTGGTCAAGCACACTATGATTGGCTTAAAGATTTATACTCTATAGAAGTTTACGATCCACCAAAAGGTTATAATAAAATATCTAAAGACATTGATTGTGCAATTATATGTGTTAGTACTCCTAGTTATAAAGATGGTTCATGCTTAATGGACAATGTGTTTACTACTATAGATGCGTTACCTGATGTACCTATACTTATTAAAAGTACTATAAGTGTAGAAGGTTGGGAAATGTTAACAGATGCATTTCCTAATAGATCAATTGTATTCAGTCCTGAATTTTTACGTGCCAACACTGCTCTTGTAGATTTACAAGATAGTAAAATGATGATACTAGGTGGTGAATACAAACCTGTTGAATTTTGGATTAACTTTTTTAGAAATGTAAATGAAAATATGTATTATCAACAATGTTCTCCAAAAGAAGCAATTTTAATAAAATATTTTAGAAATAGTTTTTTAGCAACTAAAGTATCTTTTTTTAATCAAGTGCATGATTTATGTGAACAATTAAATATTCCGTTTCATACTGTACAAAGAGGCATAACTGATGATACACGTATTGGGCTTAGCCATTCTAATGTTACAAAAGAAAGAGGTTATGGTGGTCACTGCTTTCCCAAAGATGTAAAAGCTATTATACAAACAGGATTACGCAATAATACTAATTTAAGTATTTTAGAAGAAATTGATAGATACAATGAAAATATTACTAACAGGAAATAAAGGATACATAGGATCCTGGCTTGAAAAAAGGCTAGAAGAAAAACACGAAGTTATAGGTGTTGATATAAAAGCTGACTATGACTTACTTACAGAAACACTGTTTGCTGAAGATAAGTTTGATGCAGTAATACATTTAGCAGGTAAAAGTGGTGTACGAGAAAGTTTAGAAGACCCTGCTAGTTATTGGTACAACAACATAGAAGTAACAAGAAAAATATTTAGTAGATTTAAAAACACTAGAGTAATATATGCAAGTTCTAGTTCAGCATATGAGCCTGAACTTAACCCTTATGCAAATAGTAAATGGGTTATGGAACAACTTGCATTAGATCATTCAAATGCTTTAGGAATGAGATTTCACACAGTTTATTCAGAGGAGCCACGTAAAGGTATGTTTTTGGATAAACTTATAAATGGAACGTTAACATATACAACGAACCATTTACGTGATTATATCCATATTGAAGATGTCTGTGATACTATCATTCGATGTCTTAATAATGGAGAAAAAGGCGTAATGGATGTAGGCACTGGCCATAGTATAAGAGTCCGCTTTTTAGCACCTCACTTACCAGTTCGTCTAAATACCCCATACGAAAGGCAACACACACAGGCAAATACAAAACGAATGACGGATTTAGGTATATTACCTAAATATAACATAATAAAGTTCTTGACAAACAAGGGCTTTGAGTATAAAATAAAAACATAACCTGGAGAATAAGGCAATGAAAGACATTTTACAAGACATAGTATCGCATACACATGCGTTAGGATTTTTGAACTTAACAAAAATTACTAGTGGCGATACAACAACTATTGAGAGTATGGCTGAAGATCGTTCAGTTATCCTAACAGCAACAACAAAGGAACCTGTATCAGAATTTAACGGTACGTTTGGTATGCCTAACTTAGATAAGTTAGCACTACACTTAAAAAATCCTGAGTATCAAAAAGATGCAAAGATTGAAGTAGTTGAAGCAGAACGTAACGGAGAAGTTGTTCCTACACACATTCACTTTGAAAACACAGGCGGTGATTTCCAAAATGATTATAGGTTTATGAATAAACAAATCATTGAAGAAAAACTTAAAACTGTTAAGTTTAAAGGTGCATCATGGGACGTTATGTTTCAACCAAGTATTGCAAGTATTACAAGAATGAAACTGCAAAGTGCGGCACATTCTGAAGAAACAGTTTTTACTGTTAAGACAGAAAAGACTGGTGAAAAAACTGATTTACATTTTTACTTTGGTGATGCAAGTACACACGCAGGTAGCTTTGTTTTCCAAACTGACGTTGAAGGTGAACTTACACATGCATGGAGTTGGCCTGTAGCGGCTACACAAGCAATTTTAAATCTTGACGGTGATATTGCAATGAGTATTTCAAATCAAGGAGCAATGCAAATTACTGTAGATAGTGGCTTAGTTACTTACGATTATATCCTGCCAGCACAGAGTAAGTAATATGTGCCCAGCTTGTTATATAAACGGATTACTATTTTTAATATTCGGTGCTTCTGGTGCCGCATTGGCAAACGAACCTTGGGTCATTGCATTAAGTGTTGTACTAACTATTGCAGGGTTCTGGTGGATGTATAAAGCATACAAAAAGAACAATGGCAAAGGCGGTTGGAAAACAAATCTAAAAACAACTGTAATTTATTTGCTTATCTTTGCAGCTGGTTACGCTACTGCGGCATATACAACTCACGAGTATTTTAAATCTAAATATGAAATACAATTGGAACAACAATAAATGAATAAAGACTTAACCGCAGAACAAAATGACTACGCAGTATTTTTACCTGCACTAAGTGGCTTCTATGCAACTTATGTAGGCAAACAGCGTTATGACGAATATGTGGATAAGTCCCGTATTCCAAATAATTTAACTAATGGCGTAGAGAGCTTAAACTATCTTAATAAAAACGAAGGTGCATTTACATATAAATGGACACTTTATTCAGCAGGACATGCTGACTTAGATACTACTAAAGAAGTACCTAAAGAAGATATGGTACGTAATAGAGATAGAGAAAACACTTGGTTGTTAGGTGACTCAGGTGGTTTTCAAATTGGTAAAGGAGTTTGGGAAGGCAACTGGAAAGATCCTAATTGTCCTAAAGCACAAAAGAAACGTGACGGTGTATTGCGTTGGATGGACTCTTACATGGACTATGGAATGATACTTGATATTCCAGCCTGGGTAGCACGTTCACCTGAAGGAGCAAAAGCAACAGGCATTGATAACTATCAAGACGCTGTAAATGCTACACGTATTAACAATGACTACTGGATGAAACATAGAACAGGTGCTTGTAAGTTCCTTAATGTTTTACAAGGCGAGAATCATGCTGACGCAGAAGATTGGTATCAACAGATGAAAGACTATTGTGATCCTAACGTGTATCCAGACAATCATTTTAATGGGTGGTCAATGGGTGGTCAGAACATGTGTGATGTACATTTGGTTCTTAAACGTCTAGTTGCATTGAGATTCGACGGACTACTGGAACAAGGTGTACATGATGTAATGCACTTCTTAGGCACTAGTAAACTAGAATGGGCTGTATTACTTACAGACATACAAAGAGCAGTTCGTAAGTATCATAACTCAAACTTTACAATTACATTTGACTGTGCTAGTCCTTTCTTAGCAACTGCTAATGGACAAATTTACTGCGAACTAGAAACTGAAGATAGATCTAAATGGGTGTATCGAATGGTGCCTAGTATTGACGATAAAAGTTTTTCTACAGATACTACTGATTTTAGTAAAGCCTTTGTGCGAGAAGGAAAACATTCATCGTTTTTAGAATCTCCAATTAGTAAAGGCTTAAAAGCAAATGATATTTGCATTTATGGTCCAGGGGACTTAAACAAAATAGGCAAAGAAGGTAAAACATCTTGGGACAGTTTTTCTTATGCAGTAATGATGGGTCACAATGTATGGATGCACATTAATGCTGTACAAGAAGCTAATAGACAGTATGATAACGGTGTTATTCCAAATATGTTAGTAGATGAAAGATTTGATAGAGTTGCTTTTAAAGATATTGTAGAAGCAATCTTTATGACAGATAATAGAAATGAAGCAAATGCAATTATAGAAGAATTTTCTAGATATTGGGATAGTATTATCGGCACTAGGGGTAACACTGGTAAACGCATTGTAAATGCACAAACACAGTTTAATAACTTATTTGAGGTATAAATGAAAAGAGATTATGCAGAAGGCACATTAGAAACACCTACTATGTTTACAGGTGTTGAAGTTGAGAAAACTCCTGCTTACGGTTTGCAAACACTGTTTGTAGATGGTGTTCAAGATATAAAAACTATCTTACAATACTACAACGAACACAACTGCAAACATATTTTCTTTGGTGCTAATCATAGTTTTAACCCCGGAACAAAGTTTCCTGAAGATGCTAATCAATGGACACCTTGGGAAGATATGATTTTAGAATTCCTTAAAGAAGGTTACTTGTGTAGTTTGGATATTCCTATTGCACTTGCTGACGCATTTTTAGAATCAGGATTAACTGAATATGACAACTTTATCCCACAACTTCGCATTCCATTGCCTTATGTGAAACAGTGGAACTACAACACTATGTTGAAGATCGATGATAAAGATTTTAAGGCAACTAATCCAGGTGTTTGGTGTCATAGTTTGCATGACCTTTTGGATAGAGAAAAGTTTACCAATTGGAGCAAATATGGCCTTGACAAAGTTATTAAATGAAAGTATACTATAAACAATGCAAGAACGTTATTATGATTACATGGGACGTAGAATGAGAGAGGAAGATGCAAAAATGAATAAAGAAAATGCACTAAATAATGCTGAGAGAAGCATATGGGTTACATTCAAAAAAGAAGGCATTCACAAATATCCGGCAGCACTAGATGATCCAAAGTTGGCAACTGGTGACTGGGATGACGTATCGTTTCTTGGTTATCCTCATCGTCATATTTTCCATTTCAGGGTGCGGATTGAAGTGCGACACAACGATAGAGATATCGAGTTCATCCAATTCAAGCGATGGCTCGAAAGACTCTACTCAGGACAAAATACTGAAGGAAGTAAAGAACAGAGCACAACCAACTCTGAAGTGCTTATTTTAGATTACAAATCATGTGAGATGATCGCAGATGATCTCTATGAAGCTATTTCTACAAAATACCCTGGCCGATTTGTAGAAATTGATGTCTCCGAAGATGGAGAAAACGGCTGTACAATTTTTTACCCTAGATAGACTATGAAAAAGAGGATTTTAAAATGTCAACAACTTTTCCAAAAGTTCAGCAAATTTTTGACGACTTGGATGAATATAGGGACTTTTGTCGCTTCAACGGCAAAGTATTTAACGAAAAAGACTTGTATAAGGAATCAAGTCGTATATATAAGGAGTTCCTTGCTTTTAAAGCAAGGGGTAACAAAAAATATTATAGGCGCAAGTAATGACTGTTTATATTGTAGACATTGAAGCAGTAGATACACGTTATACTAAGCAATGGAAGGAATATCTTCCAAAGCAACTAAAACGTTCTACTAACGAAGACGTTCATGTTATTAGTGGAGGTGAGACACCGCAGGCTACAACGCCTGGGGCGTTCCTTAATTTTGGTGGTACAAATGTTTACAAAAGCAAACAGTTAGAAAAAATTGGACAAATGTTTTGTGATGGAACTGTTAAGGACGGTGATTATTTTCTCTATACTGATGCCTGGAATCCTACAGTGGT
>CENU01011802.1_pt1 | contig 18124 bp, 16 predicted proteins | sample 361331 | NCBI WGS metagenome assembly CENU01 (sample SAMEA2619766, study PRJEB7988) | marine metagenome | isolation source: saline water (ENVO:00002010), including | reverse complement strand
TTGCCCTGGTGTTTCTGGCAGTGCTTGCCGGCCGGTTCATCTATATGACAAAGACGCAGACGTCTGCCCTGCCGGCCGACACCAGCCGCTTTCAACGACAGGCAGCAAGGCTTGTTCATTGGGGCATGTATGCCAGCCTTGCCGCAATCGCGATTACCGGCTTGATGATTGGTGGTCTGTTTTCACTGGGATTCAAGAGCGGGTTTTTGATTGAAGCGGTAACGGAACTGCACGGCCTTACAGTATCGCTCAGCTATCTGCTGATCGCCCTGCATATCGCTGCTGCCCTATATCATCGCATTCTGGGTGATGGTGTGTGGAGCGCCATGACACCCTTCTGGAAAGAACAATAATCCAGCGCCGCACCCGATGACAACAGGGGCTGCCACCTGCCCCATATCAACATGCCCCATATCAACTGGTAACAGCCATATAGCGCGAAGCGGCATCAGCCAGCACCTTCAGGCCGGTTACAAGATCAGCCTCGTCAGTATCTTCCTCAAAGCAATGCGATTTGCCGTCAATTGAAGGCACAAAGACCATGCCTGCGGGCATGTGAAGGGACACGTTGGTGGCATCATGCAGGGCGCCGGATGGCATGTGACGCCAGCCAACAGCTTGCTGGTCAGCTGCACCCGCCAGCGCGTCGATCAAGCCCTTGTCCATCGCCACAGGCTCCAGACCCAGCATCGGGCTGCATTCAACCTGCAGCCCGCGTTCATCAGCTATGTCATCGAGCGTCTGGCGAATGATTGTTTCCATGCGGGCAAGCCTGTCGGTCTCGGAATCACGCCATTGCATGGAAAATGTGACACGCCCCGGCACAATAGATGACGCATTTGGGCTGAGACTGACATGGCCGATTGTCCAGACGGTCGACGGCTGCACAACATTCCGGAAGCGTTCATTCAGCTGCGCGTTGAAGGCAGACAATCCCTGAAACACATCTTTTCGATATTGCATCGGTGTGGTGCCGGCATGGTTCTGCTCACCCGTCAGCGTCACGCGCATATCCCGAATACCGACAATATTGCTGACAACGCCGATCCTGTCTTCAGATGTGTCGAGATAGGGACCCTGTTCGATATGCATTTCAATATAGCCGCAGAATTGCGCCGGGTCGACCGGACCAGTGACACGATCCGCCAGAACCTGCCGCACCTCGCCAAGGCTGTGGCCAGATTTGTCAGTCAACGTGTCAGCCGTGTCAGCTGGCAGATGACCGGACCACACAGCGCTGCCTGTCGTGACGCCAAAGCGCCCTTCCTCATCCTGAAAATTGACCACCGAGACGGGTGGGCCGCCCCCTTCACGCGCAGCGCGGGCCACTTCCAATCCCGCCATGACACCCAATGCCCCGTCAAGCCACCCGCCTTCGGGCTGGCTGTCGGTGTGTGATCCCAACAACAGGCCGCCGCCCGGTGCAATACCAAACTGGTTGCCCATCGCGTCCATAGCCAGTGTCAGGCCCGCTTCCGTGATCTTGCCGCCGACCCAGTCGCGTGCCGCAACTTCATCTGGTGTGAAAGCAGGTCTCACAACGCCTTTACCGTGCCCGCTGGCACCAAAGCTGCGCAATTCATGCAGCGATTGCAGAAAGCGGTCCGCATTGACCTCAATCATTGGATGTTTCCTTTTTCTTCACAGGGGCAGATGAAGACAACATTGTCTCAACCAGTTTTTGCACACGCAAGCCTTCGGCGGGGGTGGCAAGGCAATGTGGCTCGCCCTCAAAACACAGTTTTAACTGGTCGAGCTGTGCCTGCAGCGCAACGGCACGCGGATCATCGGGTTGTTGCTGCAAAGGCGTGAACGGACCACCATCAGATGCCATGTCGATGGAAAATTCGGCAACGCGCCGACTGATCTTGCTGGCCTTGATGGTCAGTTCCTGCCGGTCAGGCTGGGCACCTCCGACAGCTGCCATGATGCTGACGGGCAGACCGTCAGCATTTTCAAGCTGCGCCACCAGATGTGTTTCACACAAAGTGTAATCTGCCGGATAGGTCGGGTGCGCGCTGACAACTGACAACGGCCCCAGAATGCGTTCAATGAAAAACAGGAAATGCGAAATAACCTCGCGGGTCATACCACCCTCGTCACGAAAGCGCAGCCAGTCTGCAGCCATTTGCCAGCCCCGCGGCCAGGCCGAATAGGTGACAATGATCTCCGCACCGACAAGGTTACCAAGCGTGCCATCAAGGGCATCACGCGAAATATCACCCAGCGCCGCGCCCGCAGCCTGGGTAAAATTTATCGCTGCTGGCACTCCGGCACTCTCCAGCGCTGTGACCAGCGCGGTGCTTTCAGCACCATCGATACCCAGCGGTTTTTCGAGGAATACGGCCTTTCCCGCGCCCGCAGCCGTCAAGGCAATCTGCTTTCGCGGGCGTGGCGGACAGGCAAGATAGACCAAGTCAGCATCACCAAGCGCATCATCCGCGCTACTGGCAAGTCTGGTATCGGGTGACATCTGCTTTGCGGCCGAGCAGGCAGCAGGATCAGGGTCCCAGAAGGCACTGGGCTGGAAAGCGGCGTGAAGGTTCATATGTTCCAGCATGCGCCTACCCATGATGCCGAGCCCGATGATCGCGACTTTGATTGCCATGCCCTTGAACCCTTTCCTGAACGCTGCGCTTTAAATGTAGCGTTTATTGGGCATCGCGGGAAACCCCGGATGTGACAAGCTGCTTGGTATAGGGTCACGAAAAGCTGTATTGTCTGGCCTCTCCACTTCAAAAACCTGAAAGGCAGCGTGGAAAATGATCGCGAACTCTAATCCTTATGATGAATTGATGGCATTTCAGCGTGATACCGAGGCACTGGAGGAAGTGGCTGGCCGCCTTGGCTGGGATCAGGAAACGATGATGCCTGAAGGCGCGACGGACCAACGCGCTGCCGAACGTGCAGCCATCTCAAAGGTCATTCATGCGCGCAATACAGACCCTCAGATTTCGGACTGGCTGGCGCGCGCAGAACCACAGGATGATGTTGCCGCGGCCAATTTGCGCCTGATCAGACGCAATCACGACAAGATGATGAAGGTGCCAGCGCGCCTTGCCGCAGAAATTGCCAGCACGACATCGAAAGCGCAAAGCATCTGGGCTGCAGCGCGGCAGGCAGAAGATGTGTCGGCCTTTCTGCCGGTGCTTGAAAACGTCGTTGCCCTGCGAAAAGAAGAGGCAGCGGCGCTGGCCGATGGCGGCGATCTCTATGATGCCTTGCTCGATGGCTATGAGCCGAATACATCTGGCGCAAGGATTGCCGACATGTTTGCCAGCATGCGCCCGCGCCTTGTTGCGCTTCGTGAGGCGGTCCTGTCAGCCAAAGCCCCGATGATACTGTCAGGTCATTTTGATGAGACGATGCAGCTGCAACTGTCGGCCGAACTGGCACAGGCATTTGGCTATAATCTTGATAACGGGCGGATCGACAAGGCGGTACATCCCTTCTCATCCGGATCTGGCCAGGATGTGCGGATTACCACGCGCACCAACCCGGCAGACCCGTTCAACTGTTTCTATTCAACCATTCATGAGGTGGGACACGCCACATATGAACAAGGGATCGATGACGCCCATTTCCTGACCCCGTTGGGGCGCGGTGTGTCTCTTGGTGTGCATGAAAGCCAGAGTCGTATTTATGAGAACCAGCTTGGCCGGAGCCGCGCCTTCACCTGCTGGCTGTTCACACGGATGACCGACTTGTTTGGTGATTTCGGTGTCCCTGATGCCGAGACCTTTTATCATGTCGTGAACAGGGTCAATGATGGCTTCATCCGCACCGAGGCGGACGAGCTGCAGTACAATCTGCATATTATGCTGCGCTTTGATCTGGAGCGCGCGTTGATGTCGGATGACTTGCAGGTGAGTGATTTGGAGGCCGCGTGGAATGACCGCTTCCTGTCTGACTTTGGCTATGCAGTCGACAAGCCATCAAACGGCGTTTTGCAGGATGTACATTGGTCGGTTGGACTGATCGGCTATTTCCCGACCTATACGCTCGGCAATGTCTATGCGGGGTGCCTTCACGCCGCAATGCGTGATGCCCTGCCCAGCCTTGATGATGATCTGGCGCGCGGTGATACAAGCGCGGCAACGGCGTGGCTGCGCACACATGTGCAAAGGCATGGTGGGCTGTATGAACCGGTGGAGACGATTGCGAAAGCCGCTGGCATAACGCCGTCACATGGCCCGCTGCTGGACTATCTCGAGACCAAGTTCAGCGACATTTACGGGCTGTAGGCGCGCGGTCAAGCCAAGTTTTCCATGGTGCTGCGAAGACGTTCACGCCAAAAAGCATAGACGCCGGATGCAACGATGATTGCGGCCCCGATCATTGTCGGCATATCGGGGCGTTCGCCAAGAAATGTAACCGCAATGATGATGGCAAAGACCAGCCGCGAATACCGAAACGGGGCAATGGCGCCTATATCACCAGTTCGCGTGGCGATCACGACAGCCACATAAGCAAGCCCGCCCAGTATTATGGCGCAAAAGAACATGCTCCATGCAACTGCATCAGGATACTGCATAGGCGGGAAGAATGGCAGCGCAATGACACCGCCAAGCGCCATGGCAAGGAAAGCATAGGCCGAGACGGTTATCGTCGACAGATCAGGTGCCATAACTCGGGTCGCCAAATCACGTGTGGCCAGAAAAATCACGCCAAGGACTGCCAGAATGGATGCTGGCTCAAACCCGTCAAAGCCCGGCCGGATGACAATCAACACACCAATAAAACCGGCGATGATAGCGCTCCATCGTCGCCATCCGACCATCTGACCCAGAAACAAGGCCGCCCCCATTGTGACGATGATCGGCACTGCCTGCAAAATGGTCGAAGCTGTGGATAGCGGTATAAGTGCGATGGCTGAAATGAAAAACAGCGCGGCAAACATGTCAGAGAAGAAGCGCACCAGAAAGGGCATCGACAGCAGATTTGGTGTGATCAGCCTGTGCCCCTGAACCAGAGCAATACCGAGGAAAATGACCATGCCGCCAAGCCCGAGGATCAGCAGAATTTGAGATATCGGAAATTGTACCGACAAAACCTTGATCAGACTGTCTTCAACAGCGAAGCCTGCCATGGCGAGAAGCATGAAGATTATCCCGCGCAGATTTTGCATTCATTCAGCCTGTCTTCACCGCACGGAGCAACGGGATACCATTGAGACGCCACGTAGCGTCATGTTCTTGTTGCTCAAAACTGATAGTGACAAAACGTCGACGCGTCAAAACATGGTTTGATGCGTGTCACCCTATCCCTTGGCAGCAATTGCCTTCTTGGGATCAAAGAAAGGCTTTTGCACAATTTCGCATCCACGCGGCTCGCCAGACATGTCAATCATCGCCTTTGTGCCGATGCCCGCATGCGCAACAGCAACAAGGGCCAGGGCAATATTCTGTTCGAGACGCGGTGAATAGACGGCTGATGTGACCTGCCCCACTTTTTGGCCATCAACCAGTACCGGCCAATATTCATCATTCGATCCGGATATGGGTGCGCCATCAAAAACCAATCCCACCTGAAGTTGCGAGACCCCCTCATCCCTGATCCGGGTCAAGGCCGCCTTGCTGACAAAATCGATCTCCATATCAAGATCAACCAATCTGTCCATTCCCAGCTCGAACGGATTGTTTTTTAACGTCATATCTGCGTGATAAGACAGCATGGCAGCTTCAATGCGGCGGATGCTGGAGGTGTGACCCGGCTTCAGGCCCATCGGTCCCCCGACGTCCATCAGATAGTCCCAAAGCGCGCTGCCGCTGGCACCGTCACGCAGGAAAATCTCGTAGCCGAGTTCACTGGACCAACCGGTTCTTGAGATTACCAGCGGTACACCATTCCAGTCATACTCCATGAAACGGTAATATTTGAGTTCTGACGGTTCATCGCCAAAGGCTGCCCGCAGAATGTCGCGCGATTTTGGCCCTTGCAGTTGCAGCGGCGAAACATCCGGCTCACAAATCTGGACATCCATGCCGGCGGTCGCTGCCACGCCACGTGCCCACAGCAACACATCACTGTCAGCAATCGACAGCCAGAAGTGGTTCTCGCCAAGTTTCAGCAGGATCGGATCATTGATGATGCCGCCATCCTGATCGGTGATGAGAACGTATTTGCATTGGCCGACGGCACAGCTCGACAGATCGCGGCAAGACAGGAACTGCGTGAATTTTGCTGCATCCGGTCCGGTGATTTCGACCTGACGTTCAACAGCGACATCACACAGGATCGCATCATTCACGAGGTTCCAGAAATTCTGGACCGGATCACCAAAGTCGCGCGGGATATACATATGATTATAAACGGAAAATCCCTGAGCTCCCCAACGCAATGCTGCATCTGAGAAAGGCGATTTGCGCACCTGTGTGCCGAAGCTGAATTTCTGAAAGGTCTGTTCGTCCTGCAGGGAAGCGCTCATCTATACCAACCATCTGTGGAAAATTGAAAAACTTGGGTACCCGCTACATAGTCGTCTTGCCGATATTCGCAACCGGATTATCGGTATGCGGCACATGAATTCCTGGTCGCAGGTTTATCTGACCGCACCCTCAATACCTCTCAGGCAGCATCCATCAACAGCAAATCATCGAGCACCGATGCCACCTGTTCAGGCGCTTCCAGTGTTGGCAGATGACCAGCCTCATCGATAATAACCAGCCTGGCATGCGGGATCATGTCCTGCATTGCGTGATGCCGTTCGGGCGGGCACAACACATCATGCCGGCCACACAGAATCAGTGTCGGACAGGTCACGCGCCGCAGCACATCACTATAGTCTGGCCGCGCCCGCAGTGCATTGGACTGGTTTATGAAGACATCTGCGCCCAATGACAGCGCCATATCCATGCATGCGTCTTTCAAATGCCGATTGTCTGCGATATGCGTGAAGTAGTTCGGCTTCATTTCATCACGCATCACGGTGGCAAGATTACCTGTACGCGCTGCCTCCATTTGCGGGGTACGACGCTGTTTGACCTCTGGTGTCTCGGCAAAGGGGTTGGTGTCCATCAGGGCCAGATGCGAAATGCGGTCAGGGGCTTGCCGTATCACTTCCATCGCCAGAATGCCGCCCATCGACAGACCGCCAAGGGCAAAGCTGTCAGGGGCAACTTCCAGAATTGATTGTGCCAGCGCCTCAAACCTATCGGCACTTCCGGTATCGGGAACAATCACCTGATAATCCCCCTGCAAGGCAGCTTGCAGCGGCGTGAACAGCCGTGCGTCACACATCATTCCGGGCAGTAATACCAGCGTCGCGCTCATCCTTGCAGCCTTGCTACAGACGTGAAGAGGCCAGACGCGCGCCTTCGGCAAGGCTGGTCAGCTTGGCATATGCAATTTCCGGATCAACTGCGCCAAAGCCGGCAAAGGTGCCAAAGCCGCAATCTGAGCCGGCAACCACCCGTTCGCTGCCGACAATATCGGTAAAGCGTTCGATACGCTGCGCCACAAGTTCGGGATGTTCGACAAAATTGGTGGTGGTATCGACAACGCCCGGCACAAGGATCTTGTCTTCAGGAATATCAGCTGCACGGTCACGGAATACCGTCCATTCATGCGCATGCCGCGGATTTGATGTCTCGAACAGCACATAGCGCGCACGGCAAGCCATCAGCGTGTCAAACACCTTGGCCATATCGATATCGCAGACATGCGGCCCTTCATAGTTTCCCCAGCAGATATGCACCCGCACATGCGCAGGGTCTATATCCCGCAATGCGTGGTTGAGCGCTTCGACATGCATGTTCGCAACAGCAACAAATGCATCATCATCCAGATCGCTGAACAGCATATGACGCGACAGCGCCAGATCAGGACAATCAAGCTGCAGGTCAAGACCTGCCGCAACGATGGTTTCATATTCCTGTTTCATCGCGTCGGCCAGCGCGGCCAGATAGGCTTCACGAGATTTGTAATGCTGATTCTGCAGGAACAACGAAATCACCCCCGGTGAGGCTGCATTCATGAACCCGCGTTGAATGCCGCTGAATTTCATCCCTGCCTTCAGGTTGTCGATGTCCTTCTGCAGTTCATCCTGACCCTTTGCAACCACCTCGCCAGTACACATCGGGCGCGCATATTGCGGCGTGCCACCAGCATTGGCCAGGCGCTCAAGAAAACTGGGAAAGAGTTTCAGATCGCCGGGCGCATTGCGCGGGCTGTCACCTGAAAAGCCGGTATAGCGATCCTTCACATAGGTCGCGTAGGAAATTTTCGACGTTTCACCATCAGACACGATGTCAATACCGGCATCAGCCTGCCGCCGGACAGTTTCAGCGCAGGCATGACGCATGCAGCTATCGAATGCATTTTGGTCGAATGCCTCTTCATTCTCTCGCGCGAAAATGAAATCGACAACGTCTTGTGTACGTGGCAGTGAGCCAACATGGCTGGTCATAATGCGAGTCATGAGTTTTATCCCGTTTTCATGAGGATCTGTTTCCAGATCGATGTTTCGTCAAACAGCACATATTCGCGCCGCACACCATGCGGACCAAATTCAACATGGCTTGCACCCATTACATAAACCTTGGCATCGCTTGGCGCGCCAAAGCTGCCCCAACCACTATGCGTGCCATAAAGCCCCCATCTGATGGCAGCGCGCGGCGGCATGGAGGGGTCTTCACGGCCGATCTGGTGGTCGATTGTGAAGGCGGCGTCAGGAAAGCTGGCACGCAGCCCCATCCAGAACCGGTCAGCGGCATCATGGCCATGCGCCGTCACACCGCCGGGAAGTTCCAGATGGCATGCCTCATCATATTCCGACGGGATGGCAGCCATGTCCGCGCCCATCATCCGCTGCAGGATATCGGCGTAGCGCGCGCCCCATTCATTATCATTGCCGCGCCCAAGATAAGGCCCCTTGATATCAATGTCCGGTGTGAAGGGCTTTACACAAGCATTGTCGCCGCCTTCACGTTCGATCAGATCAGCCGCATAGGCCTTCGGGTCCCAGCCGAGCTGACGCACGATCGCGCCCTGATCGCGGATCAGCCATTCATCATTGATCTGGTTGTTGATGGCATGGCAGTCGGCGATGATGCGGTAACATAAAGTTGTGCCGGTTGCCTTGCCGTAGACACCGTCACCCATATGCGTGGCAGTTGACAGGATCCGGTGCGAACTCAGCATCCCCTCTTCAGGTGAGCCGGACCAGATGACATCTTCACCAAGCAGCCGCCTGTCGGGAAATTCGGCCAGTGTCGCCATTGTGGCGGCGATGACACCCTGATTGCCAACCACCATGGAACCGGGTGATCGAACAGGTATATCCTCGCTATAGTAATGATGCAGCGTGGCGATGCCGCGCCCTTCCCAGATTTCTCGGGTAATACCGAGAATATAATCGGGGAAATCAGCCCATTTCGGGTCAAAACCCTTCATCGCACGCTTCCTTTCGTTGATATTGCACATCGCGCCGAACTCCGCACAACAAGCGGGCCATCAATTTCTATGCGGCGCGGCGTTATATTTCCGCCTTCAATCTGCGCCAGCAGGATATCCACTGTCTCATCAACCATCTGGCCAGCTGGCTGTCGCACCGTCGTCAGATCATATCCGCGCCAAGATGCCGCCAGCACATCATCATAGCCGACAACTGACACATCTTCCGGCACACGCAGTTCCAATTCGAACCGCAACGTGTCCATGACTGAAAAGGCCATGTGGTCATTGCTGACGAAAACCGCGTCGGGAATGTCATCGCCGGAGAACATTGCCAAGGCGGCATCGCGGGCCTTGTCTGTCTGGAAATCACCAACGCTGCGCGCATGCAGAGCCAGACCGGCTTCGGCAAGCGCATCTATAAATCCTGCTTCGCGGTCACGCTGGGTAGACGCCCCTTCCCAGCCAGCAATATAGCCAATACGCCGATGACCGTTCGCAATGAAGAATTCTGCCACCTTTCGCCCACCAGAATAATTATCCGAGGTGACCGAGGACAGCGCCGTATCATCCTGAGAGCGGTTGAAAAGCACCAATGGCACGCCTTCCGCCTGGCAGCGCTCCGCCAGTTCTGATGACAGGGCGACCGAAGCGGCGATGATGCCATCAACCTGATAATCGAGAATCTCTTCAATCACGTCGGTGATATCACCCTGGGTGCGCGCTGTCAGAAAGACCAGGACGTGATAACCACGACTTTGCAGCGCGGCTGACAGGTTTTCCAGAGCCTCGGGGTAGAACTGATTTTGCAGATAGGCCACGACCAGTCCAATGATCCGGCTGCGGCCTGATACCATGGCACGGGCCAACGAATTTGGCCGGTAACCCAGTTCGGCTGCGGCCTTGCGCACTTTCTCGACTGTCTGCCGTGACGCAGATGCACCCGGCGTAAACACCCGGCTTACGGCCGACTGGCTGACACCGGCCCGGCGGGCAACATCGATGGATGTGGTGTTCTCGCGCGGCATCAGTCTGCTGTCCACCCCCCGTCAATCATCAGCGCACTTCCCGTTACAAGGGTTGAGGCATCAGAGGCAAGAAACTGCACAGCCCCCATGATGTCTTCCACCTCACCAACACGGTTGAGCTTTATCTTGTCCTCGATCCATTTCACCCGCGCAGGCTGCGAAAAGGTCTGCTCGGTAAGCGGCGTGCGCACAAAGGTCGGGCAAATTGTGTTCACCCGAATGCCATGCGGACCAAGTTCTATGGCCATGGATTTTGTGAACCCTTCCACCGCATGTTTCGATGCCGCATAAACAGACCTGTCAATTCCGCCGACAACCGCCATCTGGCTGGAAATATTGATGATAGAGCCTGTGCGCCCATCATTGATCATTGCCTGCGCAGCAGCGGCAGACGCGAAAAACGCACCACGCAAATTCACATCCATAACGGCATCAAACTGCGCCGGATCTGTATCGATAGCCGGTGAATGGCGTGCCATACCGGCACTGTTCACAAAGATGTCGAGAGGCCTGATCTCCATGATGGCGGCCTTCATCGCCTCGATATCACTGATATCTGCAACAATACCCTCAGCAGTAAATCCTGCAGTCATCATGGCCGAGATGACATCATCCAGCATGTCTTTGCGTCTTGCCATGATGATGACACAGGCTCCGGCCTCGGCCAAAGCAACCGCACAGCCAAGTCCGATACCGGATGTGCCGCCAATCACCAGAGCACGCCGCCCAGCAAGCGAGAATGACGGGGTTTTGGGAAGTTCGGTCATTGTGCGCCCTCGGCGGTTGATGCGGGCGGGATCGCCTGCATGGACAGCCCGTCATCAAACGGAATGGCGGCCATGCTGCGGGCCTTGTTGAATTCCCGCATACGTGCCAACACGTCCACACCAAGCTGCATATGAACATTCAGTACGTCAAACAACACCCAGTTTTCGCGAATTTTTCCAGCTTCAAGGTGCCAGAAATCCACACTGCACAGGGTAATTTCGCGGCCCGCCGGTGCAAGGCCCATCCAGCCATCATGGGTCACTTTCATCCGCATGTTTGGCCAGCCTGTCTCACAGACATAATCACCAACGGCGATCCAGTGCGAATGCAGGTCAGCCATCTGTTCAGCCGCAAGGCGATCACCTGTTGGATCCACTTTACGGTCAGGCATGCCGCGCAGGAACGGTATCTGGTGCCAATGCCGAAATCCGCGGATACCGCGACCAGTCCCAACACCGGCCGGACCGTACCAGTTGAACCGGGGATGCCAGAATTCTTCCAGTCGCATAACGCGCGGGTCAGGGTTTTCAGGATGACGGCACATCGCGGTTTCCATCTGTTTCAGATGTTCCAGACTGGCCGCGCCATCGCCTGCCACTGTCAGCCCGTCGCCGGTCAAGGGACCTGGGGTGCACAGGAACGCGCCAAGTTGCGGTGCCATTGGCCATGCTGATGCTTGCATCATCAGCTCGGGGATATCCCAAATGGCATGTATCTCGGTCACCTTGCCATCGGTAATTCTGAAAAACTCGTGATAGCGCATGTGCGCGAGGTGGCCAGTTGGCGGAATGTCGAGGAACGGAGCCATGAAACTGCCAAAATAGTTGCCCATGGTGCCAACCCAGTCATCACCTTCCGGGGTGGTGCCGGCAAGACAGATCATGTCGCGCCGTTCCAGATCTGGCATCGCTGCGAGCAGCGGCGCATAGACAGTATCAAACAGCGTCATTGTACCTTGCAGATCACCAAACGGATGGCACATGCGAATGCAAATTTCCGGGGCCGCCACGTCATCAAGTGCGCGGCGTACCGGGCCCTCGGCAAAGGACTGGGCAGCCGCGATGAAAGGCGCAACGACCCCCTTTAGTTGATCGGCATGGGCGATTGTTCCTGTCATTCTGCGGCCTCGCCAAAGGGCACGTTCTTGCCGCCATAACGGCGCACCCTGATATTGGCCTGCTCGGCATGTCCGACAAACCCTTCCAGCATACAAAGGCGCGAACAATAGGCACCGATTTCGGCCGCTGCCGCATCGGTCAGAACCTTTTGATAGCTGTGTGTTTTCAGGAACTTTCCAACCCAAAGGCCGCCCGTGTACCGGCCTGCCTTTTTGGTGGGCAGTGTATGGTTAGTGCCAATGACCTTGTCACCGTTCGCCACATTGGTGCGCGGGCCAAGGAACAATGCGCCATAACATGTCATATGTTCGAGGAACCAGTCGTCACGATCTGTCATGACCTGAACATGCTCGGACGCAATCTCGTCAGCCATCTGCAGCATCTCATCATAGGTATCGCAGACAATCACTTCGCCATAATCGTGCCAGCTGACGGATGCCGTGTCTGCGGTAGGCAGAATGCCCAGCAGGCGGTCAATTTCGGCAAGCGTTTCATTTGCCAGCGCTTCGGAATTCGTCAACAGCACAGCCGGTGAATTATAACCATGTTCGGCCTGACCAAGCAGATCGGTGGCGCACAGTTCTGCGTCTACCGTTTCATCAGCGATGACCATGGTTTCGGTTGGTCCGGCAAACAGATCAATGCCAACGCGCCCGAACAGCTGCCGTTTGGCTTCGGCGACAAAGGCGTTGCCGGGCCCAACCAGCATATGGACAGCTTCGATCGTTTCGCTGCCAATGGCCATGGCACCCACCGCCTGAATGCCGCCAAGAACATAGATTTCATGGGCACCGCCAAGATGCATCGCTGCCACAACAGCGGCATTCGGGCGTCCCTGATATGGCGGAGTTGTTGCCACAATGCGCGGGACCCCGGCAACCGAGGCCGTCAGAACAGACATATGGGCCGACGCCACCATGGGAAACTTGCCAGCTGGCACATAGCAGCCAACCGATTGCACGGGGATGTTTTTATGGCCAAGGATAACGCCTGGCATCGTCTCGACCTCGACATCCTGCATCGATGCACGCTGAATTTCCGCAAACTTGCGCACCTGTGCCTGGGCGAAACGAATATCTTCCATATCACGCGGCGATACCTCGGCAATCAGTTCATCGATCTCTCGCTGTGACAAGCGATAACTCTCCGGTGTGTAATTGTCGAACTTGTCAGCCAGATCGCGGATGGCCGCATCGCCTCGTGCTTCAATATCGGCAAGGGCGTCTTCAACAACCGCGCGTACCTTCGCGTCATCCTCCGAGCGTTCGATCTGTGGTTTGCCACTTTTCAAATACCGAATTGCCATTTCATACCTCCAGATTTTATGCGGCCAGATTATGTGCCGTCGGGCCGCGGTGCCTGCCGCTCGCCCCTGTCAAAGGCTTCCCAGCCCTCACCATTGAATAGATCGACACCAAGCTGTGCCATTACATGCGGGAAATCGACCATCACCCAGTTATCAGCAATCTTTCCATCGACGACCTTCCAGAAGTCCATATAGCGGATTTCGACGGTTTTGCCGGTTGCCGCTATGCCCATGAACTCGCCAGAATGCACAGCTTCCTGCCGCCCGAATGCGGCGGCCCACTCGCCCATATAGAGCCGCGCCTCATCAATACAGACCTTGTCGGAAAACGCTGCCTGAAAGGGCCGTTGCCAGTTGTCCTGAAACTCTTTCAGGCCGGTTTTGGTGCCGCAGCCGGCATTGCCCATCCAACGAAAGTTTTCGGCAAAGAAAGCGCCGATGTCATCGATCCGGTGATCGTTCAGCCCGTCGACCATGCCTTCGATGACGCGGCGCGTTTCATCCGTTTGCGACAGATCTGTATCGCGGCTGAGAACGGCTTGTTCCGGGCGTACACCAGTCATGTGTCTAGACCTCCGTAACGCGATTGCCAGTTGTCGAATCGAACAGATGACAGGCAGAAAGTGGCAGCGTGATGTGGACAGGATCGCCAATCTCTGCACGGAATTCCTTGCCGGCTTTCACCGCCACCATTCCGCCGCCAGCCCGCACTGTGACCATCGTCGCATCGCCCAGCAATTCGATTGCATAGACAGGCGCGCTGATCGTACCGCCCTTTGCGCCGCCCGATTTGAAAGCACTGCCCCCCTTCGCACCAGACATGATCGTTGCATCCTCGGCGCGGAAGCCCAGTGTGACATCACCGTCAGCATAAGAAATGCCGCCTATAGATATGTTTTCACTATCAAATTTACCACCCGACAGTTGTCCGTAAACAAGGTTCATTGCCGGGCTGCCAATAAAGCTGGCCACGAATACATTGGCTGGGCTGTCATAGATATCGGTCGGGGTGCCAACCTGCTGGACGATCCCCTTGTTCATGACGACGACCCGGTCCGCCAGTGTCATCGCTTCAATCTGGTCGTGCGTCACATAGATCGTTGTGACCTTCAATTCATGGTGCAGATGTTTGATCTGCGCGCGTGTTGATACGCGCAGCTTGGCGTCGAGGTTCGACAGAGGTTCATCCATCAGAAATACATTTGGTTCGCGCACAATGGCACGGGCAAGTGCCACACGCTGGCGCTGGCCTCCTGACAGCTGGGCTGGCCGACGGTGCAGGAATTCGTCAAGCTCAACCATTGATGCGGCACGGCGCACGCGCGCATCATGTGTTGCGGGGTCAACCTTTCGTACCTTCAGCGGAAAGCGGATATTTTCGTACACATTCATGTTCGGATAGAGGCCATAAGACTGAAACACCATGGCGATGTCGCGGTCCTTTGGTTCCAGACCATTCACAACCTGCCCGTCGATCTGCACCTCGCCGCCGGTGATCTCTTCAAGACCGGCAATCATCCGCATTGTCGTTGTCTTGCCGCACCCTGACGGGCCCAGCAGGACAAGAAATTCCTGATCGGCAATCTCAAGATCGAAATTATCGACACCGACGAAGCTGCCCCATCGTTTTGTCAGATTTTTCAGTCGTATACCAGCCATCTCCGGCCCCCTATCCCTTGACTGCGCCGGCCGTAAGCCCGCTGACAATCTGCCGCTGGAACACCATCACAAGAACGAACAGCGGTGCTGTGGCCGACACAACTGCCGAGACGGCATACATAACATTTCCCTGCTCCTGTGCATTGCCAAGGAAGCCGGCAATCTTTGGCACCATGGTCTGGTTCTCTTCGGTCAGCAGCAGCGCGGTCAGCGCAAAATCGTTGTAGGCCAGCAGGAAACTGAACAGGCCGGTGGTGATCACGCCCGGCCACATCACCGGAATGATGACATAGCGGAACGCCTGAAACCGTGTGCAGCCGTCAACCATCGCGCTTTCATCCAGATCCTTTGGAATGTTCAGAAAAAAGCTGTGCAGCATCCACAATGTAAAGGGCTGGTTGATTGCCACCATGACGATGATCGTGGTTGTCAGATGGCCCCAGATGTTCAACTGGAAGAACGGCAGCAGATAGCCTGAAACAAGCGTGATATGCGGCATTGCCCGAAAGATCAGTGCGATAATCAAAATCCAGAACGCGTATCTGAACCCGGAACGTGCCAGCGCATAACCGCCGAGTGTGCCCAGCGTCAGCGATATTGTGACAACCGAACATGTGATAATCGCCGTATTGATTGTGGCCTTCCAGAATTCCTCTTTGATCCAGGCACCTTCATATCCGGCACCGGTAAAGGCCCCGCCGGTTTCCGCCATCGTGCGAATACCGTGCAGTGCATAGCGCCAATCCTGTTTTGAGAAGAAATCTGCCTCAACCTTGAAGCTGCCCCACAAGGTCCACAGGAATGGCACCGATGCAACAGATATCCACAAGGCGAGAAAGCCAAGGCTGAGAACGGAAAGCCATAAGGGTGATCGTGTCATCTGTCAGTTGCCCCCTTCACGCGCGTTGCCGATTGTCGCGCCAGGTACGCAGCACCACAGGTGCCAGCAGAATGCACACCCCGGTGATGGTCAGCATCGATGTGGCCGCCGCAGAACTGAACAGCGTTGTGCCATCGCTGCCCCGCAAATCATTGTAGATGATCCATGACAGTGACGTGGCGTTGGCTTCTGCATTGAAACCGACCACAGGCTCAAAGACCCGGAAATTGTCCATCAGCTGAATAAGCGCAATGAACACCACAAGCGGTGCCAGATGCGGCAAAACAACATGCACAACACTTTGCCAGCGTGAGGCACCATCAATCATGGCGCTTTCCAGCGTATCCTTGGGCACTGTCTGCAGGCCGGCATAGAAAACGACAAAGGCAAAGGGCGCATGATGCCAGACGCCATAAATGATCAACGTGATCCATGTGAGAGCTGGCGAAGCTTTCAGCGACAGGTCGGGGTCATCGAAAATCAGCTGCAGCGTCCCGCCAATAATGCCGCGTGAGTCAATCATCCAGAACAGGATCAGTGATCCGATCAGAGGTGTGACAATCATCGGCAGAAGCGACACGAAAATCGTTGGCCCTTTTACAACGCCGGGAAGCCTGTTGACGGACAGGGCGATGAAAAAGCCCAGAATGAGGACAAACGGCGTCACAACAAACGTATAAGTCAGCGTGAAAGCCAGTGCCTTGTAGAAAGGCAGATTGAAAACTGCGCCGAAAAAGGCACCGGGCCCACCGCCAGCCTGCATGGCCGCTGAAATTTCCTCAAATGCCAGATGGTTCCGGTTGGTGTAGGTGCCAAGCCCGTTGAAGCGTCCAAGAGGCTTGTCCGCCTGCAACTGGGCGGTGGCATCTGCGTTGATGACCTCAACTTCCTTGCATCCGAAGGGCCCGCAATTCTTGACCGTCTCGACAACCTGCTCATGCTCGATATGCAGCGACTGCACACCGACCGATATGATCGGCAGGGCGATAAACAGCAGCATCGCAAGAGCGGAAGGCCAGATAAATGTCAGAAAGGTACGATGCGGCATCTTGCCCGTCTTGTTGGCTGCATGTGGGAATAGATTAAAAAATGGCAGAGAGCGTCGTGCGCTCTCCGCCTTTATTCACAAGGCCTACAGGAAGCCCTTTTCTGTGGCAGCTGCGGTGTAGGCAGCTTCGATGTCAGCCAGTGTCTGCTCGGCGCTTTCATTGCCTTGCAGGAAATCGGCAACCTCGGCACCAAGGGCACCATGCATTGCGCCCATCCATGGCAGCATCGGATATGGTGACGCACCACCAGCAGCCGAAGCAACCACGCCAACACCCGCTGCGCGCGGCTCTGAACCGGCGATCAGCCAGTTGGCGTCACTTGCATTGGCAGCAGCCATGTCCGAAGACAGGCCCTGCATCATCGCAACAAAGCTCGCCTCGGCGTCAGCAGCAGAAGCGTTCTTGGCAATTGCGAAACCATCCCACCACAGTGTGGTTGACGGAACCGAACCACCAGCAACCGATGTTGCGGCTGCAAACATGGTGTTGCTTTCGATCTCTGGTGTTGAACCCTCACCATCGGTAACGGCACCGGCGCGTGAACCCCAGAGGTTTGTCAGCGCAATGTTGCCAGCCTCCCACTCAGCCTGAATGGCGTTGGAGTCATGGGTCAGGTAGTCAGGATTCATGTAACCTGTCAGCGCCTTCATCATTTCAAGCGTTGCAACGCCTTTGGCATTGTTGACTGACGGTTCGGCTGTGCCGGGCTTGAAGAACGCACCGCCATGACCGAGATACATGTTCACGAATTCTTCGCCAAGGTTCCAGCCGGCCTTGTATGTGCCGCCGATCGGATAGTCCATCAGACCCTTGGACTTGATGGCCTCAGCTGCAGCAAGCACCTCTTCATAGGTGGTTGGCACACCAACGCCAGCAGCGTCGAGGATGTCCTTCCGATAAAACAGGTGCTGGGCGTTCGCCAT
>CENU01183336.1_pt1 | contig 18141 bp, 12 predicted proteins | sample 361331 | NCBI WGS metagenome assembly CENU01 (sample SAMEA2619766, study PRJEB7988) | marine metagenome | isolation source: saline water (ENVO:00002010), including | reverse complement strand
AATAAGGAAATATTTTTGAGAGAGTTAATCTCAAATGCTTCTGATGCCGCAGATAAATTACGTTTTGAAGCGCTCGAAGATCCAACTCTATACGGAGATGATGGTGACTTGAGAATTAGAATCGAGGTGAATGAGGAAAATAAGTCCGTAACAATTTCTGATAATGGTATTGGTATGTCAAAGGACGAGGTAGTCGAGAATCTTGGCACTATCGCGAAGTCAGGAACCAGCGAGTTTCTTAATTCTTTGACTGGTGATCAACAGCAAGATGCTCAGTTGATTGGTCAATTCGGCGTTGGGTTTTACTCTTCTTTTATTGTTGCAAAAAGAGTGGTCGTCGAAACAAGGCGAGCCGGTGGTGCTGATAGCGACGGAGTGCGATGGACATGTGAAGCTGAAGCGGATTATCAGATTGAGCAGATCGACATCGCAGAACGCGGGACAAGGGTCACGTTGCATCTTAAGGACGATGAACATGAGTTTGCGAGTGATTGGCGTCTGCGAAGTATTGTTAAAAAGTACTCTGACCACATTGCTATCCCAGTACAGATGATCAAAAAGGAGACTCCTGCACCTGCCTCTGAAGACGATGAGACTATTATCGAAGATCCGGATAAGGTTCCTGAGTGGGACTCCATTAATGATGCAAAAGCTCTCTGGACGCGTTCGCGGAGTGATATAACTGACGATGAATACAAAGATTTTTACCGGCATATTTCTCATGATTTCTCTCCCCCTTTACACTGGAGTCATAACCGTGTTGAGGGGAAGCATGAATATACCAGCTTACTCTACATCCCCAGTATGGCCCCGATGGACTTGTATCAAAGGGACGCGGCCAGAGGGGTAAAGTTATACATAAAACGCACTTTTATTATGGACGATGCTGAGCAATTCATGCCGATGTATCTGAGATTTGTAAAAGGCGTTATAGACAGTGCAGACCTTCCATTGAACGTTTCACGAGAGCTGCTTCAAAAGACCCCGGTGGTTGATAATATCCGCTCTGCGATTACCAAGCGAGTTCTTGATATGTTGGGAAAACTCGCGTCAAAGGAATCGGAAAAATATGCAACATTTTGGAGCCAATTCGGGAGCGTCCTCAAGGAAGGGCCCAGCGAAGACCACGCCAATCGCGAAAAAATTGCGAAACTACTTAGATTTATGAGTTCGGAGAGCGGCTCCGATTTATGCTCCGTTAGCCTAACGGATTATGTAGGCAGAAAGAAGGCCCATCAAGACAAAATCTATTATCTCACGGGCGATAATTATTCGGTGATAGCAAATAGCCCATATCTTGAAGCGTTCCGAAAACATGATATCGAGGTTTTACTAATGACGGATCGGATAGATGAGTGGATGATGGGCTACCTCACGGAGTTTGATGGGCTTAATTTTCAGGATATTTCTCGAGGCGAATTAAATTTAGAGGAACTCACAGACACCAAGACAGAAAAATCTGAGGAAGAGAAGAGCGACCAAGAAAACGTAAATAAAATCGAAAAAGATCTATGCGACCGCGTGAAGGAACTACTTGATGGTAGGGTAGAGGACGTCAGGACTACCCAACGACTGACAGACTCTCCGGCATGCCTGGTGGTAGGAGAGCACGACATGGGGGAGCAAATGCGAAAAATCATGCAGGCCGCAGGACAGAGTGTGCCTGACTCCAAGCCTGTTCTTGAGATCAACATAGAACATCCACTTGTTGCTAGATTAAAATCTGAAGATGAGACGGAGAAGGCTTTGACACTTGCTGGTTTGCTATTTGATCAGGCGGCGCTGTCTGCGGGGCGTCCGCTTGATAATCCTGCTCAGTTTGTTCAGCAACTGAACAAGATGATGTTTGCTTGAGGATGTTGCCCCTTGCTTTCTAAAAAGTGGATAAGTGAGATGAATCTTGTCTTTTAACGTTTGTGACTGTCACAAATGAATGCTAACTTTATAATCTAGAATTATGTGTTAACTGGAATAAGCAATGTTCAAAGAAGGCAAGGTCGTTGTTCTTGGGGGAGGAAGTTTCGGCACTGCGATAGCAAACATTGTAGCGCTAAATAAGTTTAACGTTGCCTTGTGGATGAGGAGTGTTGAGCGAGCTGATCGCACTGCCCTAGATAGAGTCAACGCGGACTACCTCCCGTGTTACAAGCTGGCGCCACATCTCGTTATAACCAGTGATCTTGCGCTAGCTTTGAAAGAGGCTACAACTATTTTCTTTGCAGTTCCAAGTTCTGCCATCGGCGCTTTGGCTCAGCGCATCGCTGATAAGGTTATTCCGGGATCAGCGATTGTGAGCACAGCTAAAGGGATATGTGGAGATAACTTTGATATGCCAAGCGAACTTCTGAGCCAGCAGATACCTCACGCCAGAGTTGCTGTTATTAGTGGTCCAAATCTCGCTAAGGAGATTGCTAGTCAGCAAATCACGGGGACTGTGGTCGCAAGTGAGGACCCTATATTATGTAAGTTAGTGCAGAATATGCTTGGCTCAAAGTACTTTCGCGTTTATGCGAATCATGATCAGCGGGGAGTTGAATTAGCGGGAGCCTTAAAGAACATATACGCAATAATTGCTGGCGTTGCGTCGGCAATGGAAGCAGGGCAAAATACTAAGAGCGTTTTTCTGACCCGAAGTCTTGCCGAGATGTGCCGTTTTGGAACGCATTTGGGTGCCAATGCTTCGACTTTTCTCGGTTTAAGTGGGGTAGGTGATCTTTTTGTGACATGTACCTCGCCCTTGAGCCGGAACTTTCAGGTTGGGTACGGAATTGGGATGGGGAAGTCGCTTGCTAAGACGCTCGGCGAGGTAGGCCAAGTTGTAGAAGGTATAAATACCACCAAACTTGTTAAGAATAAAGCGGATCAATTGGGAATATACATGCCACTAGCCTCTGCATTGTACGCAACTTTATTCCAAGACCAATCGGTAGAGGTGTCGTTACAAAATATGATGAGGGCTGAACAGAATTATGATGTTGATTTTATGGAGAGTTTAAATGACTGAACTAAAGACGTCTTTAATGAACACTGATTCCTGGATAAGGTTGGGCTTCGTATTGCTGTTCTTAGTTTTCTTGGCTGTGGCGCGCGGACTATTATTTTTGATTGTTCTGGTACAGTCCGGCATGATCCTGGCAACTGGGACTACGAATAAAAAGATTCGAGATTTTTCAGGGGATTTGAGCCTTTGGGTTTTGGACACATTGCGGTTCGTGACATTTACTAGTGAGCATAAAGCATTCCCTTTTAGCGACTGGTCAAAATGCTCAGAAGATAGCTCTGATAGCGCTATTGGTGAACAGCAAGACTTTGTTGATGACCCTGTGTTCACGTCAGTTGAGCCTGTTGATGCATCGGATGACGTGCCCTCATTCACGGCTGATCAGGGCCCTTCCGACCGCGTCAAGGACAATGATTAAAAAAAAGATAATTAAGACTAAGTACTTTTTTTCAGACGATACATCGTAATGCGAGATTGAGACTTAAAAGTCCGAATCAGTATGGTTGTGGGATAAACTCTTTTAGGGATGAGAAAACTTGTCGCTACAGTATGTTGGTGAAAAAAAATTCTATTGCCGGGGGTTGTCTCTGTCGGCAAAAGAATGGGGGGTCGCCGGATCGATTCCGGTGATTGCTATTCATGGATGGCTCGATAATGCTGCCACTTTTGACCGAATGATTCCTTATATCAAGGACATGCACATTCTAGCGTTGGATAGTGCTGGACATGGTTTAAGTGACTTTCGCTCTCCAGACGCATGCTATGATCTCTATCAAGAGGTCCATGACGTCATCTCCATCGCAAAGCAAATGAAATGGGATCGATTTTCCTTGATTGGTCATTCACGCGGAGCCCTAATAGCTGCACTAGTCGCAGGTGTTTTTCCCGGCCTTATAAGACGCTTGTTTATGATTGATGGACACATATCAATTGGGGGTAAAAACCATGATGCGGCGAGACAATTTGGGAAATCGATTCGGGAGGAACAATTGTTTACTTCTTCAGATCCGACGTTTTTTTCAACTTTCAGAGAAGCTGTAATTGCAAGAGCTAACGGTTTTCTGCCTCTTGAGGAGAGTGCCGCTGACGTTCTTGCTAAGAGAGGTGTTCGCAAATGTGGTAGGGGATATTATTGGCATAACGATCAACGCCTAAAGTGTTCCCCCTCATTGAGGTTGACACGCGGGCAGATTGAAAACTTTCTTGAAGCTATCACGGCACCAACAAAGATGATTATGGCAAATAAAGGTATTTTTGTGGACTCTAACAATAGTGGTCGGCATATGAAAAAGTATATAAATCCAACAAATCACATTGCAAATTTTGTCAAGGAAGAGATGGATGGAGGGCATCATTTACATTTAGAGTCGAGGGCAAAAGATGTGGCGTGTTCAATCTCGCAGGGCTTCGGTTTAATCATTTAAAACTATTTAGGCCGTTCATTACATACCTTTTTATCCTAGTTAGAAGTCAGTGCTGTTTCTTCATTTAAAGTTCTCGATTCGCTTTGATTAGCGCCATCGTAAACAAATTGTTTGTTTGAAACTTGTCAAATTAAGGCAATCGGGAGAGTATTTCGTGAGATATTGGTGTGTTTAGTGCGGGTTAAAATGCTAGAGTCAAATTAACTACCGTCAAGTACAAATTCTAGAAGGATGTGTCATGAACATTAGGATTGAAAAAGATAGTATGGGAAGCCTAGATGTGCCGAAGGATGCGTTGTATGGGCCTCAAACTCAACGGGCAGTTAATAATTTTCCTGTAAGCGGAAGGACGATGCCTGCAGCGTTCATTAGAGCGCTTTTGTTGGCAAAAAGATCAGCCGCCGAAGCGAATTATGCTTTGGACCTAATGCCCAAAGATATGTCCGAGGCTATTGTCAGCTCTGTTGACGACTTACTTTTGGATGATCGATTTATGATAAATTTCCCTGTTGATATTTATCAAACAGGGTCAGGCACGAGTTCGAATATGAACGCTAATGAGGTGCTAGCTACGCTGGCCTCCCGTCGATTGGCTCGTGAAGTCAGTGCAAATGATCATGTTAATTTTGGACAAAGTAGTAACGACATCATACCAACTGCCATTCATATAAGTGCATCGATGCAACTGCAATCTGGTCTCTTGCCGGCCTTAGATCATCTCGCCACTACTATTGAGCGTAAGGCGGAACTAGTGCATCGACACGTTAAAACAGGCCGAACACACTTGATGGACGCCATGCCGGTTCGAATGAGTCAGAGTCTTATGAGTTGGGCAACTCAAATCCGACAAAATGTTGATTTCTTGGAGGCGATGCTTCCTTCCATAAGAAGCCTCGCTCAGGGGGGGACTGCCGTTGGCACCGGCATAAATGCACACTCGGATTTCCCAGAAGTCTTTTGCGAAAAGTTGTCGCAAAAGACAGGTATTTGTTTCACTGTTGCCAAAAATTTTTTTACTCATATTGGGACACAAGATATCGCTGTAGCATTATCAGGAAATCTCAAGACAGTGGCTGTCTCTGTAATGAAAATTTCGAATGACCTCAGATGGATGAATTCTGGACCTCTAGCTGGCCTCGGAGAGATAGCATTGGAACCCCTACAACCGGGGTCCTCAATAATGCCAGGCAAAGTAAATCCAGTTATCCCAGAGTCAGCAGCTATGGTTGCCGCTCAGGTTATGGGTAATGATGTAGCGATATCAATTGGTGGGCAGTCAGGTAGCTTTGAGTTGAATGTGATGTTGCCGATGATTGCAGATAACTTGCTGAGAAGTATTGAAATGTTAACAAATGCGTCTCGACTTTTAGCGGATAAAGCTATTAGTAGTTTTAAGGTTAACGAGAAACAGTTGGAAGCGTCTTTATCTCTGAATCCCATTCTTGTTACTGCCCTGAATCCTGTCATTGGCTATGCAAAAGCGGCTGAAATTGCCAAAAAAGCGTATGCACAGAGTCGGCCGATACTCGAGGTTGCTATTGAAGAAACTGAGATGGATCGAGGGGATCTCGAGATATTACTTGATCCGATATCTTTAACTCGCGGCGGTCTTGGGAATACTTAAGGTTTATGCCAAGATGAAGATAGTAGTTTAGATCTTAGTTTACAGGAAGAGCACTGTTCGGATTTGAGCGGTGACGACGGATTATGGAATTTATATGGCAAATTTAAATGGAAAAACATTATTTATTACTGGAGCGAGTCGAGGCATTGGGCTGGCGATTGCAAATAGAGCAGCGCTTGATGGAGCTAATGTCTCTATTGTAGCAAAAACGGTTGTACCTCATCCAAAACTACCGGGGACAATTTACTCAGCTGCAGAAGAAATAAATGCTAACGGCGGTAGGGCGTTATCTTTACCAGTCGATATACGTTTCGAGGATCAAGTGGAGATGGCCATCAGAGACACTGTAAGTTGTTTCGGTGGTATTGATATCGTGGTTAATAATGCTAGTGCCATAAATTTGATGAGCACTGAGATGTTAACAATGAAAAATTACGATCTGATGCACTCTATCAACACTCGCGGTACATTTTTATGCTCAAAACTAGCAATTCCTCACCTCAAGCGGGCTAAGAACCCCCATGTCTTGAATCTATCACCTCCACTAAACATGGAAGCGCGTTGGTTCCAGAGTCATGTCGCTTACACAATGGCAAAATTTGGGATGAGTATGTGTGTTCTCGGGATGAGTGAGGAATTTGCGAACCAAAAAATTGCTTTCAATGCTCTTTGGCCAAAAACCACAATCGCCACCGCGGCAGTTGCAAATGTCTTAGGTGGTGAGCCAGTTTTGCGCCGTTCTCGCTCAGCGAAGATAATGGCGGACGCTGCTCATGCAATTTTGATCCGAGAAAGTAAAAGTTTTAGCGGGAACTTTTGTATTGACGAGGACATATTGCGGGAGGAGGGCCGTCAAGACCTTAGCGAGTATCGCTTGGATTCCGCCATCACTGAGGAAGAACTTTTTCCAGATTTTTTTGTATAGCCTTAGCTTTATCCATTTTGGCATTGAGTTTGCTCGTCGCACTTTTTAGTATTGTGTTTAGTGGTCTCCGAGAAGTGCAAGGAACTCAGTCCTCGTAGACTGGTTACTACGAAAAAGTCCTAACATAGCCGAGGTTTTCATGGAAGAATTCTGCTTTTCGACACCGCGCATCATCATACACATGTGCTTCGCCTCAATAATAACTCCAACTCCTTGGGCACTAGTTACTTTCTGAATCGTTGAGGCTATTTGTTGCGCTAACGTTTCCTGAATTTGCAGACGCCTTGAGAACATATCCACGACCCGGGCAATTTTTGATAATCCAAGAACTTTTCCGTTGGGGATATACGCAACGTGGCACCTGCCAATGAATGGAAGTAAGTGATGTTCACACAGAGAGAAGAGTTCTATATCCTTCACCATTACCATTTCCTCGGATTCTGAGGGAAATAGAGCGTTGTTAATTAGCTGATTTAGGTCTACTTTGTATCCGCTGGTTAGATACTCGAATGCTTTAGCGGCGCGAGCCGGTGTTTTTTTTAACCCAGGACGAGATAAATCTTCACCGGTATGGAGTATAATTTTTTCGAACGCTTTTTCCATGATAATTCCTTTTGTTATCGTTGAGAGCGTAATTTGGAGCGGGACCGCATTCTGTAACAAAGTTATTCGAATTACCAGCATCGTGGTTACTATTGATGTGAGTTTGAACTAACATTAGACCTTTTATAAATAGTTGGGATAAGGGGTAAATAAGTGGATTCAGTCATTACGCTCGAGGACCTTTTGTCTGAGGCAGAGCGGCTTTTTTCTTTACATGGTCTTTACTTTGGGCACGGAACGACTAATGCATGGGATGAGTCTGTATTTTTGGTAAGTCACGCTTTCTGTCTCGGGCCGGATCCGCAAATCGATGTTTTAAATCAAGAGGTCACAACAGATCAAGCAAAGGTTTTTCGCCAACTGTGTGATCGTCGTGTTGCTGAGCGTATTCCCGCGCCGTATCTGACCTCGAAGGCTTGGTTTTGCGGTCTTGAGTTTTTTGTGGATACAAGAGTGATAATTCCCCGTTCCCCTATTTCAGAACTGGTTTTTCACCAGTTTTCTCCTTGGCTAGTGAATCAACCGGACTCCTTGCTCGATTTATGCACTGGCAGTGGCTGCATTGGTATCGCATGTGCTTATGAGTTTGATGAGGCTGAAGTAACAATTTCTGATATTTGCGGCGAAGCTTTGGAGGTGGCACGACGTAATGTTGAGGCCCATAGTCTGTTAGACCGTATCGAGATAATAAAGTCTGACTGTTTCAATGACTTAAATGGTAGGAAGTTTGATTTAATTGTATGTAATCCTCCATATGTAGACTCGCAAGAATTTGCGGCGATGCCCAGTGAGTATCGACATGAGCCAGCTCGGGCAATGTTATCTGGTGAGGATGGGCTCGAATTTACTCGTCAACTGCTTCGGGAAGCAATTGATTATCTGAACCCTCACGGAATTTTAGTCGTGGAAGTTGGGCACTCTGCTCTTGCATTGCAGCAAGAATTTACAGCCGTTCCGTTTATTTGGCCTTCGGTTGGTGAGGGTGATTCGGGTGTTTTCATTTTAAGTCACGATCAGCTGGATGAAAACCGCAATTTTTTTTCATAATTTTCGTATAATCGTGGGAGTTAAAACCGGGAGTTTACAGCGATGTCTGGTAATACATTAGGAAAACTGTTTTCAGTGACCAGCTTTGGCGAGAGCCATGGCGATGCCTTGGGCTGTATAGTCGATGGCTGTCCCCCGGGGCTGAGTCTTTGTGCGGGAGACCTGCAGTTGGATTTGGATCGTCGAAAGCCTGGTAAGTCTAGGTATACAACTCAGAGACGAGAGGCGGACGAAATAAGGATTCTTTCGGGTATATTTGAGGGCAAGACGACTGGTTCGCCTATTGGTATGATAATAGAAAATACTGATCAAAAACCGAAAGACTATCGAAGAATTAAAGATTTATTCCGTCCATCTCATGCAGATTATACGTACCAGCAAAAATATGGTATCCGAGATTACCGCGGCGGTGGTAGAAGTTCGGCTAGAGAGACTGCTATGCGCGTCGCTGCCGGTGGGATAGCAAAAAAATATCTGAATGAGCAACTAGGAGTTAACATTTATGGGTATGTTTCGCAGCTTGGTCCGATTGTAGCAGAGCGTTTTCAACAATCTGAGATTGAGGAAAATGCCTTTTTTTTTCCCGACTCTGAGAAGATTCCTGCTCTTGAATCTTATATACAGGCACTATTAAAAGCGGGAGATTCGGTCGGCGCAAAGGTTAAAGTGGTAGCGGAAAACGTGCCCGTAGGGCTAGGAGAGCCAGTTTTTGACCGACTTGATGCTGATTTAGCACATGCGTTGATGAGCATAAACGCCGTGAAAGGTGTGGAAATCGGCGCAGGTTTTTCCTCTGTAGATCAAAAAGGATCTGAACACAGGGATGAATTGTCCCCGGAAGGATTCTTATCTAATAACGCGGGTGGCATTTTAGGCGGTATTTCAACCGGGCAGACCATTCGCTCATGTTTGGCATTAAAACCAACCTCGAGCATTAGAATTCCTGGTAAGTCAATCAACACAAATGGTGAGTCGGTAGAAGTGGTGACGACTGGCCGTCATGATCCATGCGTTGGTATTCGTGCCGTACCAATTGCTGAGGCTATGATTGCGGTTGTTATAATGGACCACTACTTGAGAGACATTGCACAGAATAACCGTGTAACCAAACAGCTTACTCCTATTGAGTAAGGCACAACGATTGGTTTTTGGTTTTCTTTTCGACAGAGATCATACGTCATTTAAGCAAGGGTCTCTAAAGAGATAGTTAAGCACTTTAAGATATTAGTGATAGTATACTAACGTACTGATAATGCTTCGATTTGGGGATTATTGAAATAAAAAAGAGGTTTTGCCAACATTGACTGGACAAACGCTGTACGACAAGTTGTGGGAGAGCCATGTGGTGTGTGATCGCCAAGATGGCGCAACGCTGATATATATTGATCGGCACATTCTTCATGAGGTCACCTCGCCTCAGGCCTTTGAAGGCTTGCGGCTTGCAGGCAGAGTTCCGTGGCGTCTTGATACCAACATTGCAACACCAGACCATAATATCTCAACGGATCCTAGTGAGCGCAAAGCAGGTGTAGTAGGGATCCCTGATGAAACGTCCAGAATTCAGGTAAAAGCTTTGGATGACAATTGCGAAGAGTTTGGAATAAAAGAATTCAAAATGAACGATATGGGTCAGGGTATTGTGCATGTGATGGGTCCTGAACTTGGAGTCACTATGCCGGGAATGACCGTTGTGTGCGGCGACTCCCACACCGCCACTCACGGAGCTCTTGGCTGTCTTGCGCACGGGATAGGCACATCCGAGGTGGAACATGTGCTGGCGTCTCAGTGCTTGGTTACAAAAAAAATGAGGAATATGCGCGTAACTGTAAATGGTAAGCTGGGATTTGGGGTGACGCCCAAGGACGTTATTTTAGCGATTATTGGTAGGATTGGCACCGCAGGCGGAAATGGGCACGCGATTGAGTTTGCTGGCGATGTTTTTAATGATATGTCGGTGGAGGGTCGGATGACGGTGTGTAACATGGCGATCGAGGCCGGCGCGCGCGTTGGCCTAGTCGCGGTCGATGATAAAACTATAAATTATGTAAAGGGTCGAAGGTACGTTCCAAAAGGTGATTTTTTTGAGTCTGCCTCATCCTACTGGAGATCACTTGTTAGTGACGAGGATGCGCAATTTGATAAAGAAGTGTATATGTCTGCCAATGAGATCGCTCCTCAAGTGAGTTGGGGCACATCTCCAGAAATGGTGGCAGAGGTATCGGGGATGGTCCCAACAATGAGCAGTATGAGGACTTCCAGCGAGAAAGAAGGATTACGTCATGCTTTGGATTATATGGGTCTTGAGGAAGGGCAACAAATCACATCAATTTTGGTCGATAGAGTATTTATTGGTTCGTGTACGAATTCTCGGATTGAAGACCTTCGCGCAGCTGCTGCAGTTGTAAGAGGGCGTAAGAGGGCCAGTACTGTGAAACAGGTGCTAGTGGTGCCAGGCTCGCAAATTGTTAAGGCTCAAGCTGAAACTGAAGGTTTACATTCTATCTTTGTTGATGCTGGAATGGAGTGGCGAGAACCAGGATGTTCGATGTGTCTTGCTATGAACGACGACAAATTGGGGTCTGGAGAACATTGTGCTTCGACTTCGAACCGTAATTTTGAGGGTCGGCAGGGTAATGGTGGGCGAACGCACTTGATGAGTCCAGCGATGGCAGCAGCAGCAGCGGTCGCGGGGCGGATTATCGATGTAAGGACCTTTGCCGAGAATTTGAGATGATGGAACCTTTTAGCCGTCATAGAGGGCTAGTTGGACCCATGGATCGGGCGAATGTTGATACTGACATGATTATTCCCAAGCAGTTCCTTAAATCCATTAAAAAAACCGGTTTTGGTCCAAATCTTTTCGATGAGCTGCGTTACCTTGATCAGGGAAGTCAAGGTTCAAATCCACAGGAACGTGAGGAAAATCCCGATTTCGCACTAAATAATGATCGTTATATCGGGTCCTCTATTTTGTTAACGCGAAATAATTTTGGTTGTGGATCAAGCAGAGAACACGCTCCCTGGGCGCTCAAAGATTTTGGTTTTCGTGCGATTATTGCGTCAAGTTTTGCAGACATTTTTTATAATAATTGCTTTAAGAATGGGCTGCTGCCGATAGTTTTACACGAGGATTTAATTGATAAATTATTTACGCAACTTTATTGCGAAGTTGGATTTTCGATGTCCATTGATTTACGTCTCCAAAGGGTATTACTGGATGATGGTCGCAGCTTTACTTTTCAAATCGATCAGTTTTACAAGAACTGTCTTTTAGAGGGCTTAGATGAGATTGACGTGACTCTACGTGACAAAGAGGCTATCACTAGATATGAGATGGAGCGAAAAAAGTTACATCCCTGGATATTTGGTGCTATAAAATGACTTCTGCTATTCTTGTTTTGCCAGGTGATAATATAGGACCGGAGATCATTGATGAGGCAGTTAAGGTTCTGAGAGCCGTGATTGTCAAGTTTGGTCTGGACGTGGAGATAAAATTCGCTGATTTGGGGGGTGCGGCCTTTGACAAGGCTGGAGAACCATGCCCGTCAGACACAATGGCACTTGCCCATCAATCAAGAGCAATATTGCTCGGAGCGGTTGGTGGTCCTAAATGGGATGGTTTAGAACGAGAGTTACGGCCGGAACAAGGATTACTTAAGCTCCGGTCTCAACTCGGTCTCTTTGCTAATTTGAGGCCAGCGATCATGTATCCGCAGCTCTGCACTACTTCTTCACTTAAGCCGGAGATTGTATCAGGATTGGACATCCTTATTATACGTGAATTGGTGGGTGGTATTTACTTTGGTGAGCCAAGAGGTATTCGTGTTCTTGAAAATGGAGAGCGTGAAGGTTTTAACACATATAAATATTCAGAATCTGAAATACGTCGCATTGGCAGGGTAGCTTTTGAGGCCGCTCTCATACGAGGTCGGCGGTTATGTTCTATTGATAAATCGAATGTTTTAGAGGCCACAGCCCTATGGCGAGAGACCATAACAGAGTTGGCATCTGAATATCCCGCTGTGGAGCTGGCTCATATGTACGTTGACAATGCGGCAATGCAACTCATTAAGGAACCAAAGCAGTTTGATGTTGTTGTAACTGGCAACATGTTTGGAGATATCCTTTCGGATGCTGCTGCAATGCTCACCGGATCAATTGGTATGCTGCCCTCAGCCTCCTTGGATAAGAATGGGCGAGGGCTTTACGAGCCTTGCCATGGATCAGCCCCGGATATTGTGGGCACACAGAAAGCTAATCCTTTGGCTACAATACTTTCGGTAGCTATGATGATGAGGTACTCTTTTCACCGCACAGACATTGCTGACACAATAGAATTAGCAGTTAATGAAGTGTTGGATAATGGTCTTCGTACTCCCGACATTATGAGCGACTCAATGACCATGGTAACCACCCGCGAAATCGGCGACGCCGTTACTGCTCGGATATAGATGAGAGATTGATGATGGCGGCATTATTATTGGAGCATAAATAATGCTTAAGACTGGCCTGATAGGATGGCGTGGTATGGTTGGGTCAGTGTTAATTGAGAGGATGCTCTCAGAGAATAACTTTCACTCAATATCTCCTTATTTTTTTAGCACTTCTCAGGCAGGTTCTCGCAATCCTCTAAACATATCAAATAACGCATATTTGATAGATGCGTTTGATATTTCGTATCTTCAAAGGATGGATATTATTGTTTCGTGTCAGGGCAGTGAATATACAAACCAAGTTCACCCTCAGTTGCGCAGTATGGGTTGGGCGGGTTATTGGATCGATGCTGCGTCTGCACTGAGATTGAATCATGATGCAATAATTGTTCTGGACCCCATTAATCGTGCTGTGATCGACGAAGGTCTTAAAAGAGGGGTAAAAAACTTCATTGGAGGTAACTGTACAGTTAGTTTGATGCTAATGGGTTTGGGCGGTCTTTTTAAAGAAGACCTAGTAGAATGGGCTTCATCAATGACTTATCAGGCCGCATCCGGTGCAGGTGCAAATAATATGCGAGAGCTCATTGCCCAGATGGGTATGGTTAAAGGATCAGTCAGTGATTTATTAACTGATCCTAAATCCTCCATTTTAGAGATTGATAGGCTGACGCGTGAGTGTATGGCGTCGGAAACGTTTCCGATAACTGAATGGAGCCAACCACTAGCAGGGAATCTTTTACCTTGGATTGATAGCGAAATTGGCAATGGTCAGAGTCGAGAGGAGTTTAAAAATCAAGTTGAAACCAACAAAATTTTAGGCCGAGGTGACAATCAGATCGCTTTGGATGGACTATGTGTTAGAGTGGGAGCGATGAGGAGCCATAGTCAGGCAGTCACATTAAAGCTGCGCCAAGATGTGCCTCTGGCCGACATTAACGCTATTTTGGATAATACAAGTGTTTGGACAAAAGTAGTACAAAATAGAAAAGATACCTCAGTCGCTGAACTCACGCCTGCTGCCGTGTCTGGAACCTTAAAGGTGGCTGTTGGTAGAATCCGAAAAATGAATATGGGAGCACAGTTCCTTTCCGCTTTTACGGTTGGGGATCAATTGCTTTGGGGAGCGGCGGAGCCGATAAGGCGTATGTTAGAAATAATTATTAGTTTCGAGGCATAGCCAAATTCGCTCGTAATACCAATTTTTTTGTTTGTCGCTGTAATAGGCTCACGTCTACTCCTCTCTTGCAGCGGTGTTTTCAAAATATTTGAAAAAATAACATTTAGAACGAGGTGCTCCTTTGTTGTCTGAAACGCTTGACTCGCGAGCCATAAAGTCTTCAAATACATCAATATACATATCAATACTAGAATGCTAATCAATAAAGTATAGCTTGTAATTGTTGTGTCGAGTTTGAAAAAAACCGCTTGGTTATCATTCGGGAGAGAGGGTAGAAGATGCGAATCCAAAAAATATCTATGAACAGCCGCTGCATTAGTGCAGTTTTTGTGAGTGGTATTTTAACCTCATCGATTGGTGTGTGTTCTATTAGTGTTGCGCAGACAGTTATGGAAAAACGAGCAAGTGAGCCAGGACTATTGCTAACTGAAATAGATGATCAGGATAAGGACATCGGCCCGATAGAGCGTGATTGGCGGGCTGTCACAGTTTCGGAGGTCACCGAGCTGCCATTAGTTCCCGGTCAATACGAGGTTGCGCCAGATGATACTCTTTGGAAAATTGCCAGAAGGCTCAGGTTTACTGGAATTAGTGTCGTTCAAATTATGGAGGCGATTTTCAGGTATAACTCTGCAGCGTTTGAGGAGGGCGACATAAGTGAAATCGTCGTTGGTTCAGTTATTTTGCTACCTACTGAGGAGGAAGTTAGATCGGAATTTGGGGCTTTTGTCAGTCCGGGAATAGAAAGAATCGAGCCGGATAGGATTCAATCAAGAGCCTTAATTAGCTCAATAAGAAGAAGTGCTCTTGAGCAAGAGCGGACTGCTAATCTTCTAACAAGAAAGGCCTTGGATAGAAAAGAAAGATTTGATTCATCTGAATCCTCGAAAAATAATGTAAGCCCAGCATTCGCTTTAGATGATTACGATACCTCGTCTCAACAGTCCTCTTCAACAAAATCTCAATCTAGTAACGTCAGCGTGCTTCTCGGTGCTTTCCTATTTGGATTAGCTTTGTTTGGAGGTCTATATGTGTATTCTCGACGTGCAAAAAAGCCAGAGCAAAACAATGATCTGGAAAATGATGAAGTAACAGGTCTTGATGATTTAAGTTTTTACTTTGATGAGGAAGATGGAGTAAATATCAAACTTTTTGATGAGAGCGATAGGGAAATTTTCCCCAATACCGCTGACGAAGTGTCCTCTCGATTCTTTGATTCTATGGTAGATCCTATGATAGACGCTGAAATGTACTTATCTGTTGGGAAAATCGATGAAGCGATAGATGTGCTTCAGGAGGAACGTTTTGCCAAACCTTTGGATGCCTCTTGCAGAGTAAGATTGATGCAGATTCTTTATGAGGAGCGCAGGTTTCGTGAGTTGGAGACCATATACTCCGAAATAGAAAAAACTGGTGACCATGATTCCGTTGCTGCAGCATCTATAATATTGCAGCAAAGTCTTCTTGATGAATCTGGATCGGGTGGTCAAGGCTTTGTATCAGATCTAGCTAAATTTGAAGATGAGCAAGTCAAGTCTGGGTTTGTGCCTGATGGCAGTGAGGGCACTTCGGACGCTAAACAGCGGGAGGGAACTGAGGTTGTTTCGGGCAATCAATCCGAGCAGCTTGAAATAAAATCATCGGCGCTTGATTACAATCAAAAAAGCATTGTAGGAGGATTGGCCCATGACACGGATTTCGATGAGCACAATGAGCGCTTAGCAAATCTTGAGCGAACTAACAGAATGACCAATTCTTTAGCTCAAGATCTGCCCCATTTTGATCTACCAAAAGCTAGTGAGGTATCACCGGACATCAACCTAGATGATACTGTTTTGCCATCGGCTTCTGCCCACTTATCTGTTGGCTTAGACGTTGCGGCTTATGAGGGCAACGCTTCGCCCAAGACTCCTGATTTTGAAATTAGGGCTTCCGGGCATGATTCGGATTCTCGCCGCAGTGTTGATGCTAAGGTCGATGTAAGCGAATCTCAAAGTCAAAGTGCGTCAGAGATCCAAGAACCTCAATATGCAGGAGGCAAGCCCACTAGTTCTTTGAAAAACGAGTCAGAAGCCAGCTTTTTTGATGGCAGAGGGCCACAGGATAAGCAATCGAGCTTTGATTCGCCAATCCAAGATTCACATGACATTACGGAACTAGCGCGAGAAAAGACGGTCGGTGATGCTAATAGGGAGAATGTTGCAGACGAGAAAGAAGAAATTTCCAGTGGATCGCACGAGAGACCCTTGTTTGATGAGTTACCGGCTAATGATTCTACAGCGGGCGGTTATCCCTCGGAGCAAGAAATAGTTGACAGATTCTTAGATCATCCGCCAAAAGAGGACGATCTAAAAAACGCACAAGATAGTCTAAAAGATCTATTGACAAGCGAAACTTCTTTGGAGGAGTTAGTGGTTGGCGATTGCTGTCTTGGTGTTGTAACTAGCTTGTCACCCTTGGGTGCACACCTTGACATAAGAGAGTCAATTGGAGTACTTAACGTAAACGATATTGCTTGGAAACGAGTGTCTGATCCCTCGTCAGTTTTAGACATCGGTGACGTAATAAATGTTAAGGTATTGGCGAAAGACTCATACACTGGAAAGTATGAGGTAGGGATGAAGCAACTCGAGGATGACCCATGGAAGTCATCTAATGTCTCCAAGATAAAAGTGCCTCGTGGCTATTGGAAGGGCCAAGAGAACCCTGAAAACTTTGATAATAGGGTAGCCGGATTAGAGCCAGAAAACAGTGTTGTTAGTTCAAGCACAGTAGACGCAGATGAAAATGAAAGCTTAATCAGAGTTGATTGCGCTGTGAATCACAACCGTATTAGCGAGAGTGAAGCGCAAAATAAAAATTCTGTAAACCGGCGAAGCGAAAAACCATCGTTAAATACTGATGAGTTGAAGCCCGCTAAAAACTCTAATCCTATTCAAACTGATCCGATTCAAAAAGTCATTAGAACAGATTCTTCGTTGGTCAGCGCAGAGTTAGATAGTACTGAAAAACATTTAGCTTCATCATCCTCCTCGGAGGATGATGGCAGTTCTGACTTTTTTGATGGCGCCTCTTCGCTTAAGCAAGAGGTGATCAATGAAAATTCAAAGCAGACTTTGACATATGACCCACAAACCGGCAACGAGGGATTTGACGGTGAAATTTTGGATCAACCTAACCTAGAGCACTTCCATGAGATTCATGAGCAGGGTCCGAGCGGGAAAAACGTTTTGTCAAAATTTGATAATGCAAATATCGAAAATGATGAAGCGCGAGGTCAAAACATGAGTGATGTCATGAATGTTACAGCAAATGAATTACCAGATTCTGCATTGGGAAGATTGGAGACGGTTTTAGATCTTTCACCTAACCTTGTTGAAGAGGTTGATGATAACGTTGATCTCATGAGAAATATTCATGCTTCGTCGGAAAAGCATGTAAATGACATCTCAGAAGGGAATAAAGATTTTTCATTGGAACAATTCGCGAATTCAACTTATGAGAGTGTTGCTTCAGAACTTGGTGAGGATGGTTCAGATGAAGAGGTTGGTAGGTTGAAAAAGTATGGAGTTGGTCTGCGGCAAGATCGAGATGAACTAAATTTGGTTGGCGTTGATTTAGTTCAAGGCGCTAAAAATACGACAGATGGTTATAACGAGATGGAAAAAAATAAGTATGAGGCAGATTTGCGGGAGGATGTTGCGCTCGCTGAAGATAAACGCTTTGACGGGTATGGGTATGAGGAAAAGGTGTTAGAAGAGGTCGCTTATGAAGATTCAAAAGATGAACCATCAGAGGAAGAGTATGAAGATTTAGAGGGTGAAGATGAGGAAGAGTATGACCAAGAGGATATGGAGGAAACGGGTGAGGTAGAGAATGAGGATTTAGAGGAAGAGTATGAGGA
>CENU01059794.1_pt1 | contig 18214 bp, 8 predicted proteins | sample 361331 | NCBI WGS metagenome assembly CENU01 (sample SAMEA2619766, study PRJEB7988) | marine metagenome | isolation source: saline water (ENVO:00002010), including | reverse complement strand
TCAACACTGCCAGTGTTGCGCTCTCCCAGCTGAGCTAAGGCCCCATTTATTTCAATGGTAGGTACCGGAGGGAAGCAAGTCAAGCCAAAGTCTCTTGATAGATGTTCATAATCTTTTAGATTCACGCAGGAGAAATAGCATCATTAAAAGTTTTTTCCAATTTTTTTTGTTTCTTCTTTCCCACACCACCCATCAGCTCGAGCGCATGACGCAGTCGCGCCAGTGACATCTCTCGCCCAAGAAGGCACATAGAATCCATTACCGATATTGAGACAACACTGCCTGATAGCGCCATGAAGACGGGACCTAAAAAAATCTTTAATTTCAAGTCCATCATGATAGACACAAAATTGCACGCACTGAGAATTTCTTCGCGATTCCAATCTTTCAAGCCCTCCAGCCTCCAAATCGAATATTGTAAAACCTGTATGATCTGCTCTTCATCCAAATTAGAGGTCATTAGATCCGACCGATCGATCTGTAGCATTCCAGAGATCAAATAGGAACCAAGAGGAGCTAAATCTGACAAAATTTCAATACGATCGCGGGCATGTGGCAAGAACTCTAACAATTTTTCTTGATTAAATGCCCACTTAAAGAGGCGATTGGCCAGCTGTTCATCCGAAAATTCTTCCCTAATCCAGACTCCGTTTAACCAAGAAAGTTTTTCAATATCGAAAACAGGTCCACCTAATGAAATTCTCGATATATCAAATGCTTCAAACATTTCCTTCAGACTAAACTTTTCTCTCTCATCCGGCATCGACCATCCCATTCGACCTAGATAATTTAGAAGACTTTCGGGAAGAAATCCCATCCGCTCATAATACAAAATGCTTGTGGGATTTTTGCGCTTTGACAACTTGGTTTTATCTGTGTTCCGAAGAAGTGGTAAATGGCAGAATTCAGGCTGATCCCATCCAAGATATTCGTACAGCAAGATGTGTTTTGGAGTCGAATTAATCCATTCCTCACCTCTGATGACATGGGTAATTCCCATCAGATGATCATCCACCACATTTGCGAGATGGTATGTAGGCATGGCATCAGATTTTAGTAAAACCTGAGAGTCAATCTGACTCCAATCAATTGAAATAGTACCCCTTAAAATGTCATCGAATACGCACTGTCCATGTCGAGGCACCTTCATACGTATTACAAACGGATCTTTTGCAGAGATCCTCCTCTCAATTTCGCAGGACTTTAGGTTACGACAATGTCCATCATAACCGACAGGTTGCCTGTTTTTCATTTGAGATTTCCTAACCTCTTCAAGACGTTCTGCAGAACAAAAACATCGAAAGGCGTTACCCTCTTCAACAAGCCGACATGCATATTTCCGATATATATCGGAACGCTCACTTTGTCGGTAAGGCCCGAATTTTCCACCGATATCAGGACCCTCGTCCCAATGAAGCCCCAACCACTTAAGGGCTTGTAGAATTTTGTCTTCAGATGCTTGGGTAGACCGCTGACGATCAGTATCTTCAATCCGTAACAGAAATTTGCCGCCTTGGCTTCGGGCGAATGCCAAGTTGAAGAGAGCAACGTAAGCAGTCCCAACATGCGGATCCCCAGTTGGCGAGGGAGCAATACGGGTTCGGATACTCAAGATTTGTCTCCTTATAATTCAACTGCCAATAAGTCAGTGTGGTTATTATACGTCTTAACAGCAGATTCTCTCTAGCGTGAATTCTCATGTATGTATCTTGGATGAAGTTTCATCATTTTTTCGACAATTTCAAAAACGATACTCGAAAGATAGTCATCACTTATTTGCATTATTTCGTAGATGTTTATATCATATATGGTATAAATAGTAACATTTACCTAATAAAGAGACCTTTCATGACCGCAGAGAATTTTTTTGCCGTTGTTGACCCAACGACAAATGATCACGTAGCTCTAGAGCGCGCCATCACAACGGCGAAACTTATGGATATTCGACCAAAAATGTGCATTTTTGTAGCTGTCGACGCAGGTAACGCTGATACCAGTATTAGCAACACAAACATCACAAGGGACACTTCGTGGTTTGAGGAAAAGATTCATGAACCGCTCAAAAAAGCAGCATTAGAGTACCAGATCGAAATTTCATGGGCCGAGCACTGGGAAAAAGCGGTATTGAAATCCGCAAAGGCGTTCAATGCTTCCCGTATCCTTGTGCCAGCGAATAAGCCCAAAGCCAACAGGCGCCTTTACTTCACGGAGTTTGAGTGGAAGCTTTTAAAACGTGCTTTTTGCCCAGTGGTATTAGTCAGAGCAGACGGTAGCCGACAACGTAGAGTTGTTTTGGCGGCGGTAAATTTTCAGGCGCGACGACCCCGACAAAAAGACTTAAACAAGTCCATCCTAACGAAGGGACGTAAACTAGCAAACTCCTATGATGCCCACTTTCACGTTATCAACGCCTACATGGATTCTATGTCTTATCCCGACAGAGGAATTCTCGCGCGTGAGACTAAGCTGAAATCAAGCCAAATTCATGTGGTTCAGGGTTATACGGACGAGGCAATCGCCAAGGTTGCTCAAGAGCTCAGTGCAGATGTTGTCGTGGTGGGCACTCTTGGACAGTCAGGACAAATTAAGAATTTACGCGGCAATACTGTCGAAAGAGTCATTTCTGCTCTTAATGTAGATGTCGTAATTGTTAATTCGGAATAACCGACGGCCTCTAGGCCCAATTACAACCGCCGGTTGATTATTTTTATTGAAAACGCTTGAGGATCCACTGGAAAGGCAACCTCCTAAGCCCCGCGCTTATCACGTAGTCTCCAGATCAATACTGAGCTACGTAAAAAGACTCTGACTGTCCGCTAGATCAACCAAAAACTGACAGGGCATCCAGAAGTCATCTCCCGTGATTTCCCTGTAGTGCTGGAGCTTTTCTATAACCTTTTTAAGACCAAGACAGTTAGCGTAATGCATCGGCCCTCCCCTGTAACGCGGCCAACCGTATCCATACACATACACCACATCAATATCACTAGCGCGACTCGCTATTCCCTCCTCCAAAATTTTCGCACCCTCATTTATCATAGGTAAAAGGCACCGATCTAAAATCTCATTATCACTAGAATCCCTATGTTCAATCCCCTGTAAGCGTCCGCAATCTCTGATTACCTCGGAAACTATATCCGAATGGATCGGCTTTCGCCCTTCATAGTCATAGAATCCATTCCCCGATTTTTGCCCAAAACGACCCAACTCGCACAAACGGTCCCTTATATCACTTGAATTTGAGCTATCAGCTTTCCACCCCAAATCCAAGCCCGCAAGATCCCCCATTTGGAAAGGCCCCATTGGAAAACCAAATTCATACAATACGCGGTCTATTTGCTCAATTGGAACTCCCTCTAACGCAAGATGATTAGCCTGAATCTGACGATAGTGGAGAATACGATTTCCCACAAACCCCGGACATACACCAACTAAAACAGGAACCTTATTAATTCGTTTTGCAAAGCTCATACAGGTCGCAATCACATCATCTGCCGTTTTCTTACCACGCACAACTTCCAGTAATTTCATGACATTTGCGGGGGAAAAAAAATGAAGGCCAATCACCGACTGTGGCCGCGTCGTCGCACTCGCAATTTCATTCAAGTTCAGTGCCGATGTATTCGATGCTAGAATTGCATCCTGCTTTACGATTGAATCTAGGCGAGAGAATATGTCTTTTTTTACACTCATCTCCTCGAAGACTGCTTCTATAATTAGATCGCAATCATTTAGATCACCCAAATCGAGAGATCCTTTTATTAGCTCGTAGCGCTTCTTCGCTGCGTCAAATGAAATTCGTCCTTTACTTGCGGCACTCTCATAATTGTTTCGGATCGTTTTGAGACCCTGTTCAAGAGCTTTTTCACTAGTCTCTATCAGAGTTACAGGTATGTTTACATTTGCCATATTCATTGATATTCCACCGCCCATAAGCCCTCCCCCAATTACTCCGACCTTGAAAATCGACCGATGCTTAATCCCCTTGCTCAATCCCTCTATTTTTGAAGCTTGACGCTCAGCAAAGAAAAAATACTGTTGGGCCCTAGCCTGATCACCTTTCATCAGCTCCATTACCAAATCGCTCTCAATCGATATTCCTTCATCAAAAGGCTTGTTAACAGCAGCTTCGATACAGCGGATATTGTATTCTGGGGCGATAAATCCGCGGGCACGACGGGAGATAGCTTTTCGGGCATCGCTGAAGATACTCTGTTCCAATAATTTTAGCTTTTCATCTCTATCCCGAACTCGGATATGATCATTTTTGGATACCCCTTTTTCCCGAGCGAACAACATTACTGCCGCGAGCAAATCTGAATCCACCAATTTATCAATCAAACCATAATCAAGGGCCTCTTTCGCGCCAATCGGCATTCCAGAGATAACCATATCGAGCGCTTTCTTCGGCCCGACAAGCCTTGGTAATCGTTGGGTCCCGCCTGCACCTGGCAAAATTCCAAGTTGCACCTCCGGAAGACCTAATTTTGCTGTCGAAATCGCTACCCGATAATGGCAAGAGAGTGCCAGTTCAAGGCCGCCGCCGAGAGCGGTCCCATGTATCCCCGCTATTATGGGTTTATTTACACTGTCCATCAGATCGTGTAATTGCGAGTGGACGGGTTCTTGCATTGGAGCGCCAAACTCCTTTATGTCAGCACCGGCGCAAAATGTCCGACCGCTGCAATAGATGACGATTGATGACACCGACTCGTCAGCCATTACAAGCTCGATAGCTTTTTTAACACCAAAGCGGACATTGTGACTAAGTGCATTTACTGGTGGATTTTCAATGGTAATTAATGCAACTTCATCCCTAATTTCAAGCAAAACCGCATCCGTAATTTTCATTGCGTCATCTTCTCCGAATAAATTTATCAAAAGCTTGCTATACACCCGCACTGAACAGACCGTGGAGTGGGTTTTTTTTTGTTATGCGCATCATAACAAATTATTACCTGTGCCGGTTGATAAACCAGAGCTAGCGGTTGTAGCATTGAGACAATTGTATTAATAGATTTAGGGCTTTAGGCATAAAGATGGAAAAAAAAAGTAAAGTCGCCCTTATAGTTGGAGCTGGAGATGGTATCGGGACGGCCATCATGAGGAAATTCGCTCATGAGGGTCTCATCGTAATTGGCGCTCGCCGCAATGGCGGAAAACTAAAGCCACTCCTGGAAGAATTGAACTCAGAAAAGTTAATTGCTCATGGTTTTAGTTGCGATGCTCGCAAAGAAGACGCAGTTACAGAGCTGTTTTCTCAAATAGAGAGAGAAATCGGAGTAATAGAGGTTGTGGTATTTAATGTGGGTGCGAACGTCCCGATGAAGCTCTTGGAAACTGACACCCGAAAATTTTATAAGATTTGGGAGATGGCATGTTTTGCAGGTTTTTTAACTGGCCGCGAGGCCGCTAGGTACATGACGAAACGTCAGCGGGGAACTATCCTATTTTCTGGCGCAACGGCCAGTGTTCGTGGTTCTGCCGGCTTTGCCGCATTTTCAAGTGCAAAACACGGACTCCGAGCTCTGGCCCAAAGTATGGCTCGGGAACTCGGACCACAGAATATTCACGTTGCTCATGTGGTTATAGACGGTGCTGTAGATACGCATTGGATTCGTGAAAACCACCCACATTATGAGACGCTAAAGACAGATCAGGGGATCATTAAACCCGAAGACCTAGCCGATAATTACGTTGCACTTTATAAGCAGCCAAGAACTACTTGGACTTTTGAACTAGATATCCGCCCGTGGAGTGAGAAATTTTGAATTTTCGTTGGGGTATTTCACTCTCGTCCTCCAACTCCCACAAAAAGAATCTTTCATAAATTGAGGATAGTCACAAATAACGTCTATGATATTGGGGAAACATGTGATCATCATAAGAAATGCGTCGAGGAGGAAAGTTTGACAGAACAGAAAGTGAATATTCTGTGTATGAAGTGGGGCAACAAGTATCCCGCAGAATATGTCAATCGGCTGTATTCTATGGTGCGACGAAATCTCTCGCGCCCTTTTAAATTTATCTGTTTAACGGAAAATTCAGACAACCTATATGAGGAGATTATCCACTTCCCTCTTCCATCAGTGGGGCCTGACTTATTGGGCCCAGAACGTGGATGGAATAAGTTAGGTGTTTTCTCAGAGTATCTCTATGGCCTGTCCGGGACGGTACTTTGCCTAGACCTAGATCTAATTATTACTGGTCCACTCGATGACTTATTTGATTATCCCGGTGACGTTGTAATCATTAATGATTGGATAAAGACCGATGGAACAGGCAACTCATCAGTGTATCGGTTTGAGATCGGATCACATCCCGACATTATTACTAATTTCTTGGAGAGACATAAATCGATAAGAAAGAATCACAGAAATGAACAGGAATATCTCTCAGCCGCACTTATTGCAAAGGGGGCATTGTCTTATTGGCCTGAGAGCTGGTGCCGTAGCTTCAAAAGACATTGTATAAAGCCGTTTTCACTATTTTTATCCCGAGAAACTACAATTCCGGCTGATACCAGAGTGATCGTATTTCACGGACGCCCAGACCCACATGAGGCGCTAAGTGGGTATAGCGGAAAGTGGTACAGAAAGTTTAAACCTGCTATCTGGATTAACGATTATTGGCGCTAACTCCCTCAGAAATCAATGCTGCTCTTTAATTAGCTTCCCATGCCTAAAATAGATAAACGGGCCTTCGGTTCCGTACCCTGTCATGTTGAAAATGCGGCTCTCAACTTCATCAAGAATTATTCGAGTAATATGCGGCAAGTTTAAAGCTCGTGACTCAGTCAGGGTGACCCATCTTATATGCGAAAGCTCGTCTGTTTGCCTTTGTACAAAATCAGCTTGAATATCAGCTGGCCGTAAGAACATCATAAAAAAACGGGCGTCATACCGTCGATTCCGGTACGGCGGAGTAATTGCTCGAGCAATATAACGTAGCTGATCGAGGCGAGGGTTCCCACCTAATTGGTGGAATCTGCACCATACCGTTGATGACGACGGAATAACAGTGGATTCTCGCTCTCCAATAACGAGCCCAGTTTCTTCAAATGTTTCCCTGACCGCAGCAACCGCTAGAGCTCTTGCTCTTGATTCTGAACAGCCCCTTCTCAACCTTCGTAGCACCTCTGGCTGAAGCTCATTGTTCGTTCTTACACGACTATCAGTACGATCCACAACACCCCCAGGAAACACAAATTTATTCGGCATAAATTTATGCTTTAGAGAGCGCTTTCCCATTAATAATCTTGCCTCTGTTCCATCAGTCCTGACCAGGATAAGTGACGCCGAATCACGGGGGCGCACCGCTCTCCCAGAGGAACGCACTTCCTGGGACGTCATGTAAACTTCATTAGACGAGAATTCGTTAGCAAACAAATTTAAAGCAAAGCTCACTTTTAAACCTTCTTGTTATATTTGGGTTCCACAGGCAGCCCTAGTTTCACAAAAAACACGCTTTCGATCATAAACAAAAGACCATACTAGAAAAAATAAGTTCATTACATTTGATAAAAAAGCCCATTTTTCAAATTGACTTACAGAATGGTGTTGCTTGTGGTTACTGAGAAAAACTTTCTTTCGATCATAACTATTCGGTTTTATGCCGAAAGATGAAATAAACATTGAAAAAATTATGCTGCCATGGAAAGCTGCTCGAGAGAAATACTGCGAACTGACTTTTATATTTGTAAGGTGCCAAAAGCGTCTAGGATGCCTTGAATTAAAACCTGCAAACAAAGCTTAATGCAAGAAATCGTGGTGCTCATCTAAAAAGAAGATCCTGCGTGGAAGTTAGAAGCGTACACATAAAAAATTTCGACAATAAAGTTTTGGGAAATCTAATGACAACTGAGTGCTCGCAAAAAAGTCTCCATTGGCTTTTCAAAATCTTCATTATAATCGCTTCATTGAACACTATCCTCCCTCAACAGGCTCATTCGAACGAAGTCACGGAGTATTTCGTAAGGGTAAATAATGCTCCATTTTCGGCGCCATATTACTTGTTCAGTGATACTGCTAATGGCTCACCACGTTCTGTAACACTTCAGAGAGGAAAAACGTATAAGTTTACAAGGACAGATTCTGGCACAAGCCATCCATTTAATATCGGACGAGCTGCGAGAGTTGCAGATGAGGATCTTCAATTCTCCAGCACATCATCGAGCGCAAGTACGAGCTACTCGATCCTTAAAGATGAATCGATCACAATCACTATCCCTGAAGACTTCCCGCGAAACACACTTACCTACTATTGCTGGGCTCACCCAACATCAATGAAATTAGAGATAAATGTTGAGGGACCTGATAACACAGACGATTCAAGCGACGAGGAGAGCTTAGTTGTTGTAGAGGCGGAAAATTATACACTCGTTGTTTCAGGTGATGTGACCGAGGAAGATACCGATGACGCTGGAGGTGGAAAACACGTCGCACAATTGCATGACGGCGATGTCCTTGAGTATGAGGTGGATATCAAGTCTACCGGTAATTATCAGCTCTCCTACCGACTTGCGAGCCTTTCGGGGAGCTCGCCAGGGTTTCGGCTTTACATCAACGATGCCTGGGTTGACGCAGCAGAAGTGCCACTTACTGGTGATTGGCAGGCTTTCCAGAGTCTTCAAGGTAGGATAGTGTCGCTGCAGGCCGGTACTTTAAAGGTCCAATTTCAACCCCAGTCCTCGAACTTTAACATAAATTGGTTTAGTTTTGACCTCACCACAAATGATGCCTCTAACGCGCCGACTGAAATTGCCTACAATCATCTGATCAAGCCTGAAGATTTCGTTGGCAGTTGGCGGCTGGATGGAGCGAATTCAGCAAAAGTCGGAACATCACAAGACGACGGTGGATCATGGAGTTTGGGTGCCGACCTCTTAGATGAGTTTTCGTGCGTTTTAAACGACCAATATATTTTTGGATCTGACAACATGTTCGAAAATTCACACGGAGCAAAGACTCGCGTAGAGGCATGGCAAGGAGGCTCAGATACATGTGAAACGCCAATCAACCCCTGGGACGGCTCTAATGAAGGCACGTATACCTACGATTCATCGGCAAAAACCATTACGGTGACCGGCCAAGGTAATTACTTAGGATTGCCAGGCGCGTACAACGGAGGCGAGCGCCCAACTGCCGGTGATGCGCCTAGCTCAATTACTTACACCGTACTTCAATCAACTCCCACTTCGATGACAATTACAATCGATCATTCAGAAAATAGCGATGGGTCTAATTGGTGGACCTTCCGATTGATTAAAGGCGTTATTGAGGATACTGACGTTGTAGACGAAACTACTACTAATCCCAACCAAGCCACTTGGCGTAGCTTTAATGGAGCAACACTAGAGGGAGATACATTTACATTCCCTTCATTGGCAGACAGTTGGGCAGGATTTGAAAATACCAATTCGGCGCTAAAGCCACTACGATTTTCAGAGGGTGGAAGTATCACCTTCACGGCATCAGTGCCCTCGGGTGGTGATGATTTTGTAAGCTTCACATTTGAAAAAGATGTGTATCCCTGTAACGAACCGCAATTCACCACAATAGACGAGCCGGTTAGCGGTTCGGCAGAGGAACCATATGAAATCGTGATCGAGAGTCAGCCTATCGAGCAGACCTACAATTCCATTCTCCTAAAGCTGAAAAAACGAGATCAAGCGATTATCATAAAAAACGTGGTAATCCAGTCCGATAACATTGCTCAGGATAATGATTTACAGACAATTGACAACAGCTCTGACAGTTCAGGGGTACTTACCATTGAGGCCGAGAATTACGATCGTTCGAAATTTACGGGAGATGTCTCAACCGAACCATCTTGTATCGATGGGGGAAGCCATGTGGGATATATTGATGAAAGTGATCAGCTCGAGTATGACGTCACAATACCCGCCGATGGCAATTACAGAGTGGCATATCGCTTAGCAAGCTATGACGGAAAGACCGCTGGATTGAAGATGTGGGTTGACGACATATGGGTCGACATGATTGACGTGCCAAAGACGTCCGATTGGCAGAGATTCGTTACCGTAGAAGGTCGTGTTCTGAACCTCACCGAAGGTACTCATAAGGTGCTTTTAGACCCGCAAACTAACGGATTCAATATTAACTGGTTCAGTATGACTGCAACGTCAGAATCTACGTCAGACAGTCCAACTGACCAAGCCACTGAACCAGGAGCTGAGAACTCCATAACCGCCGCCGAATTAGAGGGATATTGGACCTTCGACACGTCCTCTTCTGACGGGCAATCGATTACCCTGGGGCCTACGCCGCAGTCAAATGAATGGTATGAAGTCTCTGATGAAGACGAACAAGGCGGTAGATCTTGTCATGTGGACGATCTCTTTTACTTTGGAAACTCCTCAGCGGGCGGCGAATATAGAAATGTTATGGGTACACAAACGTGGCTGGAGGATACCCGCGAGGGCGGAGGAAATTTCGCGCAGGCTGATATTGAAGGATGTGGAACACCCGTTGCCCCTCATGACGGGATCCATGAAGACCCGGCAACATGGTTGTGGATTGAAGAGGCACAAACAAAGCAAATACAAATAAGTGGAAAAGGAGCATTTATCGGACTACCTAAAGTACATAATGATGGTCAGCTAACGAATCCGCAAGATGCTGTCTCAAGTATTACGTATGACATAGCTGAGAGCACCTCTGAAACAATGGTGGTCGAAATTAATGCTGGAGGAAATTACTGGACCTACCGATTGAAAAAAACTACCGCACCTCAAGATTCAGGTAATCAGCAAAGCATCGGCGAAACAACGGGCATAGTGTACCACTGGAAGAGCTTTAGCTTACTTGAAAATGTCACGGTATCCAATGTATCCGCTGCCCCCGATGCGGTCCCTTCAACAACTACGACCGACACGTCTGGTAGGTACACCCTACAAGTCATGACAGAGGGTGCTAATAAGAAAAGTGCTACTAAGGCTATAACAGCCAATGAAAGTGGCAATGTGATAAGCTCTGCAGATGCCTTAGCCGCATTAAAAATTGCAGTCGGAATCAATCCTAACCCGGATCCTGATGGTTCTGGCCCGCTTGAGGCTTTGCCTGTCTCCCCCTACCAATACATTGCGGCTGATGTTACATCGGACGGGAGAGTAACCTCAGCAGATGCGCTTGCGATCTTGAAGATGGCGGTGAAACTTGATACATCCGAGCCAAGAAGTTGGGCGTTTGTTGCAGAAGACTATGATTTCTGGGACGAGAGCGCCAACTCCGGGGCAGGGAGCTTTACAACCACCAATTCTTCCGTAGTTTGGGATTCTGAGGGGAGCAACTTTGATTATCCACAGCAAAATAAGGTCAATCTTGTTGCAATTTTACTTGGGGATGTAAACGGGGACTGGAGTGCTTTAGGGGGAAGCGCCAAGCTCGAAAGTGATTACCACTCGGATCTTGTGATCGCTCAGGGTGGTTCGCTGGAACAGTGGGGAATTGCAGTTGAATCGGATGAGGCTGTTGAGGATCAAGAAATAAATATCTATGTCAGTGACATTGGATTTTCTTCACCATATTACCTCTTCAGCGATAGTGAGGGTGGTACAGCGAAAACTATTACCTTACAAAGAGGATCTACTTACAAGTTCATCGGAGCCGGGATATCCCAAAGTCATCCATTCAATATTGGGTCCGGCTGGAATAGGGTTGACCCGAATTTAATTCTGACGAGCACTTCGCAGACAGACGCGCCAATAGACGGTGTTGGATCGATTGTGACGGGGCAGTCGATGACAATGACCATCCCACCAGACTTCGCAGGTGACAGTATCACCTACTATTGTTACGCTCATGCCGGTATGGTTTCAACCTTCTCTGTTGTGGGCGACTCTCAAAATGCAGCATCAGGTAATGCACAATCAACAAACTCAGTTGTTGAAAGTCAATTAAATGATTCTGGAGAGTCACCCCAAGAATCCCCAAACAGTGGGTCACTTTCGGCAAGTTGCTCGACGGTCGGCAATGACAACACCTCGCTTTGCCAGACTTCTTTTGACGGTTTAGATAGAGAATTTTATATTTATCAGCCGGATGCATACGCGTTAAATCCAGACTCCTCTGTGCCGGCGTTAATAAGCTTTCACGGAGGAGATGGTTATGCCCAATACAATATGGAATATACCGGTTTTAACGACTTAGCTGATCGTGATAATTTCCTTGCGATATATCCACAAGGAACTGTGTTTGGCGATAAAGGAGCGACGGGATGGTCTGGAGGTTTTGAGGACCTTATCGATAGTGTCGATGATACTGCATTTATAGAGGCATTAATCGGCTGGGCGGGAGAGAATTACAGAATCAATCTTGAAAGGGTATATGCAGTTGGTTTCTCTGCAGGCGCTCCGATGAGTTATAACCTAGCTTGTGCCCTAAGCCCAAAAATCGCCGGCGTAGGGGCTGTTGCAGGTTCCATGTCAAACTTTACACACGATAACTGTTCCCCATCGCACTCGACTAGTGTCGCTCATATATACGGGTTAGCAGATGTGGCTAGCATCGCGACCGACGTCAACTCAAAGTCACCAGTGGAAGTATTTAACTTCTGGAGTAACTATAATAATTGTACTGCAACCGAACAAACCAACATAACCGATTTAAATGGAGACGGCGTTGGTGGAATAATTGACTCAGCCACGGGGTGTGCTAGTGATACAAACATACAGCTTTACAAACTGGAAAACTTTGGTCATGAATGGCCTAGCACAGATAGTAGCTCAGAGAAGAGTGGCGACAAGAGTGGCGGCGGAAGCGATATTGACGCCGGAGAGGTGATTTGGGACTTTCTGAAACAATACGACATCAATGGTAAGATTCCAACGACCGATTCCCAAACAAGTCTGCCGCAAAATATCTTCTCTTCGGGGTCACTCAGATACGGCAATGCTGAGCTTATTAACAACTCGGAAATTAATGTTTATTACTACGTTCCAGACGGAATAAATTCACTGACACCGGTGTTGTTTACTTTTCATGGACAAAATAGGAATGCAGACGATTACAGAGATGCGATGATGACCAAGGCCGATGATCTTGGCTTTATAGTTGTGGCGCCTGAGATTTCTAGCAGCTTATTCCCTGGTGGAGACGGATACAACTTAGGTAATGTCTATATTGATGGAGATAATCCAAGTCCTCAGACCTTAAATCCAGAGTCTGAATGGGCTTTCTCGCTAATTGAACCACTATTTGATTATATGAAGCAGCAGGTCGGTAACCAGTCGCCAGGCTATTCTGTTTTTGGAAATTCGGCAGGTGCACAGTTTGCGCATCGATTTATGATGTTCAAGCCCGATGCAAGGGTTCAAAGCGCTGTTATCTCCGCGGCAGGTTGGTACACCACGCTGAATTTAAATATGGGTTTTCCTTATGGACTTGGTTCTAGCATCCTGAAAGATGTAAGTTTCTCGGATTTTTTTTCCAGAAACGTCACTATTATGGTGGGAGAGGACGACACTAATCCAAATGCATCAAGTCTTCGGCATAACACGAGAGTAGACCAACAAGGATTAAACCGACTAACAAGGGCACAGTATTTTTATGATGGAGCGAAGACTAAGGCCACCCAAGATAATGAAATATTTAACTGGGACTTTTTGATCAATCCTAACATGGATCATGATTTCAGGTTGGCATCTACGAAAGCGGCGGATATTTTATTTTAAACAAAAAATATGCGCTTCTTATACACCGATCTATAACACAAAAACTCGGAAATCAACAAAAGCGCTATCTCATGGGTTCTAGATTCTTGAAAACCTAATCCAGTTCAAGTTCCACCCCTCTGAGAGTGCAATTACTCTTACCCGATGGCGCCCTGCAGTCAGATTGAATGAGTGTGAAATTGTTGTCCAAATTTGCCAGCCACCGGTCAATGGAACACTCTGTTGATCAACCGACTCACCGTCAATCCTCACTTCAAAACTGCCGCCCTCTCGTTCACCTGCAATTCGATATTCCACCAGATACTCCCCCGCCTCTGTGACATCGATTTCATACTCAAACCAATCCCCTTCCGAAATATAACCGATATTTTGTCCGCCATTAATATCTCCTGTAGATTCTGTCTCTACACCAAACATATCGGTATAGGCTTCTGCCTGAAGTATTCCTGGGACCGACGTAACTGCGATACTCTGACCATCCTCAATAATTATCTCGACAAGGCTAAGATCGTTAAACGCTGTTTGTAACCAATCCATACGATTTAGATACCAAGATTTTAGGTGATCTACCTCCGCCTGATATGTGTCAAAAACTACGGGATTTGGCCAGACATAGGTCCCAATCGTTTCCCATTTATTATTATTCATTTCTTGAGCGAGTCTCAATCTGTCAGCTCTCTGGTCTATTAATGAAATTATGTGATTTTTATTGTTGATGTAATATTCAAACCGTTCCTTCACTTTTTTTACAAAAAAAGAGTCCTCAAAAAGTCTCTCATACCAAGCGTGTTCCTTCACCCAAAACCCTTGATAGTATCGACTATCGGAATAATCAACATTACCAAACGATAGATCAAAATCCCAAAGCGGGCCCATTTTGATCTTTCCACCCGGAGTGTGATTTAAAAAGATACTAGAAAAGTCCTTCGAATCAACATTCTTCGTTATTTCACTGATCAAGAACCAATCAATAAAACTTGGGACATCTATGTACTTCTGATAACCAAGAGAAGCATCTGCAAAATTTGGTGAAAATAAAACCTCCTCAAATTCAATGATATGACTACGGATATACAAGTGCTCATCACTATCAGCATCGATGGAGGGCTCTTTTATGTTAATGAGAAACTCATCTGTCTCGAAGTAAACATCATCTGGATCAAGACGATCTAATTGATCAATCTCGAGAAGGTAGCCATTATCTCCAAGAACAACCCGATTATCGCCCTCCTCGACCTTCTGAGTGATATTATATGTTCCGGTATATTCATTATTTAGGAACACCTCAGCGAATCGACCTTGAGGCGTATAATCTAAAGTGCTTAATTTTCCCATCTCAAACGCTATAGTATTTCTTAGCATTGTTTTATCGGAGTACTCCGCAAGAAAAAGCCATTTTTTATCGAGAGGCATCCCGAGAAACTCACTCTTGTCAGATAATTTCATTTGGTAGGGCTTTTTAGGATGGATAAACCAAGTCGAATTCCCTCTCCCCCTAATTTTCATCTCTAGGTTAAACAGGCTTTGATAATCGCGACCACCATCAATTGTCACGACGCCATTTACATAATCCTCCTTCGACTGAATCGGTGCCAATCCCTCCGTTGTGACGTAAACAATGGGTAAACCGGTAAATTGCGTTATATCTACATCATAGCTGATCTCCTGGTTATCAAAACCAGCTACCGTGTATTTCAGAATTTTTCTATGATCATTAGCCGAAATGCTGCTCTGCTGAGGCACTTCAGAAACAAACACTGAATGGCCTGTTGATGTAAAACTGGCGATTAAGTTTCCAACACTTACGTTTGTTTCGGATCGACCTGAAATCCTATCACCATCAACCGACATAATAATATCTTTCTCCAAGCCCGGGTTGTTAGCGGTAAGAAATTCAAAATCAAGCATAATAGGCTCTACGGTATTAATAGCCCATTGAGAGATGGGAGTCGATAAACTCTGCTGCACAGATGCAAGGTAACTTTGACTTACACTGGCTGCATTTTGAGGTGCATCCCAGCTACCATTTACATCGCCGACCATTACCCCGACCAAATTTTGCACTTCGGAAACGGGATATGTCACAGCAGATGGCTGCGATATCCAACCGACGTCCGACGGAGATGACGAAAACTTTCCCAGACCGGTTTCATCCACGGACTCCCAGAATTTAATTTGCTCAGGCACAAAAACCCAGCGCCTTTGCGATGCATCATCAAGATTTACAGCCATCTTTAAAATAGCGAGCGCATCCGAAGAGGTGACCCTATTATCGCCATTAACATCTGCAGCTATGTATTGATAGGGAGACACAGGTAGTTTGTTCATTGGGCCATCGCCGTCTGGATCAATATTTGGGTTTGTGCCGACTGCTATTTTCAATGCAGCCAGTGCATCTGCCGAAGTAACAACATTTTCAGCTTCACCCTCAGGAAGAAAAAACTCGGCCTCCACGTAGTTCGTGCCAGTAAATTGTTTTGTAAATCTATAGGTCCCGAGCTCATCGGAAATCACTTGATCCGATTCTGTCTCAGTTCCATTATCCGATTTTGACAAATTCAACTGAACAGAGCTAAGCAGCGCGTGATTTTTCCAATGGTATATCCTTCCACCGATCGGTTGTGAGCAAGTTTCGCAATCTAGCTCATTACCTGAACTAAGAGCGCCTGAATAAGTTTTTGAACTGATGATACCAGTACGCTCATCAATATCTTGCTCTTCACTAGTATTTGATAATAACGAAATAGTCTCTCCCGAGATCTCTCGAGCAATTTTTTCATTACCTAAACTATAAGAATCATAATTGTTGACACCGCCCCCGTGATCCACATCAATATTCTCTGGATCACCAAGATAAAATTCATCAATGTCATAAGTGGCATCACCAATCGATTCAATTGGAGCACTGGGATCTACAAAGTGACCGAATTTTAAATTTTTAAACACAGGGACTCGGCATTCTCCGTCTGGCGTAAGATAAACAAGGGATAATCGTGACTCTATTGGTATCTTGACCGCTGGATTGAGAACTAGCTTATGAAAAGTTGCCTCCGTATCGAAAATTTGGATCCGATCTGGAGAGTGGGTTGCAAACTCTCTCTCCTGAATTTGGGCGGGCTCAATTTGAAGGAAAAGTGTGCTTATACCTTGTGAAATCGGACTTTTATTGAAGATAACTTCAACAGAGCCATCGTGCACCAGAGAAGAGCCGGATAATTCGCTCTCTTCACAGGACCAGTCCTGCTCCAAGAATTCCGTGTCCGCAGTGACTAACGATAGAGCCATAACCGCGGATATACCGATAGTAAGTTTTAAAAAAACCTGAAAGGGTGAGAATAGTCGTATAAAATTTTCATCTATCACGACCTGGCATGCCCCAGGAACGATTTTTTTCAAAATAACCCCAAGATAATTCCAGCAAATGCTTAAGTTTTATGAGTAACATGCTGACCTGATCATATTATACTATCCCCACATCACTATAAACTATTTCTCTCTTTAACGTTGGGGCTACTCAAATTTCTGTCTTTAAATTAAAACCACAACTAATCTCAATTTTGCCCACATCAGGTTACGCCGAAATCGAAATTTTATCGGAATACCTGCTTGCTGCTGATCTGTCAAGAGGGATGTTCTTATAAAACAATGATCCAATGACGCAGATGTTTTCTTCGTATTGAATCGTAACTTTTCGATATTCGAGAAAATATACATCGATAAGGGAAATATTGTCCTTCATACCGCGAACCTTACTGCACCTGCATTGATCGGCGAAATTAGTGTAATTAAAAAACCGAAAGGAATACGTCTGTTGTAGCCACAAGCGAGGCTAAATGCTTAGTTCTCACCAAAAACAGTTCGATGCCTCCGTTCTTTAGCACCCTACCGTCATAATTGAGCTATTAATTTCTTTTGGATCCATAGGATATGAGCGGCAGACCAATTTTCAACACAAAGTAAGAAGTATAATCCTCAGCGAGCCCTCATCCTTCGAGGAGCGCCTCAGTAAACTTAGCAAGTTCATGAGCAAAGCGTCCGAAGTCAGTGCGACTCTGTCAACAACACTATTCGAAGAGGACTTTTCAAGACGAAAACACTAACAATTAAAATATTGGTTGATAAAACAGTTGATCAATTTTTTTCGTTATGGATAACAGGCAGCCTGCTTAAAAGACTTGAAGTATCCAAACGATGGCCGCCATTTTGTTGAATTTCAGAATAAAAAGAGTCTACTAGCTCTGTAACCGGCAATTCAGATCCATTTTTTACAGCCTCTGAAATACAAATTCCAAGATCTTTCCTCATTAATTCAACGGCGAATCCGAAATCATATTTGCCCTTGATCATGCTGGCAGCCCGATTTTGCATTTGCCACGATCCAGCTGCCCCCCCACTGATTGCATCTATCACACGCTCACAGTCCAATCCAGCATTGGTCGCAAATGCTATTCCTTCAGAAAGCCCCTGAAGGAGCCCCGCAATACATATTTGATTAACCATCTTCGTTAATTGACCCTGACC
>CENU01005972.1_pt1 | contig 18356 bp, 30 predicted proteins | sample 361331 | NCBI WGS metagenome assembly CENU01 (sample SAMEA2619766, study PRJEB7988) | marine metagenome | isolation source: saline water (ENVO:00002010), including | reverse complement strand
CACACTGGGGGAGGTACAACTATGGGGCCGGGCATTGGTCAGTATGTTCCTGTTGCAGACTTAAATGCATCAACTTCTAAACAAAAGATTACACAAACAGATTTAAAAGTATTAGAAAGATATGCCGATCGCTTATTTGCTAAAGTTGGTATTGATGTAAACTTTACCAGACATTTTCTTGACAGAGTAAATGACACAAGAAACAAGAAACAAATCACTTCATCAGAATTAACAAGATTATTTAAACAATCATATCAGAAGTATGGTAAAAAGATTGCCTCATTAGGTAAGGATGCAGAAGCAGTTATCAATGATATGAAGAATGATATTAACATGCCATTTGTTCTCAAGTGGGATGGAAAAGAATTAGACTTAGTTGCTAAAACAATTATGAGGAAGAAAAACTTTCAAACTTCAAATCCTAAATTGCAGTTTGAAAAAGAAAATCCTAGAATTCCAAGAAAGAAAGGACAGCCCGCTGGTTCTGATAAACACTCTGATCTATACACAGATGAAAATCCAGTTGGAACAATACATGGATTAGGTTTTAAAGATGTGGAAACTGCGAAAGCAAGTGTTGAAAAGATTGAAAAGAGTGATCGTACTCATGCACATAAAATACAAGCTGCAATTGCAATGGAACAACGTGCAAAAGTAATGGGTAAGATGGGGCCTGCAAAAGTTTATCGTGATTACATTGAGAAGATGAAAAAAATCACAAAACAAAGACAACAGAAAAAAAAGTAAAAGGAAATAGTTATGTTAAATTGGATACTAAATAGATTTAAAGAAAGAACTAGTTTAGATGGTGCAATGTTAATCGTAGCTGGATTAGCAATTTTGTTTTTCAAACCTTTTGCTGGTTTGTTTGCTTATTTTGCAATTGGTTATGGTGCTTGGACAATTTTTATGAAAGAGAAAGGTGATTAAAAAATGATAAGAATTTATATAATGATTGCTGTTGCAGGAATTGTTTTTGGTGGAGTTAGATACTTTCTACACATGCAAGATCAAATGAAACAAATGGCAGCTAACAATGCAAAACTAGAAATGGTTGCTGAAGAAAATGAAATCATGATGAACAACATGATAGCAGAAACACAACGAATGAATGAATTAAGTGATGATTTACGAAACAGACTTGATGCTGCTAAACAATATCAAAATGATTTGATTGCAAAGTTAAAGAAACATGATTTGTCTAAGTTATCTTATGCAAAGCCAGGTCTAATAGAAAAGAGGATTAATAATGGAACGCAAAAACTATTTGACGAACTTGAGTCTATTAGTGGTGGCACTGTTCATAGTGACATTGACTAGTGGTTGTAGTATTTTAAGACTAAAACCAGAGAAAGAGGTTGTTGTAAAGTATGTTGAAACACAAAGAAACATACCACTCCAATCACGACCAAAACCTCTAGATTTTTCCACAGTACAGTGGAAGGTTGTCACTGATCAAAACTTTGACGAGTTCATTGAACAGTATAAAGTAGAAAATGGTGAGGCGTGGGTTTTTTATGTTGTTACTGTTAGAGACTATGAGAACCTTGCATTAAACATGGCAGACTTACGAAGATTCGTTGAACAACAAAAAGAAATCATTGTTTATTATGAAGAAGCAGTAAAACCAAAAACACAAACCGAAGGAGATGACTAGTGGGAACATTTAATTCTTTAATTGACGCAAAATTTAGTCCACCTCGTAATTGGATTCTAGACACACCACTTAAATTTAATTCTGAGGAATTGTGTGATGAAGGTCAAAAATTGTTCAAAAAGTGCGGTGTTAAAATTACAAAAGCAAATGTAATTACTGCACCAAAAGGATATATTACAGACTTTGCTTCCATTCCACGTTTTTGCTGGGGATTTATTGCTCCGTTTGATATTGCTCGAGCAGCAGTCATACATGATGTGTTATATGAAAAAGTAAATGGTGCTTTTGAACAAGACAAGATAACCAAACAACAAAAGAAGATTGCAAGAAAATATGCTGATTATACTTTTCGTGAAGCAATGCAATCTGCTGAACCAGAAGTTCCTTGTTGGAAAATTTGGTGTGCCTTTAACGCAGTAAGACTGTTTGGTTGGGCTGCTATCAAGAATTCAGTTCCAAGAAAACTTGACAGTGACGTAATGGATAAATATAAGAACTCTGAGTCATGATCATGTTTTGGGTTTGGATACTAAGAGCAATAAGTGGTAGCATCATTGGTAATGCTTCTGCTACATGGTTCAAGAAAACACCTGTCGGTCTTTGGTTCTACAAAAAGGTAGATGGACTCTATAACTGGGCCGCAGATCGTTATGGTTTTGAGATATTAAAGTCAGAGGACAAATGGAGAAAGAAGTATCCAAATATAGCAAACAAAGTAGATGAACTAGAAAAAAGAATAACAGAACTAGAGAAATAAAGTCATGGAAGATTTACAGGTCGAAGTAGAACTTTTAAAAAAAGAAGTGGCAGACATGAAACAAATTCATGTTCGTTTGGATACTGCAATTGGTAAAATCAGTGACGTATCAAACTGTATCAATCGTATGTTGGCAGTTCATGAAGAAAAAATAACTCAACAAGAAGATTTACAAACTCGTTCAATACAAGAGTTCAATACAGACGTAAAAGAGTTACATGGTCGTATTACAGACACACAAAAAGAACTCACCGCTCTAATGACAGAGCAACATCAGTCTCAAACTCAAGCATTAGTTAAATTAAAAGAGGACATTAGCTCACTTGATAAATGGCGATATATGATTATTGGTGGAGCTATCGTTGTTGGTTTTATCATTCAATCGGCAACAAAGTATCTCACATAATCCTTGACAAAACATGTTGGAATAGAGTATGATGTCCAACATGTATATAGAACAAAAATATCTTTCATACGTTTCATCTAAGTTAAGAAATTTCAAGAGAAAAAATAACACTCTCTGGAATTTTTCTTGTCCTTATTGTGGAGACTCCCAAACAAATAAAACCAAAGCTCGTGGTTATATTTTTGCTAAGGGAAACAATTTAATATATAAGTGTCACAACTGTGGTGTTGGTGCTGGGTTCAAAAATTTTCTGAAATATTTGGACTCAAGAGTTTATAATGAATATATACTGGAACGATACAAAAATAAGAATACTGACTCGGTAGTCAAGTTTAACAATCAACCCAATCTAGATAAAAGGAGTAGTGGTTCACTCAAAACTCTCAAAAAGATTTCTGCATTAAGTCACGAGCATCCTGCCAAAAAATATGTTCAAAAAAGACAGATACCATCTGATCGTCATTTTGAATTATTTTATGCTCCTAAATTTTTTGCATGGGTAAACACGATTATACCGAATAAGTATTCAAGCTTGAGTGATGACCATCCTAGATTGGTCATACCTTTTTTTGATGAGAACAACAAACTATTTGCCTTTCAAGGTAGAGCGTTTGGTAACGAAAAACTTAAATATATCACAATCATCTTAGATAAGGAGAAAGACAAACTTTACGGACTCAATCATGTAAACTGGAATAAAAAAGTTTATGTTGTTGAAGGCCCGATTGATAGTTTGTTCTTGGATAATTGTATTGCTACTGCTCAGTCTGATTTAAGAGTAAAAAAAGATAATGTGATATTAATACCTGACAATGAACCACGCAACAAAGAGATTGTAAAACAAGTTGCAAACTTTATTGAAGAAGGTTATCCTGTGGTATTGTGGCCAGAGGATGTAAAAGAAAAGGACATAAACGAGATGGTTTTATCTGGTAAAACAAAACATCAGATACAACAAATGATTGATCAGAATACCTATCAAGGTATTATGGCAAAGACTAAATTTATTTTTTGGAAAAAGGTAGAACTCAATGAAAAAATCTTATCTTGGAATTCAGATCGAAACTGACAAAGATAACATACTTTCAGAACAGGCTACCAAATTACTCACCGACTACTACTGCTTAGAAAACGAGGACACACCGCAAATGGCATTTGCTCGTGCGGCTCGAGCGTATTGCGATGGGGATTTGGAGTTTGCTCAAAGAATTTATGATTATGTCTCTAACAAGTGGTTCATGTTTGCATCACCTGTTTTGTCTAACGCACCACAACATGGTCAGAAGTGTAAAGCTTTACCCATATCGTGTTTTTTAACCTATGTACCAGATACCCTAGAGGGATTGATAGAACACACCTCAGAACTACGTTGGTTGTCTGTGAAGGGTGGCGGTGTAGGTGGCCACTGGGGTGAAGTTCGTTCTGTTTCTGACATTGCTCCAGGCCCAATACCATTTCTTCACACTGTTGATGCAGACATGATTGCATATCGTCAAGGTAAGACTCGTAAGGGGTCATATGCAGCCTACATAGATGTTTCTCATCCTGACATCACAGAGTTTTTAAACATTCGTATACCAACAGGTGACGTAGGCCGTAAATGCCTTAATATACACCACGCAGTTAACGTCACAGACGACTTTATGGAATCAGTGGACTTAGACCTAGATTGGAATTTAATCGACCCTAACGACAATACAGTTCGTGCTACAGTCAAAGCAAGAAAGTTATGGGAGTCGATATTAGAGACACGATTTAGAACTGGTGAACCATATGTGAACTTCATTGATACTGCAAATCGTCATTTACCACAGACAATGAAAGACAATGGATTAAAAATACATGGGTCTAACTTATGCAACGAAATACATTTACCAACTTCAAAAGATAGAACAGCGGTTTGTTGTTTATCATCTCTAAATTTAGAGACCTATGACGAGTGGAAGGATACTAATATTGTTCCTGACTTAATTCGTTTCTTGGATAATGTGTTAGAGTTTTTTATACAAAACTGTCCAGACACAATGTCAAGAGCAAGATACTCTGCACAACAAGAAAGATCGCTTGGTTTGGGTGCTATGGGTTTACACTCACTTTTACAAAAACATCGTATACCATTTGATTCAGAGGAAGCAAAGAAATTAAATAAAGAGGTATTTCGTAATATTAAATCAAAGGCTGTTATGGAAAGTGTTCGTTTGGGAACTGAAAAAGGTGAGTGCCCAGACATGAAAGGAACAGGTCGTAGAAATTCACACTTACTTGCCATTGCTCCAAATGCAAATAGTTCTATGATTGTTGGTTGTTCTCCATCAATTGAACCACATAAAGCAAATGCGTACACCCATCGTACAAGGGCGGGGTCACATCTTATACAGAATATCTATCTTCGTGAGGAACTAGAAAAGGTAAATATGGATACACCAGAAATTTGGACTTCCATCATCACAAATGGAGGTTCAATTAAACATCTAGATTTTTTAGATGACCACATCAAAAACGTATTTAAAACAGCAATTGAAATAGATCAAAACGTAATCATTGAGTTGGGTGGTGATAGACAAAAGTATTTGTGTCAAGGTCAATCACTTAACTTATTTTTCCCAGCTGGGGCCTCAAGAAAATATCTTCATGATGTTCACATGAACGCATGGAAACAAGAATGTAAGGGTTTATATTATTTGAGAACAGAAACATCTAATCGTGCTGAAAATGTTTCTGAAAAAGTGAAATTAAACAAACTTAAAGATTACACTGAGTCTCAAAGTCAAGAGGACTGTGTAAGCTGTCAAGGTTAGGAGAATCATATGAATGTACAAATTTATACTAAAACAGACTGTCCTTTTTGTGTTGAGGCAAAACAATGGTTTTCACAATTTAACATAGATTACGTTGAACACTGCATGGACAATGAAGAAGAACGTCTTGCATTTTTTCAACGAATCAATCACAGCCAAGAGCAACTAGGTATGAAATTACCACAGATCAATACTGTTCCACAAGTTTTTATTGGTGGTGAACGTATTGGTGGGTACACTGAGTTATTAAAAAAACAAGAACACATTTTAAAACAAAGAGGTGGTAGTCTTACATCAACATCACAAACATACAAACCATTCTTCTATCCTTTTGCGGTTGACTTAACAGTACGTCATGAAAAGGCACATTGGATTGAAGATGAGATTGATCTATCAGAAGACATGACAGATTGGAAAACAAACAAAGTAACCGAAGTTGAGAAAGACTTTATTACGAACATACTTAGATTGTTCACACAGTCAGACGTTGCTGTAGGTCAAAACTATTATGATCAATTCATACCACGTTTTAAGAACAATGAAGTACGAAACATGTTGGGTTCATTTGCATGTCGTGAGGGAGTACATCAACGTGCTTATGCATTACTCAACGATACGTTGGGTCTACCTGATGAAGAATATCATGCCTTTTTGGAATACAAAGAGATGGCAGACAAAATTGAATTCATGCAGAAATCTGATGTATCCACACACAGTGGTTTAGCACACGCATTAGCAAAATCTGTATTTAATGAGGGTGTTGCTTTGTTTGCATCATTTGTGATGTTACTTAACTTTCAAAAGTATGGAAAGATGAAAGGTATGGGTAAGGTAGTGGAGTGGTCAATTCGTGATGAGTCTATGCATGTTGAGGGTAACTCAAAACTATTTAAAGCATTTTGTGCAGAACATCCAAGACTTGTCAATGACGAATTCAAAAAAGAAATCTATATAATGGCAAAGGACATTGTAAAACTAGAGGATAAATTTATTGATCTTGCTTATGGTATTGGTAATATCGAGGGTCTAACGTCAGAGGAAGTAAAACAATATATACGCTACATAACAGATCGTAGATTACTACAGTTAGGATTAAAGACAACATTTAAAGTCAAGAATAATCCACTACCATGGCTTGAGTGGATATTAAATGGTGCAGACCACACAAACTTTTTTGAGGGGAGAGTCACAGAATATGAGGTGGCAGGTCTGACAGGCACATGGAGTGACGCTTACACAAGGACAGTTCAATGACAAAAACAAGAGTAACTTGCATAAATTGTGATGCAGATTTTGAAATCTCCCATGATATGAATGATAAATACTCTGTAGAGTATTGTCCATTTTGTGGTTCTGAGATTGATGACTTTGAAATGGACGAGTTGGAGGAATTAGATAATGAGGAATGGTAGTGAAAACACAAAGTGCAAAAGCAAAGGGTCGTAGATTACAACAGTGGTTTCGTAATTTACTTATAGAAAAACTAGAAATACATCCAGAGGACATAGAATCTCGCTCAATGGGAGCGAGTGGTGAAGATTTAATCATGGCAAGAGCTGCTAGAGAAAAGTTTGACTACTCAATAGAGTGTAAAAATGTTGAAAAATTAAATGTTTGGGAGGCTTACGAACAAGCAAAATCAAATTCTGGTGATTACGAACCTATCGTAATCATGAAGAAAAATGGTAAAACGCCACTGGTTGTGCTTGATGCTGAGTATTTTGTCCAATTACATGAATAAAATAATTACACACTGGTTATTTCCACTTGTCACAGTTATACTTTTATTCGTACTACACATTCAAGACCCTGCTATCACAGAGATAGCACGACTAAAACAGTTTGACTTACTTCAACAGTCAGACAAACCTACAGTATCAAAGGACATTGGCGTTCTTGTAATAGATGAATTGTCTATCGAGAAGTATGGTCAATGGCCATGGAAACGTGATGTTCTTGCAGATATTATTTGGAAACTTAGAGAAGATGGTGCTGGTGTTATTGTATTACCAATACTATTCTCTGAGGAAGATAGACTAGGTGGTGATGATGATCTTCAACAAGCACTTCAAGATAACTACGTTGTCATAGCTCAAACAGGAACAAATCAAATCAACAAAAATGCAGTCTCTCGTGGAGTTGCAAAAATAGGCCCACAACTTCCAGAGTTGTCTTACTGGTTATATAAGTGGAATGGAATGTTAGGCCCAATACTAAATTCAGATGGTGTTGGTGTAATTAACACTGTTCCAGAGATTGATGGTGTTGTTAGACGACTACCTTTGCTTATGGCATCACCTCATGTCGATAATGATATGAATGTCGCTTATGAAATTTATCCATCAATTCCTGTTGAGGTCATGCGTGTTGCAACAGGACAAACAAGTTATCAGGCAAAAGCAAATATTGGTGGTATTGAAGCTATTCGTGTGCCAGGCTTACCAATTATTAAAACAGATCAGAACGCAAGAATTTGGTTGAGATGGAACAAAGTGTTTGAACAGAAAACTGTTGCAGCTGACGATTATAAAGATTTTGAAGGAAGAACAGTTATTATTGGTGTAACTGCTGAAGGACTAGGTGGTTTTGTAGCATCACCAACAGGTGAGAGATACGCACATGACGCAATGGCTACAGCATTACAAACAGTTCTAGATGGTGAACACATACAACGACCCTACTGGGCAAAAACTGTTGAAATACTTTCGACTTTAATTCTAGGTATACTTATTGTTTTAATTGCACGATTTACTCCATACAGTGTAATAGGTTTAAGTATGATTGCATTTGTGAGTGGACTGATTTATCTGACACAATATGTTTGGGTAAATCATTTATATTTACTTGATGTCACCATGCCAATCACTGTGATTGTACTGGTAGGTCTACATGCAATCTTTAATCGTTTCATATTAGAGTTTAAACTTAAACAACAAATCAAGAAACAGTTTGAACACTATCTTGCACCATCAATGGTTGCAAAACTACAAAAGAATCCTGAGTTACTTAAACTTGGTGGTGAAACAAAAGTCATGACGTTTATGTTTTCTGATATACGAGGATTTACACCTATCTCTGAAAAGTATAAAGGTAATCCAGAAGGATTGACAAAACTCATCAATAGATTTTTAACACGCATGACTGACGTAGTAATCGCAAATGGTGGAACGATTGATAAGTTTATGGGTGACTGTATTATGGCATTTTGGAACGCACCTCTTGACACACCATTTCACGAACAAGCTGCATGTAAGACTGCGTTAGAGATGCTAGAAGAATTAGCAAAATTAAATAAAGAGTTAGAACAAGAAGGTTTACCCACAATCAACATTGGCATTGGTATAAACACAGGTGATGCTCTGGTAGGTAATATGGGTTCAGAACAAAGATTTGATTATTCGGTGATAGGTGATGATGTAAACCTTGCAAGTCGATTAGAGAGTAGCTCAAAGGAACTTCAAACTACTCTTGTCATCGGTGAGAAAACAATGAAAAATGTGGACTGCTACAAGTTTGAATCACTAGGTACAATTAAAGTAAAAGGTAAGACAGAGAAAATTAAAGTCTATACTATTCAGCAATCTGCTGTTGTGTCATCGTAGCTGCACAACCCATTTCTTTCATACACATCATTTTAAAATCCATTGAAGTGCCATCACTTTGTAAAATGTTTAGTTTTACATCAATTCCATCTGATTGACTGGTATAAGAATTACCTTTACCATATTGTGTAATACTTAATTCAAAATTATCACCATAGTGAAAAACAGAAACCTCATTGTTATCGTCACTAATCGACACGTTGGTCGATAAAAATAGAACTGCTCCCATCACCCAAGCGATAGTCGTAGTATTCAAAGTCGCCTTGTAAAAAGTCAATGGTATATCCTCCTTGTGTGCTTAGTTTAAGTTTATAGTATTGTCCATTTCCATAATCATATCTTTCTAATATCCAAAACCCACCATCAATTTCTAGTGATGTTCCTGTCTCAGAGTTAAAACCTTCATCTTCAAAACTTAACAAGAATTCTTGCTTTGAAAATTCATTTCTTAGTAAAGCTGCAAGAGCTCGATTAATTTGTTCCATGATGTCAACAAGTAACTCACCCAAATAAAATTGAGTATTATCAAGTTCTGTTTTCCAGATCATTTCAATGGTATCATCTAAAGGATTAGATTCTAACACATCAAAGTCTAAAAAGTCAATACCCATCAAGTCTGCAAACTTTTTCTTTTTTAGTTCTTGATTATATGAACCATCTTCATCGGCTGGTTCTGCTTTACGAATAATTAGCATATTATTCATGTCAGATTCACTCAACTCCAAAACAACAGGTGGACTTGGTGGTGTACCAGATGAGGATACCACAGTTGTTTGAAATGCTTGATTCATAATTACTTGACCAACATCACTTTCAACAACAATCTCACCAACCACACACATTCCAGATGTATCACAACTTGGTAGGAGAGTGATCATAGAGCCACCAATTTCATCAACAATCATAGCAAAGTCTGTTCCACGAATACCAATTGTTGCACTTGGTGTGCTTACAGTTACGTTTTGTTTTGAGTTTTTTGCAATTTGCCCAGAGGCATATCTAATCGTACCCAGACTTGCCTTTAGACTAAGTGAACCTGTTTTTTGTTTGGTATCATAAACAAACTCATCTATTACTAAACGACTATTTTCTGTAACATCAACTCGTGTATCATCTACAAAATCAATACGAACTCGACCATTTTCAGTTGCCACTGTGTCCATTGACTGCACATTTAGATCAATGGACACATCTAGTATGTCTTTATCTCGTTCTATTACGGAAGAACCTTTACTCTCCGTTACAGAACCTATACTAGCAACAACTGTTTCACAACTTATTACTAATAAAAGTATCAACAAACATTTTGTCATGATTAAGGTGAAACGTATAAACCACCAGCTGAAGTATCGTCTTGATAGATGTCTATATCAGCATTATCACCACTTGTTTTAATATCAACAGTAGTATCATAGATACCACGTTGTGTGACATCAATTGCTCCGTTTTCACCAGTGTGATCTATGACTAGAGTATGTCCATCAATATCACCATCACCATCTATATCAACTTTTACAGTGTTACCTAGTGTACCAAGTGAATTATCAATATCAATTGTTGTACTGGCTGATGCACCATCAACACTCATTTCAAGTATGTTGTTATCACCATCAATTGTGATATTTGCAAGTAAGTCTTGAGAATCAGCAGTTCCACCGATAAAAATGTCTAAGTCACTTAAACTACCATTGATCGTAATATTTGCAGTGACATTTTCACAGTTTGTTGCAGACGTTGAGTCACAAGTCATGTTTATGTCGTTAGATGAACCATCAATTGCCCAAGAGCCAGTGTAAGTGTTACCACGAATTGCTGCAGTAATGACGTTACTGTCTCCAATCTGTGAGATTGAGAATGTCATATCACTACCTTCCAACACACTGTCCGTACTTGAATTGCCAATTGTGTTATCTTGACCACGTTGTTGTATGTCTAAATCTAAATTGTCACCTATTTGCTCGATATAGATGTCATTTGCAAATGACAGTGAATTCACCGAGAGCAAAATTGCCATAACGAATAAATTTTTGTGTTTCATATTTACTCCTTAAATTTCCAAAGACCATTAGTGGCTCCTTTGTTTATTAATTGTATGACAGCTGCTTCAATCGCAGACCTTGTAGCATAATTTACAGGTTCATTTGTAACAATCCCTGTTTCAAACTCCAAAGTCTTTGTTCCTAAGTCTAAAAACTTAAATATGTCTATAGACGATCTATAACTAGCAATAGTTTTTTCTGTTGCAACACTCAATAATACTTCACCTGTGTTCACACTTATTAAACGCATGACCACAGTTACAGTATCAATACTATATTCTTGTGAAGCTCCAATACCTAAGTATCGAGCTCCAGTACCACCAGCGGTTGTAATCGTGTCATAACCCACTACACCACCTTCCAATAATAATCCAGCAAAAGTTAGAGGCTTCAATGTATGACCATCTTCATAACGCTCTCTTGTACTTCTTATTAGTTGTCGTTCTTTAACTAGATTGTCTATTCCAGTTCTCTCGACAACCTTAAACCAAGTTCCATTTCCTACCTCTTGTAGTGCTTTAATGACCCATGTCTCTGCACCCTGTGTTACTGCACTACTTAGATTGGATATGGTGTTTGATGGTTTTCTTTGTCCTGTTTTATCACCAAACGAATAAACAGCAATTGTTATTGTATCACCATCCAACTCAGGTACACTGTCCATTTTTTCTTGTAATGGATTTTCACTTACAGTTGGTGGTTCAAATTGTGGTGGTGGTAAAGTCGCACAACCACTCATTACAATAACCAAACTTACTAACAATAACTTCAAAATGCAAATCCTGATATTGGTACAGTTAACTCAGTTGTTGTACCATCTACATCTAATATAGTTAATGTGATGGTATCTGTAATCTCATCTCTAACCCATGTCAATGTTGCACCCTCCACTTCAGCCGTTCCTGTTGTAGCTTCACTACATGCAGTGTCATCTGATTCACAAACACCAAACATATTATCTACTAATTGTTTTGAGAGAGTAGCATAAATTCTAGATTGTACGTTAGTCAAGAACTTATTTAAAATCGTGTTTGCTTCTTCTCTTTCAAGAGCTGCTTGTTCAGACTTCCTGTCATCTTTAAGTTTTTGTTCACGATTGTATTGTAGTTGCTCAATACTCAATACATGATTACTATATCCAATACCAGAGAAAGATGGATTTTTAAATTGATGTTGCATTTGTTGAGCATTTACACTTGCTAAGCACAACATCATTAGTAGTAAAAATTTCATTCCTCTTTTTCCTTTTCTTTCTCTTTTAAACTTTTTAACAACTCTTTCTGTTCTAGTATCATATTCAACTTAGTGGTTAATCGTATCATGTCATTGTCTAACATACGAATACGATCAATCAAAGCAATTAGTGTTTTACTTGCTTTACCCAATTCTGGCTTGATTTCATTTGTCACCCACCGCCACACATAGTACACAAAATAGGCAAGTCCCATCGCTGCAATAATTGGAAATCCAAAGTCTTGTATGACCTCTGCCCACTCAAATTTAATCACGCCTTGCATCCTCCTTTCCCTCGTTGGCTGCAATACGATCAATGTTTGGTTTTACATCTAACACATGAGATAATAAAGTGTCAATCTTAACGAGGTCATTATTCATTGTTTGTACTCGATTATCGAGAGCCTGAATAATACCAACAAGTGACTTGACCGAACCTGTGACTGAAGCAAGAATGAATTTAAGTGTAATGAAAACAAATACGCCAGCGGCAATGGCTCCAGCTATTGGAAAGCCAACCTCTGACATGAATTTAACAAACTCCATAATAACTCCATTTTAATCTTATTTATAAAAAAACTTGACAGTTCTTGTATTGGTGGTGTATAATCGACACATCATTCAAATAAAGAGGTAAATATGAATTCAAGGCAGAAAGATTTTAAAGAACAACACAAAATGATAAAGGGTTTAAGTGTTGAGGTCAGAAATAATGATGTAAACAAGGCACTCAAAATATTCAAGAAAAAAGTAATGGAAGATGGACTTCTAAATAATATTCGAGACAGAGAACATTTTGTTTCAAAAGGTAAAAAACGTAGACTGGCACAAGCAGCAGGTAGACGTAGATGGTTAAAACGTGTCGAAGAAACTACAATTAAAAAACAGAGGTTGTATTAATGGCTGATGTAATTCGTGGGCCGTGGGATAATGTAAAAATCCCAGAGAGCACAACTAACACAGACGAACTTAAACATGAAGAAAATGTCAGGACTCTCCATGACATTGCAGAAAATGTTATAAAGATTGATGAACTTACCAGAGGTATAATGGTACAACTTATACATACTTGTAGCGAGGTGGGTTATGATATTGCATCTGATGATTTTATTCAAGATATGGCGTTTCTTTCAGAAAGTCTACGATCAGCACTATATCGTCAAAACAATCTCAAACACCCACTAAGTATATTAAACGATCATTTGTTTACTGATCAGGGGCACGTTGCTGATGAAGATAATCAACGTACCTTGCGAGTTGAGGTGATTAATGACTTCATAGAATTTTTACAAATGGAAGATAATGATAAAAAATAAAGTATTTTATTAGGAGTATAATTATGGCAGGCAGTACATTACTTTTTTCAGAAGTTTTAGATCGAGTACATAAGGCTAAAACAAAAGATCAAAAAGTTCAAATATTAAAAGACAATAGCACTAACGAGTTGCGTATGCTACTCAAATCATCATTTGACCCAAACATCAAATGGTGTATTCCAGAGGGTAAAGTTCCCTACCTTCCAAATGATGCCCCAGCAGGAACAGAACACACAGTTCTAGCTTCTGAAGCTCGTAAACTTTGGCATTTCATTGTGGGTGCTGACCAAGCAACTAGACAATCTCAAAAAGAACATATGTTTATTCAGATATGTGAAGGACTTCATGAGAGTGAGGCAAAACTACTCTGTGAAGCAAAGGATAAAAACTTACACCGAGTATATAAAGGTCTATCACACAATGTTGTGAAAGAAGCATTTAATTGGAACGACAATTACGTCACACCATAAAGAATAGTGTACACGGCTGAGTTATCTGACCTCTCGACCTCTCGCCCCTTAGTCGTGTACACACCTACTTGACAAAACATGTTTAATCGTGTTATGATTATATTATGATTGAGTTTGACTACAATTTAGATTACAAAAACATTTTGTTCTCACCAAATGACAAAAGATACAGAATTGGTAGGGGTGAGCAAGGTGTTTTGTTGGTCAGACCATATACAAATGATATTTGTAAACATTGGAGATTTAAAACACCAACTGAGGCACACACATCAGCTAACACCATTTACAAAATGTATCTTGACTACAAAAGTAATAATGATTTCGTAGGTATGGATATGTGTCGTAAATTTTTAGAGATGGGATTTACACGAGCTAGACGATATGCAAATCACAATGATGGTAAAAAGTATGATGAAAATGGTAACGTCAAACCACAAGAGTCAGACGCTTTAACATCACATTATGCAAAGTCAGCAACAATTTTTAAAGAGTATCGTGATATGACTGCAAAAGACCCAGTGTATATTGAAATGAGAAAAGAGTGGAGAGAGAATGAACATATTTTATTTACATGAAAATCCAATACAAAATGCCAAGTGGCATGTGGATAAACACATTGTCAAGATGCCCACAGAGTACGCTCAGTTACTCTCTACTGCACATCGTGTGTTAGATGGGGATATGTATTATGGTAAGACAGTAAATGGTCGTAAGATCAAGAGATGGACTCTCAGGGATACTAGAGAGAACAAACTATACAAAGCATCTCATGTAAATCACCCTAGTGCTGTTTGGGCTAGAGAAACAAGAAGTAACTACATGCTATTATATAAAATTTACATGGCATGTCTTGCAGAATACACTTATCGTTATGGTAAGCAACATGGTGCTGGTAAAATATCAGGTGAACTTTTACGACCACCAAACAACATCAAGAGTGGTGAGTTAACAGAGATGCCACAAGCAATGCCAGATTATTGTAAAGTACATATTACAGATGATTACGGAAATAAAGTTGGAAATCCGATAAAAGGTTATCGTAACTACTACATAAACGAGAAGAATAGATTTGCAACTTGGAAAAACAGACAACCACCCTCGTGGTATTAAAAGGTAATCAAAAAGGTAATCATATGAAAATAGCAATTGTAGTAGTGATAATACTTAATTTAAGTGGTGATTTAGATCATAAGACAACAATCCGAGAGCAGTGTCCTGATATGACTGTTATCGGTGACAAGTTAGAAAACATGAAACAGGAAGGTCGTATCCTAGATTATGGTGCGGCTTGTTTACCTGCTGAGTTTGAGGGAACTATGCTTTAACTATGCCAACATACACATTTAAAAATAAAGATACAGGTGAAGTCTTTGATAAAATAATGAAGATTGCTGACAAACCAGATTATCTTAGAAATAATCCAAATATAGTGAGTGTTGTTACAGCTCCTGCATTTGTTGGAGATCATATCATTCAAAGGACAGATGCTGGTATGAAAGAGGTGTTTAGTAGAATTGCAGATAAACACCCAAGCACACCACTTGCTGATAGATTTGGTGACAGTCGTACCAGTAAACAAGTTAAGACTGAACAAATTGCTAAAAAATATGGTCTCAAGAAAAATTGAGTATAAATAAAAATTGTGTAAGGTTGCAAAATAAATTCTTATATGAGCATCTTCACAGGGGAAGGTGACAGGGAGTTACTTTCCCCATTTTATTACCGAGAGTAAACTATGGCAAAGAAAACAGAAATCACTTCGACAGATTTAATTGATATTAAACCAATTACTGATGCACAGAAGGTTGTGTTTAGTTCTTGGAAGAAAGGTCAAAATCAATTTCTTTTTGGTTGTGCTGGTACAGGAAAAACATTTATATCACTTTATCTGGCACTTCAACAAGTATTAAAAAACGATACACCTTACGATAAAGTAATCATTGTTCGTTCTCTCATACCCACACGAGAAATTGGTTTCTTGCCGGGCGATGAGGAAGATAAATCTGCATTGTATCAAGTTCCATATTCAAACATGGTTAAATTCATGTTTAAACAAGCAAGTGATCAAGCATTTGAGGTCTTATACGATAGACTAAGAAATCAAGGCTCACTATATTTTTTAAGTACATCTTTTTTAAGAGGTCTGACTTTTGACAATGCAATTGTAATTGTAGATGAGTGTCAAAATCTAAACTTTCATGAATTAGATACAATTACGACACGCATGGGTCAAGACTCAAAAATGTTTTTCTGTGGTGACTTTATGCAGACAGATTTAATTAAAACCGCTGATAAAAATGGACTACACGATTTTATACGAATTATAGAGAACATGAAAGAGTTTAATTGTGTTGAGTTCACTATTGGTGACATTGTAAGATCAGGATTTATTAGAAGTTATTTAATTGAAAAAATGAAACTAGGAGTTGAGTAATGGGTTATTCATTATCACAAAGGTCTTTAGATCGACTAGATGGAGTTGATGAAAAATTAGTTGCAGTGGTCAAACGTGCAATTGAAGTTTCTAATATTGACTTCGGTGTAATAGAGGGACTTCGTACAGTTGAGAAACAAGAGCAACTAGTTGCCCGTGGTGCATCTCAAACAATGAAGTCAAAACATATTGAGGGTCGTGCAGTTGACCTAATGGCTTATGTGAATGGTCGTGGATGCTGGGAACTAGCATGTTATGACAATATTGCAGATGCCATGAAACAAGCTGCACAAGAGTTAGATGTGGCGATTAAATGGGGAGCTGCATGGACTTGTTCTGATATTCGTAAGTGGCAAGGAACAATGGAAGATGCCATGAATGAGTATATTGATACACGCCGTTCACAGGGTCGTAGACCATTTATTGACGGCCCACACTTTGAATTATCATAGGAGTTATTATGGAAAAATCAGTTTTAAGAGACACAATTGTCGTTGGCTTAAAAAATCAAGCATGGGGTGAGATTGCTAAAGCAAAAGCAAACATTGAAATTTATTTAGCAAATCCTGCTGGTATTGGTGAACACTCAGACGTACTTGCTGCAATTCAAGAACAAATTGATATTATTGCCACAAATCAAGAAAGATTAGATGTCATTGAGAATCAAATTACACTAAGACTATAGAACCACAAGGAATATATTATGAATGATTTTACTGTGACTGATAACACTCAGCCTCACTTCACACACGTTGACTTGTCGGTTGAGTTAAAAGATTACAAGACAGAAAATCGTGATGGAAGTCGTTACTATCTAATTGAAAATGACATTTCTTATCCTTCGATTACTACAGTTTTGTCTGATCGTAAAAAGGAAGGATTAATTGCTTGGAGAAAGAAAGTTGGGAATGATGTTGCCAATCATATTTCTAGAACATCTGCGGCTCGTGGAACAAGTATTCACGAAATGTGCGAAAAGCATCTAAATAATGAACCAGTTTTAAAAGATGATCACAAGTTCTTTCCATACACACTGTTCTGTGAATTAAGAAAGACAATTAACATTAGAGTTAATAACATACACGCACAGGAATCAGCACTTTATAGTCACAAGTATAAAGTTGCTGGTCGTGTAGACTGTGTTGCAGAATATGATGGTAAGTTGTCTATCATTGACTTTAAGAGTTCACGTTCACGCAGAACAAACTCTTACAATGAAAACTACTACATTCAAGCATCTGCTTATGCAGAGATGTGGGAGGAAATGACAGGTCAAGAGATTGAACAGATTGTCATTTTAGTCATTACAGAAGATGGTGAAGTACAAGAGTTCATCAAAGAAAAGTATGACTATCTACCACTATTAGAACAAGCAGTAGAGGATTTTAATCAAACACATGATTCAACTAACGGAGAAAGCACATCAACACTTAGTGAGGTGTGTGAACAATAGGCCTTGCAAAGGAATCAGAATTGGTGTTAAACCAGCTGGTTGTTCGGGTATGATGTATGTGTTTGAATATGATGACATGGGTCAACAAAAAGGTGATTGGGTTTTGGAGTCAAATGATTATAATATTTTCATAGATACCAAATCCCAATTATACCTAAATGGTGTTGAGATGGACTATGTGAAAGAAGGAT
>CENU01043257.1_pt1 | contig 18359 bp, 21 predicted proteins | sample 361331 | NCBI WGS metagenome assembly CENU01 (sample SAMEA2619766, study PRJEB7988) | marine metagenome | isolation source: saline water (ENVO:00002010), including | reverse complement strand
GCGGCGGGCCGCCTCCAGCTCCACCTGCCAGCGGCTGTGAAGCTGGCGCAGGCAGCGCCGTTGGGTCAACAAACGCTGATGACTGAGCGGCAGGCTGTCGACTGCCAACGGCAGCTGACGCCAGCTGATCGGAAATCGCTCGCCCAATTGGGAACGCCATTGCTCAACAACAGCCGTGGACTGGTCGTCATCCAGCGCGCTGGAGGGGGCCAGCACCAGCAGCGGCAGCTCGTCGGGGGCGGCTTCCAACCAGCGCAGGTCAGCAGCGCTTGGCGGACCCGCCAGGAGATAAATCAGGTGATCGCATTGCAGCAGCTCCTCGGGCCAGTGCCACTGGCTGGGGGCGAGGGGCAGTGAGCGGGCCAGGTGCAACTGCAACGGGGCTGAACCGCGGAAATGGAGCTTGACCAGCTCGAGAGCCTGGGCATCGGCCTCTGAACCAGCCAGAACAATGTGACGATCGCTGCGCTCGGCCAGCCCTTCAAGGCGGAGCAGGGCGTCGCTACGCCCTACCAGTGGCAGGCCAAGCGCGTCGAACTGCTGCAGCAGTGCCCTGCAGTGCTCCAACAGTTCGACGGGGGAGGCGGGCAGTCGATCGCTGACGGTTGTGCGTTTGCCTCCGAGCCACCAGAGACCGCCTGCTGCAGCGGCCAGAAGGCCAGCAGAACCCAGCGCGCTGTGCATCAAATCCCCAAGCACCAGGCCACTGCCCAGCAGCGCTGAACCGAGCAGCAACGGACGGACTGGCAGACGCGGAGGCAGGGAGATCATGGGGGCCCGGAGAGCACAACCTGTCTAGGTCCCCTCGGGTGCAAAGGAAGGGACCCTGTGCTGTTCCGTTTACCGGGCCTGGTGAATAGCGTGAGCGGCAATGGGATCCTCCTTTCACTCCTTACCGCCCCTGCCACGGCTGCAGCAGCAGTTGAAGCGTTGTCAGGCACAGGTCAGCAAAGCTGAGGCCTGGCATGGAGAGCTGCCGGTCCCGGTGCTCAATCGCAGCTGGCTGCAGCTGGAGGTGATCAACGTTGCCGCTCTGCTGGAGCGCTTTCCTGCCGACAGCTCTGCCCATGCTCCGGAACTGATGCGCTTTCGCACCCTGCTGCAACAGGACGTGCCGGCCGATGCCGCCGAGCAGCAGTGCTGGGAGGAATTCGGAGCAGACGCCTGCCATCTGGCTCTGCGGCGCTTCTGGATGGAGCAACAGCAACCGCTGCATCTCTGGGCGCTGGAGGACTACCTCGAACTGATCGAGCGTTATCGCGACAGCTTCGAGGAAGAGCCGCGAACCATGCCGCTGCTCGTGCTGCCCAGGCGCGGCGATCCCCAGCGGTTGCAGTGTCACTGGATCTGAACAACGGTCCTGCGATAAGCCAAACTGGCTCGCTGCAATGCGCTGGGCGTCATGTCCGAACAGGACCGGGAACAGTGGGGCGGCGGACGCTCTGAGGGCGGACGCTCCGAAGGAGGCCGGCGCGAAGGCGGACGGCGTTCAGGTGATCAGCGCGATGGCGGTGGCGGTGGCTTCCGCATCCGTCTGAGCGATAACGAGCTGCAAGCAGCCCAAACGCTGCAGGAGGCCTTCCAGCTGCGCTCCACCGTGGCCGTTCTGGGTTTCAGCCTGCGGACCATGGCGCAGCTGCTGGAGCAGGGCGCTCTCGACGAGGTGATCAGCCAGCAGCGGCGCGGCGGCAACCGTCCCCCTCGCGGGGATCGCCGTGATAGCGGCGGTGGTGGCCGTGACGAGGGGCGCAGTCAGCGCGGTCCCCGCCCTGATCCCTTTGCCCGCCCGAGCAAGCCGGCCCCCCCGGAGCCTGAGGCCGAGCCTGCCGCTGAAGCCGATGCGGCTGTGGAGGCCGTTGCTGAGGTCAGCGCCGATGCAGCCGAAGCAACGGCCGGTGAAGCAGCACCGGTCGAGGCAGCAGCAGAAGCCAGCGCCGAGGCCGATACCGCCAGCGAGGCGCCAACCAGCGAAGCCTGATGAACAAGCCCAGGGTTCTCTCGGGCGTCCAGCCCACCGGATCGCTTCACCTGGGCAACTGGCTCGGCGCCATCCGCAACTGGGTTGATCTGCAGCAGAGCCACGACACCTTTTTCTGTGTCGTGGATCTGCATGCAGTGACCGTGCCCCATGATCCAGCCCAGCTGGCGGCCGACACCCGCTCCACAGCGGCGCTGTATCTCGCCTGTGGCATTGATCCGGATCAGGCAACGGTGTTCGTCCAAAGCCAGGTCAGCGCCCATGCCGAGCTGGGCTGGCTTCTGAACTGCGTCACGCCGCTGAACTGGCTTGAGCGCATGATCCAGTTCAAGGAGAAAGCGCTGAAGCAGGGGGACAACGTCTCTGTCGGGCTGCTGGACTACCCCGTGCTGATGGCAGCCGACATCCTTCTCTACGACGCTGATCTGGTTCCCGTGGGGGAAGACCAGAAGCAACACCTCGAGCTGGCGCGCAACATCGCCCAGCAGCGCATCAACAGCCGTTTCGGCAGCGAGGAGCAGCCCGTGCTGAAGGTGCCCGAACCCTTGATCCTCAAGGAGGGCGCCAGGGTGATGAGCCTCACCGATGGCAGCGCCAAGATGAGCAAGAGCGACCCCAATGAAGGCTCGCGCATCAACCTCCTCGACCCGCCCGAGCTCATCACCAAAAAGATCAAGCGGGCCAAGACCGACCCGCAGATGGGTCTTGAGTTCGACAATCCCGAGCGACCTGAAGCAGGCAATCTTCTGGGGCTTTATGCCCTCCTCAGCGGTGGCGGACGGGAAGCGGCAGCCAGCGAATGCGCCCAGATGGGTTGGGGGCGCTTCAAGCCGCTGCTGGCTGAAACGGTTGTGGAGGCGCTGCGGCCGGTGCAGCAGCGTTACAGCGAGATTCAGTCTGATCCGGCTGAACTCGATCGCGTCCTGTTGAGCGGCCGCGACCGGGCCGCCGCTGTGGCCCAGGTCACCCTGGCACGGGTCAAGACGTCCATGGGCTTCCTGGAAAACCCCTCCTCCAACTGATAGTTAGCAAAAGAAAAGATAAAGGTGGCTTATGGGGTTCAGGCCGCTCAGCTGCGGCTTAGTCGCTACTCAGACCAATTCAAGAAGCGGCCGGAACCCCCTTTCTGCATGGGTCTTACGTGTCTTATGTGTCTCAGATGACAGCCTGCTTTTTTGGCTAACGCGCCGGGCGTATCGCGCAACCCCCTGCAGCACACACCTCCTAAATAACCCTTAATCCGAAAAACTATGCGCTCGTTCGATTTAGCGCGACTGCATGGACATGGCACTCCGCCTCCGTTCCGGCTTGGGCCTTGGCATGTGCGCCCTCAGCGCCGCCTTGACCATCTGCGCCGGCGAGAGCGCCACCAACCTGCAAGGAGCTATGGCTGCTCGACTGAGCGCCACCCGTGATCTGCGCGCCCAACAGCTGGCCAACCAGGCCTACGTGATGACGCCAGAGCGAAAAGCCCTGCTCAACACCATCCGCTTCGCCGAGGGAACCTGGAAGCAAGGCAACGATGGCTATCGCACGCTCTACGGCGGCAGCACCTTCGAGGGCTTTGAGAAGCACCCCGAACGCGTGATCGTCAAGCGCTACACCAGCGCTGCTGCAGGGGCATATCAGTTCCTGCCACGCACCTGGTCCATGGCCGCAGGGAAGTTGGGCCTTGGCGATTTCGGCCCCAGGAACCAGGACCAGGCAGCGCTGTACCTGATTGAACGGCGTGACGCCCTTGATGAGACCGATGCCGGTGAGCTGACACCCCAGCTACTCGCCAAACTGGCACCTGAATGGGCATCCCTGCCGACACTCAGCAAGACCAGCTACTACGGGCAGCCCGTGAAAAAAGCGAAAGACCTTCAAGAGTTCTATGAGGACAACCTGGAGCAGCTGCGTCGCCAGGCTGCCCTCTACGGTCCGCTGCCGTTGCTCTTCAGCTGAGCGTCAGGAAGCTGAAACGGGGAACTCGGCGATCATCTCCGCCAGTTCCTCAGCACTGAAGCGATAGACCTCGCTGCAGAAGTGACAGGTGAGCTCAGCGCCTCCATCCTCGTCATGCATCTCGCTGAGCTCTTGGCGTCCCAGCAGCATCAGGGCCCCACGACTGCGCTCGCGGCTGCAGGGGCAATGGAATCGCACCGCTTGCTCTGCCTGCTCATCAGCCAGCATCTCGGGATCAAGGTCAGGGAAGACATCGCGCAGCAACTGACGCAGATCGCCCCCACAGGACTCGAGGCGCTCACTGAAGTGACTGATTTCAGCGCAGCGCTCCTCCAGCAACGCCACGAGCGCCGGTTCGCGAGCGGCCTTGGGCAGCACCTGGACCAGCACCCCACCACTGCTGGACACGCCATTGGAGTCAATGCGCTCCCCCACGAACACCGCTGAAGGTGTCTGCTCGGAATGCAGTAGGTAGGAGGCCACGTCCTCACCGATGCAGCCGCTGACCAGCTCGACGGTGCTGCTGTATGGAGGGCCTGCACCCTCATCGCGCATCACGTGGAGATAACCGGTGCCCAGGGCCCGGCCAAAATCAAACTGCGCCGGGTCACCCACCAGGTCCAGTTCAAGCTCAGGCTTGCCCACATAGCCGCGAACACTGCCGTCTCGGCCCGCATCCACCACCAGGCCCCGCAGGGGACCGTCGGACTGCACCCGCAGATTGACCCGTCCATGGGCCACCTTCATGGAGCTGGCCAGCAGCAGGCCAGCGGTCATGCTGCGGCCCAGCAGGGCTGTAGCCAGATAGGAAAGGCCATGGCGCTGGCGGGCCATCTCCGCTGTCGCTGTGGTGGAGACCGCCACCATGCGAATGCCGCCTGCAGCGGCTGTGGCCCGCACCAGCTGATCACCCATGCCTGCCGTCCCAGTGGTGTCTGAGCGCAGTTTTATAGCAAGCAGCTCCAGGCCCTCAGGGCAGCGGTGAGCAGACGCCCTGCTGCAGCTGCCAGCGCTTGGCGGCAACCGCTGCAAACACCTCCGGCTCATGGGTGACGATCAGCACCAAACGTTCAGCGGCCAAGCGGCCCACCAGCCCCACCAGCTCCTGGCGCACGGACCAGTCCAGGCCGGCACTGGGCTCATCGAGCAGCAGCACTTTGGGATCACGCAGCAGCTGCACTGCCAAGGCCAGGCGTCGCTGCTGACCGCCGCTGAGGCGCTCTGGCGCCTGCTGCAACGACACCCCCGCCAGACCGACTGTGGCCATGACCTGCTCCATGCGCTCAGAGTCCAGGCGGCGGTGACCCAGCTTGAGTTCCTGAGCCACCGTCAAGCCGATGAAGTGGCGTTCGGGGAACTGAAACACCAGTCCGCAGAGCCAACGTCGCTCGCGGGAGCTCAGCACTTGACCATCCCAGCGAATCTGGCCGCCATCGGGGGTGGCGAGCCCTGCAATGAGCTCCAGCAGTGTGGTCTTGCCACTGCCGCTGCGGCCCACCACCAGGGCCGCCTGACCTGGCTCAAGGCAAAGATTCACCGCATCGAGGATCGGCCGCTCGGCAGCGGCCGGGTGATACCCAACTCCCTCTAGTTCCAGCAACGGCCTGGTCCAACGCTGCACTGGGCCCTAGCTTGACGGCATGGATGTCCAGTTCCGCGAATTCGACGCCTTCGACTGCTGGTTTTGGCTGCGCTTTCCGCATCCACCAGGGCAAGGGGAACGTCAGTACGTCGAAGAACTCTTCAACAGCTGGTATTACCTCGGCCGCCTCGGCGCCTTCAACGCCGAGAACCTCCAGGTGCATGAAGAAGGGGCCGACGTCAGCTGGATGGCTTACGACAACGAGGATGCCGAGACCACCCTCCAGGCGGTGATGCACAACATGGGGGAGATGGAATACAAAGACGACTGGGGGCGCATCTGGCTTGATCTGGGCACCAGCGATGGCGTCGCTGTCGACATGCTGATCAACGCCCTGCGCACCCTCGATCGGGACCTGGTGGAGATCACCGAGCTGCGGGTGGGCGGCATGAACGAAGACTGGCCAGCAGAGGCGGGCGACGAGCGCTTCTACGAGGAGTGACGACAGGGCGGCCATGGCGGAATTGCGCAGGCTGCTAGTGGATCCCGGGCGACTGAAGCAGGCCAATCAGCAGCCCGTTGCGCTTGAGCGCCAGGAGCGCCACTACCTCGAGCGGGTGCTGCGGCTGCGGCCAGGCGCCGCTTTCGCCGTCACCGATGGCTGCGGCCGGCTCTACGAGGCCACGCTGCTGGATGGTGGCCTGGCGCGATTGACATCCTGCGGCGAGCAACGGCCAGCGGCCAAGCCCCAGTTGGTGCTGCTGCTGGGGCTGATGCGCAAGGAGGTGGAGATCACGTTGCGAATGGCCACCGAACTGGGGGTGGACCGGATTGTGCCGATGCAGGCGGAGCGCTCACAGACCAGCCCAGGAGAGCAGCGACGGGAACGCTGGTGTGCCCAGCTGCGGGAAGCGAGCGAACAATGTGAGCGCCTCTGGCTGCCCCGGCTCGAGCGCGTGCGTCCCAGCACAGCAGCCCTGGCTGAACCGGTGCCGAGCGGTGCGCAGCGCTGGATCGGTGTGACCCGCCATCAGGACGCGCCATTGCTGCAGGACCGGCTGGCGGGCCTTGCCGATGCAGGTGAGCAATGGCAGATCGCCTGCGGTCCTGAGGGGGGATGGAGCCCCCTGGAGTTGGAGATCGCTGCCGCCAACCATTGGCAGCCTGTGAGCCTGGGCCCGACGGTGCTGCGCGCCTCAACGGCTGCGGTGGCCGCGCTCAGCCTTTTGCAGCATCACCGCGACCAGCGGACAGGGAGGTCTTGAGACCATCGGCCATCTGCTTGAACGAGGCCAGAGCTGCACCGGGGCGGCGGCGGCCACGGGGCAATGCCCGACTCGGATTGAGCAGCTCAGCGGCAAACGTGACGTTGAGGATCTCGCGGGGTGGCGTGACCTCCTTGGCGCGCTCTGCAGCGAGCAACTCGGCGGTGGTGAGCACAGCCCCGGCGCTGGTGGCCACTGACTCCGCCACCACGGGCGCGCTGGCTGAGGCGGCTGGAGCCGCTGGTTCAGCGGCTGGCTCGGATGCTGCTGCAGCTGCCGGCGGCACCGCTGCAGGGGTCTGCAGAAAGGGAAACTGCAGGCTGGCGACGACAGCTTCGGCAGGCTCCGCCTCGGGTTCAACGCTGCGCACGGGCGCGATATCGACAGGGGCTGTCGCCTCCTCCGAAAGCACCAGGAACGGTGCACGCTCCTTTCCCAACAGCTTGTTCAGTACCACGGGCATCAGCCAGGCCGACGCCGATTATCAGGCGCAGATGGCCAAAGCAGCTGGTTCCGTTGGGCAGTGCAACATCCGCGGGCCCAAATCAAGCAGGGGTGCATCGATCCAGGCCAGCAGCTGCAGGACTGCATCGGCCTCTTGATCGGGTCTGGGACTGCCACCGCCCAGCAGCTGTCTGAGTGCAAGGGCATCGGCGCCGGCCTCCATCCAGAGCCGGCGGCGCTCGGAGCGCAGGGCCGTGGCACTGATGCCGCTGCTGCGCCGCAGTTGATCGCCCCACCGCCTGGCCAAAAGGCGAGGGTTCTGGCCCGATGTGCACCAAAGCGGTTCCAGACCGGTGCCGCTGCAGCTCTGCCAGAGATCCAGCAGTGCGCTGGGTATGGGCAGGCAGCGACGGTTGGAGGGAGGGCAGGGATGGCTCAATGAGCCCAGGTGCCAGCTGCGGATCCAGAGCACGGGATGATTCGCCACCCGTGAGAAGTCGAAAGGCCGCAAGCCGGCCGCTTCCACGGGCCGCAGCCCCAGCTGACGCACCAACCTGTACAGCGGTTCCGTGGAGCGTTGACGATCCAGCCCGGCAAGGCGTTGCTGATCCAGGGGCTGGGGCGGCAACGGGCTCAGCTGCAGTGGCGGCAAATCGGAGAAGGGATTGCGCTGCAACAGGCCGTTGCGGCAGGCATCGTTGTAAAGAGCCTCAATCAGGGCCAAACGCCGGCGCGCCGTGGGCAGGCTGACGCTGCTGAGCACATGGTTGCGCCAGCGCCAGGCGGCACCTTCGCTGATGGCCTGGGGCAGGCTCACCGCACTGAACTGCAGCAAGCGCTGCAGTTCGCGCTGCATGGCCCTAGTGCTTGAAGCCGACAGGGCCCGCTGCTGCTGGCGCCGTGCCACCCAGCTGGCCACGGTGGTGGAGCGGCGCAGCGGCGCTGGGCGCCCCTGATCGGATTGCTGCAACTGGGCCATGAAGGCCGTGCGAGCTTCGAGGAATTGGGACTGCTCGAGCACCAGGCCCCGACTGCGGAAGCCATTGATCAGCAACTCCACCAGATCCACTTCGTCGGGCAGAACAGGCTTGGCACCGGCCGCGATGGCATGGGCCTGCCACTGACGGGCACAGTCAGCTGCCACCAGCCGCACCTCCCGGCCGCGCAACTGCAGCGAACCACTGCTGAGCAGGAGCAGGCGCTGCACTTCTTCGTGCACTTCAGCGCCGCGCATCAGCGCCTCTGCGTGCTCAGCAGCGAGAAAGCGACGGATGCAGCGGCGGCCGAGCCCATGGCGCAGGGCGCGGGGCACCGGACGGATGTACCACCAACCCTGAGGAGGGCCTTGCTGCCGCACCAGATACTGATCAATCGCCATGGCCGCAGCCGCCGTTTCCACGCTGTTGTCGTCTCAGGTCCACCATTGCGATGCGCGCACCCCTGGAGCGCGAACACCGGAACAATGCCTTAATCAGAGCACAATCTTTCCTTAACTGCGAGTTTTTTCGGTTTTTTCTCAGCCCCCCGCACGCCCGGCAGGCGTTCCAGCACCCAATCCGCCTGAATCGTCAGCACCGCCAGATCATCTTCACGAACCACCTGCAGAAAGGAGGGGTGACCACTGCGGGCGCCCCCTTCACAGCAGATCACCTGGGCCAGATAGGGCGGCTGCCTCGGAGAGGCGACGGCCACCACATCACCCACAGCCACGGAAAGGAAATCCAAAAGCAAAGCAATACACCCGTACTAGCCTAGCGATGCTCAGAATGGCGGCCACCACGCGAGCGTCATGCAGCTGCTGCCGGTCTGGATCGCCAGCGCCCTCATCAATGCCGCACTGATTCTTCCGGCCTCTCGCATCCCCTTGCTGACACCGGCAGGGTGGCTGCACGCCTGGATTCTGGGCAGCGTGCTGGGGGCCAGCCTCGGCTGGAGAGGCTGGCTAGCGGTGGTTCTGTATCTGGTGCTTGGCTCTGCGGTGACCAAGCTGGGGTTCGAGCGCAAGGCGCAGCTGGGCCTTGCCGAGGCAAGGGGAGGTCGGCGCGGTCCGGAAAATGTTTGGGGTTCTGCGGCAACCGGCACGGTCCTCGCCCTGCTCTACCTGCTGCCAGGGGCCCCGCAAGCGGTTCTGCTGAGCGGCTTTTGCGCCAGCTTTGCCGCCAAGCTCGCGGACACCTGTGGCAGCGAGATCGGCAAGCGCTGGGGGCGCACCACCGTGAGCCTCACCCGCTGGCAGGTGGTGGAGGCCGGCACCGAGGGAGCCGTCAGCCTTGAGGGAACAGCCGCCAGCCTGGTTGGCGCGGTGCTGTTCAGCTGCATCAGTTGCAGCCTGGGCCTGATCTCCTGGGACGAGCTGGCCGCGATCAGTGCGATCGCCTGGATCGCGAGCCTGCTGGAGAGCCTCATCGGCGCTGAGCTGCAACCCCGCCTCAGCTGGCTCAGCAATGAGGGGGTGAATGGCTTGATGACATTGATCGCGGCCCTGCTGGCCATGGCACTGGTGCGCTAAACGAGAGCTGCAGCTGCTGGCGCAAGCGCTGCACCCGGCGCGAGATGCGACAGGAGCTGCAGCCAAGGCGACGTGCCAGCTGCCGCTGACTCAAACCCTCGTGATGCAACGCCTCAAGCAGGAGTTGATCCTCGGGCTCCAGCTGCTGGAGGAGATCATCCAGCTCGCGCAGCAGCAGGTTGGACTCAGGGCCGGGCCGTCCATCAGCCAGTGGCAGCGCCTCGGCGTCTGGGGACTCATCGATGGGCGCATCAAGGCTCTTGATGCTGAGGGCGTGCTGCAACTCCGTGGCCTGACGCAGGCGCTCCAGCGAGCAACCCAGTTGTTGGGCCTGCTCGGCTTCAGCCAACGGCGGCAGGCCCTGGTGCTGGCGCTGCTGCTCAAGGCGCTCACGCTGCTTGGCAAGGCTGCGCAGTCGCCAGGGAGATCGCAGCAGCGGATGGCGATCGCGCAGGTAGTGCTGCATCTGCCCTTTGATCATCGGCACCGCATAGGTGCTGAAGGCATGACCGCGGTGCGGATCAAAACGCTGCAGCGCCTGCAGCAGCCCAAGACTGCCGAGCTGGACAAGATCATCAAAATCAATTGAACAGCGCAATGAAAAGCGATGGGCCTGCTGCCGCACGAGGTTGAGGTGGGCTTCGACCAAGCGATTGCGCAGATGGACGCAACCGCTGCGGTGGTAGCGACAATGCAGATCCTGCAACGCGCCAGGCGTCAGGGGCTGCTTGAGGCGGAGATGACTGGGAGGGCGTGGAACCATCAAAAGGCAGGAACAGATTCCAGGCTCTGCGGATTGGCCTTGGAGCGATCAGGGGCCAATGGCTGGCTTGAACCCCTCCAACGGGAGGTGTCCTTGGAGCAGTCGGCGGCGGTACGCATCGGCTGCCGCTTCGCCCATCAAGGTGAGCACCGCATACACCACCAGCACCGGCACCACATCGATCCAGGCAAAGGAGCTGAGCGACTCCAGCAGCAACACACCGAGCCCACCAGCACCGACCAGCCCCACCACCACGCTCTCGCGCAGGATCACATCAGCGCGGTAGGCCCCAAAACTCAGATAGCCGCGAGCCACGGCATTGAAACCAGCCACCAACAGGCTGCGACGGGGACCTGCACCAGCCAGCTGCAGTGCCTGACTGGCACGACAGTCCCGGGCATCAAGCGACTCCAGCAACAAACGACCGAGGATGCCGGCGTTGTGAAGCCCCAGGGCTAGAACCGCCGGCAGCAGGCCGGGTTTCAGCACAAAAAGCATCAGCAAGGCCGTCAATGGCGGCGGCAGCAAACGGGCCAGCAGGCCCAACGACTGCAGCAGCGGCCTGCATCCCTTCCACGGACAGAGCAACACCAGCAGCCAGGGTGTGATCGCCAGGGCCAGCAGCGCCGAGAGCAGCGTCAGCAGCAAGGTGGTGCTGATCAAGGGCAACCAGGGCTGATTCCACCCGGCGATGTCCCAGAGCGGCAGGGCTTGGGGCCATTGCCATCGAGTGCCAATCTGCTGCCAGCTGAGTTCCAGAAGCTGAGCAGAGGGAATAAGCAGCACACCAAGGCAAAGGAGCAGCGCCACCAACTCCCTGCCGCGTTGACCAACGGACGCCAGGGGATGCTGCCAGCGCTGCTGCAGCCAGCGCACCACCCTCTCCAGCAGCAGCATCACCAGAGCCAGGCACCACAGGGATGTCCAGACCTGATGGAATTGCAGGGACTGCAAGGAGAGCCTGAGGTCGGCGCCGATCCCGCCGAGGCCGAAGATGCCAAGAAGGGTGGCGGAGCGGAGCGCACATTCCAGGCGGTACCCGCCGTAACTGAGCAACTGTGGCCACAGGGGCGGCAACAGCGCCGTGAACAAAGCCGACCAGGCTGGGGCACCAGCGCTGCTGAGGGCCTCCAGGGGACGGACAGGCAGGGCGTCAAGCTGATCTGCGGTGACGCGTGCAACCAGCGCGCCATAGGGCAGAGCGATGGCCAGCACCGCCACGGACGACTGCAAGCCCAGAAGCTGCAGGAGGATCAGCCCCCACAGCAGCTCATGCAGTGAGCGGGGCAGCGCCAGCAGGCGCTTGATCACCGCAGCAGGCCACTGGCACCCCCAGAGCAGCTGACTGACAAGACCCGAGGAGAGCAGACCGCCAGCACAACCCAGCAACAGACTCAAAAGCCATGACCACAGGGCGATCGCCAGCGTGATCCCCAACCCCCGCAGTGCCGAAAGCAGCACCTGGGGATCGAGGCTTGGCTGCAGAGCGGCAAGCCAGAACTGCAGCAGCAGATCCAACCCTCCGCTGTGGATGGATTGAGGCAACAACCACAACAAGGGCAGCAGCACCAACACCGGCAGCAGCATCTGGCCGGCAGGGGTCATGGCTGGCCTTGGGTGGAATACAGCTGCTGCAGGTCGGCAGACGTCAGCGAGGCAGGCGCTTGATCAAACAGCAACTCACCGCAGCGCAGGCCGATGACGCGGTCAAAACCCTCGAGCAGGTCAGGGCGATGCAGGCTCAGCAACAAGGCTCGAGGAGCCTGCCCAAGCTCGAGCAACAGCTGGAGCAGGCGGCGGGCCAGCGGGGGATCCAGCTGGGCCAGGGGCTCATCAGCCAGCAGCAGCTGGGCGTCCTGGCGCAGCAGGCGGGCGATGGCCACCCGCTGCCGCTGTCCTCCGGAGAGCCGATCCAGAGGCTGCATCAACAGCCCATGATCGAGCTCGACTCGAGCGAGGGCAAGACGACAAGCCTGGCTGTCCTGGGCCGAGAACAGGTTCAACAGCACCTGTCCCCAGCTCCAGCGCGCCAGGCAGCCGGCATTGAGGTTTTGCTGAACGCTGAGTTCATCAACCAGGCGCAGGTCCTGCCAGAGCGTGCCGATGCGGGCTTGCTGGCGGCGACGGAGCTGCGGCCGCCGCGAGGCAGGCTCACCAAACCAGAGCACACGCCCCTGAGGGGGGGTAATCAAGCCATTCGCCACCGCCAGCAGGGTGCTCTTGCCCGACCCGCTCGGCCCCAGCAACGCCACCCGCTCACCAGGCTTGAGCTGGAGAGAGAGAGCATGGAGCCGGGGTCGCTGCCGTCCTGGCACCGTGACCCCGCGCAGATCCAGCATCAGCGGATTTTTCCGAGCTGCCGTCCGACAGATTCAATGCTGGCGTATTGCTCCACAGGTGCCTTGATGAATCGTTTGGCGCCGAAGAGCTCGAGCACCTGGGCCTGACGCGGCTGATCCGGTGAGAGGTTCAACAGGGCCTGCTGCAGCTTGCTGGTGAACCCGGCGCCGAAGCGTTTGTTGAGGTTGCCCTGGGCCACCCAGTGGTAATCGGGATAAGTGGGCGTCCGCCAAAGCACCAGCACCTTGCTGGTGTCCACTTTCCCTTCCTTGAGCCGGCTCTCCCACACCTGCTCGTTCAGGGCACCGGCCTCATAGGCACCGCTTTGAACCAGGGCGATGGTGGCGTCATGGCTGCCACTGAAGCCGGGCTGTCCTCCGCTGAAGTCCTTGGGCTGGACGCCAGCTTTGGCCAGGAAAAACTGGGGCATCAACCGACCGGAGGTGGAACTCTCCGAACCGAAGCTGAAGCGCTTGCCCTTGAGCTTGCTGAGCTCGTCGATCGAGCTGAAGGGGGTGAGTCCCTGCAGAGCCGGCCGATTGGCGATGAAGACCGAACGGAATCGGGCATCAACATCACGCTGGGCAAGCACGAGCGCACCAGGGGTCTGAAGCCTGGCCTGCACACCCGTCAGGCCTCCGAACCAGACCAGATCGAGATCACCGCGACGGAAGCCGGTGACCGCAGCGGTGTAATCGATCACAGGCATGTAGCGCACCTTGACGCCGAGCTGGTCGCTGAGCTCAGAAGCGACCAGGCCATAGAGACGGTTGAGTCGTTCGGGGTTTTGATCGGGAATGGCACTGATGCGCAGCACCTCGGACGCCAGGACCGGAGCCACAGGCGCCAGCAGGACAGCTAAACCAAACAGCAGGGAACGCATCAGCGTCAAAGGGAGTCAAGAAAGCGCTCAAGGCGGCTGAGGCCATCGTCGATCGTGGCGCTGCTGACCGCCGAGGAAATCCGCACGCAGCGGTCATCCCCGAAGGCCACTCCAGGCACCACCGCCAGACCTTCCTGATCGAGCAAGGCCTTGCAGAAGCGCATCGAGTCAAGGCCGTAGGAACTGATGTCAGGGAAGGCGTAGAAGGCGCCGTTGGGGGGCACCAGCACCAGCCCATTGAGGCGCTGCAACCCGGCCGTCAATCGCTTGCGCCGTGCACTGAAGCTGGCCGACATCTCCTTGACGCAATCAAGCGGTGCCTGCAGCGCGGCCAGAGCGCCGTGCTGGGCAAAGGTGCAGACGTTGCTGGTGGTCTGGCTCTGCAGGGCAATGGCGGCCTTGATCACCGCCTCAGGACCTGCGAGATAGCCGACGCGCCAACCGGTCATGGCCCAGCCTTTGGCGAAGCCATTGACGACAAACAACCGATCCGCCAGATCCGGGGCGAGTGACGCCAGCCCGTGGTGGGTCTGGGCATCGTCGAGCAGGTGCTCATAGATCTCATCGCAGACCACCGCCACCTGGGGATGGCGGCGCAACAGTGCAGCAACACCCTCCAACTCATGCTTCTGCAACACCAGTCCCGTGGGATTGGACGGTGTGTTCAGCACCAGCAGGCGGCTGTTGGGGGTGATCAGCGCCTCCAGTGCCTCCAGATCCAAACGGAATCCATCACTGGCACTGCTGGGAAGCACCTTGACGCTGGCCCCAGCCAACCCAGCGAGCTCGGGGTAGGTGAGCCAGTACGGGGCTGGAATCAGCACCTCATCCCCTGGATCCAGGAGCACCTGAAACAGGTTGTAGAGCGCCTGCTTGCCGCCGTTGGTCACCAGCACCTGCTGGGGGCTGACATCCATGCCATTGCAGCGCTGCAGCTTTGCAGCAATGGCCTCGCGCAGCTGCGGTTCACCGGCAGCAGGCCCGTAACGGGTCGCCCCCCCATGAAGCGCATCACTGGCCGCCTGGCGGATGAATTCAGGGGTGTCGAAATTGGGCTCGCCCGCACTGAGGCTGCAGATGTCATGACCCTCAGCCTGCAGCTGCTTGGCGCGTGCGGAGATGGCCAGAGTCAGTGAGGGTTGCAGTGCCGCCGCACGGGCCGAAAGCTTCATATCCCAGGGCCACCCGGAGGCCGCCTTCACAGAGCCGAATCATCCAGTGTGCAACAGCGCTCGTGCAGGCTGTGCGCAGCGACATCAAATTGATGCACAGACCCTGCTGGGTGCTGGCTGCCGACGACCCCGCAGCTCTGGCGAGCTTTTACGGCACGCTGTGCGGGATTGACCCAGGCAGCGGCGACGGGGTCAGGGTGCTGCAGCTTCCCGGTGCAGGCTCGCTGATGCTCTACAGACCGTCCAGGCAGAGGCCCCAACCGGCGCAACACGGGCGGCTGGCTCTCTGTCTGCGGGTCGAGCGACTGGAGGCCGCGCAGGATCAAGCCCTCGGGCTTGGCGCTGCGGTGCTGGAGCCCATGCGTCAGGAACCCTTTGGCCGTGAGGTGTGGCTCACGGATCCGGAGGGCAACCGCTTGCTGCTGCTCGAGACGATTCCTTAATACACTCCAGTGCCATGAGCCCTTCAAGCCCTGCGGTGACCAGCCTTGAGCAGCTGCAGGAGCTGTGCAGCGGATGCCATCGCTGCGGGCTGGCCTCAAGCCGTACCCAGGTGGTGGTGGCGCGCGGCAACCCCAAGGCCAAGCTGATGCTGATCGGGGAAGGGCCCGGCCAGCAGGAAGACGAGAGTGGCAAGCCCTTCGTCGGCCGGGCCGGTCAACTTCTTGATCGCATCCTCGAGAGCGTTGGCCTTTCAAGCGAACGGGATGCCTACATCTGCAACGTGGTGAAGTGCAGGCCGCCGGAGAATCGCAAACCCACCGCAGCTGAAATGGCCGCCTGCCGGCCCTGGCTGGACGCGCAGATCCAGCTGATCGACCCGGCGTTGATTGTGGTCTCAGGCGCCACAGCCGTTGAGGCCGTGCTGGGCATCAAAGGGGGCATCACCAAGTTGCGGGGGCAGTGGCAGGAGCGCGATGGTCGCCAGGTTCTACCGGTGTTTCATCCGTCCTATCTGCTGCGCAACCCCTCACGCGCTGAGGGGTCACCGAAATGGCACACCTGGAAGGACATGCAGGATGTGCGCAGGCGGCTCGAGCAGGAGGGATGGCAACCATGACGCAACAGCCCGGCACTCCAGCACCGGTGCGGGATGACACCGCCGGTGAACTGGTAGTCACCTGGGAGCAGTACCACCGATTGATTGAACATCTGGCCCTGCAGCTCCATGCCGCAGCGGTCGGATTTGATCAGATCGTGGCGCTCTCCCGGGGCGGCCTACGGGTGGGAGACCTGCTCTCGCGCCTGTTCGATAAACCCTTGGTGGTCATGGCTGCACGCAGCTACGAGGGGGATGGCGATCGGCAGCAAGGCGAGCTGCGCCTGGGACACCAGCTGGCGCACACCTGTGATTCCCTAGGACCGCGCCTGCTGCTGGTGGATGACCTGGCTGACAGTGGCGCCACCTTGGAAGCGGCCTGCCAGTGGCTGCAGGAGCATGTCGCGCCAGAAGAGCTGCACACCGCTGTCATCTGGCTGAAGGCAGCCAGCAGCGTTCGTCCTGACATCTGGGCTGTGGAACTGCCGCAGAACCCTTGGATCCTGCAGCCGTTCGAGCGCTGGGAGCAGCGGCGACCTGAGGACCTGCGCTCCCTGGGCTGAGCCACAGCGCCAGGGGCCGGGACTATGCCATGGTTTGGCCACGATCTCGGCCTGATCCATGACCGGTACCTTGGTCCGTGCAGACCAGCAGAGCGCTGACTGGGCAAGCGATCCACGCTTTGACACCGTGATTCACCGGCGCCGCACCCGCAGCGTGCGGGTGGGTGATGTGTGGGTCGGCAGTGAGCACCCGGTGGTGGTGCAATCGATGATCAACGAGGACACCCTCGATCTGGAGGGAGCCACCGCTGGAATCCTGCGCCTCCATGACGCCGGTTGCGAAATTGTGCGCTTGACGGTGCCGAGCCTGGCCCATGCCAAGGCCGTCGGCGAAATCCGGGCCCGGCTTGAGGCTGCTGGACGCCGAGTCCCCTTGGTGGCGGATGTTCACCACAACGGCATGAAGATTGCCCTGGAGGTGGCCAAGCACGTCGACAAGGTGCGCATCAATCCTGGATTGTTTGTCTTCGACAAACCCGACCCGAACCGCACGGAATTCAGCAGCGAAGAATTTGCCGCCATCGGCCAGCGCATCGCTAACACCTTCGAGCCCCTGGTCACCAGCCTTAAGGAGCAGGACAAAGCCCTGCGGATCGGCGTGAATCACGGCTCCTTGGCCGAGCGGATGCTGTTCAGCTACGGAGACACACCGCTGGGCATGGTCGAGTCAGCGCTGGAATTCATCCGCATCTGCGACCGACTCGATTTCCACAACATCGTGATTTCGATGAAGGCATCACGGGCGCCAGTGATGCTGGCGGCCTACAGGTTGATGGCCCATCGCATGGATGCTGAAGGCTTCAACTACCCGCTCCATCTCGGTGTGACCGAGGCCGGTGATGGTGACTACGGCCGCATCAAGAGCACAGCTGGCATCGCCACGTTGCTCGCTGATGGACTGGGGGACACCATCCGCGTCTCTCTCACCGAAGCCCCGGAAAAAGAGATTCCCGTCTGCTACGGAATCCTCCAGTCCTTGGGGCTGCGCAAAACGATGGTGGAGTACGTGGCCTGCCCCAGCTGCGGGCGCACGCTATTCAACCTCGAGGACGTGCTTCAGCAGGTGCGCGCTGCCACGGACCATCTGACGGGACTGGACATCGCTGTGATGGGGTGCATCGTCAACGGTCCCGGTGAAATGGCGGACGCCGATTACGGCTATGTGGGCAAAACCCCAGGCACAATCTCGCTGTACCGAGGTCGTGAGGAGATCCGCCGCGTCCCGGAAGCCGATGGCGTTCAAGCCCTGATTGACCTGATCAAAGAGGACGGCCGCTGGGTGGACCCCACCTAGGGCACATCCGGACACAGACGCAACAGCCCAGACCCCTGAGCGGATCAGGAGTTTGACGTTACGGTGATGGGACCTTGAGCAGTTTCATGGCCCGTCAGCCCCTGCGTCGCGTTGTCCTCATCACCCTTGCCGGGGTGGGCAGCTTGGCTGGGGCCCTTGTGCTGGCCAGTGATCTGGTGCTGAGGAGCAGCACCGCCGCCATCATTTCCGACAGTCCCAAGGAGGTGATGGATGAGGCCTGGCAGATCGTCTTCCGCGACTACCTCGACACCGCTGGGAATTACAGCGAGGACAAATGGAAGGCGATGCGCCGTGATGTCCTCACCAAGAGCTACGGCAACACCAAAGATGCCTATGAAGCGATCCGGGGAATGCTGGATTCCCTTGATGACCCCTACACCCGCTTCATGGATCCGCGGGAGTTCAAGGAGATGGAGATCGACACCTCCGGTGAACTCTCCGGCGTCGGCATCCAACTCAGCCTTGATAAGGACACCAAGCGATTGGTGGTGGTCTCTCCCATTGACGGGTCTCCAGCCTCCCGGGCGGGCGTTCAGCCCAAGGACGTCATCACTGAAAT
>CENU01048632.1_pt1 | contig 18387 bp, 16 predicted proteins | sample 361331 | NCBI WGS metagenome assembly CENU01 (sample SAMEA2619766, study PRJEB7988) | marine metagenome | isolation source: saline water (ENVO:00002010), including | reverse complement strand
TCATGCACGGCATCACCAAGTTCATTCATTAACTGGGCGTTGAAGGCATTTAATGATTCTGGGCGGTTCAGCTGAATGACCGCAACAGCACCTTCATGGCGAACCAAAATAGTCTCAAAACTGTCGTTCAAAAAAGCCTCCCCTAGTTACCCCTCATGCGCTTCACGATGTGGCGCCCTTTTTTCTCTGTCGCAACTTCTAACCCCACTGCAGTAATGCACAAGATTTGCGATATCCCAAACAAGCAAGCATATTTTTGCACATCACTTCAACCCTGACCCTCCGCCACGGCATAGGAACATGTGACCTGGGCCACGGGATCATCATCTGGGCCTTGAGAAATCATGATATCGATAAAGGCCATGCGCCTTCCCATTTTGTGAATGCGCCCGGTGACATGAAGCCTGTCGGTGCTGGGCCGTCGGAAAAAATTGATGTTGTAGCCAACCGTTACCGATGATTTGGCCTTTGGGTTGCGGGCCAAGATACATGCATAGGCCACCACATCCCCAAGCGCCATCATGACCGGCCCAGATATTGTGCCGCCTGGGCGGGCATGCTCATCACCCATGCGGCAAAGAAGCTCAACCTCATCGGGCCCAAACCGCAACATTTCCATGTCGAGTCGTCCCACGAACGGAATTTGCTCCCGGATCAGCGTTAAAACTTCATCAGCATTCATGATGATCCAGGCTCATAAATTGCGGGCAATGATGATCTTTTGAATATCCGAGGTCCCCTCGTAAATTTTGCAGATACGAACATCGCGGTGCAGCCGCTCCAATTCGTAATCATGCAAATAGCCATAGCCACCAAGCACCTGAAGACATTCTGAAACAATGGTCTCAGCCACTTCTGAAGCAAAGAGCTTGGCCATGCAGGCCTCACGAATGCAAGGCAAACCCGCATTTTTGAGCCGTGCTGCATGAAGAACCATTTGGCGGGCAGCTTCAAGCCTCGTGGCGGCATCAACCAGGCGGAATTGAACTGCCTGAAGCTCGAAAATGGGCATGTCGAAGGCCTTGCGTTCACGGGCATATTCCAGGGCCCTATTCACGGCCTCCATGGCAATGCCCACTGATTGGGCCCCAATGCCAATACGTCCCGATTCCAATGTCGAAAGAGCAATTTTATAGCCCATGCCCAAACCGCCAATCACGGCGTCATCGGGCACAAACATTTCATCAAAACTTAACGCGGCGGTGTCGGAGGCCTTAATGCCCAATTTGTCTTCCAAACGGGAGACAACATAGCCTTCGGTGTTGGTGGGCACGGCAAAAGCGGTGATCCCCTTTTTGCCAGAAGCAGGATCTGTCACGGCAAAAACCACGGTGTTGCCTGCAATGGAGCCATTGGAAATAAATTGTTTGGAACCGCTGATTTTCCAACCACCATCAACCTTAACCGCCTTGGTCTTCAGGTTTGAGGCATCGGAACCCGCACCTGGTTCGGTTAGGGCAAAGGCACCAATCATTTCGCCCATGGCCATGGGCTTCAAGAAGCGCTGTTTTTGGTCCTCATTACCATACATGTTGTAGACGGCGCAGGCTGGGGAATTATGCACCGACATCACCACCGAGGTGGCAGCGTCACCAGCAGCAATTTCCATGAGGGCAAGGGCATAGGTCACATAATCTGTTTCCACACCGTTATGCTCGGCAGGAATGGTCATGCCCAAGAAACCAAGCGCCCCAAGTTGGTCAAGCATTTCTTTGGGTAATTTTCCCTCTTTGTCCCACTTGGCAGAATTTGGCCGCAATTCGTCGCGTGCAAAGGCTTCAGCGGTTTCCACAATCATCCGCTGATCTTCATCAAGCGTGGCAAGAATAGCTTGGGTTGGTGCGATGGCGTTCATGGAGCTTCTCCATTCCCTGTTGGTGTCAATTGACCTTTATATGGACCGAGGTGACCCGACTCTGGAAGTGCGCAGAATTGCACACCGAATTGTGGCGCCTCAGGCTGCATCATCTTCCTGGCAATTCAACCCAAGCAAACGGCCAGCCTGGGCATCCACCGACTCAACGATAAATTCAAAGACGGAACGGATCCGGGCAACATGACGAAGATCCTCATGCTGAACAATCCAAAATTCACGATTGATACATATTTCATCCACCAGCACCCGCTTCATGCCCGGCACATCCTCTGCCATGAAGCAGGGCAGCACACATAAACCAAGGCTTGCCTTGGCCGCTTCCAACTGACCAACCAATGACGTGGAGCGTAATTTGACCGCACTGGCTTCCACGAGCTGGTCCAAATAACGTAATTGCGGGGTGTAAATGAGGTCATCCACATAACCCACAAGGTCATGGCCTTGAAGATCTTCCACGGACTGTATTTTTGGGTTGCTGTCCAAATATTCTTCCGATGCCCACATGCACAAACGATAATCAGCGAGTTTGCGGGCCACCAACCGCCCCGAAGTTGGCCGGTTTAAGGTAATCAACAAATCTGCCTCGCGCCGTGACAAGGATGCATAGCGGGATGATGTGACCACCTCCAATTCTATTTCGGGATGGCGCGCCCGCAAATGGGGCACGGCCGGCGTCAAAATTTTGACCATAAAACCTTCAGGCCCAGAGACCCGAACCGAACCGCTAAGCTCCAAATTCTCACCAGCAAGATCTGCCTGGATGGCTAAAGTGGTGTTCTCCACAAGCTCTGCATGGGCCAAGAGCCTCCGACCGGCTTCGGTGAGCGTGTAGCCCGAAGGGGTGCGATCAAACAGCTGGGTGTTCAGTGATTGTTCAAGATTGGCAATACGCCTTGAGACCGTGGTGTGGTCCACGCCCAAGCGTTGCGCCGCCCCAACCAAGCGTCCACGCCTGCTTACTTCGAGGAAATATCTTAGGTCATCCCACCCAAACATGGCGTTTCTCCAAATATTTTTGCACATCTAGTCATGACAGCTTTGGGGGATGTCAAGCGCATGCTCAGCACCGTAAGTGGACGATAGAGGTATTGCGCGCAGTGCAATGCAGGTTAAACAATTGGTCAGGGGTGAACATGGAGCCTCGGCAAGGGAGTGAAGACATGCGTGAGATTCATCATTTTGTTGGCGGCAAATCATTTGCAGGAACAAGCAAACGTCGTGGCCCGGTCATGAACCCAACCACCGGCGAGCAACAGGCAGAGGTTATGTTGGCCAATGCCGCCGATTTGGATCATGTCTGCGCCAAGGCAGAAGAAGCGGCCCGCGCTTGGGCCAACACATCTGTGATCACCAGATCCCGGGTGATGTCCAAATTCCAAGCATTGCTTTGGCAACATAAAACCGAATTGGCCACCATGATTGCCAAAGAACATGGTAAGGTTCTTGCCGATGCTGAGGGTGATGTTGTTCGTGGAATCGAAGCCGTCGAATTTTCATGTGGTATTCCCCACCTTATCAAGGGTGAGTATTCCGACGGTGTTTCCACCAATGTTGATATGTATTCCATGCGCCGACCCTTGGGCGTTGTCGCGGGCATCACACCGTTTAACTTTCCTGCCATGATCCCATTATGGATGATGGCGGTGGCCGTGGCCTGTGGCAATGCGATCATCATCAAGCCTTCTGAGAAAGACCCAACCTGCCCTGTTCGTCTGGCTGAATTGTTCATGGAAGCCGGCGGCCCGGAGCATATTTTCAACGTGATGCATGGCGACCGGGAATTGGTGGAAGCCATCCTGGCCCATCCGACCATTCAAGCGGTCAGCTTTGTCGGCTCAACACCGGTGGCGCGGGCTGTTTATGCTGGGGCAACGGCCCATGGTAAGCGTGCCCAATGCATGGGCGGTGCAAAGAACCATCTTCTGGTCATGCCCGACGCCGACATGGATGCCGCCACCAACGCGCTCATGGGCGCTGCTTATGGCTCGGCTGGCGAACGTTGCATGGCCACACCGGTGGCTGTGGCGGTGGGCAAAGGCACAGCAGAAGCGCTCATCGAGCGGCTTCAGCCGCGTATCGAAGCCCTACGGATTGGGCCGTCCATGGACCCCGATTCCGACATGGGGCCTTTGGTAACCCGCGAGCATCGCGACAAAGTAAAAAGCTATTTTGACATGGCGGTGGATGAAGGTTCCGACCTTCTCATTGATGGCCGTGAATTCTCGCTTCAAGGCTATGAAAATGGCTATTTCATCGGTGCCTGCCTGTTTGACAATGTGAAGCCTGGCATGACCACCTATAAAGAAGAAATCTTTGGCCCATCCTTACAGATTGTGCGTGCCGATGATTTTGATCAAGCCGCCAAACTTCCCAGCGACCATGAATATGGCAATGGCACAGCCATATTCACCAAGGATGGTCGCTTTGCCCGTCAGTTTGCCCAACATGTGAATGTGGGCATGGTGGGGATCAATGTGCCTATCCCCGTACCCCTCTCATTCCACACATTCGGTGGTTGGAAGGCTTCTGCATTTGGCGGTCATAACCAGCATGGCATGGAAGGTGTACGTTTCTACACCAGGGTAAAAACAATAACGGCACGCTGGGATGATAATTTTGGCGATGCCCAGTTCATTATGCCAACCCACGGATAACGAGATGGAATTATCAAGCAGCTATATCAGGGTGGAATTGGATGGCGACGTGGCCATCGCCACCCTGGCGCGACCAGAAAAACGTAATGCCCTGAATGAAGATTTTGTGCGCCAGTTGCAGGATCTTTTTGGTGAAATCCCACGCACTGGCCTCAAGGCCTTGGTGCTGGCTGCCGATGGTGATCATTTCTGTGCGGGCCTTGATCTGGTGGAGCATTGGGAGAAAGATCGCTCCGCCGCCGAATTCACACGAATTTGCCAAGGCTGGCATGACGCTTTCACCAAGATGGAATATGGCGGTGTGCCTGTCATTGCGGCCCTTAAGGGCGCCACCGTGGGTGGTGGCCTAGAATTGGCTTCTGCTGCGCATGTCCGGGTCGCAGATCAGACCACCTATTTTGCCCTTCCAGAAGGCCAACGTGGCATCTTTACCGGTGGTGGCGCCACGGTGCGTGTGTCAGGCCTCGTGGGTCGCGCGCGCATGGTGGACATGATGCTTACCGGCCGGGTGTATCACGGCCAGGAAGCTGTTGATGTCGGGCTATGCCAATATCTGGTGGAAGGATCATCCCTGGATAAGGCTTTGGAATTGGCACAAAAAGCGGCCTCCAACCCACCATTATCCAACCAAGCAATCACCGCGGGCTTGGCCCATATTCAGTCCATGCCTGCGCTTGAGGCCTATTATGCTGAAGCCTTTATTGCAGGCGTGGTGAACACCCAGGAAGAATCTCGTGAACGTTTGCGTGCCTTTGCGGAAAAGACCGCCCATAAGGTGAAGCCAGGTCAGTAGGACCTGCCTGGCTCCCAATCGCTAAGATCGGTGGCTTGAAGAAATGTTGCAGCCAAACCCTCAGGGACGTCATCAATACCACCATGGGTCCAGTTGGGTTGGTAGGTGCGGTCAACAAGAACCGCATGAACACCCTCATAAAAATCTTTTTCCCGCAACATGCGCACCACCAAACGATGCTCCAGCACCAAGCTTTCGGTAAGCTTGGTGCCTTTTCCCGACATCAGCTGGGCATGGGTCACATGATAGGCAAGGGGGCTGCCGCGGCCGAGGCCTGCATAGGCTTTCTGGACGAAGGGGTGGTCACTTTTGGCCATGTTTTCCGCCATCTGATATGCGTTTCCAGCACAGACATCATTGATGACATCAAGGTCCGGGAACGGTGATGCAACACCATCAGCGGCCGCATCCACCATGGCCAACACTTCTTGGGATGTGGCCGCCAGGGCCAGTTTTGCGCGCAAGCCATCAAGTTGATCCGAAGGGAGGTAGCCATGAACCATGCCTGCATCCAAAATTTGTTTGCCCTTAAGGCGTATGCCCGTGGTGCCCAACAAAAGCCCAAGTTTGCCCGGGCATTTTTCGAGGACAAAAGTTCCACCCACATCTGGAATAAAACCAATGGCCACCTCGGGCATCGCAAACAGCGCCCGTTCGGTAACGATGGCCCGTGCACCATGGAAGGAAATACCCACGCCACCACCCATGACAATCCCATCAACCAAAGAAATAACTGGCTTTTCTGAAGCATGAAGGGCCAGGTTCATTTCATATTCGCGCCGAAAAAAAGTCAGTGTTTCCGGGGATGGCGCCTTGGTGGGATCATCCTTGCCCGCCTCATAAACCGAACGCACATCGCCGCCTGCGGAAAATGCCTTCTCGCCACTGCCAAGAAGCACCATGGCCTTGATACCATCATCGGCGGCGAGTTCTTTTAAGGCCGCCAACACCTCCGTCACCATGTCGAGGCTGATGGCATTGAGCGCGTTTGGGCGGTGAAGGGTTACTTCGAGCACAGAGCCCCTTCGCTCAACCAGCGTATCGGTCATTGCTTATCTCCTGCGGCTTGGCCTGATTTTAGAAACCTAATCATCCCAGAAAAATCAACATCTTGGCCACCGGCTGAACAGAACATCTGATACAAAGCTGCCGCCTGATTGCCCAAAGGTGTGGCCACTTGGGACGATGTCGCTGCCTGTTCCGCAAGCCCCAAATCTTTGCGCATCATGGCCGCGGTAAAACCAGGTTGGTAGCCACGATTGGCTGGTGATGTGGGCACCGGACCAGGTGTCGGACAATAGGTGGTCAAAGACCAGCATTGGCCTGATGCTGTGGATGAGATGTCATAAAGCTTCTGGGCATCAAGCCCCAAAGATTCTGCCAAATTAAAAGCTTCACAAACAGAAATCATTTGGATGCCAAGCATCATGTTATTGCATATTTTGGCTGCCTGCCCATTGCCATGGCCACCTGCATGAATAATGTTTTTGCCCATAATGTCCAAAAGCGGCTTCGCCTTGGCAAAACCCCCATCGTCGCCACCAACCATGAAGGTTAGCGTGCCAGCCTCTGCACCAACTGTTCCCCCGGAAACAGGTGCATCCATCATGACAATACCGGCATCTGCGGCAAGACCGGCAACAAGACGGGATGTCTCCACATCAATGGTGGAGCAATCAACCAAGGTAGCATTCTTAGAGACGTGGGGAATTATCATTTCCTCGTAAAGCTTACGAACATGAGGCCCGGCAGGAAGCATGGAAAACACAAAATCTGCATCAGCCAAAGAGCTTGCTTCGTCATCACCCAAACGGCCGCCAGCCGCCACAAAGGCATCACGCATGGAAGGGACAATATCATGCCCCAAAAGTTGGTGGCCAGCATTCTGCAAATTAAGCGCCATGGGTCTGCCCATGTTGCCAAGTCCAAAAAACACGATACGCGCCATGATGATCCTCCCTTTTCACACCGTTTGGTGTTTTTGAATGTTATGCCAACACCTTGCCGATTTGACGGTTATCTTTGTAGTCGTCTCGGTGCGTCGGCCGAATGTGCAAACTTGCAGTCTGTATATTGCAGCTAAGACAGTTGACCGGGCATGCATGCACTCGCAACATCAGATGAAACAAATGAAATCAAACCTTGAGGTAAACCATGTCAGATAATCAGATCGGCCATAACACAGGTGATGCCATGGTGGTCACGCCACGGCCGCAAATGGGTTTTGACTTCAACCTTGGCGAAACCGCTGAAATGATCCGTGCTTCGGTGCGGGATTTCTCAACTGCCGAAATCGCGCCCAGGGCGGCTTTGATAGACCGTTCCGACGAATTCCCCATGGATCTATGGGGCAAAATGGGTGATCTCGGGCTTTTGGGCATAACGGTGCCGGAAGAGCGAGGCGGCACAGGACTTGGCTATCTTGAACATGTCGTGGCCGTGGAAGAAATCTCTCGGGCCTCTGCATCGGTGGGCCTTTCCTATGGCGCGCATTCCAACCTTTGCGTGAACCAGATCAATTTGAACGGGAATGAAGAACAAAAGACGCGCTACCTGCCCAAACTTATCACCGGAGAGCATGTGGGCGCGTTGGCCATGTCAGAGCCTGGCGCAGGATCTGATGTCGTGTCCATGAAGCTGAAGGCTGAGAAAAAAGGCGACCGCTATATCCTTAATGGTTCCAAAATGTGGATCACCAATGGGCCAGATGCAGACACACTCGTGGTCTATGCCAAAACCGATCCTGAGGCTGGCAAAAGAGGAATCACCGCCTTCATCATCGAAAAAGACTTCAAAGGTTTCTCCGTGGCCCAAAAGCTTGATAAATTGGGCATGCGCGGTTCCCATACCGGAGAGCTTGTGTTTGAAGATTGTGAAGTTCCTGAAGAAAACATCCTTGGTGGCCTGGGCCGTGGGGTTAATGTTTTGATGTCTGGCCTTGATTATGAGCGTGCTGTGTTGGCCGCCGGGCCCATTGGTATCATGGAAGCCTGCATGGATGTCGTCATGCCTTACATCCATGAACGCAAACAATTTGGCAAAGCCATTGGGGAATTCCAGCTGATGCAGGGAAAAATTGCCGATATGTATACCACCATGAATGCCACCAAGGCTTATGTTTACGCTGTGGCAAAAGCCTGTGACGATGGGCGGGTCACCAGGGAAGATGCTGCTGGTGTTATTCTCTATGCCGCCGAAAAGGCCACATGGATGGCCCTTGAGGCTATCCAGACGCTTGGCGGAAATGGCTACATCAACGACTACCCCACCGGCCGTTTTCTCCGCGACGCCAAACTCTATGAAATTGGCGCAGGCACATCAGAAATCCGTCGCATGCTGATCGGTCGCCAATTGTTTGAGGCCAGCGCCTAAAATGGCCGTTATCAGCAGCCAAGCAGACCCTTCATCACCCGAATTTTTGGGCAACCAGGCTGCCATGCAAGCCTTGGTTGATGAGCTGGGCAGCACTGTTTCGACGATCATGCTTGGTGGCCCAGAACGGGCCCGTGAAAAGCATGTGGCCCGGGGCAAATTGTTGGTTAGGGACCGCATTGCACTCCTCCTGGATCCGGCCACACCATTTTTGGAAATAGCCCAGCTTGCCGCCCATGGGGTTTATGATGATGAGGTGCCCGCCGCAGGAATAGTAGCAGGCGTCGGCCAAGTCTGCGGCCGACCTGTGATGATTGTGGCCAATGACGCCACCGTAAAGGGTGGCTCCTACTACCCGCTCACCGGCAAAAAACACCTGCGCGCCCAGGAAATTGCCAGCGAGAACCACATTCCTTGTGTCTATCTGGTGGATTCTGGTGGCGCCTTCTTGCCAATGCAGGATGAAATTTTTCCTGATCGGGAAGGTTTTGGGCGGGTGTTTTACAACCAATCCAACATGTCCGCCCGGGGCATTCCGCAAATTGCTGCGGTCATGGGATCATGCACTGCTGGTGGCGCCTATGTGCCTGCCATGGCTGATGAAAGCATCATTGTCAAAGAGCAAGGAACCGTTTTCCTGGGTGGGCCACCTCTGGTTAAGGCGGCCACTGGCGAAGATGTGTCCGCGGAGGAGTTGGGCGGTGGTGATGTCCATACCAGACTCTCTGGCGTTTGCGATCATCTCGCCGAAAACGACCATCATGCGCTTGCCCTGGTGCGCCAAATTATTGACACCCTGCCGGCAATCAAGACGCCGTCATTTGACCAAATTGCCCCAAGAGAACCCCTATGGGATGCCAAGAGCATCTATGGGGTGGTGCCCCCATCCCTGCGCACACCCTATGACATAAGGGAAGTGATCGCTCGAATTGTTGATGGCTCAGAATTTGATGAATTCAAAGCCCGTTTTGGTACCACCATGGTGACTGGCTTTGCCCGGATTTGGGGATATCGGGTGGGCATCATGGCCAATAATGGTATTCTTTTTGCGGAATCTGCCGAAAAAGCAGCTCATTTTTTGGAGCTTTGCGAGCAGCGGCGTATTCCGGTGCTTTTTTTGCAAAATATCACCGGCTTCATGGTGGGCAAAAAATATGAAAATGAAGGCATCGTCCGGGCTGGCGCGAAGCTTGTTACGGCTGTTTCTTGCCTCAAAGTACCCAAAATCACAGTGATCACCGGTGGCAGCTTTGGTGCTGGAAATTACGGGATGTGTGGACGCGCCTTTGGACCTCGTTTCTTATGGATGTGGCCGAATGCACGCATTTCTGTGATGGGTGGGGAACAAGCCGCCACGGTCCTGGCCACCGTGAAACGTGCGCAAATGGATGCCAAAAATATCCCTTGGGCAAAGGAAGAAGAAGACAAATTCCGCGCCCCCATCTTGGACCAATATGAAACCCAGGGTCACCCCTATTATGCCTCAGCCAGGCTCTGGGATGATGGGATTATCGATCCTGCAGACACACGCAAAGTGGTTGCTCTATCCCTGGCGGCCACAGCCGGGGCACCCATTAGCGAGACCTCCTACGGCATATTTCGGATGTAAAAAATGAGTGACGCAGTCATCTTCGAGAAAAACGAGCAAGCTATTGCTAGGCTGACCATCAACCGGCCAGAGGTAAATAATGCCTTTGATGATGAAGTTATTGGCGCCTTGAGGGCTGGGCTGGAACAGGCCAAGTCTGAGCATGTTAGGATTTTGGTTCTCCAGGGAGCAGGCAAAGGCTTTTGTGCCGGTGCCAATCTTCATTGGATGAAAGCCATGGCCCATTACAGTCTTGAAGAAAATCTCGCCGATGCTGGCGCCTTGGCTGACCTATTGTCAGAACTTCATCACATGCCCTGCCCCACCATTTGCTTGGCCCATGGGCCTGTCTTTGGCGGTGGTGTTGGTCTGGTCGCGGCCTGCGATATTGCCATTGCCCATCCCGACAGCATCTTTTGCTTGTCCGAGGTTCGCCTCGGTCTGACCCCAGCCACCATCAGCCCCTATGTGGTGGAAGCCATGGGGGCACGCCATGGTCGGGCCATGATGCTCACGGGCGCACGATTTGGCGCGGATGAAGCGGCAAGGATGGGGCTTTGCCACCAGGTCAATAATGATCTGGAATCAACACTTGCTTCCTATGTGAAGGACCTCCTCGCCGGTGCGCCCGGTGCCCAAGATGACATCAAAAAATTGGTGCGCCAGGTCACGGACCTCCCCATTAATGACGAAACGGGTCGTTTGACCGCCCGGGCCATAGCCGAGCGGCGGATGAAGGATGAAGCCCAGGAAGGCATGCTGGCATTTTTTGAAAAAAGGCGCCCTTCTTGGAGGGAAACATCATGAGGCCAATCAAAAGATTGCTGGTGGCCAACCGTGGTGAGATTGCCGTGCGCATCATGGACACGGCAAAAAAGATGGGCATTGAGACCATTGCTGTTTATTCCGATGCCGACCGTCACGCCCTCCATGTGCGCATGGCCGATGACGCCGTGGATATCGGACCCTCACCAGCCCAGGAAAGCTACCTAAATATTGAACGGGTCATCGCAGCAGGACGCCATGCAAAAGCTGATGCAATCCATCCAGGCTATGGGTTTTTGTCAGAACATGCCGCCTTTGCCCGCGCCGTACGCGATGCTGGCATGATCTTTGTGGGCCCTTCCGGCGATGCCATCGAAGCTATCGGTAATAAGGCATCTGCCAAGTCATTGATGGGGTCTGCGGGCGTGCCCATGCTTCCTGGCTTTCATGGTGATGCGCAAGATGATGCCACCTTGCTTACGGCCATTGAGCAGGTCGGTCGCCCTGCGCTCATCAAGGCTGTTGCCGGGGGAGGTGGCCGGGGCATGCGGCTTGTGGGTCCCAATGACGACCCACTTTCATGCTTGAAAGCTGCCCGTCAGGAGGCCGCCTCAGGATTTGGCGATGACCGCGTCTTGATCGAAAAATTCATCACCCACCCACGTCATGTCGAGGTGCAGGTATTTGCCGATCAACACGGCCATGTCTGCCACTTATTCGAACGTGATTGTTCCCTCCAACGCAGGCACCAAAAAGTGTTGGAAGAGGCGCCTGCCCCGGAACTTGACGAAGATGTGCGTGCCGCCATGGGTCGGGCAGCAGAGGATGCAGCCCGGTCAATTGGCTATGAAGGCGCTGGAACGGTCGAATTCCTGCTTGATCGAGATGGCTCATTTTATTTTCTTGAGATCAACACAAGATTGCAGGTGGAGCATCCTGTCACGGAAATGATCACTGGGCTTGATCTGGTGGAATGGCAATTGCGAATTGCTGCCGGGGAATTTTTGCCAGAACCCCCAAAAACCGCATCGGGCCATGCCATGGAGGCGCGTCTATGTGCTGAGGTTCCCGCCCAATCTTTCCGACCATCTGTGGGGCGCATCACGAAGTTGCGTTTTCCAAACTTACCCAGTTTGCGGGTTGATAGCGGCGTGGAGGAAGGCGATCATGTCAGCCCCCATTATGATTCCATGCTGGCCAAATTGATCACCCATGGCGCCAACCGTCAGGAAGCTGCTGACAAATTGCAACTTGCCCTTGCACGCACAGAAATTTGTGGCGTGGAGACCAACCGCGACTTTTTGATGGCCCTATTGCGGGATGAAGAATTCAGGCTGGGCGGGATGACCACCAGGATGATTGACGAAAAAATTGACCATTTGGTGCAGCCACAAGAAATTAGCCAAGAGGTGCTGGTACTGGCCATCATCAGGGCGCTCAAATCCGCCCAGACCCAACATAAAAGCCACATGGTTCATAGCCCCTTTGGTGCCATTTTGGGTTGGGCCATGAATGGTGAGGCCTTCCGTCAAATCCGGCTTTTTGATGGGGCTTGGTTGGATTACACCATCCAGGAATTGGGCCAAGATTGTTTTATTTCCATGCCTGATGGGCGCCATTTGGTGGTGAGCATCACCAGGGACGATGGCAGTCAACTCAGCGTAAACATCAATGGTAACCCCACCAATGGCCTGGCCCATCTGGACGATGGCGGCATACGGGTCGTCACCCAAATGGGCAGTTGGCATGTGCCGGTATATGACGCCCTTGCCCAATCCTCTGGTGAGGCAGAAAGTGACCTTATGGTCCGTGCTCAGATACCAGGTTTGGTGACCGACATCCATGTGGCTGAAGGGGATGTGGTGGAAGCAGATCATCCCCTTCTGACCATGGAAGCCATGAAAATCGTGACCACCTTCAGGGCCCAGCGCCGTGCAAAAGTTGGCGCGGTCAGGGCCCAAATTGGCGGTCAGGTGGCTGAGGGCCAGACATTGATCATCTTGGAGGATGAGCATGACTAAGGTCACCCTTTTTGAGGTTGGCCCCCGTGACGGCCTGCAAAATGAAGCCCATCCGTTGGGGCCTGATGATCGGGTGTCGCTCATCAAAAGACTGGCCCATGCCGGCATGCCTTATGTGGAAGCAGGCAGCTTCGTTTCCCCCAAATGGGTGCCGCAGATGGCAGACACTGATAAGGTTCTTGCCCAACTTGATGCCGAGGCATATCGCTACCCGGTTTTGACCCCAAACATGAAGGGCTTTGAGGCAGCAAGGGCCGCAGGAGCCGACCATGTGGCGGTCTTTGGCGCAGCAAGCGAAACCTTCAGCCAGAAAAACATCAATTGCAACATCACAGAATCTTTACGGCGTTTTGCACCCGTCATGGAGGAGGCCCGGAAACACAATATCCGAATCCGTGGTTATGTTTCCTGTGTGCTGGGTTGCCCCTATGAGGGCGACGTGGCCGTGGCCACGGTGGTGGAGGTTGCAGAATGGCTGTTGGAACATGGTGCCCATGAAATCTCACTGGGTGACACCATCGGGGTAGGCACACCAGCATGCGCAAGGGCCATGGTTAAACAAGTGGCACAATCCGTGCCTCGGGACCGTTTGGCGCTGCATTTTCATGACACATATGGCCAGGCACTGGCCAATATTCTTGCCTGTTTGGAAGAGGATATCAGGATTATTGACGTGGCGGTGGCTGGTCTTGGCGGCTGCCCCTATGCGGCAGGCGCATCAGGCAATGTGGCAAGCGAGGACGTGCTCTACATGCTTGAAGGAATGGGTTTTGAAACGGGCATAGACCTTGACCAAATCGTGGCCACCGGAAATTGGGTGTCCCATTTGCTCAACCGGCAAAATAATTCCAAAGTGGGTCGGGCCCGATCGTGAGCTTTTAACCAATAAGTCCTTTTTTCCGGTCACGTTTTTGAAAACGCTCCCAATCAACAGCCTCCAACACATCCAATTCGGCAAAGCTCGGCAGGGACAGAATTCGGGTCGCCAGCAAATAAGCGAGGTATGGTCCGTAGGTAAGACCCCTGGAACCCAAACCCGTAATGACATGACGGCCCGGGCTTAACGTCCCCATGGCAGGCATGCGGTCCCGTGTGGAGGCCCTAAAGGACACCCGACCGGCAAGCTGCACCGGGTCTGGATCCCCCAAAAATTGCCGCAAACCTTGGGGCATCAGGTCAAGATTATGATGATGGCCATCTGTTCTTGGCTGGAGGTCATCCAAACAACGATCATGTTCAAAGGTGGCACCAAACACATGCAAAGAATCCACCGATGGCGTGAAATAACCGCCGTAAGAAAGTGCCATATTAAATGCACGACTTTGTGGCCGATGGCGCATGAGGGAGATCTGGCCGGCAGCCAATTGCAGGGGCAAATATTCGCCTATTTGAAGCATTGCTGGCAGACCTGCACCCACCGCAAACACATGTTCTTGGGCCTTGTTTGGCTTATCATTGGTCACCTCCACACCGGAAGACCGGGCCAACAACCAATCCTTCACATCCACAGAGCCCGCCCATGAATGCAACAGCGCCATTCGGTCATGGGCAAAGCCCAACAGATCCGAGGCCTCAGCTGGTGCAAGAAGTTGAAGATAATTGCTGGGCCAATGTTGCGCAGCAAGCGCCTTGAAGCGCTCATCCATTTGATCGCTGGTGGCCAGGTGAAGGCCATTGGCACCCAATTCGCTGCCGCTGGCATAGGTCTCCCGGCGGGCAAAAGCGAAGGCGGATCGTGCAAACCTGTGGGCCGGACCGTCATCGAGGGCAAGCCTTGGCAATTGGTTGCCGGCGCGGTTGCCCGAAGCCCCCTGGCCGAGCCCTCCTGGCAATTCATGGATGGTGGGTAAGGCCCCCAAACGTTGCAAAGATCTTGCCACGCTGACCCCGGCAATGCCGCCACCAATCACAGCAATACGTCTTTTGGTGAGCTGGGTTGGTGCAGCCCCTTCTCTATGGGCGATGGTCATGTCCCTCTTGCGGCCATAACCTTGAACGCGCGCCACTTGCAGCCCCGCAAGACCCAGGGAGCGACGGACATGACCGGCGGCGGTAAAGGTTGCCAGCCGCCCACCTGGGGCAAGACTTGCACCCAATGTGGTGAGCATCTCCTCACCCCACATGTCGGCATTTTTGGATGGGGAAAATCCATCTAGGAAAATGGTGTCCGCAACAATATCGTGGCGGCCAATAATGGCATTTACCTGACCATAGAGAAGAATGAGTTCCACGCGCCCCTGTTCAAAAAACAAATGATGGGGGCCGCGCCATCTTGGCGGCATCAGTATGGTGAGTTGGTCACAGAGATCCCGCAATTCTGGAAAGGCATCATGGATTGATGACATGATGTTGGTGTCCAGAGGATAGCCTTCGATGGCGGCATAACGCAGCCGCGCACCCTCCGGCGCCCCCCGCCGAAACGCATCCCAGGTGGCCAGAAAATTCAAACCCGTGCCAAAACCTGTTTCCAGCACATGGTGAATAGCATGGGGCTCAAGACGGGACAAAAAATTGGTTCCTTGCAAAAAAACATGGCGGGCTTCTGCAAGACCATCGTCCACCGAGAAATAAATATCATCATGGCGTCGGGACCGCAGGATACCGTCTTCCAGCACCACATCGGCTGCAGGAAGTTTGCGTTCAGGCAAGATTTCATCATTGGATATGACCATGCGCACCCGTCATTTTGGCTTTTGGACAACTAGCAAAAGAGCGCCAGGTTGGATATGCTTATGTCAATCTTTTCAGGTTTTCCAAAGGTTTGTCCGTGGCATCAGGTGTCGGCGCAGAAGTCTTAATCGAGCCCATCGTTTATCTGGGCATGGCAGGGCTTGTGGTTCCCCTGGCGCGTCGGCTTGGGCTCAATGAGATCCTAACTTTTCTGCTCTTGGGTGTGATCATTGGCCCTGGGGCTTTGGGCCAATTGGAAATTTTGCAACCCTATCTTATCACCAACACACAACAGATAAGCCTGTTGGCGGATCTGGGTGTGATTTTCTTGATGTTCACCATTGGTCTAGAACTCTCACCCACAAGGCTATATGCCATGCGCCGCCTGATCGGTGGCGTTGGTGGCCTGCAGATTGTGATCACCACCATCTTATTGACCATGGCAATGATGGCGCTTGGTTTCAGCGAAGAACATGCCATCCTCTTCGGCATGGCCATGTCGTTGAGCTCCACCGCGATGGTTATGCATCTTTTGTCGGAACGACGCGCCTTGGCCTCGCCGCTTGGTCGGGCCAATTTTGGTGTCCTTCTGGCACAGGATCTTGCCGTTATTCCCCTGCTTTTTGCCGTTTCCAACCTTGCCTCAGATGATGCCGGCACTGTTGATTTTATGGTGCTGGGTCTTGGTGTTGGCCAAGCCATTATTGTGGTGATCGCCATGTACAGCATAGGCCGGCTGGTGGCGCGCCCCTTTCTTGTTCATTCGCAATTCGGCGGTCGTGCTGGTTTCATGGCCATCATCCTATTGATCATGTTTGCCATGTCGGCGGGTGCAGAATTGGGTGGCCTTTCCGCGTCTCTTGGGGCGTTGCTTGCCGGCCTAGTCTTTGCAAGTACCGCAAGCCGGCATCAAATTGAGGCCGATATTGAACCATTTAAAACACTACTTTTGGGCCTCTTCTTTTTGACAAGCGGCATGCTTCTGCCACTTTCCTCCATGCTTTCCAACCTGCCCTTGGTTCTTTTGCTGATTGTCATCATGGTGGTGATCAAAATCATGGTGATTGGCACCTTAATGCTTCTGTTTAAGCAAGGACGCGCAGTCACGGTGGAATCCGCCTTTTTGTTGGCGCCGGCAGGTGAATTTGCCTTTGTGTTGTTGGCCACAGCTTCCAGCCATGATGTTATCAACCAAGAAATTCGGGAGATTTTGCTCGCTGTTGCCCTGATCTCCATGATGACCCTGCCGATCATGGCCAAACTTGGTGGCCATTTTGGCAAAAAACTTCACCGCGATCAGGAAGATGTTACAAGCCATCTGGATGAATTGCCTGAAAACAATACCTCCGATGTTCTTCTTCTGGGAATAGGTCGGGTTGGTAAAACCATTGCCGAGGCGCTGGAGATGCAGAATATCCCCTATATTGCCGTCGACAACCGCATGAACCATGTGCGCGAAGCCCGACGGGAAGGGATTGAGGTATTCTTTGGTGAAGCCCGAAGAGAAGATTTTTTGATGCGTCTTCAGCCAGAAAAAAGACAGGTTGTGGTGATTGCGCTTGATGACCCACCATCGGTCTATGCCGCGACAAGGTCCGTACGCAAATTGGCGCCCAATGTCCGGATCATCACAAGATCCCATGATGAAGACAGCGCCAACAGACTTCGTGATGCAGGCGCCTCGATGGCCATCCCGGACATGCTTGGGTCATCCTTAATGATTTCTGAGCAGACCTTGCGTTGCTTAGGCCTTCCCCAGGATCTTATCTCCAGCACCCAGCAAGCCATGCGCCTGAAAAGAGCAGAAAGGTTAAACCTAGAAGACAGCCTGCATGATTAAAATCACTTCACCTCAATGTCAAAATTAGATGCCACGATCGCGCGGCCTTGGGTGCCTTCCCCAACTTTTGCTTCGTCACCTGAATTGAGCAACGCAAGTGGGCAAAGCACAACGCCGACCACCACGGTCCCAGTTGTCTCATCCTCACCTTCAAAAGTCTTGCTACCCTGTAAGGTTACAACGGTTCCATCAACAGCTGTTGTGTTTAACATAGCGACAGAAATTTTGCCCGCCTGACCAACCATGGCTGATTTTTCAGCAAATGTGATTGTGCCATTCACCATCGAACCACCCTCGATCACAACTTTTCCGTCAACGACGATATCGTTGGCGACGCGGAACATGATGCTGTCGCCGGTGACATGGCTTTCTGAAGTAAGTGATTCGGCCAGGGTGACTGGAATAAACGTCCCAGCCTTTAAACGGACCGTCTCGGCCATGGCGGGAACAGCCACCAATAGGTTCAACACCACAGCACCTAAAAGGTAAGAAAATTTGTTCATGACGACCTCTTCAATGAAAAAAACAAATACACAAAAGCAGAAAGCGCTAGCGCCATGCCGGCACCACCCACAAGACCACTGAAAAATCGCTCCATGTTTCCATCAGTGACTTTAAGGATTCCGTCCATAACCGCAATCATAAAAAGCGTCATTCCAATGGAATAGGCGGAAAGAATAGGCACAAACCGAAAAGGCCGCACCAACAACAAAACAGATGCTGCACCAATGATTACGCCAAGATAGCCCCCGGTACAGCGGGTGCATAAGCCTAATGGGTGACCCAAAAAATGAAAGCTTTTGTGGAA
>CENU01079267.1_pt1 | contig 18407 bp, 19 predicted proteins | sample 361331 | NCBI WGS metagenome assembly CENU01 (sample SAMEA2619766, study PRJEB7988) | marine metagenome | isolation source: saline water (ENVO:00002010), including | reverse complement strand
TCCAAGGTCTGGGTGTTGTTTCAGTCCTTAACCCGCCATCCCATGTTTCAAAGGGGGTTCCATCATCGGTATCGTAAAGTATCCATCGAAAATCATCTGTGCTAGTTGGGTTATATTCTATAAGACCATTGCCGCCCTGTTGCGTCCACCAAAAATTACTGGAATTAAACGTATATATCCCACTGATGTCAGAGTGTCCTGCAACAGTTACTTGGATTGAGGTGGTGTCATCATTCAATCTCCCCGTCCTAGTCATAGTTCTTACACCTGCAAAACGACTACGGTCAGGGATGGTAGTTGTTCTGGTGCTTCCCCCACCGTCAGTAACCGAAATCGTTCTTTCTGGCATAATTTAGTAGCTGATGTTTGCGCCTGTACCAGATGAACCAGTGTTCACAGTAGAGCGACGTATTGTTAATGCAGATGTTCCACGCTTTCTAGAACTCTGGCTTCTCTTGAGCGACTTGTTTTCCACCTTCTCTGCTGTCTTAGTAGGAGGAGGAGGCGGTGCGGGAGGAGGAGGCGGTGGTGGTATTTTTGGGGCTGATATACACATAGTTAACCTTTGGTTAAGATGGTTTCGTTTTGGAGTTTATTTTGTTCAATTAGAAATCGGACTACAGAGCGTTGTCCGTAATAAAAAACAAGCGCGTTTTGAGGGACGCTGTAATCAAAATCGTCCCTTATAGGAAAAACTTCTTCTAACTTTTTAATAAAATTATCTGAAACAGCAGGAAAAGCGTTATTGTTGTCCATATTAGTCCACCTCCTTCTTACGCTCCAACATGCCTAAAGCGATTGAACTGTAACCAATTAGGTCATTAAAGATGTCTGCTACAGTGTCTCCGTTAGTCTCCAAAGATAGCCCCCCGTTACAGAAAGCCTTGAGCCTCTGCATCTTATCGCCCATGCGAAGTGATAGTCCGATGAGTGGGTCTACCCCAAAGTCATCAGCTTCATCGAAGTTGGCGAACGGATTAGAGGTAAAGGAACCACCTGTGTAGTCATCGTTCTTCTTCTTGGTAAGCTTGGAGATACGCTTGAACTGCTCAGCTTGAAAGGAAAACCACCACTCTTTGTTGTGAGTGTTGTGAGCTTTTACACTCTCTTCAACTTCATAGCTGATTGTTATATCAAGCCACTCTGCTAAAGCGTGTTCTGTTTTAGCTCCTCTGGAATATTCCCAACCTTTTAACATGTGCATGTGTGAAGCGGTTCCAATAATAGCAACAAGGTCAATCATCGCGCACTCGCGTACGCATAGCTCTCCTATCTCAATGCCTAGTTCAGCGGCGTGTGTCCTGCTTAGCGCGGCAGGGTTAATAACATTAAAGCCTTTTTCTTTAAATTTAAAAGAAGCGGCGTCGAAAGCAGGGAAGTTGTATTCTTCAATGCCTGTCATAGGCCCAGCAATATAAATTGTTGAGGCGTCTACGTCTATTTTGTAGGGGGTTGCCATAATATAATTTTTCCTTCTTTGAAGTTTTCTTTTCTGAGAATATAAGCAAGACGAGCGGTGAGGAGCGCGTCCTCTTCTGTCATGTCTTTGCTTTCGTAGATTTTAACGACGCCTTCCCAGTCCCAACCGTGCTTGTCTAAGAGCTTTACAGCGGTCTTAGGCCCAACACCTTTGATACCTGGGTAGCCATCGGTAGCGTCACCCATCAATGTTTGAATAAGGTGATTCTTGTTAGCCTCTTCTTCTGTGAGGGTAGTCAGTTCATCACGGAGGTAATTGTACCAAGTGATAGGTAGCGTAGCAAAGTCCTTGTCACCGCTGAGAGCAATGGTGTTCTTAGGGTCTTGCGTACACATAATGCCGATAAGGTCATCAGCCTCCATATTATTATACATCATAAACGTGTGGCGTTTACGAATTTGTTTCTTCAGTTCAGCTAATGCTAAGGGCTTACGCTTGCTCTTACGGTTGCCTTTGTAGGCAGGAAAGATTTCATAGCGGAAGTTAGTCTTAGGACTAAATACTACGAAGTAATCCTCAGTGCTAAACTTCTTACACATAGACTCAATGAAGTCGTCACAATAAGCGAGAGAAGCGTTTACGTCCGTATGTAACGTCCATACTTCGTCCTCCCATTTAGTCTCTACCTCGTTACTGAAAGCGGCTCGGTAGGCAAGCATATCGCCATCTAGGAATAATGTTTTCATGTTAGTGTGTTTCCGACCAGTTAGTCCCAACGGAATACTCTCCGTCTAATGGGCATTTGAAACCAAGCATTTTACCTGCCTTGGCTAGTGCTTGTACAAAACAATTACCAAGAGCATCAGCATCAGCTTGGTCACAGCTAAACTGAACTTCATCGTGTATATTGCCATGTAGTTCGTAGGGTCGAGTTGCCATCTCAGCAAACTCAACGAGTGCCTGCTTCATCACCACTGCGCCTGCTGATTGTAACAACAGGTTGAGTGCAGAGTGTGCTGAGCGACACGGTAGCTCACGTCCGTCCAACCCTATAAGTTGGTTTGTCTGTTGTACCTTGTTAGCCACTGCCTCAGAGAGGTAACGGATAGCAGGGGTTTTGGACATGAAAGATTTCTTAAGCTGTTTACCTTGCTTAGATGAGCCACCAACAATGGAGCCTATCTTGGCATCGCCTGCTCCGTAGAGGAAGGCGTAGATGAATGTCTTAGCTTGGTCACGGGTCTCTAGCCCTGCCGCTTTCTGGTTAGCTGAGTGGATGTCACCTGTGAGTATTTCCTTGGCGTAAGCTCCACTGTCCCATCCGTGCAAGTAGTGAGCAAGACAACGTAGTTCTAAGCCAGAGGCGTCAGCACCAACAAGCACTTTACCTTCTGGAGCAGTAAAACAAGACCGACACTCTTTACCATACGGAGCGCGTCCTGCTGGCACTTGGGCTACGTTAGGTTGTGAGTGTGTGCAACGACCAGATATAGCACCGTTGGTGTTTACCCGTCCGTGTATACGTCCATCGTTATAGAGCTTGAGCCACGCTTGGTTGCCCTCAGCTACCTGTCCTAGACGTTTGGATACGAGTAGATACTCTAACAGCTTGAGGGCGTTAGGAGTACCTATCTCTCTCAAGACAGGCTCATCAATCTTAGGACGCTTGCCCTCATAAGCGGCAGGCTTCCATCCTTCAGCCATCAGCCGCTCACATATCTGGTCACGGGAGTTGGGGTTGAAGGGTATCTCCTTGGTACGGTTAGGCCCTTTGATAATCTCTTTAGCTTTCCATCCTGCTTCGACTAAAGCTTTCTTAGTCTTGGAGGTTGTTCCGTCTGGGGCTACCCACCAGAAACTCTTGAGGGTCTCGACGCTAGGCCCAAAGGACTTAGCTAGGTCGTCACCTAGTTCTGCACGGCGAACCATGAGGTCGGAGGTAAGCTTCTCAGCCGCTTTGATGTCGAACGGAAACCCATTCCACTCTTGTCTACGCATAAGCTTAGCGAACTTGTGTTCTAACGTAAGCATACGGACATCAGGGTTCTTTTTTAGAAAGTGGTCATACAAGCGGTAGGTCACGTAGGTGTCTTGCTTGCAATACTCAATCATCTCTGGAGTACACGTAGTCCAGTCCTCGGTTTCACCGTGGGCGTCCTTGAATACACCTATGCGTTTACCCCAAGCCTTGAGACTATGTGAGCCACAAAGCTCTTTGGGAAACTCTTCGCGTTGAAAGTCAGTTGTGCGGATGTCAGGAAATATACAACGAGCCATGACTGCTGTGTCCAGAACCATAGGGTGCTGGAAGCCATACTTCTTGTACAAGGCTGGGTAGTCAAAGCCTATAGAGTTGTGTCCTACAATGGCGTCGTACTTCCGTAGACGTTGAAGCCCTGTCAGTACGGAGTCACCAGAGAACGCAATCGTCCCTGTGTCGTCGTGTATGGCGATACAATGAACGGTCTCAAGGTCGGACAACTTTGTCCAATCCTCAATGGCGTTCGTTTCTATATCGAAAAATGCTATTCTATTCATTTGTTGGTATTAGTGTGGTTAGTGGGAGCAGGATGCCCCGTGATGTGTTATTGTCTCCTCCTCTGACGTCCCTCTTTGTTTTCTTGAGAGGCTCAATAAGTTTTTTGAGGTCTACAGTCGGAATGAAGATGATTAGGTTTTCTACAACGAAGCAGTAATAATCCGCTTCGGAACGGTCGATGCCAGAGACTTTGCCTCGTGACATATACTCAACAAAAACATTGCCCGTCTTCTTGGCAAGCATATCTTTTTTAATTTCTACTTTCTTTTCAGATAGCAATTCACCAATCTCTTTCTCAGCTACCTGTCCTACTTCAAGGTCGTGACGGAAGTTTGAGCAATATTTCATATATTAGAAGGGGTTCTCGCAGTAATGTTCCTCAGCCATTAAGCCAGTGGTTGGGTCGTAGTTGAGGGCGCAGGCGATGCCTGTTTCCCCAGAGAATCTATTCTTAAGAACACGAACGATTGTCTTGTTCTTGTTGTCTGGACACTGCCCATTACGCTCTAGTCCACAACAAATGTCGGAGAGCTGTGCAATAGCGGCAGAGCCACGTAGTTGTGCTAGGCTAGTGCTTGCGCCTTCCTCGTGTCCCTTACCTTCTGGACGCTTGAGGTGGCTGACTAAAATCATTCCGATGTTGGTCTCTTCAACTAAGCTTCGAAGCTTGGTCATTGTATTATCAATTAACCTGCGTTCATCTCCATCGCTTATCTGACTCACCAATATCGATAAATGGTCTAACACTACATAATCTACATCCATAACCTTTGCCATGTATCGAATGTGTCCTATTAGGTTGTCGCTATCCATTGAACCCCAGTGGTCATACAGGAAGCAACGCCCAGAGCCGATGGTAGCTTTGAAGGCTTCGTTGTATTCGTCGGTAGCTTGGAACTCTGGGTCGAGGTGTATAAGCTTCTGCATCTCAAGACCGATGATTGAGTTAGCGGTTCGCTCAAGGGATTCCTCAAGAGCAATGTAGCCGACCCTGTGGTCAGTCTTTAGAAGGTTGTGTGCAATAATCTTACATACGTGAGACTTGCCTACCCCTGACCCAGCCGCAAAAGTTACAATCTCTCCACGTCGAAGACCATGAGTAAGGCGGTTTAAACCACGGAAAGGATAATCAACTGATTGATTGTTCTTTGGAGTAGTGAGACGCTCGTATAGGTCAACGCCATCTGTAATCGCATCAGGCTTCCACGGCTTAGCATCCCACATAGCACGAACAATGTCATTCATGCGCTTAGCCATTAGCAACTCGTTAGGGTCTTTCATGGGCAGGCGTGCTATCTTAGTTTTACCTGCTGGCAGTAGATGACTAACTTCCTCTGATGCCTTACGTCCCTGTTCATCTTCATCGAACATAAGCACCACTGTCTCAAACTGGTCGAGCCACGGGAACTGTGCTTTGAAGATAGACTTAGCTGATTGCGCCCCGCTTGGTAGAGAGACTACAGGCCACTTACCGTCTCCGTTCGCCATCGCTACAGATAGGCAGTCAACCTCGCCCTCGGTAACAACAAGCATACGACCTCCATTAGGCCATAGGTGTTGCCCAAAGAATACACTAGGTGCGCCCTTGCATTGAAATCGTTTATCTCTGAATCGTAGCTTCTGTGCTACTAGCTGTCCTTCAAGGTCTCTGTAGTTTGCTACGTGACAAGTCTCGCCATTATAGGTAGCCACATGGTATCCATACTTCTTACAGATATCTTTGGTCAAACCACGAGCAGGTATGTCCAGAGTGTGTCCAGTAAGGAAGCCTGTAGGTTTAGTTTCTTTAGGAGTCACAGTATAAGTATTCCCCCTTCTTGGATTGAACGCCCCACATGAGTAACATTTTGTGCTTCCGTCGGTGTTTATTGTTAGGGCATCGCTTGAGCCGCAGTCTTCGCATGGTTGGTGTGTTAGTGCTGATGTTAGTGTGTCCATTCTATTGGTATTGTTCGGTGAGCCCACAGGAAGCCGTGCTTGTCGCACCATTCCCCGTACGTGGTCTTGCTCTTTTTGCTGAGTGTGTTGTGTGCGTTCTGAAAGCAAAATCTAATGTCCAGTTCTGGGTTACAGTCACGCACTCTTAAGTGCTTGGTTCTATCGGCAGGAATCCAGTAGCCCTTCGCTTCAACGATGATGCCGTTTGGCAAAATGAAGTCAGGGGTATACGTGGCTTCCTTCGTGTATTTTACCTTCAGACTTTCGTAGTCGAAGGATGCCCCCACCCGTTCAAGGGTGAGAGCAAGTTGAGCTTCGAAGCGCGAACGGTATTTAGAATCCGACGCCCGACGGGGCTTCTTCTTCGAACGCTGTATCCAAGGATTCGCCATCACTAATGAACGAGCCTTCTTCCTTTCCGAAGACAGAGCCGCCACCTGCGTATTCTATTAGGTCTATTACTTGAACTGCTTTAAGGCGCAGTGTGTAGCCGAAGCCTTGAGTAGGAGTGAACCATGTGTACACTTCCGTACTTAGCTTGAGGGTTGAACCGCTTCCGATGTTGGGAGCTTTGCCTAGGCGTGTGCCACTTGCATCAAAGACAGGAACGGTGAACTCTAGGAGTCCTTTAGCTGTCTGACGTTGAGCTACTTGCTTGGCGTAGATTTCGTAGTCGCCTTCCGCTGTGATACGGATAGGGCTAGTCGTAGCACGATTGAGCTTCTTGCCCTTGATGGCGCACTCTGCTTCGTACTCTTTCTCTACGATGTCGGTTACGGTTTTACTAAACAGATTGAAGTCATTCTCACTTACGTGAAGCTTACAGTGGTAAACTCCATCAGAGTTGAACTTCGTATCTGGTTCTGCGATGCGTGGGTACACTGCTGTACCCTTGGGTGTTGTCAGTACTTTACTCATTTGTTTATCTCTATTTTGGTTTTTGGTTGTCTCCGTTAGGAGAAGAAATACTTGCTATCCAACACCTCGGAGATGTCGGCGTTGCCGTATTCTGGAATTTCTGGAAAATCTATTTCTGGGTTATTATCAGATAGTTGATGTAAAAGAAGCTCTAACTGGTCAACCTCAAAAACACTTAAATACTGTTCTCTTAAAGTTTTGTTTAACCTAGGGCAGTTTGTAGAGTGAGTTCCATAGCTGTCGTGTATCATGGCAAAATCCCATATCCCTTGTTTGTTACATTCAATGACTGTTTTTGTCAGGCACGCCGCATCTAGCGAGTGGACATAGTTAGGGCTAATGCCTGACTTCTGTTTGCGAGGACTGATTGCATCATCTTCGCTATACCATTTTACATATGTAGCCTGCCCACTGATGTTGGTATTTACATTCTGGCTTGTAGTTTTGTGGTAAATTTGGAGAACAGGAAAGCCTGAAGGAGTAACCCAGCTTATAGGCTTCCCTTGTTCTGCCAGCTTTTTAGCGCAGGACTGCAACCACTGCATACAGTCCTTTGGTTTGTCGAGGACTTCATTGATTGAAGCCCACGTTAGCTTACTGAGGTAACCAGTAACCTTGTAGCGTTCATCTTCTGTGAACGGGTTGGCGCACCGTGTTTTACGTAGGGTATCTTGATACCATTCATCCACATAATCACGGCAAGAATAGAATGTACCGCCATAAGGCCATACCATTGTAGGGCGCTTGGCTAATTTACGGTCAATCCCAAAATCAATCCATTTTTGTGCGTATGGATGTGTGTCAGCCCTTAATTTTTCTAGGATGGAGTCAGAGACAACTCTGTAAATATCTTCAGGTGAATCACTTGTGAGTACATTTGTTGCCTTGGCTCCATATTCGTCCCTCATCAACATAGATAGGATTTGAAGACCGTTGTTTGATGCGTCTAAATTTACAGGAAGCTGTGTCATTAGCTTACCTGTCTTACGTAGCTGACCCCACTCAAAGCACCACGCAAGGAACTGGAAGGGTTCGTCAGCATCCATCCACATAAGATTAGTGGTAGGACTCTCGTAAATAGCTATAGCGTCCTTAGAGAAGCTCTCAGCCCATTCTACACGCTTGTCTAATGTAAGCTTGTCGTTGCCGAAAGTATTAGCACCTTGGATAGCCAACCACTTCACATCCTCGTCAGTCTTAATTCGTTCAGCACGGTGAAACTGTAATAAACCACGGCTGATGTCTGGGCCTTGGATACCAAGAAAGGCGGGGATGTTATAAACACGCCCACGAAAGTCTACGTGCGATGGGTAAAAGAAACGATTACCAGAAAGCTTTTTTGCAACATAAAGTATCTTCGATACGAGAAGGCGACGGCTGGTATTAGAGAGCCGTGAGTTATATACTTTCGCCGCCTGCCTTCTCCAAGTGGTGTTGGACTCTTTGTTTTGTTTGAAGTCAATAGGGACAGGAGGAAGCTCTTCCTGTTCACGGCTAGGAAGACCGTCCACTATGACATTATTTTCCCAACACCACTCCATCACCTGCATTACCTTGTCATTGATTGCCCAAGGTGTCTGCTGGATTAGATTGGTTGCTTCCATCGGCTCAGGCAGTGCGCCTGTGATAGTTCGAAGGTAGTCCATATTGTTCGTTTTGATAAACGGAACTTTCGGTAAATAGGATTCCTTGTGGTCGTAACCACCATCCCAAATGTTTGTCCAACGGGCTGGCAGTTCTACTGTAGGTAGCCAGAAGGGTTCTATAAATTCTCTGTGGTCATTGAACTCCTCAATCCATTGAAGAGTATCTGAAGTGGCACTGATGTAACGTGTAGGTCGCTTACGGCTCTTCTCCAGTATGTAGGTGTATTCGATAAGGTTTGTGGACACACGGACAAGCTCAGTCATAATTAACCCCATGTTGAGCTTATCTCTGTGTGACCACGGTTCCCAAGCATCCATCAAGCCTTTGTCGGCTTCGTGCTTCATTGAGGAACGTATATGCCTAGTCTTGGCGGCTGTACCTTTGCGTCTTACAGCACCGAGGATGATGCCCTTCCCTTTCTCTTCGTTGTTCTGAATTAGAAAGCGACAGCGCAATTCATCTTCAATCAACTTGCCTAAAAAGATAGACGCACTGGCTAACGTCTTCTTCTGCGTAATGCAGTCGAGTAGAGCTTTGATTGAAAGAAAACTTAGAACCTTGGGGTCTAAGTCTTGCGTCTCTATTTGGAATCGTGCTTTATTATCTACCCTTGATAGGGATTCCTGCCAGTTTTTGATTGCTTTGTTAAGGTCAGGCAGAGCGGCTCTCATCAATCGTTGACCGTAGGGCGTCTGTAATTCAGCCCCACGAGCTTTAGCGGACTCAACCTTGGCTCGGTATCTGCCTACGCCCAGTGTGGTCATGTCCTCGTTTAGCTCCGATTGTGTTAACTCGCTCATGCTCAGATATTTGTCAGTGTATTGTCACTACGCAACAGTAAACTGCTGTCAGCAACGGATATGTGATTGAAATTATTATCTAAAAAATCAACGGTTTACGTCAATTTGACTTTTTCGAGAGACTGTAACTCCCTCGCGGAGACGCACGCCTGGTTCGATTCCAGGGTCGCCCACCACTTAAATCACTGTTTTAACACATAATTTTAGCCTGTCTAATTTTACCTAATTTTTAGGAATTTGTCACTGATTGTTACCAATGACGTAGTTTGTCAGCGTATTGTCACTTATTATCTATGATTATACGCTCTTGGAGCCGCGCAATTTTACGCTTTAGACCTTCGATGTCTTTGAGTAACTGCTCGTTTTGATTCGACAACGAATCACACGCTTTTGTCATTGCGTTTAGCCCTCTTGTTAGAACGGCGTTTGCGTCTGGTTTGAACAATGAGTGGTTTACTTGTTTTGATGCCATGTTTTTTGCTTAGTTTGTTTAGTAGTGTTGATGTTCTCATAAAACTAGAGAGCTTGTTCTAATGCGACCTTAGCGTCAAGAAAATTTCTAGGCGTTAGCTTGGCGTATCGCAGGGTCATCTCGTAGGTGCGATGTCCCATCCATTCTTTAACCACATGAAGTGGTACATTGCGTTGGACTAAGCGTGACGCACAGGTGTGCCTTGTTAAGTAGAAGACAAACTCTGGGTCTACATCATTCATGACCTCACGGACAAACCTCCAGTTCTTACGGATGTTACTTTCAGTGAACTGGGCAAAGGGCATGAATTCAGTTGCCGATAAATAAGTGAACGCAAAGTGCGCTCGTTTGGTTAGCGGTATGGTACGTGGGTAAGCGTTCTTGGTCTTACGCAGGTCAATAAGGTAACCTAGCTCTGGGTCTTCACGAAGAGACGCCTGAGACACATTACGAGACTCTATAGGACGCATGCCTGTGTCGATGCTCCACTCAAGAAAGTGGGCAAAGTGATTACGCCCATCGGCACGTAACGCTTGAAGAATTTCATACTCTTCTTCTTCAGTAAAGAAGCGTAGGCGTTGGTTGCTAACTTTCTTACGCTCAATCTTAGGTCGGCTGTTTATGTAGCCCCTGTCTTGTGCGTATGTGAGAGCCTTAGAAATCGTTGCAAGACGTCCGTTGATGGTAGAGGCCGCTAAGCCTTTACGCTCCATTGCTCCTATAAATTCGTCAAGAGAAGATGTGTCTATTTTATCTACTGACTGGTTAGCTCCGAAGAACTCATTGATAAGACGAATATTACCTAGCTGTGTGGACTCGTTTGCGGTGTCCTGCCAATAACGCACAAAGGTCTTACTCAGTAACTCATCAATAGTAATCTTACCATCTTTGGCGTCGAGTAGCTCTTGATAAGGCATATTGAGCCTAATGCGTTTCTTTAATTCGGCTTCCCAAGCGTCTGCCTCTTCTACAGTGGGAAACTGCTTACGATAGCGAACACCGTTAGACATGAAGTCAGCCATAAATTTGTTTCCATTTTGTCTTACGCTCATTTGAATACCTCCCTTTCTTATTTAATCAAATACTCCTACTTTAACTTTTGAGACCCAAGGGGCTTTTAAACCTCTTTTCTTCCAAAAAGTTTTATGAGCGGCATCTACCAACTTTTTAGTTTCTCGTTCCCATACTTTGCGTGTTTCAAACTTTATCGGTACGGGAACTGCACGATAAAGGTTACGATACTGTGTGTTTCTTGTGTGTATTCTGGTAGTCATAGTCTTCGAGAATCACAAGTTTGTGAAATAAAGCAAGAAAAAAATTGTTTCAATTGACGTATTATTTCAAGACCTTACGTCAAAAATAACGGGGGATTATGAGCGTTTGGCAGGGGATATTGTTACGTGATAGTGGTGGGCAAGACACCGACGAGTGCAAGGTAAAACAGAGTGGTTTTTGGAATAGCAGAAAAAAAGCCCAGAGAGGTTATCTCTGAGCTTGTGTGGTTAGATAGCTGATAAGTATACTATAATTACAAATAAGCTAATGTTAAGAGTTATTAGTGTATAAGCTATGATTTTGTCAGTATGTGTGTATGTATTCCATATTTTTTATTGGTTCTTGTTGAGCGAAGTAGAGCCAGCAGGTGCGGACGCTACCATCGGTGAGTTCTATGTCGGTTAGTTTACGTTCATAGAAATGTGGGTGAGACTCCAGGTGGTCTAGTGATAGTTTGGTTGCATCTGACGTAACCTCGTAGACTTCTACGGATATCTGGTCGCGATGTTCGTGTTCGTATACGTAAGGTATACCTGATTTTTGCATTGCATACTTGCTGACAGTTTTGCCAACACCGACTAGGCTAGAGTCACCTAGGACGTCATGGTTAGTGTGTCCAGACTTGAGTGTGCCGTAGACAGCTACGAGGTCAACGTTTTGCCAGTCGTATGGGTCGTCGATAGGTTGGTCGTCATATACACTGGATGTGTCAGACATGTCGTATGAGGTGTCATACCAGTCATTGTCCCAGTATTCTTCATACGTTTTGTATTTAGGTGTGTAGGTTTTACCATAGTGGTAACCAATGGTGGATTGTCTGGTATGGAAGCAGTTGTTTTTGGAATAGAACACGCCGTCTTTTTCGTGCCATTTGCCGTGGCGAGCTACGCTACCGTCAGGATACGTGATAGCGAATCGTGTTTCAGTCATGCTGAGCATAGCTTTCCATGTATCTTGTTTGAACTTTTTTAGGTAGCCAGCGACGACTGCGGTGTCACAAGTTTGTTTGTCACCAAGGTCGGCAACAGTGCCGTTACTGAACAGACGTATGAGGTCTTGGACGTGATAAGGATGACAAGTAGCTTTGTCGACAGTGCCGCGTGTGGCGTAACGATAATGAGCAACGAATGGGCGTTTGGCTATGACAAGCTCGTGAGCGTGGTTGTAATCCATAGTGCGGATACATTCGTTGGTGTCAGTGTAAACAATACCGAAGCCGTCTGGATTGATGTCTTCTGCATTGTCGAGGATATGTTGCGGTATGATAGTATCCGCGTTTGGTTTGTGTATTATTAAGCACATAGTATTGTGTGGTTAGTGTGGTTAGTTGTGGATGAACGAATTTGTTAGTTGTGTGACTGAGTGTGAAGGTTGTTCTTCGTCGATATAGCTTTGGAAAGCATATGCATAAGCTAGAACACGTTTGTGGTTTGGTTCTGCATAGCCATCGAATAACATGTCTTTTGCTTTTTCCACAAAGAAGCGTGTGCGTGCTTGTGTTGGTGCGCTGATGTTGTTTAGCAGTTGTTCGATTCTGATATTCCATTCGTCTTCTTTGCCGTCTGTATACATCCAGTTAGGTATGCCTTGAACTTTGTCATCGTAAGTAGCAGTCATCCAAACGAAGTCTTCATTGATGTAGTGGTCTATACATTCTACTAGACCTTGAATAAGCTTGAAGCGACGTATGATACATGCGCGGTCTTTGACTCTGTTAGGTAAACGTAGTTCGAACCTAGGGTTGCTACTCAGTCTGCGTTTTTCTACGAGAGCGCCGTAGTGATGGTCAGTGCCACGATATGGGTTAAGCTTTTTGTTACAGCTTGCATATTGATTGGTTAGTCGTTTTTTCCACATAGAGAAGATGAGACCAAGCCAAGGACGTATGTGCCAGTATTTCATTTTGTTTTCGCGATGGGCGAAGGTGATGTGACCGCCGCATCTGTGATTGGTATCTAGGAGTAGGTAGTCGCTGTCGCATGCATGGGTGACGAAGGTATCAAAGTTGTCTAGTGAGTAGACGTTGGTGATACCTTCGATACCGCATGAACTGTCGGTTTCCCAATGGCTGAATAGCGGTTGTTGTTGGATGAACGAACCAGTTTCTTGGTCGCCGTTGTCTAGGCAGTCTTTTTCTACTTCGAAACCGATAGTGTATTTAGATAACGGTTTGTTTTGGTCTAGTGGTTTGCAGTGGAAGGTTGGTTCTACGCCGCAGTGATACTCTTGGATAGTTCGTGTGTGGTCACGTTGTGGTAGATTCTCTTCGTAGTAGTAATATTCTTCATCATCGCTAGAGTAATAACAGTCGTCTGATAGCGTATATTGGTCAATATCTATACACCAGTGGACGTTGTAGTCATCTGGATGAACATAATACTCACGGTATTCGTTGTATTCTAGTAATTCGCTAGCTTCATCTTCGTGAAAGTATGAGCCGTCGCTTTCACAATAGATAGCTTCAACTCGATTGATGACTTCGCCATCGTGAGTTTCTAAGGTGTCGCCGCTGTATTGATAGATTGGTTCATCGTTGTTTACGTCGTCTGCATAGTATCTAGGTGATAGAGCAACACATTTTTCTTTAGGAAGCCACCTGTTGTTGTAGGTAAGAACCATGTCATTTGGGTGATAGGCGTCATAATTGTCGTTATGAACACATACCATGTAATCGCTTGGTTTGCCATCAGATAGAGATTGACGCAGATTGTATGAGAATATTTCTGATTGGTGAACCCAGTAGTATTCTGCTACAGCTGCGTTTTCTAGTTTGATATATTTAGTTTGGTCACGAGGAACAGCTTGACCAGATAAAGAGCCAAAAGCTATTACGACGTCAGCATCGTAGTTTGAGCTTAGAGAACGTCGATAGTCTTGATAGTTAGTGTGTGGTTTAATGGCTTCTTGAACAGGCCATGGCTTGTAGTGGTTAGAGAACAAGTAATCTCTTAGTTGTTTTTGGTTCATATGTATATGTGGTTATGTGGTTATTTTTGTTTTTGCTGTGTCGAGTTTATGAGCTTTTATTTTGTCATAAATATCGGCGTAAATGCTGTCGTCTAGATTGTAAGTAGAGTATTCATCATTCCAGTCTGGAAAGTTTGACTCGTATTTTTTAAGGACATCTCTGATTTCATCCATGATATTGGCAGTGAGGTCGTCAATATCGTAGAGGTCTGATTCAGTTAGAGGTGCAATGGTGTTTATGTATTTGATAGTAGTAGTGTTATTTAGTGGCATGATATTTAGTTAGATGTGTTGGTAGTTGGAATGTTCCGAAACTGTCGGTTACTGATACGGATTTATAACCTGCTTTGTGATAGATTAAGTCATAGGACTCGTGATGAGCCTTATCGTTGTCTATGTTTTTGCAAGCATCTTTCCAGTTATCGGCGTTAACCCAGTAATGTTTAACGTAGAGAGACGGACGTGTTATATGATATATTTTAGACATGTTAATTTAATATGTGTGGTTAGTGGAAAGTGTGGTGGCAAGTGGAAAGGAACAACCGCGGGCGACAAAAAGGGGGATGTAGAGTCCCCACTTTGTGTAGCGTGCGCGGCTGGTTAGGCAGGCAGAGGGACGAGGCGCTCTTTCTTGTCTGTGCCTGTGATTGGGATTAGCTTGACGGACTGTCCAATCTTGTACGTTGGAGTTTGTGATGAGTTCGTCCAGTGTTCTGGGTAGACTTTGTAGCCACCGTTTTGTTGTGGTTCCGCGAAGTGGATGACGTAAGAGTTTTTGGACTCTACGAAGCCGATGTTGATAACTTGAGCGGATTTGATTTGTGTTTTTGATACTGTATTCATATTTAGTTATGTTGATGACTAGGCTGTCCCAACCTACGAGAACCAACCACTGGAACTCTACGCTATAGACTAAGGCATGCTGTGTCATCGCCCCGCGGTCGCCCTGACTAACACATACATAAAACACTAAACGCTCCAACAGGGCGACGTAATGATACAGCTTGCCCAGACTACCAAAAAACCCTAGCAAACACAGGGACAGCCGATGGAAAACCAGAGGGCTAGCTCAAGTGGTGAGATAGGTGGCGATGGATATATAGTCCGTCGTTAGGTGAGTGGGTATGCGGCGTAGATAGCACGCGGTAACAAATGGGTGGCAGGGTGATAGTGGGTATGCGGTTGTGCGGCGCGTCGGGAAGGTGGTCTAGGGGGGTTTTAGAACGCACACACATAGCGAAACCACTTCACATTTTTGCACCAAAACAAAAGAGGCCACCCCCTAACCACAAGGAGTGACCTCACATATACACATAACAACATAACACAGATATGCTAAAGTCTATTCTGTCTGATGTAGGATGTCTGTCAACACAGAACTACCTATAGAGAGACCTAGGGGGCCTATAATGGCGATACAATTGAAATCTAGCAGGTCAATATTATAGTCTTGACAGGTCTCTGACCCTAATTACAATTCACCGCATGGTGATACAAAAGGTATATCTATAGTATACTCTGAGTATACCTTTATTTGTTATGATATAGTTTACCTATAACTAACCTAATAAGAAATAAGTACTGAGATTACTCTTAGTTAACTCTTAGTTTACTTAGAGCCCCCCATATTAGTCCTTAATCTTGTTCTTCTTCTTCATCTTCTTCCCAAATCCAAGCTACATCTTCATCATCAATACCTGCATTGAGGTATGATTTATGGTAGATGTTCGCACAATCTAGCAAACCATGAGCGGCATAGGGGTCACTAAAGGCTACCTCATAGGAAGTAGAAACATCATAGTCTTGAGCTATGATAACATAGTTCTTGAAGTGTTCGCCTAGGATTGCCTTGGCGCTCTCTAGAGGGCTTAGTGGGGTGTTACCATTCATATCCATTGTAATGAGCTTTTTGACCCCTTAGAACGCCTGTAATAGGCATCTGAGAAGTCTTGTAGTTCCTTGTTTAGAAGTTCTTCTTTTCTGTTCTTGATTTTAGTGTCCATATCCTGAGCCATTTGTTCTACCCAGTAGTTCACGCCGATACTTAGAGCATCAAGGCGGTCATCGTGTGTTATAGCACCTCTGTCCTTAGTAATACGGGACATCTGGTACATTAGTTGGTAGCGCAGTTGTAGCTCTGATGGGTAGCCCTGCGCTGTTTCAAAGTCTTTTCGGATAACATTAGGGCTAATAATGAGCCTGTGTTGGTTCATTATGGGCTCTAGGGTGTCAATAATACGCTTTTCTTTCTGTATATTGTGTCTGACCTCCTCAATAGAGCAAGGGTGTATCTTGGTCAGTACAGGCTTGAATATTTCGTTAAACATACCGTCACCGAAGTTAGATTCCACTATGACGTAGTTAACAGAGTGGTTCTTAGCAATCATTGCGAGGGTCTTGAGGGTCTCATCGCTGTATCCTCCTTGTAAACCCCCAGCATCAGGCACAAACAGCATACCGTTAAGCATTTTGACCACTGCGTAGCCTGTTTCGTCCTTACCACGACCGCTGGGGTCAATGGCTAACACTGAGCCTGTAAAGGGTATGTGGTCACCTATAACTTGGAAGGGTCTGTGGTATCTGTCTCCACCGAAGCCTACGTTAGGGACACTGCCGTCCCACACTAGGTCAGGTGCTTGAGCCCATACAAGCTTCTCTGGGGCGACCTCGTTATCAATATCCATTACAATTAGCTCGTTGAGCTTCAATGGGTGTCTATCGGTGTCACTGAGGCGTGTATCCAGCATGAACTGCATGGCAAACCCTGAGCGACCATAGGACATCTCTCGTTCCAACAGGTCAATATCGGAGAACCGTGTAGGTTCGGTAGCCTTCCCTTCCTTCTCAGCGTCCACACAGATGCCCTTCACAGCCTCGTTATAGCTCTTGGCGTTCTTCTCAGGGGTAATGTACTTAGCAGGCCATATACGAGCCATATAGCCCCGTTCTTGTAGCTTTGTGTAGATGCTGTCCTCAGTCTGAGGTGTCCCTAGGAATATTATCTTGGATTCATCGTTTGGCTTTAGGATAGCGTCGAACTCTTTGACTTGTTCGCTGAGCTTTTCCCGCATGGTCTGGGTAGCACTGTTGTTGGCTACTTCAATGTCATCTGCTACAATAATGTCCGCACGGGAACCTGTAAGCTGTGAGGTTATACCCAGCGATTTAACACTAGGTGCGTGAGACGCGGGCGCAGGCCCGACGTCGAAACTAATCTTACTAAACCTTTGTTTATCTGTGGGCTTCAGGTGGCTCAGAAAGGGTATCTCGTGGATAAGCCTAAGAGTAAATGTAGAGAAGTCGTCAGAGCGCGTCTTGGACGCAGAGACAACTAAGAAATTCAAAGAGGGATTTAGGAATAACTGATGAACCACATAGGCAGAGCATATCCAAGACTTACCAACACCACGGAACGCCTCAATGATAACACGCTTCTCATCACCTTGCATGAAGTCAGCTATGTTATACTGAATAGGGGTAGGCTCTGGAAGGTTCAGGTGCTTCCAGACAAGGAACAAGAAGTTCCTAAAGTCTTTGAGTTCTTCCATTATTTATTACGGGCGCGGTTCTTTGACTTGCTTTGTATCCGCAAGTTACTGCGACTGTTATTGTGGGGGTTACGGTCGCGGTGGTCAACGTCTTTTCCCTGCACTGCTGACTTACCGTGTGTCTTCACAGCTAGGCGTCTTGCCTTGTTTCTTGAGGAACGACGGGCTCTTTGCTTAGCTGACCCGTGGTAACTTTGATACTCTTTTTTATAGTCTCTCATTGGCGGCAAGCACTACGTGTTCAGAGTCATCTCGGAATGGCAACATATCTACAAGGTTACCTAGAGGATTATCGTTGGTAACCTGTGCGTGTACCCCGTTGTCTTTGAGTAACTGACGGGCGGCATTGAGGTCACTAGGTGTTGCCGCACCTGATTGGATACGCTCAATAAACTCATTGATAAGTATATCCTGAAGGACATTAAGTTTTTCTGTTTTTTCACTCATTTTTCGTTTCTCTTGTTATGAAAATCAAAGAGTATCTTTACTTTATCGCTTAGACTTTCGAGGGTGTAGTGCATACGAGCTAGCACGATTACAAGGGTTATAAATCCCAAGGCTATAGGCCATAAGGTAGAAATCCATTCACTCATCTGAATTAAATAGTTCCTTGAAGATTTTAATGCCTAGGTAAACAAGAGTCATAAGACCCACAGCTATACCTACTGCTAGGTTTAAATCTCCTAGGGTGATTGTACCCAGGAGTCCTGTGATGCCTATGGCTGGTGGAATATGTGGAGAGTTCATTGTTATGCAAAGGCTCGGAGGACTATCTTCCATTTATCTTCATCGGGGGTGAAACTAGTGGTAACGGTTTTCTGTTCAAAAGATAGTTGTGAGGGTGAATTAAAGCCTACGTGAGTGCTGGTGGCGTACGTCGGCA
>CENU01011026.1_pt1 | contig 18416 bp, 15 predicted proteins | sample 361331 | NCBI WGS metagenome assembly CENU01 (sample SAMEA2619766, study PRJEB7988) | marine metagenome | isolation source: saline water (ENVO:00002010), including | reverse complement strand
GCGTTCCAGCCTCAGTTCATCACCAGCTACATCATTGATGATCCCTGCGATAAGTCGAATATTACGGGTGGTCCTGCCCCTGATAACCGAGCGGCTAACTGTGCTGCGCAGGGTATCACGCAGCCATTTACCTCAACGGCTGAAACTGCGTCTATTTTCGTATTCAGTGGTGGTAATCCAAACCTCGAGACTGAGAAGGCGGAGTCACTCAACTACGGTTTAGTGTTTACGCCGAAGGGTATTCCTTTCACTGATTGGGAAGTTCCTGGGGATCTCAGAATCGCGCTTGATTACATCGAGGTCGAACTCGAAGACGCGATTATTGAACTCAACCCTGATGAAGTACTGTCAGCTTGTTACGACGCGGATCCAAGCTCATTCCCGAACTCGTTCTGTAGCCAAGTGTTCCGTTTGGCCGATAACCAGATGGACGGCTTCAACCCCGGTTCTATCGGTGTCCAGGGTGGTACCTCAAACGGATCTCGATACGACTACAAAGGCTACGTGTTTGAGATGGACTTCCAAATCCCAACTAACGAGCTGATCGGTGTCGGCGCTGGTACTCTGAGCTACAACTTGAAGGGCTACCGCGAGATGACTGACGCGTTCCAGGCGACTGCTGCGTCTCCGGTTGTTGATACAACTGGTGCGTTCAATAAGCCAAGAGATCGCTTCTTGCACCAGTGGTCATGGGCTCACGACGGTTGGTTCGTCTTCCTCGATGGTACGTGGACTGGTGGCGGTAAGACTGATTTCTACTGGGATCAGGAAGCTGAGCCAGAGAAGTACATCTACATGGACACAGGTCGTGTATACCCCTACGAGATGGACGGTTACTGGACGTTTAATGGCGGCGCGTCTTACCGCGTAACTGACAACATGACGTTGTCTACCTACATCACTAACATCAATGATGATCAGTGTTCAGGTGACGATTGCTACTTGCCAGGCTATCGGACGCCACGAACCTTCAAGTTTGGTTTCCGCTACAGCATGTAAGCGAGTTTAGTAAGTAAAAGGGGAGCATTGCTCCCCTTTTTTTTGCAAGCTATTTGGGTGGTGCTCCGAGTCGACTTTTAGTGCTGTTTTCGGTGTCTCAAATCGATGTTAAGGACGCGGTGATGAAAACAAATTTGAATGCAGTCTCTGGGTTGTCTTGGAAGTTCTATGGACCAGATGCTCGATTTAATTATCCCATTGGTTATCACGGCACCCTATTAGGGCACGACAAATTTGGTCACCTCGACCTACTCTACCGCTGGGACCCTGGCAAGTATTGCCATTTTCATCGGCATCTCTGCGGTGTCCGCTCAACCGTCATTGCAGGGCAGCTCGAAGTGGTCACTTTTGAAAACGGAATCGAAGTCTCTTCCGTGACTCGTGAAGCAGGCAGTTTTTCTCATATGCCCCCAGGTGATGTTCATATGGAGCGCGGGGGCCCGAATGGCGCCACTGTGCTTTTTCACATATTCGCACCCGATGGGCAGCTTACCGAGCTACTGGCGGAGGATGGCACCGCACTGAAGACCCTGACCACTGAAGAGTTGTTGTCTCAGTTAAAGGCGCAGTGACCGCTTATGCTGGAGTGAATCAGGCCCCTAAATAATAACGGCGTTGGCCAGTGGATCACTTCCCGTGAGAAGCTCATGCAGCTCGTCTGCAAGTCGCTCCGATTCGGCGACGCAATGTTTCCAATAGGCGACACGCTCTGCCTCAGGCATCTTGCCGAAGTCGCGCCGGTCTGGAATTTTCCCAAAGGGTAGGCTCGCTATAAATTCATCGGTGGGGCATAGCGTGACTATCCCTGATGTTTCGGGCACCTGGTTAGCACGCCAGGGCAAAAACTTATCGAACCAACCAATAGTCACTCGCTTACTAAAGTGGGGATACAGCCAAACTTTGTCGGGCGGTAGCTTAGATAAGTCGAAGTGATAGTCTAGTATGCCACCGTCCCAATGCGCACCCATCGGTGACCCTTCAATATCGGTCACTGCTTCAAAAACGTAGGGGATAGCACCACTGGCCATGAGTGCATTGAATGTATTTTGGCAATTCAAAGATACATAGTCGGTACGTAAGCTTGAGAATAGAGCTTCTTGCGGATCTGTAGCCTCATGTGCGAACACGGTACGTCGAAACGACAAATCTAGCGATCGTCGGGTGATTGCATTGGCCAAACCAGCACAAGCCATTCCAGTAACTAGACCGGGCCCTTTGGATTGTTTGGTCAGTCCCAGGCCGCGTGCTGTCACCACCATCGATTGCAGCCAAGGGTGTTCGACAACATGCCGTTCACCGTTCTCACCTAATCCTGAACGGAGCAGCCACGCCGCTACCTCGGTTATTTCAGCTATTTTTGGTTTTGTGGAACGGTAACTTTGATCGAGATAGGCTGCTTCAAAGCGATCGAAGGCAGCCACGGGATCCAGCTGCGCCATGAGCGCATGCCGCCATGACCCGACCGACGACCCGACTGCTGGTAACGCTAGAGTTCGTGAGGCAAATAATTCGGTACATAGCACCCGATCCATCTGCCCTAGGATCAGCCACTTCGGACCGCCTGACGCACCGATAAGTCCGTCAAACAAGTCAGCATGCCAGCCCTCAGAGGATAGCTTTGCTGCCGCCTGCGTACCGACTCTTAATTCAAGCGCCTTCACCGCGTCCTCCCGCTACAACCGCGCAATCAAGTTTGATAATTTCATTCGAATACTCTGATAACGATGATCGTGCTATCGATAGCGTATACCTATTTAGGACCGCTAGCGGATCGATAGTAAGACACTCGGTGTAGATCATCTCTACATTCAATATGAATTCGGTGAACGATAAATTCGAGAAACAACGCCGACGTCAGTCGCTTAAGGGTCTCCTCTCTTTAAGAGCTAGGTTAAATCGAAGGCTCAGATATTTCGCGCGTGCGATCGGCCGCTTATCCACTTGATTATCGTATGTCGTGGTAATCGCGGTACCAGTCAACAAAGCGTTCCAGACCGTCCTCTATCGATGTCTGCGGATCATACCCCGCAATCGATTTGGCGGCGTCGATGTTAGCGCAGGTCTTGTAGACGTCGCCCGGTTGCATGTCGACGTACTCTTTTATTGCTTCGCGGCCACAGAGTCTTTCGATTGTGCCAATAAAGTCACCCAATTTAACGGGCTGGTTGTTTCCAAGGTTCAGTATGCGGTGGGGTATCTCTAGCTCATTGGGAGGTTTTTCACACGCGCCCAAGACGCCCGAGACAATATCGTCGATGAATGTGAAGTCGCGTTCGAGGTTGCCGTGATTAAATACCTTAATCTTTCTACTCTCGAAAATATCGCGGGTGAAGGTGTAATAGGCCATGTCCGGACGACCAGCGGGTCCATAGACGGTAAAAAATCGCAGGCCAGTCATCGGTATGCCAAAGAGTTTGGCGTAACTGTGTCCTACAACTTCATTTGCTTTCTTAGTCGCTGCGTACAAGCTCACTGGATCATCGGTGGGGTCGGTCTCGCTAAATATCGAGCGCTTGCTGTTACCGTACACCGAGCTAGAGGACGCAAATACGAAGTGCTCCGGTGGCGTCAGCCGCACTTGATCCAGAACATTCTGAAACCCCACCAAATTACTCTGCACGTACGCCCCTGGGTTTTCGATTGAATACCTTACCCCAGCCTGCGCTGCCAAATGGATTACCCAGCGAAAGGGACCTCGCGCGAATACTGATTCGACCAGCTCAGCATCGGCCAGATCACCTGAAACAAACGAAAAACGCGGGAACTCGTTGAGTTGCGCCAGTCGATGGTGTTTGAGCGCTGGATCGTAGTAGTCATTGATACTATCGACACCTACTACGTCATAGCCTTGATTAATCAGGGCTTTCGCTACGTTGGCGCCGACAAAGCCTGCGGCTCCTGTCACTAATATCTGGCTCATTGGGCTCCTGACTCGTGCATGAGTAAAAGGGGTGATGGTGCAAGTATACGGCTTGCCGATGCTGACTGTCTTCAGGGTGACTGTAGACGTGGTCATTGGCGTCTTTGCAATAAACGATCAGTAGCCTCGCCGGCAATGCTACCATTAGGCCTCTCGTGTGTTGGGTGGTGTGACTTGCAGATAGTGCGTTGGATCCTAGGTATCGCGCTGTTGCTGGCGTTGGTTGTTGTTGTCGACCGTGTGCTCGGCTGGCAGTCAATTGCTGGCGATTGGCTGGCGGTATCGCCTCAGACGCTGGCGGTCGCCCTGGCCCTGTTCCTGTCGAGTCATCTGCTCCGAGCATTCAGAATATATCGGTACAGTGCCCGTGCCTTGGGTCTCGGATACGGCGATACCGTCAAAATTAGTGCCGTCCATCAAGCGCTTAACAATCTGTTGCCGATGCGCTTGGGCGAGGGAGCTTATCCGCTATTGATGCGCCAATACGGGGGCCAAGCGATCGGATCGGCGCTTGCTGATCTCATCTGGCTTCGGTTGTTAGATCTGGTGATCATGGGGTCCCTAGTAGTCGCCTTGATCGTGGACGCGTTCGCCAACGCCACAGCCGTGGTCTTGAGCACCCTAGCAAGTATCGCACTGGCGTCGTTTATTTTGGATAGTGCGATAGCTGCGGGTCGACGCGGATCGGGCGATGCTAATAAGAGCCGGCTGGCTTCGGTGGTGACAACACTCGTTGATCGAGCACCCGCGACTTGGGGCCAACAAGCGGTGTTGCTATTACTCACCGTTTCGGCATGGACAGCAAAACTACTGGGTTTATTAATATTGCTCGATGCGATGACGGCTTTGCCGCTTACTACAATTTTAACGTCGCTTGTCGGTGGCGAGGTGTCTGGCATTTTGCCGGTGCACGGTCTGGCTGGCGCGGGTACCTATGAGGCAGCTTTCGTCGTTGCAGGCAGTACCAGTTGTGAGGCAGCGGAGCAGTTGTTGCAGGCAGGGGTTAACGCTCATATTTTTGTTCTGTTGACGACCTGCAGTTTAGCGGCACTCTTATTACTGCCATTGCTGGTGCCCACCGGCAAAGTCCGCGACAATAGCGGTAATTCAAGTGACTAAGACAGCAAGGGGGCGGGTCCTGTGACCGAATCTGCCGAACACGGCCACGACAGTTTGTCGGTAGTGATTCCGTTTTATAACGAAGTGGGGAACGCCGGCGAGCTGATTGCAGAGCTGCATGAGGCGCTAAGGCCGCTGACGATGCCCTGGGAGATAGTCGCGGTCAACGATGGCAGCCGCGACGACACGGCTGCGGAACTCGCTGCTAGCCGACGACGGTTTGGTGATCATGTTTGTGTGATTAACTTTGCCAGAAACTTCGGTCAAACCGCTGCGATGCAGACGGGTATCGATTATGCCCGTGGCAGTCTGATCGTCACTATGGACGGCGATCGTCAAAACGACCCGCACGATATCCCTCGGCTGATCGACTACTTACTGGAAAACGATCTCGACATGGTCTCCGGCTGGCGAAAGGATCGACAGGATGCGGCGATTCGTAGGAAGCTGCCCAGTCGGATCGCTAACCGTCTGATCCGTCGAACAACCGGCGTCGATGTCCGTGATAATGGTTGCAGCCTTAAGATTTTTAGAGCTCACATTATTAAGCAGGTGGTGCTGATGGGTGAGATGCATCGCTTCACCTCCGCCTGGGTAGCGAGTGTTACTGACCCACAGCGCATCGGCGAAATGGCCGTCAACCACCGCGCGCGGACTGTGGGTGATTCGAAGTACGGGATATCAAGGACGACGCGGGTCATCCTCGATCTGGTTGTCGTTTTGTTCTACATGCGGTTTTCACGGCGCCCCGGTCACTTTTTTGGCTCCTTCGGTCTAGCGCTCGGTGCTGTCGGCGGGGCTATGCTTGGTTATTTACTGATGGTTAAGCTGATTATGGGCGTGGATGTCGGTGGTCGCCCAATGCTCTTCGCAGGCGTGTTGTTTGCGCTGGCGGGCGTCCAGTTGGTGACAACGGGTGTGTTAGCCGAAATCCTAACGCGGAATGCTCCCGCTAAGGGCTACGCTGTGCGGTCGGCGAGCGCCATGCACGAACGCCGCTGGAAGGCTGGCGACAGCGAGTGATCCCTAGCTCTCACCTTAGCTGGTATGAGCGACCAGTCGTTCTAGTACTGTTATCGGTGCTGAGCATAATCGGTCTGGGGTTTGTGACGCCCCTATTTGATCTCGATGAAGGGGCGTTTACGGAGGCGACTCGTGAGTTGCTGGAATCGGGTAACTGGGTATCAACTTCTCTGAATGGCGAGCCGCGTCACGATAAACCTATCCTGATTTATTGGTTGCAGGCCATCTCAGTGACTATATTCGGTCAATTTGAGGGGGCCTGGCGCCTGCCTTCGATGCTGCTGTCGGGTATCTGGCTGTGGCTGACCTACCGCTTTGGACGGGAGTTTTTGTCGCCTCGTACCGGTGCTCTGGCTGTTTGGGTACTGGCATCATCGTGGCTGGCGACGGTGATTTTTAAGGCGGCGATCGCAGACGCATTGCTGAATACCTTGCTCTGCTGGACGCTGTTTACCATTTACCGGTTCACCCAAGCACCTAATGAGCGTACTCTCGCGATCGCAGGCCTTGCCATGGGACTGGGTTTTTTGGCGAAAGGGCCGGTCGCGGTTGTGTTGCCCTTGGGAACCCTGCTGATAGCCATGTCATTGCAGCTAAGGCTTTGGGAGTTTCTTAGTATCTGCCTCAAACCGGCTGCCTGGCTCACCGTGCTCCTGGTTATTACCCCCTGGCATGTAGCGTCCTATCTCGATCAGGGCTGGGCTTTTTTCGAGGGCTTTTATCTGGGGCACAATCTGGGTCGTTTCAGCGATACGATGGAGAGCCACGGCGGCTCTTACAGTTACTACCTGCTATTGCTTCCTATCATCGTTATGCCGTTTATCCGCTGGTTACCCGCCACCCTTGGTCATGGCTGGCGAACCTTTATTAACCGGGATCAATCATTAGACTTATTTTTGTGGTGCTGGTTTGGTTTGACCTTCGTTATCTTTTCCGCGTCTAGCACGCAATTGCCGCATTATCTTCTTTACGGCTTGACGCCGTTTTTCCTCCTGCTGGCTCGTCAAATAGACCAGCAGATTAGCGTTGGCAAATGGTGGCTACTGCCGGGACTAACACTCGCTGCATTTTTTGCCCTGTTTCCGTTGCTCTTGCCCTGGGTTAACGCGCCAGATCAGTATTTGGAAGCGACATTGGCATTGGGCACGCAAGTGTTCGAAAACTGGGATGGACCGGTTGTGGTGGCGCTTGCGATGCTCGCTGTTATCAGTGTTTGGCTGGCTCGAAGTAGCTCGATTTACGGTATTTTAATGAGTGCCGCGGCTGTTGCTCTAAGTGTTAATTTTGTCGCGATGCCAGTCATTGCCGCTGCGCAACAACAGCCTGTGAAAAATGCGGCTGAGTTCGCGTTGGCAAACCACGCCGATCGCGAGTTTGTAGCTTGGCGAATCGATATGCCGAGCTTCAGTGTGTACACCGATCGTATTGTCCCGAAAACAACGCCGGCACAGGGCCAGTTGGTCTTTACCAAGCGGGGGAAACTCGACTCGCTGGCGCAGCAAGTCAACGATGCGACGATTGCGCCGGTATTTTCCGACGGCGGTATCGTGCTTGTGCTAATCGGTGGGTTTGATCAATGACAGGCATTGCCGATTTTTTGAGTAATGCCGATCGCGAGTGGTCCGCGCGCGGTAACCATGATTATTTTTTGCTCTACACGGCGGCACTACTGGTACTGGTGAGCAGTGGTTTGATGGCGTTGGGCGGGCATCATGCTGGATTCCATGGTTGGCAATCAGCAGCAAATTCGACACTAAGCCCCTGGCTGTGGACGAATATCACGTTTGTCGGTGACACACTGACTGCGCTGGCCATCGCCTTAGTCGTAGCGATACGGTTTCCGAAGGTGGCTCTTGTGACATTACTGGCCGCCCTGCTCGGTGGAGTAGCGATTCAGATGATTAAATATGCGCTTGCACTACCTCGCCCGCCAGCCGTGTTAGCCCCAAATGACTTCACCTTGATCGGTCCGGGAATAAAGAGCCGTTCCTTCCCCTCCGGTCACACCGCTACGGCATTTTTAATGATGGGGGTCTTTACCCGCGCTGTATCCCTGCCGGCGACCAAAGTCGTATTACTTGCCTTGGCCCTATTGATTGGTATTTCCCGCGTAGCTGTTGGAGTCCATTGGCCGGTGGATGTCATGGTGGGCGGCGCTATCGGGTGTATCGGCGCTTTCCTGGCCTTGCGATGGGGTGACCGGATGCGACAACCAATATTGGCATTTGCCTTGATCATGTTGTTGATGGTCGTGGCGGCACTTCAACTCCTGGTTTACGACGGGGGTTTTGAGGCGACCGCGGTCACAGCGCCTGCTTTGGGGATAAGCAGTTTGCTACTGGCGGGATATTTGGCCTTTAAGCGTTGGCGCAATTGGAGTGCCGCGCTGTAGTTCACTACTGTGTCATGCCTTGAGCACAACCACACCACATTCGGAACCATTGCTTTGTGACCAGCGTATTCACGGTATCAATCTATAGAACTGAAGCAGTGATAGAGACATCATGTTCGATCAGGCGATAGTCAGAGACGCAAAACGTGGCCGTTGGCTGCGATTTACTGACTGTATCGATAGCGTCAGCTGTCGAGATACCAGTGCGGTCGCGGATTTGCTCGCCGAGATTGAACGACGGTGTCGAGAAGAGTCCCTGCACGCTGTTGGCTATGTTTCCTATGAGGCCGCGCCTGCTTTTGACGCCTCGCTGCCCACCCAGACGACACACTTACCACTGATTGGCTTTGCGCTGTTTCGTGCTCCCGAAGTTCTTGATACCACTCCAATGCATGGATTGGAGGAGGTGTCGGAGTCTCTCGAATGGCGTTTAGGTGAAAGCCAGGAGGCTTTTCAACATAAAGTCGAGTCAGTTCGGAGTTTAATCGCTGAAGGCGCGGTGTATCAGATCAATTTGACGTCACGGTTAAGCCAATCGGGCGTTCTGACCGAGGCAGACTTCTTCAGGATCGCAGAGGGGATGCCTTACGCAACCTTTCTCTCGGGGCCCGAGGTGGCAATTGCGTCAGCCTCGCCAGAATTATTCTTCGAGCGTGTCGATGGGCGGCTAGTCAGTCGTCCCATGAAGGGCACAGTCCGGCGCGGTACGAACCAAGCCACGGACAGCTTAGCTAAAGCATGGCTCGAGTGCTCTGAGAAAAACCGTGCCGAGAATGTGATGATCACCGATATGGTGCGCAATGACATTTCTCGAGTGGCATCAAAAAATAGAGTGGTTGTTGATGAGCTCTGCGCGGTAGAGGCCTTTCCCAGCGTCTGGCAAATGATCTCAACGGTTTCGAGCGATACCAACAGTTCACTGCTTGATATATTTAGGGCGCTTTTCCCTGCGGCGTCGATTACCGGTGCACCGAAGCGAGCGGCGATGGAGGCAATCAAATCACTCGAGGATCAACCTCGTGAGCTCTATACGGGCGCGATTGGCCATATTGAGCCCTCGGGTAATGCTGTCTTCAATGTGGCAATCCGCACGGCTTGGATCGACAAGGTAGCCAAGCGGTCGGTCTTTGGGGCTGGCTGCGGCATTGTTTGGGACTCCGACCCCTACGACGAATATGTGGAGCTCATGGCCAAAACAAAGATCTTGAAGCGGCCATCGTCATGGTTTCATCTGTTTGAGACCATGCTACTCGAGGCGTCAGGCTCTGTTCAGTTTATGACTGAGCACTTGGATCGGCTGGAGGCTTCTGCTGAGTTTTTGGGTTTTGAATTTGATCGATCCGAGGCTCATATCGCCCTAGCAGGCTTGGCGGCCGAAATACAGGGACCCAAGCGCGTGCGATTACAACTCGATCGCGATGGTCGGCTTAGCTCTCAAGTTAAGTCTCTCGCTGACACCTTGCTGGCTCGCTCGGATTGTGTGCGATTAGCAATCGCTGAAACCCCCGTTGATTCGGGCGACATGTTTGTGTGCCACAAAACCAGTCATCGCGCAGTCTATGACCGAGCCGTGGCTGAGGTGCCGAGGGGAACCGAACCTCTTCTGGTCAATGAGTTAGGACACATCACCGAGAGTGCCATTGCCAATGTGGTATACGAGATCGACGGTCAGCTCTTTACACCCCCAGAATCCGATGGGTTGCTGCCGGGTGTATTGCGCGGTGTGCTGATCAGAGAAGGCAAGATTATTGAGCGATCGTTGCCCGTCAGTGAATTGGCCGATGTCACCAGCTGGTGGCTAGTCAATGCATTGCGCGGTTGGCGAGAGGCCAAGCTGGTGTCTGCAAGGCTTCGCGATCTGCAAATCGCCTAGCGCGTGGATCCTTGTCCATCCTGTGTTGGGGCTAACGTGATGGCCCACCTGCCTTTCGTCAGGACTACCGTTACATTTGCAGCTTCGCGCTAGTCCCGCGCCTAGGCATACGAAGGTTTTACCAGTGGTGAAGAATACTCTGAGTGAATCAGACCTCTCACGCGTCATTGAAATGGCCTGGGAGGATAGGACACCTTTTGAGGCGATTGAGACGACGTACGGCCTATCGGAAGCCGAGACGATTAAGTTGATGCGTCGTAGCTTGAAGCCATCCTCCTTTCGTCTATGGCGTGCTCGGGTGACTTCGCGGACAACCAAACACCGAAAATTGCGCGGCTTTGATGTGGGTCGCGGCTACTGTTCGACACAATACAAGCGCTAGGCTAGGAGTGACAGCAATGTGGTTTGCATGGGGAGAGTTTTGGGTGGCCTGCTTGGTGGGTGGCATGCTGTTTTTTCCGAGCGTGGTGGCGCCTGTCGTTTTTAAGGCATTACCTGAAGAGCAGGCCGGCGCATTTTTACGAGTTATGTTCCCGCGCTACTACAGCTTCATTATCGTGCTGGGCGTCGCAGCCTGTGTCAGTTACGCGCTCGCAGAAAGCGGTGCGCGGGGCTCTGTCCTCGCGCCAACTGTTGGTATTTCTGCCTTGGTCGTAGCATCGACCCTCTGGGTGAAGCAGTTTCTACTGCCAAAAATCAATGCCGCGAGAGATGCTGAGTTAGCAGGCGACGCGTCGGCGGGGGCGAGTTTTAACACCATGCATCGGCTATCGGTTGTCATCAATATGGTGCAATTGCTGGCGCTGCTTGCGATTGCCGCCAAGTTGATTTGAGACTACCAGCGACCAGCGACCAGCGACCAGCGACCAGCGACCAGCGACCAGCGACCAGCGGTCCCGCTAGGCTTATCAGCTAGTCAGCACGGCAAGTCTGTCGATCAGAGAAGTCACCCCAGCAATGGTGCGAGAAAACGCCCGGTATGCGATGCTTTGTTTGCGGCTACTGTTTCCGGGCTACCGGTGGCGATAATCTCACCGCCGCCTGAGCCACCCTCGGGTCCTAGGTCTACGATCCAGTCGGCGGTCTTAATGACGTCGAGGTTATGCTCGATGATGACCACGGTATTACCGCCATCGCGAAGCCGATGCAAGACCTCAAGCAGTTGCCGGATATCCTCAAAATGAAGTCCCGTCGTTGGCTCGTCGAGAATGTAGAGCGTACTGCCCGTGTCCCGTTTAGACAGCTCGCGCGATAGCTTGACGCGCTGTGCCTCTCCGCCCGACAGCGTCGTCGCTGCTTGGCCTAAGCGTATATAGGTGAGACCAACATCCATAAGGGTTTGTAGTTTCCGATGGATCGAAGGCACAGGCTCAAAGAAGGTAAGGGCATCCTCGACAGTCATATCGAGCACTTCGGCGATATTCTTGCCTTTGTATTGGATTTCCAGTGTTTCACGGTTATAGCGCTTACCTTTGCAGACATCACAGGGAACGTAGATATCGGGAAGGAAATGCATCTCGACCTTGGTAACACCGTCGCCCTGACAAGCCTCGCAGCGACCGCCGCGCACATTAAAGCTGAAGCGACCAGGCTTGTAGCCTCGCGACCGAGCTTCCTGTGTTCCGGCAAAGAGCTCTCGGACAGGGGTAAAGATGCCGGTATAGGTCGCGGGGTTCGATCGAGGGGTTCGCCCGATCGGGGATTGATCGATATCAATGCACTTATCGAAATGCTCGAGCCCAGCACAGCCCTCGTGAGCTGCTGCACGCAAGGTGGTCGCGCCGTTGAGCATTGTCGCCGCAAGCGGGTAGAGCGTGCCGTTAATGAGTGTCGATTTGCCCGAGCCTGATACGCCTGTGACACAAGTCAGTAAGCCCACGGGTAGTTCGAGCCTGACATTTTGTAAGTTATTGCCCGACGCGCCAGTAATAGACAACGTCTGCTTACCATCGGCCTTATGGCGCTTCTTGGGTACTTCGATTTGTCGCCGGCCAGAAAGGTAGTCACCGGTGAGCGAGGCCTCGTTGGCCATGATCGATGCCATCGGTCCCTCAGCGACGATGGCGCCACCGTGAACTCCGGCTCCGGGGCCAATGTCGATAACGTGATCAGCGGTCCGGATCGCATCCTCGTCGTGTTCGACGACCAGTACGGTGTTTCCGATATCCCTGAGGTGGGTCAGGGTGCGCAGTAGTCGCTCGTTATCCCGCTGATGCAGGCCAATCGAAGGTTCATCAAGGATGTACATCACGCCAACTAGCCCGGCTCCAATCTGAGAGGCGAGTCGAATCCGCTGCGCTTCACCACCCGACAGGGTTTCTGCGCTGCGATTGAGGGTAAGGTAGTTGAGGCCAACGTCGACCAGAAAGCGATAGCGAGCGCGAAGCTCTTTCAAAATCTTATCGGCTATTTCGCCCTGTCGTCCTTCCATTTCGAGTTGTTCGAAATAGTCAAAGGCGTCGCCGACGGGTAGTTCAGTGATACTCGGCAGGGTACGACCGTCAACAAATACACTGCGCGCATCAGCGCATAGACGGGTGCCCTGGCAACTGCCGCAAGGTGCGGTGGAAACATATTTTGATAGTTCTTCGCGCACCGATGATGACTCGGTCTCACGATAGCGGCGCTCCATATTCGGCAAAATGCCCTCAAAGGCATGGTGTCGTTTGAATACCGAACCGCGGTCGTTGATGTAGGCAAACTCGATTTCTTCGCCGCCGTTACCGTGCAGTAATAGGGAGCGATGGCCTTCGGACAGCGTGTTGAAGGGCGCGTCGATCGAAAACCCGTAATGCTTAGCCAGCGAAGTTAACAGATGAAAATAATACACGTTGCGTCGATCCCAACCGCGTATCGCACCCTCACCGAGACTGGATTCGGGGTGGGCTACCACCCGAGCTTCGTCGAAGTACTGCGTTACCCCCAGACCATCGCAGCTGGTGCAGGCGCCCGCTGGATTGTTGAAAGAAAATAATCTGGGTTCCAGCTCGTCGATCGAGTGACCACACTGCGGACAAGAGTATCGGGCCGAAAACAGGACTTCGTCGCCATCTTCATCCATCGGAGCGACGCAGGCGATACCATCGGTGAGTTCGAGCGCGGTCTCAAAGGACTCGGCGAGTCTGAGCGCCAGGTCATCACGAATCTTGAAACGATCAACAACAACATCGATGTGATGCTTTTTGCGTTTATCGAGCTCGGGGACATCGTCTAGATCCACCACAATACCGTTGACCCGAACCCGGATGAAGCCCGCCGCTCGGGCCTGCTCGAACACATGTAAGTGCTCACCCTTACGGTCGCGAACAAGCGGGGCAAGCAGCATTAACCGCTGACCTTCGGGCATCGCCATGACTGTATCGACCATCTGGCTGACGGTTTGTGCTTTTAGGGTAATGCCGTGTTCCGGGCAGCGCGGATCGCCGACCCGAGCGAACAATAGCCGCAGGTAGTCATAGATCTCGGTAATCGTGCCCACGGTTGATCGAGGGTTATGAGAGGTCGATTTTTGCTCGATTGATATTGCCGGTGACAGGCCTTCAATGTGGTCAATATCGGGCTTTTCCATCATCGATAGGAATTGCCGAGCATAGGTAGACAGCGACTCTACGTAACGCCGTTGACCCTCCGCATAGAGTGTGTCGAAAGCCAGTGAGGACTTGCCCGAACCCGAGAGTCCAGTGATTACCACGAGCTTGTCTCTGGGGATATCGAGGTCGATATTTTTGAGGTTATGTGTCCGTGCGCCACGAACTTGGATGGTGTCCATACAGCTTGACTTCAACGTCCAGGCCAAAAGTTCAAAATTATACGCCGAAGTGGCGCCGATAGACTCTGGGTGCCCCGCTATTTGTCCGGTTCGTGATACGCTTCTTTTCTTTTGAGATTGAGTCCGTGGCCAATAGCGACGCCTTTACCCGTGACGAGCGACAAGCTGTGATCATGCTTTCTGCTCTTTATGTGGTTCGCATGCTCGGCTTGTTTATGGTGCTGCCGCTCATCGCAATCTACGCCACCGATATGACAGGCGCTACACCGTTTCTGCTGGGATTGGCGGTCGGCGCCTACGGCTTAACACAGGCCTGCCTGCAAATTCCCATGGGCTGGTTATCTGACCTTGTTGATCGACGCTGGGTGGTTGCGGGCGGTCTATTGATGTTGGTGCTCGGCAGTGCTGTCGCAGCGAGTGCATCGACAATGGCCGGTATTGTTTTCGGCCGCTTTTTGCAAGGGAGCGGTGCGATTGCATCTGCCACAATGGCGTTGGCAGCGGATTTCACTCGACCTTCTCAGCGAGCAAAAGCCAGTGCAGTTATTGGCGCCAGTATCGCCATTGCGTTTGCCTTGGCTTTGGTAATCGGGCCCGCGTTAGCGACCTTGGGTGGCTTGCCGATGGTGTTTTGGGGGACCGCGGTATTGGCTTTTTGCGGAGTTCTCATTGTGTTGTGTCTGCCCAAGCCGCCTCCAATCAGCGGTCGTTTCATCGTTGAGGGGTCAGGGTTCGAGCAATCTCGTTTATTCGAGGTATTGCGACTCCCGTCATTGCGCATTATGTATTTGAGTATTTTCTGCCTGCATTTTTTGCTGATGGCGGTTTTTGTGGTCGTACCTTCGTCACTGGTGACCGAGGCGCAGATTGTTCGAGATCATCACGGTTGGGTCTATCTCGGTGCGTTGCTGCTATCGGTCCCTGGCATCTATGTCTTGGTTAAGGGGCGACGTTATTTAGAGCATCCCGTAAGGAGCGTGGTTTCGGGCCTCGCTATCGTGGCGGTCGGACTCGCCTTGCTGGCCTGGGGCGGTCTTTCGGGAACTCTTTTGGGCTTGCTGCTCTTCTTCACAGGGTTCACAGCATTGGAAGCTATTTTGCCGTCACTTACCTCTATTGTGGCACCGGAGCGAGCGCGGGGTACCGCGATGGGCGTCTTTGCCTCGTCACAATTTATTGGCGTGTTTATCGGTGGTGTGACAGGCGGGTTCTTATTGACCAGCTACGGCGCGGTGGGTGTTTGGCTGGGGACGTTGGTTTTGATTGGTTTTTGGACGGCAACGGTGATGGTGTCGCCTTTGCGGACAGCTAATCTCGCTGAAGCACCATAAAGACAACATAAGATCTCCCGAAGCCCGTCCTGGGTTGATATAGTCGGGGCAGTAGAAAATCATGTAGAGGCAGTCTTAGAGACTTGCTTCAGGAGGAAACAATGGCGACTCGTGGGGTCAATAAAGTAATTTTGGTGGGCAATCTGGGCAACGAACCCGAGCACCGTGTGCTGCCTTCTGGTGGTGGTGTGACTAACATCAGTATTGCTACATCTGAATCTTGGAAAGATAAGAATACCGGTGAAATGCAGGAGCGAACCGAGTGGCACCGAGTCGTGTTCTTTAATCGTCTTGCAGAGATCGCCGCCGAGTATTTGCGTAAGGGCTCCAAGGTATATGTCGAGGGCGCATTGCGAACCCGTAAATGGCAGGACCAGTCCGGGCAGGATCGCTACAGCACTGAGGTGATCGCTAACGAGATGCAAATGCTCGACAGCCGAAATATGGCGCAAGATAACAGCGGCTTTTCCGGTGGTGCGCCGGCCATGGGTTCAGCGGCACCCGCCGCAGCCGCTGGCTTTACCCCAGCTCCGGCGCCAGCAGCACCGCCTGCTGATTTCCCCGAGGACGATATTCCCTTCTAGTTAAGTATTCTTTGGGTTGCGCTCGCATCGACGCCGCGAGGCTTATTAATCGAGGTGACCTGAGGACCTTAATTAGGATAGGAGAAGAGGCAGGTAGTGCGAGTTCTTGTCCTTGGTAACGATACCCCTACTGGCTATTCGCTGAGCGCGTTTGCCAGCCCCTTGCGTCGACATGAGTTACTGGGCGTCGGTACAGACGCGCTCCGTTGGCGCCGGGAGCGGCAAGTGCGCAGATTACTGCGTGATACCTACCCAGACGTTGTTGTTGATACCCGAATCGTGACCCAAATAGATAGCTCCGATCGGATTGGCTCACGCGATATTGAGCGCACCGGTTGGCTGGCCGACTACTGCGAGCGTTATGGCTCCAGTTACTTTTTGTTATCTAGTGCTTTCGTTTTTTCGGGGCAGATGACACGTCCTTATCTCGAGACCGATACCCCCGATGCGAATCATGCCTTGGGGCAGGTTCTGATCGAAATTGAAAAGACTCTAACCTCGCGTTTAGACGACACCTTTGTACTCCGACTAGGGCGTTTGTTTGGTGGCCGTCGGCCTAATGCTCTTTGCAGGTCGCTCGATGCCTTACGGCGAGGTCAACGCTTAGCGCTGTCAAACCGCGATGGCGGCAGTCCGGTGCACGTGGCCGAGGTGGCTAGAATTGTCGCTGCGATTCTTGACCAGATGAGTGTGGGCGCCGATAAGCATGGCCTGTTTCATTACTGCAGTTTGGGGGAAACCGGTTATCTGGCATTTGCCGAAGCCGTATTGGCTTGCGCGTCACAGCATGAGCCGTTTGAGAAGGCCCGTGACTTGCTTGATGACGTAACCGATCCAGATGCAGCGATTACTAATCATTCGTTAGACTGCAGTGCGATTCGTCGTGAGTTTGGTATTCAGCAACTGCCGTGGCGCGGTTTTGTTGATCGAGCGGTGACCCGCTACTTAGAACTTTACGTGAAGTCTGACAAGGACAAGGACAAGGACAAGGAGACAGCGTGACGCAGGCGATGAATGTGGCGGTCCTCACCGTGAGTGACACGAGAACCCGCGCTAACGATACCTCGGGTGACTTTTTGGCCGATGCGCTAACCGACGCAGGGCATTCGGTGTGTGCTCGCGATATTGTTATTGACGATATCTATCTGATCAGAGCCGCATTGTCGGCGTGGATTGCAGAGGCGGCCGTGCAGGCGGTGCTAATTACCGGTGGGACAGGTTTCGCGGGCCGAGATTCAACACCCGAAGCGGTGGAGCCTCTGTTCGATAAAACCATTGAGGGGTTTGGCGAGGTCTTTAGAGCCCTGTCCTTTGAGGAGATCGGTTCTTCCACGATCCAGTCTCGAGCCATTGCGGGACTGGCCAATAAAACCGTGATTTTCTGCATGCCGGGTTCCACCGGAGCCTGCCGAACCGCTTGGAACGGCATCATTCGTGATCAGCTCGATTCGGAACATCGACCCTGCAATTTTTCGGGTGTTGTATCGCCCAAGACATGAGTTTACTCCCGTTAGATCAGGGACTGGCCCAGATAAGGGCCAGTGTCGACGCTATATCTGATACCGAGATCTGCGATGTATCCGATGCTGCGGGTCGGGTACTCGCGCAAGACGTCATCGCTAATGCGCCTGTGCCGCCGGTTGCTAAAAGTGCGATGGATGGTTACGCCGTGCTTGCTGATGATGTGCCCGGGACTCTGAGAGTATCGCAGCAAGTCTTCGCGGGTTATGCCGCTGAGCCCCTGCTGCCCGGGACCTGCGCTCGGATCTATACCGGCAGTGTGCTGCCGTCCGGTGCTGATACCGTAATCATGCAGGAAGACGTCGAGCGACACGGTGACAATGTAACGTTTTCTGCAACCGCCGAGCGAGGCAATAATGTGCGCAGTGCAGGGTGTGATATTGCGCCAGGTGACTTCGTGGCGCGTGCTGGCAAGGTTCTCACGGCCGCCGATATTGCATTGCTCTCGCTGATTGGGAAGTCGACTGTTACTGTCAAGCGTAGACTGGTGATCGGTGTTTTTTCCACGGGTGATGAGCTGGTGATTTCCGGTACCCAGCCGGTATCGGATTGGCAACTGGTGGATTCAAACCGTCCTCAAATCAAGGCGCTTTTGAACCATATGGGATTTGAGGTGGTTGATCTTGGTATCCAGCGTGATGACAAGACCATCCTAGAAAAAACGATGACAGCAGCAGCCCCCACGGTCGATATTCTCATGAGCAGTGGCGGTGTCTCTGTGGGCGATGCCGATATTGTCCGAGATGTGATTGAGGCAAACGGATCGCTTGATTTCTGGCGGCTCGCGATCAAGCCCGGAAAGCCAGTCGCGATCGGTAAGGTTTTTGATACGCCGATTCTGTGTTTACCGGGAAATCCAGTATCCGCATGGATGACGCTATTACT
>CENU01019011.1_pt1 | contig 18424 bp, 24 predicted proteins | sample 361331 | NCBI WGS metagenome assembly CENU01 (sample SAMEA2619766, study PRJEB7988) | marine metagenome | isolation source: saline water (ENVO:00002010), including | reverse complement strand
TGCGCGCCTGCTCCAGCACCAGCGGCAGCGGTTCAGCCGGCCGCAGCTGCATGCGATAGCGCAGGTTGCGCCGCTGGGCCGAACGCACCTGGATCAACGGACGGCGCAGCTGCAGCAAGCGGATGATGTCAGCCCGCACCCGCGGTGGTGCTGTGGCGCTGAGTGCCACCAGCGGCACGCCGGGGCAGAGGCGCCGCAAGCTGCCCAGGCGCCGGTAATCGGGGCGGAAGTCATGGCCCCAGGCGCTGATGCAGTGGGCTTCATCCACCGCCAGGGCCACCAACTGGCCTTGATCAATGAGGTCCTCGAGCAGGCGCTGGCTGGCCTCCCCCTGCAGCCGCTCTGGCGCCAAATACAGCAGGCGCAACTCACGCTTCTCAAGCCGCTGGCGCAACTGCAGCCGCTCCTGGGGATTCATGCCGCCATGCAGGCAGGCCGCTGCCACACCGCGGCGCGTGAGCTGGGCTACCTGGTCCTGCATCAGGGCAACCAGCGGTGAGATGACCACCACCACACCGCGGCGCACCACCGCTGGCAGCTGATAGCAAAGCGATTTGCCGGCGCCCGTGGGCAGCACGGCCAAGCAGTCGCGTCCCGCCAGGAGGGCTTCCACCACCTCACGCTGCCCGGGGCGGAAGCCGTTGTAACCAAACCCCTGCTGCAGCGCGGCCTGCAACAGATCCGTCTCAGCCTGCGGCGCGGCGTTGGAATCCTTCACGAACGGACGGTACCGGCTGTCGGGGGGCCGGCAAGGGGCAGCCTCAGGCGGCCTGCTGATAAGGCGGCGCCTCGAGCTGATCGGCGTTCTCCTCCACCAGTTGCAGCCGCAGGCGCTTACCACCGGCCAGCTCGCCCAGTGAGACGCGCAGATTGCTGCCGCTGAGGCTCTCCAGGCCCTGCAGCAGGCTGCGCAGATAGGGGGTGCTGCTGCCGCTCTCGAGCCAGAGCCGTTCGTGCAGCCCCCCCAGACGGCGCCAGCTGGTGTGGAGCTTGAGCACCGCCTGTTCCAGCTGCTGCGCCTGGCCGACCACATCAGCCACCAGCCCGAGCATGTCCAGCCGTTGGGCCTCCTGCATCGCTTTTTCCAGATCGATGCTCTCGTGCTGCAACGCCCGCACCGCCATGCCTGCTTCTGATGCCTTGGTGAGCCAGCGGGCCGTGGAGGTCACATCCTTGATGCGCTCGAGCTCAGGCTCCTCCTTCAGCACACGCCGCAGGTCGTCCTGCTGGGGCTCCGGCAGCTTGGCCAGCTCGCGCACCAGCGGTGCCACCGCCTTGGGGGGCAGCAGGTTCTGCTGGGTGCGCTCGCGGATCTCATCGGGCAGCAGGGGGCTGGTGGCCGCTGTGAATTCATCGGTGAGACGGCGCACCTGCTTGCGGGTGATCTGCTGGCCTTCATTGGCAGCCTCACTGATCAGTTGCTGCACCTCCGGATCGGCCTGGGCCGTTTCAACAAACGCGCGCTTGGAGAAGTTGTTGACGCAGGCTTCCTCCAGCAGTCCCTCCCCCACCAGGCTGTTGGCCGACTCCGCCAGCTGGATCAAGCTGTAGGCGCGGGTCTTGCTGATTTCACGCTCCCGCAGCCACTGCAGAAAGCCAGCACCACGGCCCTCCCCACCGCGTTTTTCGCGATCGCGCACCGCAGCCAGGATGCGGCCACGCCAGATCTCGGTCTGCAGATCAAAGCGGTCGCATAACTCCCAGGCCTGCTCCAGCCGGGCATGGAATTCCATGCTGCTGATGTCGTCCTGATCCGGGTCCGGCAGGTCGAGGTTGAGGGCCGGCGGTTCCAGAGCAGGAGAAACAACCACGAAGGCGAAAGCATGGGCCGCGACGAATCATGACGGCCCACCGGCATGGTGCGATAGCGCAGGTAGGTTTCAAACCGTCTGATCCCTTCCGTCCGAGATGGCGATTTCCCGCGGCGACAAGGTGCGCATCAAGCGTCCCGAGTCCTACTGGTTCAACGAAGTGGGCACGGTGGCCTCCATTGACACCTCCGGCATCCGCTACCCCGTGGTGGTTCGCTTCGAGAAGGTGAACTACAACGGCTTCTCCGGCGTTGATGGCGGCATCAATACCAACAATTTCGCGGAAGCTGAGCTGGATCCCGCCTGAGCGCGGGGTGCCTGAGCTTCCTGAAGTTGAAACGGTTCGCCGCGGCCTGGAGCTGCAGGTGGGCCGTTTTTGCATTGAACGCGTTGAGGTGCTGCGCAGCCGTGCCGTGGCAGCCCCCAAAGGGGATCCCCTCGGCTTTGAAGCCGCACTGGCGGGCTGCACCCTGGCCGGCTGGCGTCGACGCGGCAAGTACCTCATTGCCGAGCTTGAACGCGATGGCGCTGCCGCCGGCGAGCTCGGGGCCCATCTACGCATGACCGGTCAATTCCAATGGCTCAGCGCAGGGGAGCGAGAGGCCTGCAGCCACACCCGCGTGCGCTTCCATGGCGCAGACCGAGAACTGCGCTTTGTCGATGTGCGCTCCTTCGGCGAGTTGTGGCATGTGCCCCTGGGCACGGCCACAGAACAGGTCATCACCGGACTGTGCCGGCTTGGCCCGGAGCCATTCAGCCCTGACTTCACGGCCAGTTACCTGCGCCAGCGCCTCAAGGGCTCAAGCCGGCCGATCAAAAATGCCCTGCTCGATCAGGCAATGGTGGCGGGAGCCGGCAACATCTATGCCGACGAAAGCCTGTTCATGGCTGGGATCCGCCCGCACACACCAGCCGGGCGGCTGAGCCTGAGCCAACTGCAGACCCTTCGCGATGCCCTGGTGGAGGTGCTGGAGCAGAGCATCGGTGCGGGGGGCACCACGTTCAGCGACTTCCGCGACCTGACTGGCACCAACGGCAACTACGGCGGCCAGGCCTGGGTCTACCGCCGCGGTGGTCAGCCCTGCCGCCGCTGCGGCACCGAGCTGCGGCGGGACACACTGGGGGGACGCAGCAGCCACTGGTGCCCCACGTGTCAGAGCTGAACGAGCAGCTGGTCGCGGTGATCGCTGATGTGCACCGCCGCGGCTGGTGCGATGGCACCGGTGGCAACTTCAGCTGCGTGCAGCAGCGGCAGCCGTTGCGGTTGCTGATGGCTCCCAGCGGCGTGGATAAAGGCCAGGTGGCAACAGCTGATCTGATCGTGGTGGATGAGGGCGCCGCCGTGGTCGAGGGCCACGGGCGCGCCAGCGCCGAAACGCTGCTTCACCTCGCGATCGTGCAGCAGTGCGGCGCCGGCGCTGTCCTGCACAGCCACTCTCAGGCCGGCACGCTGCTGTCGCAGTGGGCCCTTGCCCAAGGCGAGCTTGGCCACCAAGGGCTGGAGATGCTCAAAGGCCTGGAGGGCATCACCAGCCATGCCTGCCGCGTGGCCGTGCCGGTGCTGGCCAATGACCAGGACCTGCAGCGCCTGAGTCAGGCCGCCAGGCCACAGCTGGCTGCGGCGCCCCATGGGTTGTTGATCGCCGGCCATGGCCTCTATGCCTGGGGCAGGGATCTCATTGCCGCCCAGCGGCATCTGCAGATCCACGAATTCCTGCTGGAGCAGCGCTGGAGACAGCTGCTGCTCCAGGGTTTTGGGCTGCAGCCATGATCAGCTTTTCAGGCCTCAACGCCGTGGTGCTCGACATTGAGGGCACCACCTGCCCGGTGGATTTCGTGGCTGGCACCCTCTTCCCCTACGCCGCCGAGCAGCTGCCGCACTTTTTGCAGCGCCATGGCCAAAGCGATCCCGTGCAGCAGCAGCTGGCGCACGTGTGGAGCGCCTGGGAGCAGGAGAGCGATCCGGAGGCGCCAACGCCACCAGCTGGACGGATGCCAACAGAAGCGGTGCCCTACCTGCAGTGGCTCATCGCCCAAGACCGCAAGTTCACACCGCTCAAGGATTTGCAAGGGCAGATCTGGGCCGATGGCTACGGCAGCGGCGATCTGCAGGCCCCCCTGTTCCCCGATGTTGCCGCGGCCCTGGCGCGCTGGCAGGGCCTGGGCCTGCAGCTGGCGGTCTACTCCTCAGGATCGGTTCAAGCCCAGCAGCTGCTCTATGGCCACAGCAGCTCGGGGGACTTACGCCACTTCTTTGGCAGCTGGTTTGACACCAAGGTGGGCTCCAAGCGGGAGAGCACCAGCTACCGCAAGCTCTGCGCGGGGTTGGGCCAAACGCCAACGTCTGCGCTTTTCCTCAGTGACAGCAATGCTGAGCTGAGTGCAGCGGCAGCAGCGGGTCTGCAGGTCTGCGGCTGCCAACGGCTGGGCAATCCTGAGGCCATCGCTGCGCCCTGGCCTGTTGTCGAGCAATTTTCAAGCCTGGCGCTGAGCCCAGCTGCTGTTTAGCTTGAAAAGATCGCACAACCGACGGGGCGATGGCCAGGATGCACCGCCCGCGCGCAAGAGGCGAGAACACGACCCGACCGAACTCCGGAGAAGCGGAGGTGGTCAGCCAGGCGGAAGCCCTGTTTGAGCAGACCCTGGTGCCGGTCAGGGGCCAGCTCGCCGGTGCAGTCGCTGCCCTCGAGAGCAACCTCAACAACAGCGAACTGAACTACGGCGAGATCTTCCTGCGCGACAACGTGCCGGTGATGGTCTACCTGCTGCTGCGGGGGCGCTTTCAGACCGTTCGACACTTTCTCGATCTCTGCCTGGAGCTGCAGAGCCGGTCGTACCGCACCCGCGGGGTGTTCCCGACCAGTTTTGTGGAGGAGGACGGCCAGATCCTGGCGGATTACGGCCAGCGTTCGATCGGTCGCATCACATCCGTCGATGCCTCGCTGTGGTGGCCGGTGCTGTGCTGGATGTACGTGCGTGCCAGCGGTGATCGGGGCTACGGCGCCAGCCCCAAGGTGCAGCGTGCCGTTCAGCTGCTGCTGGATCTGGTGCTGCAGCCCAGCTTCTACGAGCCGCCTGTGCTCTTCGTGCCGGATTGCGCCTTCATGATTGATCGCCCCATGGATGTCTGGGGCGCTCCGCTGGAGGTGGAGGTGCTGCTGTTTGGCTGCCTCAAGAGTTGCTGCCAGCTGATGGGTTTGGTGGACAGCCAGGGGCACGGCGGACCGCTGATCCAACAACGACTGGAACTCACCCGCACCTGGATGCGGGACCTGCGGGTCTACCTGCTGAACCACTACTGGGTCACCGGTAAGACCATGCAGGTGCTGCGCCGGCGGCCCACCGAACAGTACGGAGAGCACCAGTCACGCAATGAATTCAACGTGCAGCCTGAGGTGATTCCTCACTGGTTGCAGGAATGGCTCGATGACCGTGGCGGCTACCTGATTGGCAACATGCGCACCGGCCGGCCCGACTTTCGCTTCTACAGCCTTGGCAATGCCCTGGGCTCATTGTTTGGCCTGCTGACCGGACCCCAGCAGCTGGCCTTGTTCCGGCTGGTGATTCACAACCGCGATCACTTGATGGCGGAGATGCCGATGCGCATCTGCCATCCGCCGATGGAGCAGGACGAATGGATCACCAATACGGGCATGGATCCCAAAAACTGGCCCTGGAGTTATCACAATGGCGGCCACTGGCCCAGCCTGCTGTGGCCCATGGCCGCAGCAGTGCTGATGCATCAGCGACTGCATCCCAACGACGACATGCTGCTGCTGGGCCAGACCCGCACGATGCTGGAGGAGTGCTACTGGCAGCAGCTCAACCAGCTACCCAGGCAGCAGTGGGCTGAATACTTCGATGGGCCCACCGGCGCCTGGGTCGGCCAGCAGGCCCGCACCAACCAGACCTGGACCATCGTTGGCTTCCTGCTGCTGCATCACCTGATGCGGCGGGCGCCGCAGGACGTCAAGCTGCTGGATCTCGATGAAAGCGGCAGCTTGAAGCTTTCCTTCCATGAGGAAGCCAAACAAAATGAAAGCCCCCCTGACGAGTAGGAGAGCTTTCTCAAAGAGTATTGATTGAAATTGACTTCAGAAGCTGATCAGAACAGGCCCAGGGTGAGGGACTTATCGATGGGCAGGCAGGCGCCAATGCCCAGATAAATGGTGAAGGCTGTACCGAAGAGGAACACTCCCATGGCCACTGGACGGCGGAAGGGGTTCTGGAACTTGTTGAAGCTCTCGATGAAGGGAACCAACATCAGGCCCAGGGGGATCATGGTCTGCAGCGCGATACCCAGCAGCTTGTTGGGCACCACACGCAGGATCTGGAACACCGGATAGAGGTACCACTCAGGCAGGATTTCCAGCGGTGTGGCGAAGGGATCAGCCTTATCGCCCAGCATGGCTGGATCCAGAACAGCCAGAGCGACCATGCAAGCGATGGTGCCCAGGATGACGACAGGGAAGATGTAGAGAAGATCGTTGGGCCAGGCGGGCTCACCGTAATAGTTATGGCCCATGCCCTTGGCCAGCTTGGCGCGCAGCTTGGGATCGTTCAGATCCGGTTCCTTGAGGACGTGCATGACAGAAGATTCAGGGGTGGGAATGTGTTGTCCGAAGACTAGGCAGGACACCAGTAATCAGAGGGGACCGGAGATGCCTTGCTTACGAATCATCAGGAAGTGGGCCAGCATGAACACAGCCAGCAGCCAGGGCAGCACAAAGGTGTGCAAGGAGTAGAAACGGGTCAGGGTTGATTGACCAACGCTTTCGCCGCCGCGGAGCAGCTCAACCATGAAGTCACCGACAACGGGCACAGCAGCAGGCACACCCGAAACGATCTTCACAGCCCAGTAACCAACCTGATCCCAGGGCAGGGAATAGCCCGTCACACCAAAGGACACCGTGATCACAGCCATGGTGACGCCGGTCACCCAGGTGAGCTCACGGGGACGCTTGAAGCCGCCTGTCAAATAGACGCGGAAGACGTGGAGGATCAGCATCAGCACCATCATGCTGGCGCTCCAGCGGTGAACCGAGCGGATCAGCCAACCGAAGCTCACGTCCGTCATCAAGTACTGAACGGAGCTGTAAGCCTCGACAACAGTGGGCTTGTAATAGAAAGTCATCGCAAACCCGGTGGCGAACTGAATCAGAAAGCACACCAGGGTGATGCCACCCAGGCAATAGAAGATGTTGACGTGGGGCGGGACGTACTTGGAGGAGACATCGTCGACGATGTCCTGGATCTCCAGACGTTCGTTGAACCAGTCGTAGACGGGGGAGGAGTTCGCCATTCGGGAGAGAAGGGTTGCCCGGGAGCGGGTGGTGGCGAGAGTCTAACGACAGTCCTGAGGTCGTTGTGATCCTGTTACGCGCTCGGCGCCGGCTGCACCAGACCCTGGGGGGGCTTGTGCTGATGGCGCTGATGGTCCTTCCGCTGGGCCACAGCGCCGGCGCCCTCAGTGATGACCAGAGCCTGGTGGTGGACGTCTGGCGCCTGGTGAACGAAAGCTATGTCGATCCCAGCTTTGAGGGCATCCCCTGGAGACGGCTGCGTCAGAAAGCGCTGGAGAAGCAGATTCAAAACCGCAGTGACGCCTATGACGCCATCGACGGCATGCTCACCCCCATCGGTGACCCTTACACCCGCCTGCTCAGGCCCGAGTCCTATGGCCAGCTGGAAGCGGCCACCAAAGGAACGGTCAGCGGCGTGGGGCTGCAACTAGGTCTCGATTCAGAGGATGGCGCTGTGGTGGTGATCGCACCGGTGGAGGATTCGCCAGCGGCCGAAGCTGGCTTGATCGATGGCACGATCCTGCGCTCAATCAACGGCCAGGCCACCAGCGAGCTGGGGCTCGATGCCAGTGCAGGTCTGCTGCGGGGCAGCCCCGGCAGCACGGTTCATCTCGAGGTGCTGATCCCAGGGGGCCAGGAGCGCAGTCTTGATTTGGAGCGGCGACCCGTGGATCTCCGCCCCGTCCGCAGCCGCCGCCTGCGCAGCGGCGAACACACCTTTGGCTACCTGCGCATCAACCAGTTCAGCGAACCGGTGCCCGATGCGGTCCGGGAGGCGATTGAAGCCCTCAAAGCCAAGGAGATTGAAGGCTTGGTGCTGGATCTGCGCAACAACAGCGGAGGGCTGGTCACCGCCGGCCTTGCCGTCGCCGATGACCTGCTGGCCGGGGAGATCATCGTCGAAACCCAGGACCGCAATGGCATCGCCGAGCAGCGACCCGCCAACCCCGGCACGCTCTACAACGGTCCGATGGTGACCTTGATCAACGGTGGCACCGCCAGCGCCAGTGAAATCCTGGCCGGGGCTCTTCAGGACAACAGCCGCTCCCAGCTGCTGGGCAGCACCAGCTTCGGCAAAGGGGAGATCCAGACCCTGATGCCCCTTGGCGATGGCAGCGGCCTGGCGGTGACCGTGGCCCGCTACCTGACCCCCAATGGCCGGCCGATCCAGGGACTCGGGCTCGAGCCCGATCAGCCCCTTGAAGGACCAGAACCCAGTGGCAGCACCATTGGCAGCGATGAGGACAACTGGTTGCGCACCGCCGTGGCTCGCCTGGAACGCCAGGTCACATCGTGAGTCGCCGCGCGTACCACGATCCGCTCCACGGTGAAATCGTGCTGGATCGCAGCGAGCCTGCCGAGGCGATGGCCATCGACCTGATCGATGCTCCCGCCTTCCAGCGGTTGCGCCGCATCCGCCAACTGGGGCCTGCCTTTCTCACCTTCCACGGCGCTGAATCAAGCCGGTTCACCCACTCGATCGGCGTGCTTCACCTGGCCCGCCGGGCCCTGACCCATCTGGAGCGCTTGCAACCTGATCTGGCCCAGCACCGCGGGCTGATCTACGGCGCTGCCCTGCTGCATGACGTGGGGCATGCCCCCTTGAGCCACTCCGGTGAGGAGATGTATGGCCTGCATCACGAAACCTGGTCAGCGCGACTGGTGCAGGAGCAAGGCGACCTCAGCGGTCCTTTGGAGCAGTGGGCACCCGGCACCGCAGCGGCGGTGGCTGAACTGCTGGAGCATGGCCGCTCCCCCCATCCAGCGGCCAAGGCCCTGGTGAGCAGCCAGCTGGACTGCGACCGCTTGGATTACTTGCGGCGGGATAGCTACAGCACCGGCACCAGCTATGGCCAGCTGGATCTCGACCGGCTGATCGCGGCGTTGACCCTCGCCCCCGACGGCCAGGTGGCCCTGCATCCGCGCGGCCGCACGGCCGTGGAGCACTACCTGGTGGTGCGTTCATTGATGTACAGCTCGGTCTACAACCACCGGCTCAACATCGTTTGCAACTGGCTGCTGCAGCAGATCGTGGTGCAGGCGCGGCGCCTCAGTCCCAGTGCGCTGTTCGCCGACGGGGTGATGGAGCGTTGGATCTGGCACAGCGACGAACTCGACACCTGCACCTATCTGGCCAATGACGATCTGCGCACGGGGTATCACCTGCTGCGTTGGCGCGAGGAGGGGCCGGCGCCCCTGCAGGAGCTTTGCGGCCGGCTGCTGGAGCGGCGACTGCTGCAGGCCACCGACGTCCGCGGCCTTGATCGCGGCCAGCGCCTCGAAGTGCTGGCCTTAGCTCAGCGCCTGGCCCGCAGGGCTGGGATGGATCCGGAACTCTGCTGCGGCCTGAGGGAACGTCGCAGCACCGGCTACCGCCCTTACATCGGCGGCCTGCGCCTGTGGAACGGTCAGCAGCTGCAGGCGCTCGAGCAGGTCTCGCCGTTGGTAGAAAGCCTCAGCCACCCCCAGGAGCTGGCTTGGGTGATGCACCCCCGGGAGGTGCGCGATCAGCTCAGGCAGCAGCTGCCGGCAGCAAACCCTCAGCCCTGAGCACGGCACTGACATCCCCGAAATCCTCCCAGCGGTGATGGGCGATGCCGCGCTGCTCCAGCCAGTCGCACAGGGGCGCGCGGGCAAACACCAGATCAGCAGCTTCCGCCATGCGCAGATCGGTGATGGAATCACCGATGACGATGCTGCGGCCACAGCCGTAACGCTCCATCACCGCGGCCTTGGCCACCAGCTCCTCTTCACTGCTGAAAGGGCAGTGAAAGTCGAGACCACCGCTGGCGTGGGGCCGCACATCAGCCGCCACCAGCTGATGCAGGCGCTGCCGGTGGGGACCGAGGACCACCTCCACCAACGGCACCAGGCCGCCGGACACCAGCACGAAGGGCAAGCCCGCGGCCTCGAGTGCATCAAGAAAGGGCAGAAAACCCGCCCGCGGCTCGATGCCCTGCATGCGTTGCACCATGGCCTCCAGGTCCTGGGGCGAGAGGATCTCTGCCAGGCGCGCCATGCCCTCACGCAGGTTGATTTCAAAGCCGAAGAGCTGGCGCTTGAGCTCAGCCCAGCGCTGCGGCGCCACCGCATCCACCACCAGATCAAAGGTGTCAACGCTGGTGACGGTGCCGTCGAAATCACAGAACACCGTGGCGGCGGGACGATCCATGGCGCAGAGCAGCAGGAGCTCTAGTTTGTGCGCGGACCGATCCTGCAATGGCCGCTCGACTGATCCCAGCACCTGCCAGCGGTTGGCCGCACCGCCTGGTGCTGGGCCCCGTGCAGCGTGGCGGTGATGCCAGCGAGATGGTGCGCCATGCCCTCGGCGCTGACCCGCCATCCGGCGGCCTGGAATTGGACTGCGGCGACTGGACGCTTGGGGTGACGCTGCTGGCGCGCATCACCCAGCAGCTGCAGGCCGCCGGCCTGATCCTCAGCCAGCTGCGCTGTCGTGACGCCTCCACCTATGTGGCCGGCAGCGCCCAGGGTTGGAGGTGCGTGCTCGATGAGCCGGCGACGGGGAGCGAACCAGCCGCAGCGCCCCCCGGCCGTCCGGTGCATGTGCACCGCGGCACCATCCGCTCGGGCGAGCAGATCGAGGTGGAGGGGGCTCTGCTGGTGGTGGGGGATGTCAACCCTGGCGCCAGGGTGAGCGCCAGCGGCGATGTGTTGATCTGGGGCCGACTGCGGGGCATGGCCCATGCCGGCTGCCGCGGTGAGCGGGCTGCCCGCATTGTGGCTCTGCAGCTGCGTCCTGTGCAGCTGCGCATTGCCGATGCGGTGGCCCGCGGCCCGGAGGATCCGCCACCGCTTGGGGTGACCGAGCAGGCTCAGCTGGTGGAGAACGAGATCCACATCAGTCCTGCTGAGCTGGGGCGCCCTCTTATCGCTGGATGAGTCCCAGCCCACCGAGCACGCCGGCCACGAGCATGAAATACAGCGGTGAGATGCGGGTGAACAGCATCAAGGCGCAGACCACCGCCGAGACGACGTAGGCGAGCCAGTGATGGTCCGCCGTGCGCAGCACCGTCAGCCCGACGGAAAAGAGAATGCCCAGGGTCACCGGACCAAGGCCCTTTTCAAACGCCACCCTCACCGGCGCATCCTTGAGCCTGTTCCAGCTCAAGGCCGCCATCACCATCACCACCGTTGATGGCAGCAGGATGGCCACCTCCGCACTGACACCGCTCACCAGGCCCCAGAGGGGTCCGTGATGCCAACCGGCGCCGAGTCCGAGCAGGCCAACGATCATCGAACTCGGACCAGGCGCGGCCTCCGCCAACGCGTAGATATCGGCGAACTGGGTGTTGGTGATCCAGTGGTATTTGTCGACCGAGAGGTGGTGATACTCCGCCAGCAGGGTGTTGCCACCGCCGAGGGAGAACAGCGACAGCCGCAGAAAGGTGACGATCACCTGCAGCAACGTCTCAAGGCCGGTGCCGGGATCAGCCACGCTTGCCCCCCCGCGGCCAGTAGGAGAGCATTGCCACGGGCCCGAGGCAGAGCACCACCGGGATCAGGTGGATGTGAAACACCTCCAGGGCCACAAAGGTGATCGCGGCCAGCAGCAAGGCCAGGGGATCACGCCAGTACACATCAAGGATCTTGAAGCCCATCGAGAGGGCCAGACCTGCCGCCGCGGCCACGACCCCGGTCAGCACCCGATCCACTGCTGGGACGGCATGAAATTGGAAATAGACCATGCCGATCAGCATCAGCAGGCTGAAGGGCACCAGCAGGATCCCGCTGACCGCAGCGATCGCCCCAGCCAGCATCTGGAACTGGGCGCCGATGTAGACCGCCATGTTGATCTGGTTGGGTCCTGGAAAGAGCCTGGCCACCGTCAAACCGGTGATGAAGCTCTCGTTGCTCATCCAGCGCCGTTGTTCCACAACGATGCGCTGACTCCAGGCCGACATGCCGCCGCCAAACGACGACAGGGCCACCTGCAGCATCCCCCCGAAGAGGGCCTTGCGGCTTGGTGGCCGCGCCAGTTCCTGCTGCTGCGTCACCGCTGAAGGCCTCAATCGTGAATGAAGTGGGGATCAGGCGGCAGCTCACCGTCTTCATGGCTGGCTGGATCCAACGGGTCGGGCGCGTTGTAGGGGGAGGCTTCCCCCCAGTCGTGTTTGAACAGCTCGACGCAGCGCTCGACCACCTCCGGAGCGTCGGTTTCGATGCCCAGCTCCCGGCGCAGATCAAAGGCACTGCGATCGATGTTCATCGAACCGACTAGCGCCCGGCTGCGATCCACCACGATCAATTTGGCGTGGAGTTTGAGATGCTTCTGGCGCCGCACCTTGACCCCCGCGCGGCTGAGCATGCGCAGGCTGGCGAAGGTGTCGTAGACGTCCCAGTCCGAAATGCCGTGCTTGCCGCCGCAGAGCACCCGCACCTTGACGCCGCGCTCACGGGCGGCAATCAGCCGCTCGAGGATGACCGCATCCACGAATTTGGGGTGCTGCACCCACAACCGCTCTTTGGCGGTGTCGATCACCGTGGCCATCTGACCGCGGCTGTGAAAGCTGCTCCACACCAGGCCGACACTGAGATCCGGGTCAAAGAAGTGGCGGTGCCAATCGGCTTCAAAGCCATCAATGACCTGCTGCACGGCCGGCTGGGCGTAGGTGATGACGCCGTAGTCGCGGGTTTCGCTGAAGTACTTATCGGAGAGGTTGAAGGTGGCGATCAAGGCCGCCTCACCATCCACCACGATCGATTTTTCATGGGTGACAGGAAAGGCCTCACTGGTCCAGGCCACCTCAATCCCCCAGCTCTGCAGCTTGGCGTAGGCCTCATCGTTCCAGCGATCACCCCCGGAGGTGTGGGGGTTGAGCATGGCCCGGATGCGCACCCCACGTGAACGGGCCTGACGCAGGGCCTCCTCAATGGTTTCGGACTGAAGTTTGAACTGCTTGAGCCTGAGCTCGTGGCGAGCACGGCCAATTAGATCCACCACGGACTGCGCGCCATCGTCCGGCATCACCAGCAGTTGCTGGCGGTGGCCCTGGCTGGTGACTCCCACCGTCATTCCCGACCGTTCGCATCACTGCCACCAACGATGCGAACGGAAGGGCCAAAGGGCGGTAATTTTCTGATTCTTCCTCGATCTCTGGTCGCCGCCCGGCCGGCCCTGCCCCAGTGACACCCTCCTCCACTCGCACCGTTCTGATCTGCTCCGGCAAAGGCGGTGTGGGCAAGACCACCCTCACCGCCAATCTGGGCATCGCCTTGGCCTCCCAGGGCGTGCGCACGGCCGTGCTGGATGCTGATTTCGGCCTGCGCAACCTCGATCTGCTGCTCGGACTCGAGAACCGCATCGTCTACACCGCCCAGGAGGTGCTGGCGGGAAGCTGCCGACTCGAGCAGGCCATGGTCAAGCACAAGCAGGAGCCCAACCTGGCCCTGTTGCCTGCGGGCAATCCCCGCATGCTCGAGTGGCTGCAGCCTGAGGACATGCAGAAGATTGTCGAGCTGATCAAGCCCCATTTCGACATCGTCTTGATCGACGCCCCCGCCGGCATCGAAGGGGGCTTTCAAAACGCCGCTGCTGCTGCAGAAGAGGCGATCGTGGTGACCACACCGGAGGTGTCGGCCGTGCGCGATGCCGACCGGGTGATCGGTCTGCTCAACACCCGCCAGGTGGAGCCGATTCAACTGGTGCTCAACCGGGTGCGACCCAAGATGATGGCCAGCCAGGAGATGCTGGGCGTCACCGATGTCACCGACATCCTGGCCTTACCGCTGCTGGGTCTTGTCTTTGAAGATGAGCAGGTGATCGTCAGTACCAACCGGGGTGAGCCGTTAACCCTCAATGGCTCCCAGTCCCCCGCAGCCTTGGCTTATCGCAATGTGGCCCGGCGGCTGCAGGGTGAGGAGGTGCCGCTGCCGGATCCCACCAAGCAACGCCGCGGCCTGCGCGCCACGGTGCGCCAACTGATGCAAACCAAGATTTTCTGAGCCATGCCCCTGCGCGACCTGATCGATCGTCTGCTGGGCCGTCAGCAGGCCAGTGCCACTACTGCCAAGCACCGGTTGCAACTGGTGCTGGCCCACGACCGCAGCGACCTCAACCCTGAGTTGATGGAGCAAATGCGCCGCGAAATCCTCGAGGTGGTGAACCGCTACGTGGAGCTTGACCTAGATGGTGGTGCGGTCAGCCTGGAAACCGAGGAACGAACCACCGCCTTGGTGGCCAACCTGCCGATCCGCCGCGTGCGCGACGGTGCCCCGATGCCAGCCAGCGAAGCGAGCAGCAGCGAAATCAAGCCGGTTCAAGAGGCGCCGGTAAGCTGAAGCCATGCCGGCTTAGCTCAGCGGTAGAGCAGCGCTTTTGTAAAGCGAAGGCCATCGGTTCAAATCCGTTAGCCGGCTGTTGAGTGCACCACCACCTGCAGTTTTTTTCGTTTCGCTGGGGCAGAATGCCAGCGATCGAAGAAACGGTGATGGCCAGAGTTGGTGCTTCGTTACTGGCCTCCGTGCTTCTGGCCGGTGGGATCAGCGTCGTCAGCCAACCGTCCCTGCAGGCGGCGCCTGCCCAGTGGCTCGCCCAAGCCCCAAAAACGGCAGGCCTCAGTGATGCCGCTGCGCGCCAGGCTGCTGAGCGCATCCTCGAGGCTGTCAAAGCACGTGATGGCAAGCGGCGGTTCTCGCAATTCGCCACAGCACTACAGAAGACCAGCAGCCCGGCCATGGTCCAGGGGAGCTTGGAGCGCTGGCCTCAACTGCAGAGCTGGACGATCGAATCGGTGCGCCGCGGCCTCAATGACAACAGCTCCGTCGAGGTGACGCTCACCAACGAGAACGGCACCCGCAGGGGCACCTTGGTCATCAACCCCAAAGGCCAGCTGGTGGCGCAGGTGTTTGATTTCAAGGACAAAAAATCCACCCAGGTGGCCAGAGCCTTCATGGATGCGCTCACCGATGGCCAATTCGTCACGGCCCGCAGCCTGCTGACGCTCGATCTGCAGAAGGAAATCAGCCCTAGCGCCCTGCAGCGCAAGTGGCTCAAGCTGCAACGCAGCACTGGAAACTTCCAGAAAATCGACGATGTGATGGAAGCGGACCACGGCAGCGAGGGCACGCTGGTGCTGGTGGAAACCAGCTTCAACCGGATGACCGACAACATTTTCATCATCCTTAACAGCGCCAACGACATCACCGGCGTGGACTTCCCTATCGACAGCAAGGTGCGCTGATGGCTCGCGCTGCTCTGCCGCTGTTGTTGCCCCTCAGCCTGGTGCTGACACCGGTGGTTGGGGCGCAACCCACCGAACAGCCCTGCAGGATCTGGAGCGTGCCTGAAGCCATGAGCTACAAGGGTCTCTGCAAGGTGACCCGTCAAGGGGCAAGCACGACGCTCAACGCACCCCATGCCCTCAGCGGCGAGCGCAAGACCATTGAGCTCAACCCCCGCGGACGGCGCAAGGTGGAGGTCATGGGCCGCAGTGACAATGGCGTCGACAACTCCTGGGGAGAAGCGCGCAAGGTGGGCAAGAGCTGCTGGGTCGGTCCGGATTTCGGGCTCTGCCTCTAGGGGCTCTCCAAGTCAGTTGGAGAGCAGCACGGACATGGGTGCTGCCACGATCACCTGCTCGCTGATCCGCTCGAGGGTGCCATCCAGGGACCAGACCGCACCAGCGAGGAAGTCAATAAAGCGCTGCGCCTGAGCTGCATCAAGCCGTTGCAGATCCACCACGACCGTGGCGTGCCCCTGGAGAAGGTGGACGGCACGCTCCATCTCCTCGGTCTTCTCAGGCCGAAGCAGAACAATCTCGAGCGGAACGTGGCGAGCCTGGAACATGGAAGCACTGTGCTGCCGATCTCGGCTTTTCACGCGAAGCGCAGAATGATTCTGGTTTTTGTTTTTTGAAAGGATTACCTCAGCGCCGCGGCCTCGACACCACATCCCAGACCCAGCCGGCCCAGAGCAGCGGTTGACGTGATCGCCAGTCGCTGCGGCGCTTGGGCACCACATGACTCCAGCAGTAGCCACCGACCATGCTGATGGAGCCGTAGCGGGTCTGGACGATCATCACCAAGCAGCCGTTGATGATCGTCTTAGCGCGGATGTGATCCAGACGACACCACCAACGCTCGCTGGCTTCAGCTGGCCAACCGCAGGCGCAGGCGCAACAGGGCGCGCTGCTCGATTTGGCGGGCCCGCTCCCGGCTGCAGCCCAGGGTCTCCCCCACCACGCTGAGCTTGGTGCGCTCAGGGTTGAGGAAGCGCAGCTTGAGCACGGTCTGATCACGCACCGGCAGATGCTCCAGCTGGGTGTCAATGCGGGTGAGGTGATCAGACCGCTCGACGTGCTCCATGGGCGAGGGCTGCTCCGCAGCCAGAAGATGAATGAGGTCGGTTTCGCCGCCTGCCACCGGCGTGTCCAGGGACACGGTCGTCGGTGCCATGCGCAACGCCAGCGCTGCGGTAGCCGCGGGCAGACCCGCCTGATCGGCCACCGCCTCCAGCGGCGCGGGCAGGCCCTGACGGGTCAGGGATTCGTGGGCGCGATGGAGGGCGCGCAGCTGTTGATTGACATGAATCGGCAGACGCAGGGTGCGTGCCTTGGTCTCCAGCCCCCTGGTGATGGCCTGCCGGATCCAGTTCCAGGCATAGGTCGAGAAGCGATACCCCAAGGTGGGGTCAAATTTCTCAACCGCGCGGATCAGCCCCAGAGAGCCCTCCTGCACCAGATCCATCAGGTCAAGGCCACGACCCTGGTAGGACTTGGCCACCATCACCACCAGGCGCAGGTTGGATTGGATCATGCGTTCGCGAGCTCGCTCGCCTCGCCGCACCTCACGCCGTTGACGCGGGCTCAGCGGCTCATCACTGGCCTTGAGCTGCTGCATGCGCTGCACCAGACGCGCCAGTTCCACCTCCTGATCAGCTCGCAACAGCGCATAACGGCCGATCTGCTCCAGATAGGCCCTCACGGGTTCCGCCATCGATGCCGCTCTGCGCGCTCCTTCGATACCGAGTGACAGCTGCAGGAGCAATGGCCCGTGGCAAGCAGGAGAGCCGAGCGCTGAGCAGCAACATTTACAGACACGCGAGATCGCCTCTGCCGCAATGCATCCCAGCACTGCTCAGAGTATCTTCCCCTTTCTGCGTTCTTTCTGAGCAGGCCACTCGGCGATGCCCCATGACATGGCAACCATGCCGAGCCATGGGCCACGCAACGTCGGGTGGCCTAAGGACGCCCTTGAGCCAAGCAGAGCCTGATGGAGCGATGCGGCGGCCTTTACCAACCGTTGTCGCCGCCCTGCGGGCGAGAGGCCAGCAGCCAGACCACGAGCAGCAGCGGCAGCCACAGCAGCAGTTTGAGGGTGAACAAACCCTGCAGCAGAAACATCAACGGCTGCAGCAGCCAGTCAAAAAGGGCGAGCAGCAGGGCCACAAACAGCACGATTCCGGCCATGGACCTTTGCAGTGCTCCGTCTCAAGTTATCCAGCTTCAGGGTCAACGGCAGGGGGGAGCCGGCTGATCACAGCGCTGCCTCAAGGCCATCAACCAGCCCGCGAGCTGCTCGATGGCTTGCGGCTCGAGGCGGTAGTAACTCCAGCGGCCGCTGGAGCGCTGGCTCACCAAGCCGGCTTCGCGGAGCACACGCAGGTGGAACGACAGCTTGGACTGGGCCAGATCCAGACCCTCCGTCAGATCACAGACGCAACGCTCCCCCTCACCCAGTGCTTCGAGGATCTGCAATCGCAGCGGATCCGCCAGGGCCTTGAGCAGTGAGCGGGCGACAAGAGGAGTCAGGGCCGGGGTGATCCCGGCACTGGATTCATCAACTTCACTTGATTTAGTCTGAATTGTTCCCTTCGGCGCTGCGATGAAAATAGGTGTTAACGGCTTCGGGCGGATTGGCCGTTTGGTGTTCCGCGCCCTGTGGGGCCGCCCCGGCATTGAGTTGGTCCACGTCAATGACAAAGCGGGCGATGCAGCGACCGCGGCCCATCTTCTGAGCTTTGATTCGGTCCACGGCCGCTGGGAGCGCGACGTGGTGGCCGACGAGGAAAGCTTCTGCATTGAAGGCTCGCGTGTCGGCTGGTCCCAGACCAGCGATCCGGTCGCCGTGCCATGGGATCAAGCCGGCGTCGAGTTGGTGCTCGAGTGCAGCGGCAAGATCAAGACACCCGAAACCCTCCAGCCCTACTTCGATCAGACCGGCGTCAAGCGGGTGATCGTCGCCTGCCCGGTGAAGGGAACCGTGGCCGGTGCCGATGCCCTCAACATCGTCTACGGCATCAACCATCACCTCTACCAACCAGAGCAGCACCGCCTGATCACCGCAGCCTCC
>CENU01196097.1_pt1 | contig 18453 bp, 11 predicted proteins | sample 361331 | NCBI WGS metagenome assembly CENU01 (sample SAMEA2619766, study PRJEB7988) | marine metagenome | isolation source: saline water (ENVO:00002010), including | reverse complement strand
TCCTGCCAATAGGCGTCGACCGTATTCGCACCGAATTCCTTGATCGCCGCGAAAAAGTTATCGGGATCGGCGTGCCTCATTTGTGCGAGGCCCAGCTCCATTTCTTTGGCGTAAATAAGCTCGGGGCTATCGTTGGCAACTGCCTGCCAGATAGCCGCCGCGCAATCCATCGGGTCGTCGCCGGCATCGATAACGGCATCTGACTTACCGCGTTTTGAGCCATCACCGGTAATCGCATTGCGCGACACATCGGTCGCTACAGAACCCGGCAGGATATTGGTGACCTTGATATCGTGCGGCTTGTCCACCTCGGTTCGTAGCGCATCCATATAACCAATCAAACCAAACTTTGCCGCCGAATACGCTGTCCGCAACGGTGCGCCGATCCGGCCAGCCACCGAACTAATCGCAACAATATGGCCACCGCCAGCATCGGCCATGCGAGATAACTGGAGCTGGGTCAGCCAGATCGGTGCAATGAGGTCGATATTGATAAGCTCGGTATAGATCTCGGGCTTAGCATCGATAGCCAAGCATCGCTGACTAATCCCTGCATTGTTCACCAACACATCGACACGTCCCTGCCAGGCCCACGCTTGATCAACAATGTCTGCCAGGGTGCTGTAATCGGTAACCTCGAATGGAAGGACTAAGGTCTCGGCAGAAAGTTCATCGGCTAGCGACTGCAGCGCATCAACCCGTCGCCCCGACAGAATCAACTTGGTGCTATCAGAAGACGCGGAACGCGCCAGCGCTTCACCAATACCGGAAGAAGCGCCAGTTATCCAAATTACCTTGCCCGTGAGATCCGTCATTGCCTTACTCCGTTACTACCGCTGATTAGTCTATTGATGAATAGGATGACACGCACAACCGCAGATTGACCAGCCTCCACTACTCCTATCCCCCGAAAGGAATGACAGCTTCCTTCCGCGGGGATTATCATCGAGTCTGCTTAATGACTAACACGATATGCGACGATCGACATGACCGATCTTTGGAAGTAAGTATGGCTGATCATCGACCTCTGGCTGGCTTGAGAGTCATCGAACTCGGTCAATTACTAGCAGGGCCATTTACCGGCACCATTCTTGGTTATTTTGGCGCTGAAGTGATCAAGATTGAGCCACCTGCAGGCGACCCACTCCGCCAGTGGCGAGAGGTCAAAGACGGCACCTCGCTTTGGTATCGCTCCTTAGGGCGTAATAAGAAGAGTGTAACGCTTGACCTCAAGAGCGAGCGCGGGCGAGAGCTTGCCTTTGAACTACTGTGCAAGACCGACATTGTCATTGAGAACTTTCGACCCGGCGCCATGGAAAAATGGGGGCTCGGACCGGATGCGGTGAAAGAGAAGAATCCTGGTGTGATCTATGCGCGAATTTCGGGTTATGGGCAAACAGGGCCGTTTGCACATAAACCCGGTTACGCATCAGTGACCGAGGGCTATGGCGGCTTCCGGTACATCAATGGAACGCCGGGCGAGGCACCGGTGAGACCCAATATTTCCATGGGTGATACCGTCGCCGGTATTCACGCCGCACTCGGGGTCGCGCTTGCAATTATCCAGCGAACCCAATCAGGCGAGGGCCAGGTTATTGATGTGGCACTGTACGAATCAGTGTTTAACTTACTTGAAGGCATCGTCCCGGAGTTTGATGGTGCGGGCGTGGTCCGAGAACCTTCAGGTAGTACCATTACAGGCATCGTCCCCACGAATACTTATCTCTGCAGTGATGGTAAACACGTCGTTATTGGCGGTAATGGCGATAGTATTTTCCGCCGATTGATGACCGAGGCAGGTCGGCCGGATATGGCTGATGACCCGGAGCTCGCTCACAACCCTGGCCGAGTCGTACATCAAGAGAAAATCGACCTAGCGCTCGCGGATTGGTGCAGACAGCACCCATCTCATCATATTATCGCCGCGCTAGAAGAAGCTCAGGTGCCTGTGGGTCCCATTTACAGCGTGGAAGACATGGTCGCTGATCCTCACTACCAAGCCCGAGGTATGTTTGAGACCGTGGAAATTAATGGTGAGCCGCTAAAGATCCCGGCAATTATGCCCAAACTCACGCGAACTCCAGGAGAGACTAACTGGGCTGGCACGCAAATTGGTCAACACAACCAAGAGATCCTGGGCGGGCTACTGGGCCTGAGTGACGAGGAAATAGCGGCGCTATAACTCGGTGAACTTCAGTTTAGTCTTGTTAGGTAGTCCGCGCCAAAGACTCGCTACTAAGTCAGACCAACTTTTCCCAGTGGTGCTTGAGCCAACTATGAGAGCGGCCACCCTGCTCCCTACCGATTATCTTAGTGATGAGCGATACCGCTTCGAGCAAAGCTTTTAAGTCGACACCAGTATTCAACCCCATGCTCTCGCACAACATCACAACATCTTCGGTGGCCACATTACCCTTGGCTCCCGGGGCAAAAGGACAACCACCCAATCCACCAGCGGCACTGTCAAATTGACGTACGCCACTCTCGAGTGCCGAGTACACGTTGGCTAATCCCATGGCGCGGGTGTCATGGAAATGGCAGCCCAGTGCATCAGAGCCAAACTCGTTGACTAGCTGAGACATCAACGACTTCACAGCTCTAGGATTAGCCGCCCCAATGGTATCGGCGATCACAAGGCGAGCAGGCTTTGAGGCCATCAGCTGCCTCGCTTGATCGAGTACGGTGCTCTCGGCAACCAAGCCTTCATAGGGACACTCAAACGCTACCGCCAAATAGGCGTGGATCTCGATACCCTCGGCTGCCGCGCGCGTAAGGATGTCATCGGCCATGAGAAAGGTGTCGTTAAGGCTTTTGCGGATGTTGTTTTGGTTCATCTGCTCAGTGGCCGATACTACGATCGCCAACTGCTGAAGTCCTGTTTGGCAGGCCAGCTCGTAACCCTTCATGTTGGGGACTAAAGCGCTAAATCTGGAGTTGCCGGTCGGCAAATCGCTTGCTAGCTGATCAGTACCCGCCATCTGAGGCACGGCTTTAGGAGAAACGAATGACCCTATTTCAAGCTCAGGCACATTGGCGTCAACCAAGGCGCCTATAAGCTCGGCGCGCTGCGCCAGCGTTATCTCAACCGATTGCGCCTGCAAACCGTCCCTAGGCGCGACTTCCTTTACTAGCACGACTTGGCTCATGCTGGCATCGTTTCCTTGTTGCGGGATTCAGTCATCGTGGCATCGACCCTCCAATACCAAAACTAGTATTAATCACACCGCACATCTTTCATACAGAGTTTTTCGCTAAACCCGTTATTGAGTATCACCTTTCAAAAGCCAATTTGGCTAGCACCGTAATGCGCGACAGTTGCTTACCGGAGATTCGCACTGGATTAAAATTGATTATCGGCTGCCGACTGAGTTGCATCATCCACTACTCGTTGGCCTTGATCATCTTGCTGTCCGCCCAAAATGGCAGCCGACTTTCCTGGTCTTCATGTAAGGGCAAATTAGTCTCAGCCCAAAGCGACTCCCAGATCCCGGTCTCCCTGAGCAGGCACTCAAGATCAGACGCCTCTTGCCCTTTTTCTATTTCCGTCTGTGTCAGCCGTCGATAATGCTTACGTAATTCGTCGAGACACCAAATGCGGTACTGCGAGGACCTTGCTTGTCGATAGGTAACGCCATCAACAGTGGCGGTGAAACGGGCATCACCCTTTTTGGTGGCTTCAACATTGGCGTTTAGGTAGTGCAAATAACCCCTTGCCATGTGTCGGAGCAGTTCGCGAATATCATCGGGCACGCCATCGACCAGCAAGCCCTGAACAGACGACGGATTGCTATTCCACAAGCGCATTACCCACTCTAGTGTCCGCGGGGCGGTGTGGCGCAGTATCTGCAGTGGTATCGGATCCAAGGCGAAATGTCTGAAAAATGGCCCCGCAAAACCGATATCAGCAAGCGTGGGGTAGTCGCCCAATAAAAACGGGCGAGACTTGAATATACGCTCGAGCGATACGAAGAGTGTAGCGACATCAGCCTCCACTCCGGCAACCGTCCCTTTCGCGATACCGTCACCTGAGGTGTAACAGCTTCGCTGACGACGGCGAAGCATCTGCCGCTTGATAAAGAGTGGCAGCGGTAAGGCAGAGGCAACTTCGCGGGCTAAATGCCCGGATGCGAAGCGAGCCCCCTCCTCGTAATACCAACGGTAATGCATAGCAGGACGCCACCACCATTCGTCGGCCCAATCCTCGAGCAAATAGCAGATGTAGGCGAGCACAGGATCCTCGGGCACAACCGGGTTTTGGGGATACTCGGTTTCAAACCACTGAATCATCTTAGTGGTATCGGTCATCCATCGACCATCGGAAAGACCCACCACCGGCATTTGCGAGACACCCACTCTCTCCCGATTGCGCTTCACCTCGCTCGGAAAGTCCATTGCCTCAAGCTGATAGGGAATGCCTTTTAACCGGAAATAGTTTTCCATCTTTCCGGTGAAATAAGAAATGCTAGACCCGCGGAGCTTCAACGGCCTGGATGGCAAATCGCTCATAGGCTCCTCGGCGCTTGGTAGCCAATGCGAGCCTCTCGAGCACTGACAAAGAGGCTCTCAATAACAGCGGATCTCATTAGAAACGACTGGTCCTCAATCCTTGGATATCCGGCAATTCAAAGGTGTTGCTTCAAAAACTGAAGATAGGCCTCAGAGGCGGTAATGCGATTCACCCGCTTCCGAAAACCGTGCCCTTCGTCCTCGAATAATACGTACTCTACTGGTACGTCATTAGCCCGCACCGCTTCGACGATTTCGTCACTCTCGACCTGCAACACCCGAGGGTCATTGGCCCCTTGCACAACTAACAAAGGTTTCACGATGTTGTCGGCATGGAACAACGGGGAGATCGCGGTTAGGCGATCGGTATCAGTAGCGGGGTCTCCGAGTTCCGCATATAAAGCCGTTCGGAATGCCCCCCACCAAGGTGGAATCGATTCAAGTGTTCTCAACCAGTTGGTCACACCAAAAATATTGATGCCCACTTCAAACGACTCGGGCTCGAAAGCGAGCGCCGCGGCTACCATATAGCCCCCGTATGAGCCACCGATGATGCCGACGCGATCACCGTCGATCCAATCGTATGAGGACAGAAACCCTCGAGAAGCAACGACATCCCCGAGATCAGCCTCACCGTGCTTCAAATCATCGAGATGATAGAAGGTCTTGCCATAACCACTCGAGCCGCGGTTGTTGATCTGATAGACCGCATAACCGTGATTCACCAGGTGCTGGATAGTCGCGGAGTATCCTTTGCGGCTCTGTCCGCCCGGACCACCATGCACCCAGACGAGTGCGGGAGCCGGATTCTCAGCCGATGCTTGCCGCGGCTTGTAGAGGATGCCTGGGATAGGCAGTCCGTCGTAGCTGTCAAAGCGAACTACCTCACCCTCAACCATGTTCGCGCTATCGATCGCGGGGTTCAGTGCACTGGTCAGTTGCTTTGCTTCACTGCCCAATGTCATGAAGTAAATATCAAAGGGAGCGGTATCGCGATAGAGGCCGAAAGCGACCGCTGACTCATCGCGATTGAATCGGATTTGCGCGAGATCACCCGCAGGAACATCCTGAATTATCGCACTCTCGCCAGAAGTTAAATCGGTCAGCGTCACTTCAGTGCTCCCATCATTATTCACCCCACTGATGCGATAACGACCGCTGGGAGAGTAGCTGACATACATAACATCCCAGTCTTCGGCGACAACCACATCGCGCTCACCAGTCTCCATCGACAATGACCAAGCCTGACTGAACTCGCCAAACTCATTAGTGGAATAAATAAATTGAGAATTATCGGGCGTGAAACCCATGGCGCTGTACTCGACGTTTCCGTCATGGGGAGTGATGTTTACAAGATCAAGTTCATCTTGCGTAACGTCGATGAGAAAGAGATCGGTATCGGCATTGCTGTTGTTTCGGGTGTAAACCACATAGCGACCATCACTGCTGACGGCACCTAGGTCGAGCCCCTCGGTATTCTGATAGAGCACACTGCGCTCATAGTCGCTGGTGTTGTAACGATACATATCGAAGGCTTCACCATCTCGTTCATTGCTGTAGATGAAGAAGCTCTCGGCATCGTCCGACCAGCCTGCAAACCCTGCCTTGTGACCCTGCCCCGGAGTAAGGTCGGTGACGACTCCATCAGGTGCCATCGCAAAGACATGCGTGAGCTCATCGCCGTTACCATCTTGCTGATAAATAAACCGATCGTCTTCTGGGAACCACGAATCCACATACACACCGCGATCGTCAGATTGCGTCAGTGCTGTCATCTGACCAGTCTCGGTGTTCATCCGGTAGGCGTTGTAGACGCCTGACTTGTCTGAGCTGACCAACAAATCGCCGTTGGTTGCCGAGAAGGCGAAGGGGCTGTTGCCCCCCATACGATAGCCGGTAGTTTCAAAGAACTCCGCCGCCGAGTAGGTCTGATGAGCGGCATCAAATGATGGCTCGCCGCGTATAGACCCAACAGCAGGATCATCGCCGCCGCAGCCTGTCAGTGAGAGCAGGCCCATTAATACCAATGCGGTGATCGCGAGAGCTTTTAGCTTGTTAGTGTGAGTGTGTTGAAACATGGTCTTTCCTTGGCCTGCTTTAGTTATGAGTATTCAATGTTTAAACATCGGATGATTATGGGCGCCTGAAGCTCACGCCACCGACGGGTCATTAGACTGAAACCGGTTAAAAGACATCGAGGTCTCGAGCGGATACGACTGGACCATCGTAGATTTCAGCCATCTCTGTCAGTAGTTGCTCATGGGTCGAGCCCCAAAACAACTGGTGATACAAAATAACCAGACCCGGTTGAGCCGCTTTCGCAATCTCGGCTAGCTCGTGGGTCGATGTGTGGTTCTTAGCGTGATAGCGCTGCCATTTTGGCTCCTTGGTCTGGAAGCCCTCCACGCTATACACCTCATGAATCAGTACATCGGCACCTGTCGCATACTCGGTCAATGTCTCCGAAGGCGCTGTATCACCGGAGATCACAATTACTTTATCGGGTGTTGTGAACCGATAGCCGAGGGCATTGGGCCAGCTGCCGTGAGGCACATTGAATGCTTCAACTTTGATATTCACATCCTCGTAAACCATGCCTGGTTCCGCAATTTCGATCGCGTTAACTCGCCATCCCTGATTGTTCGCGGGCTCCTGCCCGTATAAGCGATAGCTAATGTCTTCTTGGTAGGCGTGATGGATACCATCCGCCATCACCTGCACGCCCTCGGGCCCGACGAGAGTCAGAGGCGTATCACGTCCCTGTGTCCAGGAGGTAAATAAGAGATCGGGAAAGCCAACCGAGTGATCGGAATGTAAATGCGTCAAAAAAGCATGCTTCAGTTGGCTCACTGCAAGTCCGGGAATATTGCCGCCAAACTCAGGCGAGAGTGCGGCTGCCTGGCGCACAACGCCAGGGCCAAAATCGACCAAGTACGCCTGATCATTCACCACAATGGCAATCGAGGGGCCCGATCGGTGAGGAAACGGATTCGGTGTGCCGGTACCCAGCATCGCAATTTGAGTGCGGCTAGCCTGCGTAGGCTCTTGCGCGAATGCCAGCGATGCGACTAAGAATACGCCAATTAAAGTCGCTAATGGCTTAAGTTTGGTCACGTGGACCTCCATGATTTCAAAGCTTGGTTCTTGTCAGCGACCCAAGGTTAGTCGCATTTTTCATTGACATTACCCCAGCTGGCGCTCTTTGGTAATCCGTAGCATGCCTTTTTGTTAGCTCCTTTGGAGCATCCCGCAGCGCCGACTTTTTAGATTTTCGATAGAAACGACTTCCTCGCAGTGACGAGCAGCTGAATTTCCCTGCGGGTTGCTCCGTCCAAGTACACCAATCAACGAGTGGTAAAAGAGGGATTCCACCGGGGACAAATCGATCAAAAAAAGATTATGATTCCGGCCGTTTATTATTAATCAGGATGAAGCAATGCAGCGCTCGCTAACCGCCACCCTTTCACTCATCACACTGGGTCTCCTCACAGCCTGCGGCAATGACTCGGCGCCTATAGAAGCAAAGCCACCGATGTTGATCGGGGGTATTCGCGCAACCGCCACCGGTGAGCAGATCGCTAGCGACTGCGAGGCCGCACTCGACAACGCCAAAGCTGAATTTGCCGTTCTCGAAGCGCAGACCGGTCCAGCTACGGTAGAGAGTGTTTTTGGTCAATATGAGAAAGTTGGTGACGCTCTGACTCTGATTGGTGATGTTTGGCATTTAAGGTCGGTCCACCCCGATGCAGAAGTTCGCGACGCAGCGAATGCCTGCAGTGAGAGACAGTCAGACTTCTTCTCGCAAGTGGGATTATCGCGACCCTACTATGATCGGATCGCCGCTATCGACACCTCTGGCCTAGATGAAGTTGAGCGGTTCATGGTTGAAGAAGCCGTCGCTAGTTTTCAACGCTCGGGGGTCGATCGTGACGAAGCCACCCGGCAAAGAATCCGAGAACTGCAAAACGAAATCACCGCAATCGGCAATGAGTTCGATAAGAATATCCTGGAAGATGTGCGATCGATCGAAGTGAATGTTGCTGAACTCGACGGTCTGCCACAGGACTACATCGATGCTCGCCCTGCCGATGAGAACGGGATGGTCACCATTACCACCGACTACCCTGATCTCTATCCGGTCATGACCTATGCGAAGAGCGATAATCTCCGAAAAGCTCTGCGGCTAAAAGCAAGATCCAGAGGTTATCCCGCGAACAAGGCGCTACTCGAGCAGCTGATCGCCAAGCGGCACGAGCTGGCGGGCATCCTGGGCTTTAACTCCTATGCCGCACTCTCAATGGATAGCCAAATGATCGGCACGCCCGAGAATGCCCAGGCTTTCTTGGACAGCATTGGCAATGCGCTGGACGCACCAGTACAGACCGAGCTCGAAGTGATGCTCGCGCGGCTCCAAAAAGACCAACCCGACGCTGACTCGGTTGAAGTCTGGCAAGCCTCCTATGTGCAAAACCTGTTACGACTGGAGGACTATGCGCTCGATTCACAAGAAGTCCGCACCTACTTTCAATACGACCGTGTTCGCGACGGTATTTTCCAGCTAACTGAGGACCTCTTCGGCGTTGAGATCGAACCCTGGGATACACCCACATGGCACGAGGATGTCGAGACTTACGAGATTCTCGAAAATGGCGAGCTACTCGGTCGCTTTTACATGGACAATCATCCGCGGCCCTTTAAGTACCAGCACGCCGCGCACTGGACTTTGAGAACCGGCATCAAAGATAAACAAATTCCGATGTCAGGGCTTGCCCAGAACTTCCCAAAGGGCCTGATGGAGCACAGTCAGGTTGAGACCTTCCTGCACGAGTTCGGCCACCTGCTGCACAACATGTTTGCAAGCACTCAAAGCTGGTCCGGCGTCGCCGGCATGTCGATGGAGCGCGATTTTGTCGAAGCACCCTCGCAAATGCTCGAGGAATGGATCTGGGACTACGACACGCTGAGCAAATTTGCGATCAACGAAGCGGGTGAAACCATTCCCAAATCGCTGGTCGATAAAATGACACGAGCGCGCTACTTTGGTCGCGCAACCGGCACAGCGACGCAAATTTATTACGCCAACCTATCGCTCAATTTCTATAACCGTGCACCTGACTCCTTCGATCTCGACGAGCTGATGCGCGAGCTGGAAAGCCAATTTGCTGCCTACCCGCATCTGCCCGGAACGCATTTCTACGCCAACTTTGGGCACCTAAATGGCTACAGCTCGAACTACTACACCTATCAGTGGTCGCTCGCGATTGCGACCGATCTGTTCTCGCGTTTCGAGGAAGCAGGACTTCGTGATACTGACGTGGCCAACGACTACCGAAGAAAGGTGCTACAAGCCGCTGGCAGTAAACCCGCCGCTGATTTCGTAGCTGACTTCCTAGGTCGTGAATTCAGCACCGAGGCGTACATCAAGTCGCTGCAAAGCGACGGCTGATCTCTTCCAGAGCTTGCAGCGACTGTCACTTCAGTCGCTGTGCGCTTCGTTTTTGGCCTGAATCCGACGGGTCACCTCGACACCCATCCTCGCCATTGCTCAGAAACTATCGGCAGCGTCACTTTGGGAAACTGCCTCCAGTTCGATGCATGTGGAAGCCATCGGATGATGGATGCTCATACGATCGACGGGCTGTCGACTTTAGTCACTCTGCCCTACTATGGCTAAACCGTATTCAGAGCCACCAGCCGTCATCGTGTCCGATTCGTCATCACAAATTCAGTCTTGGTACCAAATAGACTCTGAGCTCGCCAGTGTCATTCTAGACTGCCGGCAAGGTGTGCCATCGCTGCTTTACTACGGTGCACGCTTAGCAGCTATCGGCGAACACGGGCTGGCTTCGTTTGATCGACACGAAGCGCCAGCATCTCCCGAGAAAGAGCCCACCATAGCACTGCTGCCCGATGTGACGTCTGGCTTTTTGGGCAATCTCGGACTAGCCGCAGACACCGCCGAGGGCTGGCAGATTCATCCGCGGTTGACGTCGGCCGAGCTCACGGAAAGCGGGTTATGCCTCGTTGCTCACTGCTCGACAACCGGCCTGCGAGTGACCTATGAACTAGCCCTCGATCAGACAACCGGGGTGTTGAAACTCCAATGCGCGGTGGCCAATACCAGCGAAGCTCGGCTGTCTTTGCACCAGTGCGCTATTACCCAAGCTCTGCCTCAGCACGTTGAGCGGGTCCTTGGTTTTGAAGGTCGTTGGGGCCTCGAGTTTCGGCAACACAACCACTCGATTAGCACCGGGACTTACCTTAGAGAAAACCGCAACGGCCGGAGTTCGCATCATTGCCCGCCCGCGCTCATGGTAACCACCGATCACTGCACCGAGAGCACAGGCGAGATCATTGCTTTTCATCTAGGCTGGAGCGGCAACCATCAGATGCGAGTAGAGCAACTCGCGAATGGACGCCGCTATGCACAGCTCGGTGAGCGTTTCGAACCACTCGAACTTATTCTTGAGCCAGGGCAAAGCTATCAGTCACCACCGGTCTATTCTGTCCACAGCAGTCAAGGACTGAACGCCTGTCGTCAGCGCTGGCACGCCTTCGTGCGAAATGCTTTCGATGCCGTCGCGGCCATGGCCACCAGGCCGCGGCCTGTGCAGATTAATACCTGGGAGGCTCGCTACTTCGACATCGACGAGAGCAATGTTATTGCGTTGATTGAAAAAGCCGGGGGGCTCGGTATCGAACGTTTTGTTCTCGACGACGGCTGGTTCGCCAGCCGTAACGACGATCGCTCGTCATTGGGTGACTGGTGGGTCGATAAAGATAAATTCCCCAATGGACTCAGTCCAATAATTGATACCTGTCATCGGCACAACATGACGTTCGGACTGTGGGTCGAGCCCGAGATGGTGAGTCCCGATAGCGAGCTCTACAGAGCGCACCCTAACTGGGTGCTACAGCACAAAAACCAGGAACCGATCCTCGCGCGACATCAACAAGTGCTCGATCTCAGCCAAGCTGAGGTGTTTGATTATTTATTGAATGCGGTCACAAAACTGCTCACAGAAAACGATATCGCCTATCTCAAATGGGATATGAACCGTGATCTGCATCAGGCCGGTACGCATGCGGGTGCCCATGCCCATCACCGGCAGACCAGGGCTGTCTATCGGCTAATGGCCCAGGTCAAGTCAGCTTTCCCAAACGTTGAGATCGAAAGCTGCGCATCGGGCGGGGGACGGGTCGACAGCGGTGTCCTGAATTATGTGAGCCGCTTCTGGCCCAGTGATAGCAATGATGCACTCGACCGAATCAGTATTCAGTACGGCGTTTCATCGCTGATTCCAGCCGAAACTATGGGCTGTCATATCGGACCTGAAGAGTGCCACCTCACCGGACGACGCCACTCGATTGCCTTTCGAGGCGGTGTTGCTTTTTGGGGGCATCTCGGCATCGAAATGGATATCTCGTCGCTGTCCGAGATTGATCAGACATCGCTGGCATCACTGATAGAGCTCCACAAATACCACCGCGGCCTACTCCACTCCGGCGATAGCCTGCGCATTGATCGCTGTGATAGCGACAGTGCCTGGGGCGTGGTCACACCCAACGGTCTCGAAGGACTGTTCGCGCTAGCAAAACTCAAAAGCGACACAACAGTCTTCCCAGCACCCTATCGCTTTCTCGGTCTGCGAGCGGACAGCGACTACCGACTAAGCCTAATCTGGCAATCGGACCGATCCCGCCACATTAAAGCGCATCAAGAAATGATTGAGGCTGCGACCTTCAGGGGCGACTTCCTAATGGAGGCTGGACTCACCCTCCCCATTATGAAACCTGAAAGCATTCTGATTTATCACTTGGCTGCTGTTAATTAGTTGAGCTGAATCGCTGGCGACCATTGAGGCTTGGTGCGATACACCCAGCGACTCACCAGCAGAGCAGAGCCCACGCAGAAAATCACCGTAAAGAACATCATGTGGATGTAGTGGAAAGGCGCCCAGACAAACGAGAAGTAGCCATATGACAGCACACCCAAAACGACTGCCATGATGGCAGCGCCCGCTGCGACATCACGGAACAGGAGACCCACAATAAACGCCGATAAAATTGGCATGCTCAGCAAACCGTAGAGCTCCTGCACGAGATTGATAATGCTGTCCGCCTTTGCATAAGTCGGCACCATCGCCAGACCAACCAATACGAATCCAATGGTGATGATCATGTTCAAGCGCCTCAGGTTGGGCGACGGCGAGATGTAAGGTTCGTGAATATCACAGACATACAGCGCTGTTGATGAATTGAGAACGCTATTAACGCTGGTCAGTACAGCCGCAGCGATAGCCGCGGCAAACGCGCCCGACAACCAAAGTGGCAGGACATCGCCAACGATTTGCCCAAAGGCGGCATCACCGATATCGCCATACAGCTTGTAGGAGACAATCCCCGGAATAACCACCAGCGGGGGGATGATAAGGAAGCGGATCGCAGCCGCCGCGAGCACACCCTTCTGCCCTTCTTCGACCGTCGGTGATGCCATCGCACGCTGGGTGATGGTCTGGTTAGTCCCCCAGTAGAAAATCTGAATGAACAGCATACCCGTGAGCAGCGTGTGCCACGGAATAGGTGAGTCATTGCTACCAATCATGGTCAGACGCTCCGCCGGAATGCCCGAAAAGTCGAAGTCGATAGCCGCCAACGATAAGAGCACCACCACGACACCGAGCGACAGCAGCAAGACTCCACTGTAGGCATCAGAAATTGCCACAGCTCGCAGTCCACCGAGGACGGCATAGGCGGCACCAAGTACGGCAAATCCCGAGGCAATCAGCAGGATAGGTAACTCGACCTGAAACATTGTTTGAATAAACAGTGAGCCGCTGTAGAGCATGGTTGGGATAAAGATAAACAGATTACCCAGCAGAAAAAGAAGCCCGATTAACGCCCGGATCCTGCCATCGTTATACCGCTTCTCGAGAAGCTCGGTAGTCGTAGTGCAGTCGTAGCGGTAGTACACCGGCAGAATCACCTTTGCGAGGATAATCAAACCCACCACAGCGGCGAGCTCCCACCAAGCGAGTAGAGCCATCTGATTGCCATTCATACCAACGAGCTGATCGGTGCTCAAATTAGTCAGTGTGATAGAGCCAGCTACCACGATCCAACTGAGCCCGCGCCCAGCGAGAAACACATCGTCTCGACTCGCCATCAGGCTGCGATCACCGATATCGCGGACGCAGCGTCGATACGTGAGCCATGCGATCAATGCGGTAATCGCAACAAAAACGAACACTTGTAAGGTTTGAATCGGCATAGTGCGCCTGCCCCGCTCACTTCTTTTCCCAGAGGCCTGAGAGCCTAGCACCTTCTAAAAAGTCGCGGAATGTTGCCGCTTGAAGGCTGGCCTCTTATGCTGGACGGCCACTCGGATGTGATGTTTATGTCTGCTGACCAATTAATTTTTGTGCTACTCAGTTGCGCGGGCTTTATGTTGGCTGTCGCCTGGTTTGCCTATCAGCGCACCAAAGACAGCGTAAATAACGCCGACGGCTACTTCTTGGCCGGCCGAGGACTCACCGCACCCTTTATCGCTGGCTCGCTGTTACTCACCAACTTATCGGCCGAGCAACTCATTGGCCTGAACGGCTCCGCCTACGGTTTCAACATGAGCGCCATGGGTTGGGAGGTCACCGCCGCCGTTGCCACGATCGCTATGGCGTTCTTCTTCCTGCCGCGTTACTTGCGTGGAGCTTTTACTACCCTTCCTCAGTTTCTCGCCGATCGCTTCGATGACGACGTCAGGCGCATCAGTGTCGTTCTGTTTTTGCTCGGTTATGGCTTGGTAACTATCCCCAGCGTGCTCTATTCAGGTTCGGTCGCGGTGCTAAAAATCTTCGATGTGCCAATGCTAACCGGTTGGAGCTATGTCGGATCGCTATGGTTTACCGTGACGGTGATCACCGTGGTGGGATCGCTCTATGCGGTGCTGGGAGGCCTCAAGGCAGTTGCTGTCTCCGATACGCTAAACGGTGTAGGGCTTCTTGTGATTGGCATTGCGGTGCCGGTGCTCGGCCTGCAACTGCTTGGCAACGGTGACTTTGCTCTCGGATTATCGACACTGAGCAGTTCTCATCAGGAAAAGCTCAATGCCATAGGCTCGAGTAACGACCCCACGCCGTTCGCGACACTGTTTACCGGCATGGTATTCGCGAATCTTTTTTACTGGTGCTCGAATCAATACGTCATCCAGCGGACCCTGGCAGCGCGGAGCTTGGCGGAGGGTCAGCAGGGCGTGCTGCTCTCGGGCTTTTTCAAAGTGTTGGTGCCGTTTTTCATGATGATTCCCGGCGTCATTGCCTATCATCTCTATGGGCCGGAGCTCGCCTCGATCGACCTCGCCTACCCACAGCTCGCACGAGACACCCTGCCACTATGGGCGATGGGCTTCTTTCTCGCAGTGCTACTTGGTGCTGTTTTCAGCTCCTTCAACTCGCTGATCAACAGTGCTGCGACCATGTTTACGCTCGATGTGATCGAGCCCCTGCGTGAGGCCAAACTGTCGGAAGCCGCACTCGTTCGCACGGCGAAGTGGGTCAGTGTCGGCATCGCGGTCGTGTCTCTCGGCATAGCGCCGCTTCTGCAGTTCGCACCCGAAGGGTTGTGGCAGATCATCCGCATCTTTACCGGCTTCTACAATATCCCGATCATCGCCGTCGTACTCATCGGCATGCTCACCTCTTGGGTTCCAGCGCGGGCGGTTAAGGTCGCCATTGGTTTCCATATTGTCGCTTATGGACTATTTCAGTTTGTCTTTAAATCAGCGATCGATATTCACTTCCTGCATCTCTATGCGATCTTATTCGTGATCGAAATCGTGCTCATGCTCAGCATCGGCTGGCTAAAACCGCGAGAAGCCAAGGGAACTAGCGACGATCAGTCAAAGATCGATATGACACCATGGCCACATGCCATCGCCTGCTCGGTCACATTATTTAGTTGTGTGATTGCTCTCTATGCCCTGTTCTCACCCATGGGGTTAGCCGGCAACTCGGGCTGGACTGGTGTTTCGTGGTTACTACTGGCGCTCGTCACGGCTAATGTCGGCACCTGGTTGTTGTCGTTTAGACAGGCGCCAGCACCTCAACTTCGAGCACAAGGCTAAGCGTGATGAGCACCCACCCCTATCAAGTGGTTATCGATGACAATGTCCGGGACATCCAAGCGCCGATGCCGGCTGGATCGACGAAGCCGCGCTTCGGCTTTATCGGCACTGGCATGATGGGTTGCGAGCACATCCACGTGACCTTGAGCTTGGGTCGCGCCGAGATCGCCGCGATACATGATCCACATCAGCCGAGTTTGGACTTAGCCAACTGGGTTCTCGACAAGCACGACGCGCCGCAACCCACGATCCATGAATCGATCGACACGCTCTGCGCAGATGAGTCTCTGGACGCCATCTTTATTTGCACGCCAAATTTCACCCACCGCGAGGTATTCGATCGGGTGATTGTGTCGGGCAAGCCCATTTTTCTGGAAAAGCCCATGGCGACTACGCTGGACGACGCTATTTATATTGCGAACGTCGCGAGCAGCTACCCAAGTGTCATTCAGCTTGGCATGCAATACCGCTACAAGGCCCAATACCTTCTGGCGCAAACCGCCCTCGAAGCCGGTGATCTGGGTGAGGTTAAGACGGTTAGCATGAGCGAGTATCGACCGCCCTTTTTAGGGAAGGTCGATGAATGGAATAAATTTACCGCCTACTCGGGCGGCACTCTGGTCGAGAAGTGCTGTCACTACTTCGACCTGATTAACCGGGTAGCCCAATCGACACCAAAGCGGGTTTTTGCGAGCGGCGGTCAGGCCGTTAATTTTCTCGACTTTGAACACAACGACAAACGCTCTGATATCGATGACCACGCCCTGGTCATTGTCGAGTACGACAATGGAGTTCGTGGTCAATTTGCACTGAATATGTTTTCCGAGGAGCTCTACGAAGAACTCGTTGTCGGCGGCAGCCGCGGGCGGCTCCATGCCTGGGAAAATGCAAGCTTTAAGCCCGGAAAACCCTCCAGCGCCCGGATAAAAGTCGAGGTGCCCGACCATCCGGCCTACGAGGCGACTGCCTGCGACTATCCGGAAAGCATCGAGCGCACGGGGCACTACGGCTCTACCATGTTCGAGCACGATCGCTTTATTAGCGCCTTGCGCGGGGAGAGCTCGGACGCTGCCACAGCGAGCGAGGGTCTCTGGGCTATTATCACAGCATGGATGGCACAGCGATCGATCGAAACGCGAGAGGTCGTTGACGTTCGACAAGCCCTCGTCGATGTGAATTGCGATCCCTTTCAACCTCATTTGATGCCAGAGAGTCTGGCAAATAGGAAATAAGACTTATGACAACTTTGCTGGATGAGCTTGGCATCCCGCCGGTCGGCCTAGGCCTCTGGAAAATAGCACCGGAAGACACAGCGCCCACTGTGGTCGAGGCATTAAAAGAGGGCTATCGGCACCTCGATAGCGCCTGCGATTATGGCAACGAAACCGAAGTCGGTGCTGGGCTCGCTCAGGCCTTTGAGGCGGGCATCTGTCGTCGGGATGAGGTTTGGGTTACCTCTAAGCTCTGGAATACCTATCATGATCCAGCCCACGTTAGAGCAGCCTGTCTTAAAACACTGTCCGACCTACAACTCGATACCCTCGACCTTTATTTAGTGCACTTTCCCATTGCGCTTAAATACGTCGATTTTGACACGCGCTATCCGCCCGAATGGCTGTACGATCCTTCGGCAGCATCACCCCAGATGGAACTGGCAGCGGTGCCACTTCACGCAACTTGGGCGGCGATGGAGTCGCTGGTTGATGAAGGCCTTGTGAAACATATCGGTGTTTGTAACTACAGCTCGGCACTGATTCACGACCTCATGGCTTACGCGAGGATCAGGCCAGCCATGCTGCAAGTGGAGCTTCACCCTTACCTCACTCAAACCTCGCTACTTCGCACCGCGGCGCAATACGGCATCCCAGTGACCGGCTTCTCCCCGCTGGGTGCCTCTTCCTATCTCGAGCTGTCGATGGCCAGCGAACCCGAATCCGTATTGCGTGAAGGGGTAGTCGGTGACATTGCCGAGCGACACGGAAAGTCAGCTGCGCAAGTGGTATTGCGATGGGGCATACAGCGCGGCACTGCGGTGATCCCTAAATCCACCAAAGCGACTCGACGCCAGGAAAACATCGACGTGTTTGATTTCGAATTGAGTGCCGAGGACATGGCTCAACTGTCGGCTTTGGATCGAGGACGGCGCTTTAATAATCCAGCCGACTTCTGTGAGGGAGCGTTCAATACGTTCCATGCCATCTATGAGTGATCGGTTATCTGAGCCCGCGATCGTCACGCCCGACGACTTGGCGCTAACCCCGGGAGCTCCGCTCAAGCCCGACGCACGAGACCGCATCTCAGAAGAGCTCGCAGACTATGGCTGTGTGCTGTTTCGGGGTTTTGACCTAAGCACCGATAAGGACTTCGATGACTTCATCGGCGGTTTTGGCTTCGAGAATTTTCGTTACGATGACTCATTCTCAAATGCCGTGCGGCGAAACCGGACCGAACGGGTATTTACTGCCAACGAAGCGCCACCTGACGTCGAAATCTACCTACATCATGAAATGGCACAGACGCTCACCTTCCCGACTCAGCTCTTTTTCTTTTGCGAGACGGCGCCCACTGAGGGTGGTGCGACACCGATCTGCCGCTCCGACCTCGTGCTCGAAGAGTTGACCGCCAGTAATCCCGACTTTGTGGACGCCCTGCGACAAAAAGGAGTGCGCTATCGCAACACCATGCCGGCAAGTGAAGATCGAGCATCAGGCCAGGGACGGACCTGGTACCAGACGCTGAGTGTCGATTCCGCCGAGGCTGCAGAACAAAAACTGACAGCGATGGGCTATCGCTACCGATGGCTCGATGATCAGGAGCTCTCGGTTCAG
>CENU01086154.1_pt1 | contig 18465 bp, 8 predicted proteins | sample 361331 | NCBI WGS metagenome assembly CENU01 (sample SAMEA2619766, study PRJEB7988) | marine metagenome | isolation source: saline water (ENVO:00002010), including | reverse complement strand
CCCCCCGCCGAATCGCCCTCCACAATGTAGAGCTCCGTACGCGCCGGCTCCCGACTCGAACAATCCGCCAGCTTGCCCGGCAAGCCGCCACTCTCCAACGCTCCCTTACGCCGCGCCAAATCCCGCGCCTTACGCGCCGCCATCCGCGCCCGTGCCGCCACAACCGCCTTATCAATAATCGTCCGCGCAATCGCTGGGTTCTCCTCAAAGCAACTGCCCAGCTCATCGTTCACAATTTGCTGAACAATGCCCTCCACTTCGCCATTCCCCAGCTTCGTCTTCGTCTGTCCCTCAAACTGAGGATCCGGAATCTTCACGCTGATCACCGCCGTCAACCCCTCGCGGATATCCTCACCGCTCATCGACTGCTTCTCATCCTTAATCAACTTATTCGTCTTCGCATACGCATTCACCGTCCGCGTCAAGGCCGAACGGAAGCCCGAAAGGTGCGTGCCCCCCTCAATCGTATTGATGTTGTTCGCAAATGAAAAGAGCGTCTCGTTGAACGCATCCGAATACTGCATCGCGATTTCAACCACCACCTCATCCCGCTCACGCTCAAAATAGATCACCTCCGGATGCATCGGTGACTTATTCCGGTTCAAATGCGCGATAAACTCCCTGATGCCCCCCTCATACTTAAACTCCTCCTCACGCCCCGTCGGCTCCTCCTTCAGCGTAATCGAAACCCCCCGGTTCAAAAACGCAAGTTCCCGCAACCGCGCCGACAAAATATCCCACTGGAACCCCCCCTCGTGCGTAAAGATCGAATGATCCGGCATAAACGTCACCGTCGTGCCCGTATGCTCCGTCTTGCCAATCTCCACCAAATCCGTCGACTCCACGCCTCGCTCAAACCGCTGATGATAGACCGCTCCATCGCGCTTCACCTCCACTTCCAGCCACTCCGAAAGCGCATTCACACACGAAACACCCACCCCATGCAATCCACCCGAAACCTTATACGTCTCCGAATCAAACTTACCGCCCGCATGCAGCACCGTCAGCACCACCGTCACCGCCGGCTTCTTCTCCGTCGGATGAATATCCACCGGAATCCCCCGCCCGTCATCAATTACCGAAAGAGAACCATCCTCATTAATCCGCACTTCCACGTTCGAGCAATAGCCCGCCAACGCCTCATCGATCGAATTATCCACCACCTCATACACACAATGGTGATAGCCCCGCATCCCCGTATCCCCGATATACATCGCAGGCCGTTTCCGCACCGCATCAATGCCCTCCAACACCGTGATGTGATCCGCTCCATACTGGGTTGCATCCGGATTTTCCGCCGTCGCCTTACGGCCCGTATTCGCCGCCTGGTCTTCGTTTTGATCGCTCGCCATAATGATCCTTCAAAGAGTTCTTGGTTAATTCAAAGAGCCTATCAAAATAGGACATCCACCCGCAAACCAAACCATCATAAATCGAAGGAATTTTTATCGCTTCACGCACCCGAGCGATCGTTCCACGCCGCCACGCAATCCGCGATCGTCAACGTATATTTTGTAGAGCAAAAATGGCACCGAATCGAAACATCCTCATCCCGCTTCACCATGCTCATCCGCTCCGGAATCGGGATGCTCCGCACCACCGCCGCCATCTTCTCCATCGAGCAGGTACAGGCAAACCGCGGCGACGGTCCCGCCGTCACCTCCAACCCCGCATACCCCGACTCCCCCTCCGTCAGCACCTCCACCACCCGACCAAAGCCATCATCCGCCGCCCCCGGCTCCTGTAGCAACCGCCGAAACGCCTCCCCCTCCATCCGCCGACGAACCCGCTCAAACCGCTCCAGATCACACCCCGGCAACGCCTGCACCATCCACCCCTGCGCCAGCGCCACCGGCGCCTCCACCTGCCGCTGAAAACCAATCATCGAAACCAGCCCCGTTTCCACCTGATCCGAAATCGAAAAATGATACCCAAAATCCGCCACCGGATCGTGCAGCGAAACCGGCGTGGTACCCGAGTTCAACACCGTCCGCTCCCGCGTCGTCACCACCTGCAGCTCTCCCACCTCTCCATACAGCGATTGGTTATCCTCCGCCACATCCCCCAAATGAACCGGCGACACCATACCCCGCACCGAACCATCCTGCCCCGCATCCACCACCATCGACGTTAACGCCCCCGGATAGCGCCAACTCACATTCAACCGCTGCCCCTCCGGCAGCAACGCCGCCGCCATCACCACCGCCGTCACCGACCGCCCCAGCAGATGCGCCGCTGCCGGATCACAATCGTGCAACACCACCACCTCATTCACCGCTCCGGTCGTCACCGCATGTGTAAATGCAATTTCCAACCCCTCTAGACGACCTGTATAAACCTCATTTTTCATGCCCGCATTGTTCAAAAGGGAGCCACGGATTCAAGCTCAATCCGACGACCATCCAACGGATGCTCAAATACAAGCCCCGCGGCATGCAGCTCTAAGCGCTCCCCACGCACACCATAAATCGGGTCCCCCACGATCGGATGCCCCAACGCCGCCATATGCACCCGCAGCTGATGAGAACGTCCCGTCAACGGAAACAATTCAACCCGCGTCCGCCCCGCACTCCGCTCCACCACCCGCCACCGTGTACTCGCCGGCTTCCCCCGCACAAGATCCACCACATGCCGCGGCGGCAACGACTGCTCCATATCCTTCCGCAACGGCAACTCAACCCGCCCCTCCTCCGGCTCCAGCGCCCCCTCCACCCACGCCACATACCGCTTCTGAATCAACCGCTTCTCGAACAACCCCGACAACACACGCTGCATCTCAGCCGAACGCGCAAACAGCATCAACCCCGACGTATCCATATCCAACCGATGCACCAGCAACGCCTCCGGAACATCCGCCTGCACCCGTCGCAGCAAACAATCTGCCTTATCCACCCCCCGCCCCGGAACCGACAGCAATCCGCTCGGCTTCTCCACCGCCAGCAACGCCTCATCTGTATACCAAATTTTCATACTTAAAAAAAACGCATGGCCTCCGAAGAAGCCATGCGGAATTTCACGCCACGCTATGCTCTACACGTACTGATTGATGATCGCTTCGTAGAGCTCTTGCTTGCCGCTGGTCAGGGTCGGTTCGCCGCCTTCGGCTCCTATCGCCGCCAACTGCTCCAACGTCAGCTGCCCCCCTGCAAACTGCGCGCCCTCGCCCGCCGAAAACGATGCATACCGATCTGCCAACATCTTCGCATAAGGCGAGTCCGACAATATCGTATCCGCTGCCAATAGCGCCCGCGCAAACGTGTCCATACCGCTCACGTGGGCAATAAACAGATCTTCCCGATCCGTCGAATTCCGGCGTACCTTTGCGTCAAAGTTGACGCCGCCGCCGGCTAAACCGCCCGCTTGCAGAATAATCATCATCTGCTCTGTGGTCTCCAACAGGTTGTTGGGGAACTGATCGGTATCCCAGCCATTCTGATAGTCGCCGCGATTGGCATCAATCGAACCGAGCATGCCAGCATCCGCCGCTACTTGTAACTCATGCTGGAATGTGTGCTGCGCCAACGTCGCGTGGTTCACTTCGAGGTTCAGCTTAAAGTCTTCCGCCAATCCCTGCTGCTGCAAAAATCCGATGACGGTCGCCGCATCAAAATCGTACTGATGCTTGCTCGGCTCGGCTGGCTTCGGCTCAATGAAGAAGGTCCCTTCAAATCCATTCGCTCGGGCATAGTCGCGTGCCATCCGAAGGAAGTGGCCAAAATTATCCAGCTCCTGCTTCATGTTAGTGTTGAGCAGGCTCATGTAGCCTTCGCGTCCACCCCAAAAGACATAGTTCTCGCCGTCCAGCGCAATCGTCGCATCAATAGCATTCTTCAACTGTGCGCCAGCATACGCCACGACATTAAAGTCTGGATTGGTGCCCGCCCCGTTCATGTAGCGCGGATTGCTGAAAAGGTTGGCCGTGCCCCACAGCAGCTTCACGCCCGAAGCCGCCTGCTTCTCTTTCGCATAAGCAACGATGGCTTCCAGCCGACGAGTCGATTCCGCGAACGAGTCGCCCTCTTCAACCAGATCAAAATCGTGGAAACAATAGTAGGGAGCGCCGATCTTTGTGAAAAACTCAAAGGCAGCATCCATCTTGTTCCGTGCCCGCACATCGGCATCGGCCCCTTCCGCCCAAGGGAACTGCTGTGTGCCCGGCCCAAAGGGATCCGCGCCCACGCCACAAAAGCTATGCCAATACGCGATCGCAAACCGGAAGTGCTCCTTCATCGTCTTGCCTGCCACCACGCGGGTTTCGTCGTACCACTTAAACGCTAAGGGGTTGTCGCTCTCGCGACCCTCATAAGCAATTTTTCCAATGCCGGGGAAATACTCTTTGTTCCCTGTAACCACACTCATGTCATTCTCCTATTATACTGTTTTCTCAAGGGCACGCTTCCAGTGTCCGTAAGCTTCGGTTAAATCGGTTCCATCCGGGGTGATGGTTTTTTTCTTTTCCAGCGTCGCAAAAGCCTCGTCGAGTGACGAGAAAATACCCGCTCCCACACCGGCCCCACGCGCGGCGCCTAATGCCCCGTCTGTATCATACAACTCAATGTGCGCTCCACTGATGTTGGCCAGTGACGCGCTAAAAATTTCACTCATAAACATGTTGGCATCTCCCGCCCGAATCGTGGTGAGCGGCATGCCGGTTTCCGCCATGATTTCCATCCCATACATAAACGAGAAGACGATTCCCTCCTGTACCGCCCGGCATACGTGCCGTCGGTCGTGACGATTCAAATCAAGGCCCACCAACTGCGCCCCCACATTACGATTCATCAGCACCCGTTCTGCGCCATTACCAAACGGCAGGAAACACAATCCATCCGAGCCCGCCTCCGCCTCGGCTGCCAGCTCATTCATCTGCTCATACGAAACATCCGAGAGGAGCCGCCGCGTCCACGCGTTCAGGATGCCGGTTCCGTTAATGCAGAGCAGCACGCCCAGCCGCGTATCCGATGCGGTGTGGTTCACGTGCGCAAATGTGTTCACACGTGAGTGAGGATCGACCTGCTTCTGATCGGTCACCCCATACACCACACCCGACGTGCCCGCGGTAGCTGCAATCTCACCCGGACGCAGCACATTCAACGAGAGCGCGTTGTTCGGTTGATCGCCCCCGCGATAGGAGACCGGCGTGCCAGCGGCAAGGCCAAGCTCGCTCGCGGCCGCTGCAGACAGAACGCCCTGCTCACCGAAGGTGGGCACCACGTTCGGCAACAACTCCGCATCAAACCCAAAATAATCCAGCAACAGGGAGGCCGGCGCCTCCTCCTTAAAATCCCACAGAATACCTTCCGAAAGACCCGAAGCCGTTGTTGTCACCTCTCCTGTCAGTCGCATCGCCAGCCAATCGCCCGGCAGCATAATCTTATCAATCTTGGCAAAAACATCGGGCTCATGCTCTTTCACCCATGCCAACTTCGAAGCGGTAAAATTCCCCGGTGAATTCATCAACCGTGAGAGGCATACCTCCGATCCGATGGTTTGGAACGCCGCCTCACCATAGGGAACCGCACGCGAATCGCACCAGATAATTGCGGGTCGTAAAACCTGCTGTTGTGCATCCACACAAACCAGTCCGTGCATTTGATAGGCAATTCCAATTGCTTTAACGTCGTCCGGTGCGGCGCCGGCCACCGCCATTGCGTCCCGAATCGCGCTGGTTGCGGAGGCATACCACGCCGCGGGATCTTGCTCGGCAAATCCCGGCTGCGGCGAATCAATTTTCTGCTCGCTCTTGGGATAGAATGCACTGCCTGCGCACGTACCGGAAGCCACCTCCAACAAGGAGGCTTTTACCGATGAACTACCCACGTCTAAACCCAACAAATACGCCATTATCTACTCACCCCTACTGCTCTGAATGTTCTCCAGTTGGAACATTAAGAATCGCATCATAGGCAGGCTTGCGCTGGAGCGCACGATCAAAAAGCAATGGATGTGCTGTCCGCCCTTTGACCGGCCAGTTGTTCAGCCAAGAGTCTCCATCATGCACCCCCCAGAACGTCACGCGCTCTACCAAATCTCGATTTGCATACAGCACCTCGAAGAGCGCAGCATACCGCGCCGCCTGTGCCGCCAATACCTCTTCCGGCACCGCCTCTGTGTATGGGTTCAATTCAGCGGCCAATGCCACATCACGATGAATGTCGGCATCCTGCATCGTGTTGGCGCGCGGTAGCACCCCAAGATCCAGCTCTGTGATATGCACTGGCAGCTCGGCCTCCCGAAAAATATCCAGCACCTGTTGCAACTCTGATGCCGACGGATACTCCAAATGCCAATGCGCCTGCATGCCTACTCCATCCACACGCACACCCCTAGCCCGCAACTGACGGCACATATCTGCCACAAACTGTGCCTTCGCTGGGTGGGTCATCGAATAGTCGTTATAGAGCAATTTAGCCGACGGATCGGCCTCTGCGGCAAATCGAAACGCCAGCTCGATATAGGTTGCTCCCAAAATCTGCATCCACTTTGAGGGTCGAAGAAACGCCTCCTCAACGGTCTTGCCGTTCTCATCCGTCACATGCCGCAGATCAACCGCCTCGTTCACCACATCCCAATAGGCGATGCGGCCTCGATAGCGTCCTGCAATCGTATGAATATGATCGCGCATCCGCTCTTCCAGCCCGTCAGCGGATATCGGAACATTCCGTTTCTGCTCAAAGACCCAGTCTGGAATCATGGCATGCCATACCAACGCATGCCCCACCACGGCGTGTCCATTCGATTCCGCTTCTTCAATAAACTCATCCGCATCATCAAAATGATAGAGTCCGGGCTTGGGATGCATATACATCCACTTCATCAAATTTTCCGCCGTCAACGTGTTAAACTCACGATGAAGAACGTTCCACTCGTCCCGCTCTTTCCGCATCGGAAATCGGTAAGGATGGTCGACTTCTTCACTACCGACAGCGGCACCGATTAAAAAGGCCCCATCATAGGAGTCATGCAACCCTTTCTCCGCACAGCTGCTTAGCACACCCGCCATCATACAAACTACTATACTCATCCATCGCTTCATAACCGTTTCCTATGCTCCACTAACAACTCTTTCAAGCGCGCAATCGCCTTCGCATACGTCGGGTTATTCAGGCGGTTGATATTTTCATCGGGATCGAGTTGATGATCATAAAACATCGCCGCTCCCCCCTGCCACTCCGAATATTGGAAGCGCGCCGTCCGAACCGTCTCGCCCCCATGATACCGCGCAAAGATAGCCGGCTTGTGCGCCGCCTTCGGATTTTTCATCACGTTCACCAAACTTTTACCCTGCAAGTGATACGGCTGCTCAAGCCCTGCCAACTCACAGATCGTTGGATACAGATCGACAAACTCAACCAAGGCTTTGCTACGCTGTCCCGCTGTAAACCCTGGCGCCTTAATAATCATCGGCGTATGCAAGGAGGTTTCAAATAGCGCATGCTTACACCACAACGCATGCTCACCCAACTGCCATCCATGGTCCCCAATCAAAATGACAATCGTCTCTTCGTCCATCTCCAATCGCTCCAGCTCATCCAGCAGGTCCCCAATCAACTTATCCGTATACGAAACACACGCATAATACCCATGAATGAGGGTCCGCGCCAACTCATCCGAAACCGGTCCCTCCGGCGGCATGCCCCCATATCCATCACGCAACTCATTCCACTGATGTAACGACTGCGAGGGCGCCCCCTTTGGAGCAAAGGGATTATCCGCAACCGCCAGCGAATCCCGATCATATAAATCCCAATATTTCTTCGGGGCATTGAAAGGTAGATGCGGTTTTGTGAATCCCGCCGTAATAAAAAACGGCTCTCCCGAGGCATGCGCACGCTGCAAATCCCCCATGATCTTATTCACCATTTTCCCACTCGGATACGCATCGTCCGGCACATCCGCCGACTCATATGCCGCCTGCTGATTCCCCTTCAGCTTCTGATTCTCCGCCTTCAGATACACCCGAAAATCATCCGGACGCGAAATCTCATTCCACGAATTCGTACAATCATCCTTCTGATGATATATTTTTCCATTAGAAATCGTCGTATAACCGAACCGGCGCAAGTAGCCCGGAATATCGACCACCGAAGGCGTGTCGACATTCACGCTCGAATAATACGTCACAAACCGACTCGCAGTAGGATAGAGTCCGGTCATCATACTCGCCCGCGAAGCTCCGCATACCGGCACTTGCACGTACGCCGTTTCAAACAACGTCCCCTCAGATGCCAACCGATCCATATGCGGCGAGTGAGTCTCTGGATACCCATAACAGCCTAGCTGAGGGCGCAAATCATCCACCACAATCATCAAAATATTTGGATACGAACTCTTCTCGGCTACCGCCGCTCCCGTCATCCAGCTCCCCAACAGAAAGCACCCTATCATCCACTTTTTCATATCTACTCCTTATCTTAAAATCCTGCCGAATCCAACTCTACTTGCAAACGACCAAACCGACTGGTGTTGGTGGTGTTTGCATTTGGGTCTGCCACTCGCACCCGCTCCCAGTTGGCATCAATCGGCGTCACACTGGTCTCCGAACCTTCCATCCAACTCGGCTCGGTCAGCGTATCGGCAAACGAAATCTGGTACCTAATTTCATCCGCATCCTTGCGGCGAATATACTCCACCGCAAACGAGCCCTGATTGCTCCACTGCGCAACATCCGCAGCCGGAAGCCCCGCCGTGCCACTCCCCAGTTCAATAGGCTCTCCGTCCGGCAACGCCGGATTTAGATTCAACGCATACTCCATCAGATTGTCCACGCCATCCCCGTCCGCATCCGCATGTATCAATGCCGCAGCCCCGCTCATTCCCGCATCCAATAGATACGTTGCAAACGAAGTTCCCTCGGACGACCCCTGCGCCCGATAGGCCTCCCCAACATACGGACTGAGCTGCGCCGAGAGCGATGCTAACAACGCCGCATCCGCTGAGGCCACCACATTCGTGTCTTCACCCGGATCCACAAAATGATCATAGAGCTCAACATCCGCCGGCGTATCCGAACCCGCGCTCCTCCACTCCACATAGCGATAGCGTTCCGTCCGCATGGCATAGCCCATGATCGACTCCGCATTACGCGGATATTGCGAAACGGCCTCTGCCGGTCCTGCGGCGGCCGGATTCTCTAGCAAGGGAACCAAACTCTCCCCTTGCAGGTGGGCCGGTGCCTCCAACCCGCATAACTCCAACAGCGTCGGATAGATATCCAGCGCCTCCACCAAGGCATCCACTCGGCTCGCCCCCGGCATCCATGGAACCTTCACGATCAGCGGAATACGCGTGGCTCGCTCAAAGTTTGTATGCTTGCACCACTCTCCATGATCGCCCAGATGATAGCCATGATCACCCCATACCACCACAATGGTATTCTCGGAGAGCCCCTGCTCCTGCAACGCTTCCATTAACCTGCCCACCTGAGCATCCACAAATGAAACGCAGGCATAGTATCCATGAATCAGGTTCTGTTCCTGCACAGCGCTCACCGGGCCGCTGGCCGGAATTCCGCTGTAACTCCGCAGCTCACCCCACGTCGTGAAGGCATATGAAGAGGCGTTCACCGCCGGAGAATCCGTATACGGCTGCTCCAGATCCGCAATCGAATAGAGATCCCAATAGCTAGAAGGGGCTACAAACGGCAGGTGCGGGCGCACATAACCAACCCCATAGAAAAACGGCTGCTGACTCTTCAGCTCGGCTAATTTCGTGACCGCGGCATCCGTCACCGCGCCATCTCGCAACGACCCTTCCGAACCCGCATAATTTTCATACGGCGCATTGCCCGTCGCTCCATAGATACCACTACCCGATAGCCAGTCCTCATCCCAACTCAACGGATCGTTCTGGCCATTAATAACATGATAAATTTTACCAATCGCAGTTGAAAAATATCCCTGCTCACTCAAGGTCTGCGGCAACGTGTACACCCACGGCATGGTATCCCGGAAATTACTGTTATACTGATAAGCCCCCGTCCGATCCGGACGCAGCCCCGTCATAATACTCGCCCGCGAAGGCCCGCATACCGCCTGTTGCACATACGCACGGTTAAATTGATACCCGTCTAATGCCAATTGGTCGAGATGCGGTGTTTTCATCTGGGGAACTCCGTAGCTACGTAGTTGCGGCCGCAAATCATCAATCGATATCATCAAAATATTGGTATGGGCAGGCGCTGCCAACGACTGTGTGGTTAACGCCAGCGTCGTGATCGATTCGCCCGGCAACACAACCGACGAACCGGAAAACCCACTCACCCACTCACAATCCAATTGATCCGTTGTGCGATACACAGACCCCGCCAAAATGGTCACATTACTAAACGCAATATTCATATCCACCGGCGTGCTATTTTCGTTAATCAAAATCACGCTCATCTGATCCCGATCGGGACTAACAAACGCCGAGAGACTCACCTCATTTGTGCCCGCGCTCGCCTCTACCCGCCGCCAGTCCGAATGAACGAATGCCGAATAGTGCTTAAATCCATAATACTCCGGATTAATCGAATAACTCCCCGTCGAATTATTGGAAATATTGATCAACCCCTCCTGATCCGCCGCCTGCACCGTCCAAAAAAGCGCCCAATAGAGATAGGCAGAAAGTCCTTCAATCGTCAGGCCATTATGCATCAACTTCGCCTGATTCAATTTACGCTCCACCGCCGAAATCGTATGCGTTTTCAGATGGGCATATTCCGTCTGCATCAACGGCTTATAATCGAACGCTGATTTCGTTGAGGCCATCAGCGTATTCAGCACATCTGGGTTTGTTGCCGGACTCATCTGATAATAGTGATGCGCATAGCCATAGATGTGATCGAGATTGTTAATCGCGGCAATATACTCATCGAGTCGATTAATCCCAATCGGCTCCGGCCCAATTAATTTCGGCATACCGGTGCGTCCATACCGCTCGGCAAACGTTCGCCAAACCGTTTCCAACGCCCGGTCATAGCCCGCAAAACTGGTGGTTTCCGACGGCTCGAACGCACACCCATCATACAGCGGATGCCAGTTCGGCTCGTTCTGAATGCTCACATACTCAACCGGAATCCCATTCGCCTGATAATAATCCAACGCATCCGCCCACCACGTGGCAAAATCAGCATACCGATAGTTACCCGCACCATCTTTGGCCAGCGTACCGTCTTCCGCTCCTTCGACGGTCTCTCCCGCTTCCACCCCGTTGCTCTTCAAATACGCGGGCGGCGTCCAAGCAGACAACAACACCTTAATATCACGCCCTAACGAGTTGGTTCCCAGCTGATATGTATCCCGAAAATTAACAAAATCTTGCTGCCAGTTATTTTGGTCGTACACATTTCGCAGCCGCAAAATATCAAGCTTCAGGTCATCAAACAATAGATCCGCAATCGCCGCCGACTCCTGATGATTGACCAACAAATTCTGATAAAACGCCGCCGACGCCCCAAACCCCTCCATCTTTTGATGCCGCACACTCGCATCAATCACACAGGTATCCACCACCGCATTTGTCTCTGGGTTCAACGATAACGCCTCCACCTGAAACTGCTCGATGCCGAAAAAAGGATAGGCCCGAATTCCGTTATTCGCCTCCACCGTTGTTTCGAGCCAGAATCCAACCGCCTCAACCGCTTGAGCATCCAACGAAACCAACGCACCTGAACGATCCTCTATTGCCGTCGCCGGTGCATACGCCCGCCAAACATACTGACCGCTATCTCCGGAAACCGTCTGAGTAGCGCTTGCCGTCAGGCTTACTACCTCTTCGCTAATATAGAACGCCCCGCCCGCCTTCACCACCCAGCGAAGCTGCCCAGATGCCAGCCGCTCCGGACTCTTTCGGTCAAGCCGAACCGTCGCACTCAAACGCATCGACTGATTGGCCGCTGAAAAAATCGGTCCACTGTTCAGCCCGTTATTAAAATCTTCTTTTTGAAACAGAAACAGTCCCGTGATCACATCCCCCGCGGCATATCGTCCCGCGTCTGTACCCGGTTCATTCCGTGTTGGGAACGGTCCATTCAGTTGCAGCTTAGCCCCCCCGTTCGAACCAAAACTAATCGCCGCCCCGTTGGTCACGCCCGGCGCTGAACCCGTCACCAATGCCGGATCCGTCGGCTGTAGCGCTAATCCAATATAGACCGGCTGCCCCGCATAGCTTGAGCTCGCCGGATCTGCCGCCGGTGCTCCGTCCAACTCCAGCGCAATATCGAAATATTCATATTGAATCCCCGCAGAAATCTGAGTCGATGAGAAATCTACTGCCAACACGCCACTCGCCTCAAAGAAAGCGATTGTTAATAAGCCGACTATCATCGACGGTTTACTCAAAGCCATTTTCTCTCCTCCTCATTATGGACGTAAAAGAATACGCACACGACCAAACCGCGCAGTGTTGCTGCTCACCGCCTCAGCATCTTCCACCCGCACCATCTCCCACGAAGGATCAACGGCATCAGAAACTGACTCACTGCCCGAAGAAGCATCCCAATCCTGCGTTAGATTATCTGCAAACTCCACCACATACTGAACTTGTCGCGCATCTTTACGCCGAACATAGTCGAGATAGAAAACCGGTTCGGCCCCCTCGTCATCAAGCCGTATAGCTGGCAGACCGCTTGCGCCTCCTGTGGGTTCCACCGCATGAACATCATTGGAAGCCGGATGCAAGTTGAAGGCATATTCCGTAATATTATCGACCCCATCTCCGTCGGGATCGGCATATGCCAGTGCATCCGCCCCCGACAGACCGCCAGTCAATCCGCTCTCTTCCACAATTTGGATCGAGTCAATAAAAACATCCGCCGCAGAACCGCTGAAAGTGCCAACCTGAAACTGTAACTCAGCATCAGCTACCGTGACGTGAGGATTCACTTCAAACTCAAACGTCTGTGCCGTGGTAGTCAACGTTGGGTTTTCAACCAGTACATTGTTACTGTATTGTCCTAAGCCAGCGGGCAACCAAATCACCCGGATTTGTCGGCTGGAAGAGGCGCGTGCCGAAAACCGGACCGTATATGTCTTATCGGCTGCATATCCCACGGTTTGTGAAAACTTATCGTTATATACATTGCCACTCGTAATAGATGAAATACGCACACAGGGATCCGATCCCAGCGCCGCATCTGTGGAAGGATTAGAGAGCGTGGCTCCTCCCTGCAAGCTCCAGCCAGTCGTTCCGCTCGTAAACTCTCCATTTGTGATGAGGTCTGTTCCCGGTTGAGATACCGCCGCACTCAGAAATGCAGTGAATGATTCTGCCGTGCTGGGGTTCGGGACATACGAACCCCCTATATAGGGTGCCAGCTGGTTTGAAAGCTCCGATAAGACGGTCGCATCCGTGCTGCTCAACACATTCGTATGCTCCATGGGGTCGAGAAAATGGTCATAAATCTCACGGGCAACCACGTTGCCGGTCGACTGCTGAACCCACTCTGTATACCGATACCGATCTGTTCTCAAAGAGTAGCCCATAACAGACTGGCCACTTCTCGGATATTGACTAACCGCCTCCTCAGGTCCTTTCAACAAAGGATTCTGCAACAGAGGAACGAAACTTTCTCCCTGCAAATGAGATGGCTGCTCAAGGCCGCATAAATCAAGCAACGTCGGATAAATATCCAGCGCCTCCACTAACGCATCGGACTTCACCGCTCCCGGCATCCACGGAACCTTCACAATCAGCGGTATGCGGGCATCCAACTCAAAATTACTATGCTTGCACCACTGCCCATGATTTCCCAGATGATAGCCATGGTCTCCCCAAACAACGACAATCGTATTGGATGCCAATCCCTCTGCTTCCAACGCACTCAACACCCGACCCACTTGGTCATCCACAAACGAAACACACGCATAATAGCCGTGGATAAGGTTCTGCTCCTGCAAGGAGCTGACAGGGCCACTGCTGGGCATCCCGCCATAACCCCGAAGTTCGTTCCACTCTTCATATGAATAAGACAAGCCATCAACAGGCTCGCTATCTCTCTCCGGACCAACCAAATCATTCACATCATAGAGGTCCCAATATTCATCCGGAGCCACGAACGGAAGATGGGGCCTGACAAATCCCACGCCATAAAAAAACGGCTGCTGGTTCTTAAGCTCGCCCAACTTCGCAACAGCTTTCGTTGCAACATCATGATCCCGCATAGAGCTGGGCGCATCAGTTGAGTTCTGATAGGCGGCACTCGTGCCCCCATACGAGCCGCCCCCCTGCAACCAACTGTACTCCCAACTTAACGGATCATTCGTGCCACTGATCACATGAAAAATTTTACCGATAGCCGTTGAATAATATCCCTGTTCGCTAAGCGTCATCGGAATCGTATACGCCCACGGAATGGTTGACCTAAAATCGTCGTTATATTTATACGCCAACGTTGTATCGGGTCGCAGTCCCGTCATGATACTCGCCCTTGAGGGGCCGCACACACCCTGCTGGCAATACGCTCGATTAAATTGATATCCCTCTTGCGCTAACTCATCCAGGTGGGGTGTTACCATTTGCGGATGCCCATACGTTCGCAGCTGAGGGCGCAGATCATCAATAGCAATCATTAGGATGTTCGGTTGTGAGGGCACCGCCACCGTAGCCGCGTCCAAATCCAACGTTGTGATGGAATGAGCCGGAACCGTGATAGCGGCTCCAGGGACATAACTGCCTATGTTAGCGCAATCTAACGTGGCGGTTGACTGATAGATCGTAGCGCCAGAAAGGGTCGTATTTTCAAACGCCATATCAAGTGTCTTAGCCCCTTCGTCATCATTCACAATCACCACGCTCATTTTACTGCCATCAGCGCTGGAAAAGGCCGACACATCCATAGCCCCATTCGACACCGATACATCCAGCCGACGCCAGTCAGAATGAATGAAGGCAGAATAATGCTTAAACGCATAAAACTCGGGCATTATTTCATATGTGGAACTACTCCCAGAGGGCAGGTTAATCAGCCCCCTTCCATCATCCGCAGGCCACCATAACCCCCAATAAAAATAAGCTGACACATTCTCAATCGTCAACGAGTTATGCATCAACCGCGCAAGGTTCAACTTTCGGGTAATCGCATTATCAACCGAGTTCGACTTTCCATATTCTGTCTGAAAGAGCGGCTTATAGAGCAAATTAGTAAGCGCCGCGAACTCCGTGTTGGCAACATCGGGATTGCGAAAGGCATCACCTTTGTAGAGGTGGTGAGCAAATCCATAAATGCGGTCATAGTGCGGACCCAGCGCATCTATATACGCCTGCAGAATATTCGTGGTTGTATTGTGATGCTCAGGCGCCACCATTCGTGGCATGGCATGGGTGCCTAGCGACGTTGCAAATTTCTGCCAGACCGTCTCAAAAGCTTTATCATATCCCGCATTGTCTCCCCCTTCGCTCGCATCGAAAAGGCACGAGTTCCACTCCGCCAAATACTGTGGCTCGTTCTGGATACTGATGTAGTCCACCTCAATATTATTATTGCTGTACGTAAGATACCCATCGAGCCACCATTGTGCGTAATCATCGTACCGAAAGCCGTTGCTGTCACTGGCAAGTGTGCCTCCATTTTGCTGCGTTCCATTACTCTTCAGGCTTGCCGGAGGTGACCATGCACTCATCAACACTTTGATATCGCGGCCCGTGACGGCCTCTGCCTCATTGATAATCGACTTGGCGCCCAGCATGCCTTGTTGCCAGACAGGATTGCTTCCCACATGATTGTATCGATTCTGGATGCGAAAAATATCCAGCCCGAGCTGATTAAACCCCAGCTCCACCAGCTCTTCAAAGTCATCATGTTCGCGGAAATTCCACTCTCCAAATGCACCAGAAGCTCCAAAACCCTCTATTTTTTGAAGCTTATTATTTGCATCAATGTTTACGTCGATCGCTGTCGCAATCGACGCAATCATCAGCAGCAGCAACAGCACCATTCTTTTCATCTTATGTTTCCGCCATTCTTTCACAAAAAGCGCCTCGATCATCGAGGCGCTTTCTTCAACATACCTTCGTAAATTTACTTACTCAGCGTAGTCCACATCCACCCGGATATATTTAACATTACTATCCATCGGCACATGGTTTGTTACTGCATTATATCCTGCATGCTCTGATGGTCCGCTGCTCACCTCAAAGCTTGAGGCATCCGCAAACGGCGTAAAGATCAGGTTGTCTGTCGCCTTGATGGATGTCGTCAATCCTCTTTGGGCGGCATCGCTACGTTCGAAATAAATGAACTCAAACATATTTGACGGGCCGCTTTCAATTACAGCTGTTGTGGGCTGATTACCCTTGTTTGAGGCATTCGTCGGATTTCCACCAAACGCATACTCGATGATATTCTTCACGCCATCACCATCGGCATCGTCCGCATCTCCCGTAAGCTCGCCCATACCGGCAACAAACTCACTGAACCAGGCTGTTTTTCTACTGGCCGCAGTAGGCGTATTTACAATCGCGCCTGCCGCAAAGCTGTCAATTCCGATCCGAGGATAGAGTCGATAGCCTGTATTGGTGGCAACCGTTGCCTGCATCCACACACCGAACGCCTGCACATCCGTCAGTTCCAATGTCGCCTGTGTTGCATTGGTGGTTGTATCAACCGCTGTAATACTTGTCAGCGGATCAAAGGGGAACCACGCCGTTGCGGTTGCCTGACGAACCACTTCTGAATCATCTGCCTGTTCTGTGAACGTATTGGCATATGAAATATAGTATTGGTCGTTCTCTTTAATCACGAACCGGACGCTACCTGAGGCCAGCACGTTATCCGCTTGCGGCTTAAACGCTACATTTGCTTTCAGCACATCGTTGAGCGAAGTCATCTCGTAGGTTGATCCCGCTTCACCACCCAAGAACTCATCGCTTTTCCAAACGAACAGTCCGGTTGCAACATCACCTGCTGCGTAGCGTCCATTCTTATAATCCTCTCCTGCCACTTCACCCACGCCGGTATAGAAGTCGCCATTCCACTGGATTTTAAAGCCGTCACCACCAGAGGTGCGCGCAACACTCAACGCTGCACTGTTGAAGTTGGATTCAGTGTTTGCCTCATAATCAATGGAGGGATCCGGATCCGGATAAGTTCCATCAAGCTGCAATGCACCGTAAACAGAAGCTCCATTCCACCAGTTGGTTTGTTGGGCACTGTTAGAACTTCCCAAGATCGCATTTTGAGCCAAGATAGGATTGTTTTCATCAAAACCAAAACTACCCAATTCCCACTGAACACCATTCCCACCGGTGCCAGCCGCATCCGTCTGCGGATTAGCATTCACCACTAGGTTATCATTTTCATACTCATTCCATTCGCGACCCACAAAGGAGAAGGAGCGCCCACCAATGACCGCTGCTTGTGAATTATTTGTACTGATACCAGCTGCCGACAAGCGGAAACCTGCCAGAATAGCGTCTCCGGGATACGGCTGTGCAACCTGTGTACCCACTTCTGCCACACCTCCATACGATTCAGGGGCATAGTTAAACCAATCCAATCCCTGGTATGTGGTTATGGTTGTCACCGTACTGTACTGATTGGTCCCAACAGCATGCGTCAAGGGAGACGATATAGCCCAATTGGTGGTTGCATTATAAATTTTAGCCACCACGAAGCGGATCTCACCATCGGTCATATTCTGCCCACCGGGTCCTTGGTTGGACCACGTCTGCAACGAAATGTCAGCATCATTTTCCGTAAAGCCCGTCAGGGGGAACATGAACAAATTATGACCTGATGTAACTCCACTATGAACGTTCGTACCGCTTGCCACTCCGCCGTCTGGTTTGTTCAACCGCAAACGCGCACCGCCATTGTTATTTGGATAAATGCCCCAATCAAAAGCCGCCCCAAAATTGACGCTGTTGGTAACATAGCGGGGTGTATCTCCAAACGAGGCACCGTAAATCGGAGTGCCCGATGTAATGCCCTCAATAAGCGATGGGCTGACGTAATGCGAAGCCGTATTGGAGAAGTCGAAAGCTTGGTTCGTGTAAAAAGCACCAGAATTGGTTGTATTATCCGTATTGACCCAGTTAACCGAGTTCGTCGCCGTCCACACATCATCGGCACCATTAATGACCCCCTGAACTGTAAATGTTTTCATTCCATGGTTTCCGGCCGTACCGTTTGAAAGAAGCTGCTGGTGAACACCTGCCGCCGTAACCTGCGTAAAATCTGGTGTAGCCGAAGTGCCCACCTCCACCACCCCATTAGTTGTAGGCTTGGTGGTTGGATCATATGCATACCAAGAAACTTCGGTTGCCTCAATGCTATGCGAAATATTGGCTGCTCCAGACATCCCGTAGCCAATAGCGGTGGCATTAACCGGATCGGTCAAATACCAAGATCCCCCGGCCTGCAACGCAAAGCGCCATTGCGAATCAGACCCTTGCGCTACCATTGAGCCTGAGTTATTCTGAATTCTTCCCGAAAACTCCATGGTATCGTTATCCTCATTCATCCACGCCGAACCAACACCTTCG
>CENU01027936.1_pt1 | contig 18475 bp, 19 predicted proteins | sample 361331 | NCBI WGS metagenome assembly CENU01 (sample SAMEA2619766, study PRJEB7988) | marine metagenome | isolation source: saline water (ENVO:00002010), including | reverse complement strand
GGTCCAGATGCAATAAGTGTTCCAGCAATAAACGATAGTGCTACACCCTCTTCAAAAGTTAGTCCCATTCCCATTGCAATAGGAATTCCAGCAAATGCAGTAGCACCTGATATAACCATACCTTGAAGAAATTCTGCAGTTCTAAATTTTATATGAATAAAGGGGATTCTTAATCTAAAAGGGCCCCATTTAATTCCGTTAACTTTTATTGTTTCATTGCTCATTTTGATAGCTCCGCCATTCCATCTTCTAATCCTTTTAATGTTAAAGGATACATCCTATTTTCAAATAAGTCTTTAATAATACATATCGAAGACGTGTAGTCCCAGTGATCATCAGGGACAGGATTTAACCAAGCCATATTTTCAAAGTGTTCTGATAATCTTTTTATCCATATATGACCTGCCTCCTCATTCCAATGCTCAATTGAGCCTCCAGCATTGGTAATTTCATAAGGTGCCATTGTTGCATCACCAACAATGATAATTTTATAGTCAGAAGAATACTTATTTATAATATCTTGAACTAAAAAGCGTTCTTGAGACCTTCTTCTGTTGTCTCTCCATACAGATTCATAAATACAATTATGAAAATAAAAATACTCTAAATTTTTGAATTCTGTTTTTATTGCAGAAAAAAGCTCTTCACAAAGTTTTACGTAAGGATCCATTGATCCCCCAACATCAAATAAAACAATAACTTTAACTGAATTTAGTCTTTCAGGAACCATTTTTATATCAAGATAACCAGCATTTTTAGCAGTAGACTTAATAGTATCATCCATATCTAATTCGAGCTCATTACCTTGTCTGGCAAATTTTCTTAAACGTCTTAGGGCCATCTTAATATCCCTTGTTCCAATAATTACTGAATCATCTAGATTTGAATATTGCCTTTGCTCCCAAACCTTAACAGCCTTCTTTTGACCTCCAGGACCACCTATTCTAATTCCTTCAGGATTTTGGCCACCATGCCCATATGGAGACGTTCCATTTGTTCCTACCCATTTATTGCCACCTTCATGTCTTTCTTTTTGTTCTTCTAATCTTTTTTTAAATTCTTCAAGGAGTTTCTCTAATCCTCCAAGCGACTTAATCTTTTTTAACTCTTCAGGATCTAATTCTTTTTCAAATGCTTTTCTTAACCAGTCCTCTGGAATAAGAGCTTGAAAAATATCTTCCATTTTTTCAATACCTTTGAAATAAATATCGAATGCCTTATCAAATTTATCAAAATGTTTTTCATCCTTAACCAATATTGTTCGTGATAAGTAATAAAAATCATCGATGTTTGCATAAACTAATTGATTTTCTAATGCGCCCAATAGATCTAATAGCTCTCTAAGAGTGCATGGAACTCCTGCAGATCTTATTGTTTGAAATAGATTGATTAACATCTATTTAGTATTTGCTTCTCTTCTTGACATAAAAGCTAATCTTTCAAGCAGTTGAACATCTTGTTCATTTTTTAACAAAGCTCCATACAAGGGAGGTATGGCTTTTGAGGAATCAGCATTTTTTAGAATTTCATCAGGCATATCATCAGATAATAATAATTTTAACCAGTCTATTAATTCTGAGGTTGATGGCTTTTTCTTTAATCCAGGAATTTTTCTTAAATCAAAAAATATTTCTAATGCCTCGCTAACCAATTTCTTTTTTATTTTTGGATAATGAACAGACACTATCTTATTCATAGTATCTCTGTCAGGAAACTGAATATAGTGAAAAAAACATCTTCTTAAAAAAGCATCGGGAAGTTCTTTTTCGTTATTTGATGTCATTATGATCAATGGTCTATGCTTTGCTTTAATAGTTTCACCAGTCTCATAGCAAAAGAACTCCATTCTATCTAGCTCTTGTAAAAGGTCATTTGGAAATTCAATATCTGCTTTATCTATCTCATCTATCAATAAAACAACTTGTTTCTCTGAAGTAAATGCGTCCCAAAGCTTACCCTTTTTAATATAGTTTTTGATGTCTTTGACTCTTTCATCTCCAAGTTGTGAGTCCCTTAATCTTGTAACAGCATCATATTCATAAAGGCCTTGAGATGCCTTTGTTGTAGATTTAATATGCCACTCTATTAATTCCATATTTAATGCGCTTGCAACTTCAATTGCCAATAAAGTCTTACCTGTTCCAGGCTCACCTTTAACTAGCAATGGTCTTTCAAGGGACTTAGCAGCATTTACAGCCATACTGAGATCTTCGGTTGATATGTAGTTTTTAGTACCTTTAAATTGCATTAGATAGTCCTTTTATAAATATATTAAGATAATTTTTCTTCTGACTTTAGTATTCTAGTTAGTTGACGGCTCGAAGCAACTAAATTTCCATCTAAATCCCATATATTACAATCTTGCTCAAAGTAACCTTTATTTATATCTGAAGCTCTAAAGTCAGCATACAAAATAGATGTTGATGGAATTTTTCTAATATGTGTTGTTAATGTAATTGTAGGAATCCATCCTAATGGGCCAAATTTGTTACAAACAACAGGAGGTAGAATATCTGAATAGAAAGATAAACAGAATTGATCCGGAGTTCCTCCTTTCATTTCTAAAAACGCAGAACATCTTGCGTCATTATCTTTATTATTTAGATCTGATTCTCTATTCCACCATGCATGATCTGGATGGATTGAACATTCAAGCTGTTGAATAAATGCCGGTGTAAAGCCTTTTGAAATCTTATCGTAATTCATCTTTACATAATCTTTTTTGTCATGATCATTAAAGATATTAGGTAACGGTTTTTGAAGATCATCATATCCTTTCATATGTTCAAAATCAGAGCAGGTTCCAGTAAAAGTAGTGCAGATTTTATTGTCTTGTTTTAATTTCACTATTCCAGATGAGCTGCCTCTACTTGTTTTAAATATTTCTACTTCTAGTTCAAATGGTTTTGCTTCTATTCTATCAAGATACTGAACTGACGAACTTATGGCTGTTGAATGAGGTAATACGTTAGTAAGAGCTTTGTGCATTAGTGCCATTAAATAACCACCATGAGGTGTATTACCAACAAAATAATTGATATCTGGATTAACAATAAATTTATTATTGTCATCGGAATTTAATTTTAATGCTTCTTGAAATCTATCAAATTGATTCATGATAGATTAATTTTAGTTCATAATTAATATTATTAAAAATTAGTATATATAAATATGCATGATATAGCTGATATAGCCTGTAACTTTTCAAGCGATAGATTTGATAGTGATCTTGATGAGATTATAAATAGAGCTGTTTTAAATAAAGTTACTAAATTTGGTCTTATTTGCAGTAGGTTAAGAGATTTAGACAAATTATTAGAAATATACAGTCATTACTCAAAACAAATGTTCTTCACGATTGGAGTTCACCCCCATCATGCTAATGAAGTCAATGATGAATATTTAAAAAGTCTAAAAGATACTATAAACAAATATAATCCTCATGCTATTGGAGAAACAGGATTAGATTTTTTTAGAAATTTATCTACTTATGAAGAGCAAATATATGCATTTGAGGAACAGGTTAAAATTGCGATTGATACAAACAAACCTCTGTTTTTGCATCAAAGAGATTCACATGATGATTTTATAAAAATTTTAAGGAAATATTCATATGATATTAATAAGTCAGTTGTTCATTGCTTTACAGGAACTCAATCACAGTTGGAGGATTACTTAGAACTTGGTTGTTATATTGGTATAACTGGATGGATATGTGATGAAAAAAGAAATTCTGAGCTGCGTAAGGCTGTAAAAAATATCCCACTATCAAAGTTAATGATTGAAACTGACTGCCCTTACCTGATCCCTAAAGATTTACCTAATAAACCAAAAAATAATAGGAACGAGCCAATTAATCTAAATCATATAGTATCTGAGATTGCCAGACTGATGGAGATAGACGAAGACACTCTCAGAAAGGAAACTTATATAAATAGTTTAAATTTTTTTGAATCTTAAAACGCTTCTTTAGATAAATTAAATTCGGAACAAACATTATCGATATCTGCTCCAATTTTTTTAGCATTATGTTTAATTTTTGGATTTGTCTTGGAATATCTCGGGGAAGCATTTGGTTGATTGAATCCATCAATTTCAGTAAAAGCCTCTCTTGAAACGTTATGGGGATGATTCTGAGCCTCTTCCATGCTTAACACTGGTGAAACACATGCATCACTATCTGAAAATACTTCAATCCACTCAGATCTCGATTTTAATTTAATTTTTAATGCCATCTTCTCTTTTAGTTCTGGCCATAAATCTTTATTGTATTGATCTTTAAACTTATCATCATCTATTTCTAACTTTTCTATAAGTTCACTATAAAATTGTGGTTCTATAGATCCTATTGCTAAAAATTTATTATCTTTACACTCATATGTATCATAAAAATGTGCGTATCCATCAAGTAAGTTTGATTCTCTATTGTCTTCCCAATGACCCATTTCTTTAAGTGAATAGAAGAATGACATTAATGAAAGTGATCCATCAACCATGGCAGAGTCAACTACTTGTCCTTCCCCTGTTTTTAAAGAATGTATTAAACCTGAAACAATACCAAATGCTAAATGCATCCCACCACCACCGTAATCGCCAATTAAATTTAAGGGTGGAATTGGATTAGAATCTTTTCTACCTATTGAGTTTAAGGCTCCAGATAAACTTATGTAGTTGATGTCATGACCTGCTAAATTAGACATTGGTCCATCTTGACCCCAGCCTGTCATCCTGCCATAAACTAGCTTGGAATTCCTTGCTAAACAAATATCTGGCCCAAGACCGAGTTTTTCCATAACACCAGGCCTGAAGCCTTCGAATATTACATCTACCTGTTCAATTAACTTTAAAATCTCAGAGATAGTATCTTTATTCTTTAGATCTGCTGTTATGGATCTTTTGGATCTATTATGAATATCATATTTATTCTCAAGCCCTTCTGAATCCTTTCTTCCAATTCTTATTACATCCGCGCCCATATCAGCTAATAACATTCCACAATATGGACCAGGCCCAATACCTGAAAATTCGAGAACTTTTATATTACTTAGTGGCCCCATATAACAATATTATTGAAAAACTTTGTATTTGACTAATAGATTTGGCAATAAAGTTAAGGAACTTACAAAAGCTAAAATCATAGCGATTGATGTAAATAAACCAAATAAGATAGTTGGGAAGAAATTAGATAAGGATAAGATACAAAAACCTGCTGCAATTGTAGATGCTGTGTAAAATATTGCCCTACCTGTCGTTGCATGAGCATTTTTTAAGGCATTTTGTGCAGAATTTGTTACTTTTAGTTCTTTTTTATATCTATATATGTAATGAATAGTGTTATCGACAGCCATACCCACACTTATTGCAGCCACAGTAATAGTCATAATATCTAAAGGTATATTTAAAAGTCCTAACAAACCCATTACAGAAGAAGCTACAAAAATATTTGGTATTAAACCAATTATCATGATCTTAATTGATTTAAATATTAAAAAAAGCATTAATGAAATAACTGCAAAAACTATTAACAATGACCCAATTTGAGATTTGAATAATGACTGAAGCATGTTGTTATATAAGACTGCTAAGCCTGTCATCTCATATTGAGATGGGTCTAAGTTAAATTCAGTTTGTAATTTGTTATCAATCATATTTAACAAATCATTACGATTAAGATTTGATGCTGATTCATTAACTCTTGTTGAGATTCTTACAACAGAGTCATCCTTGTTAATATATGAATACAATAAGGACTCTCTTATATCTTCTGGTAAAACTGATCTTAGCAGCGCAAGTTCAAGATCATTTAAATCTTCGCCGTCATTAATCTGTCTTGCTAATTTAACTCCACTAGCAACGCTTAACACCTTACCAATTTCAGGTATTGAATCTAGATAGTCATGAATCTTTTCCAGTTCATTTAAAGAGTATATATTCCACCAATATCCAGCTGCCTCACTTGTTTCATCTTCAAATAAGTCGTCTTCAAAGAATTCATCCTGGATTTCAATAGATTCAAAGCTATCATCAGGCTGAGAAATAATTATGTCTAATGTAGCAGTGCCACCAAGCTTAGAATCTATTTCATACATACCTTTATATATTTCTGTTTCTTTATCAAAGTAATCAATAAATCTATTTTCAACTTCTAATTTTGATATACCAAAACAAAGAATTGAAAATAACGTTAGGAATGAAAATGTTATGAATTGTCTGTTATTTTGTGAAAAATTTAATAACGTCTGAGTAACTTTATGAAGTGATAGGTAATCTTTAGTATTTGATTGGTTAATAAAATACAGTGCGCACGGTAAAAATGTGAATGTAAGCATAAAAGCAATAGAAATACCAAAAGCCATCATTTTTCCAAATTCAATAACAGGTTTTAAATCTCCAAAAGTTAAAGATAAGAATGCAACAGCTGTTGTTAGTGCAGCAAAGAAACAAGGTGCAAACATTTGATCGTAACCTTGAATAATTGCATCTTTAAAATTAGTTTGTTTATTTAACTCATTTATTTTTACCAATAAGTGTACCGTTAATGAGATTGTCAAAATTAGTAAAAGTGCTATGAAATTGGATGAAACCACACTTATTTTCCAGTCCATATAACCAAGAAATCCAGCAGTAATAAATGTAGCTAGGAATGCATTCATTAATGGTAGTAAAACAAACCATAATGAGCCAAAAAATATAAAAAGCATTAAGGCGAAGATAAGAGCAACAGCTGAACCAAATATTACGAGATCTGATTCTATATATTGCATCATATCAGTTGCAATCATTGATGGTCCGCCAAGATATATCGTTGCTTCGTCTTTATATTTAGATATTACGTTTCTTATATTACTGATAAGCTGTTTATTAAAATCAGATTCTTGGTTATTAAGCATGCTTACTCTTTTGTTGATTTCTATAAGTCTTTTTTGTAGGTTAGCTTTTACATCATTCGATAGTGGTTCCTTAGAAGACAAAATATCTAGAAGCTCGTATCTCTCTTTTATAAGTAAGTCGTATTCGTCATTACCTCTTAAAACTACTTGCATGGCAGTAACAGACCCATCATTACTAATAATTAATTCTTTATAAATTGGATTATTTATTATTTCATCTTTTGCTAGCTCAAGATTTATGTCTTCGAAGGTAAGGTCTTTTAAATTATCAGCAACTTGAGTTAATCCAACTTTTGGTTGAAAAAAAATGGGTGCATCCAATAATGAAAGCACTGAATCAACACCATCAATATTTTTTAAGTCATTTTCAAGATTAGCTATTATGTTAATAGAATAATCTGAGAATAATTCTTGATTTGGTTCATACGTTATAATCAAAAAGCTTGAATCGCCAAATTCATCCTCTGCTTCTCTATAAGCTTTTAAAGATTCATCATTCTCAAGCACCAAGGCATCAGAGGATGCATCTAATTTAAAATTAGTCAGTCCAAACCCGGAAATAACAGTCACAACAAATACAATAAAAAGAATAACTAAATATTTATGTAATAGTTGTTTAGCTAGTTTATTTAGATCAATACGCATAGCTATTTGTTAACACAATCAGGAGTGTCTATTGTAAATGGATTTTTTTTATATTCATCCTCATCAAATGGATGTATAGAAACTGCGTGTATTAAATCCATTAAATTATCTAATTCTTTATAAATTATTTTATGCCTTTTTAATGTTGGTATGTTTTTAAAGCTTTCGCTAACAATAATAAGTTTAAAGTGACTTTCAGATCCTTCTGGAACATTGTGCATGTGACTTTCATTAACTACTTTTAGTATTGAAGGATTCAACTTTGAATTTAATAAATTTATAATTTTTTCTTCAATTTTGCCCATTTTGTTTCTTTGTAAAAATTATTATCTTTTCCATACTTTGTTATATATCAAAGCGAAAATGACAATAAATGAAGCCCCTATTGCAACTGGCATTATAACGAATTCAAAGGTCTTTGCTCCAAGTATTGCTATAACTGGATTTGCACCCGCAGGAGGATGAATAGTACTAGTTACTTGCATGATCATTATTGCAAGAGAAAGTCCAAGAGCTAAAGAAAATGGAGAGTTTCCAAAGAAATAAAATATTAATACGCCCGATGATGCTGATAAAATGTGACCAAAGAATACATTTCTAGGCTTTGCAAGTGGGCTGTCATGGACTGACATAACCAAAACTAAACTTGCTCCAAATGGTGGTATCAACCAAATATTTGATGAATCTATGCTGTTGATAAGTGCAATTAAAAACATGCAAAGAAAAGCGCCTAAAGATGAGATTAATATATTTTTATATTTTTTTGAAAGAAAATCTAACTTCATATATATAGAGTAACTATTTTTTGATTAATTATAAACTTTAGCCATTAAGGTCCGGACTATTATTTATCTGATTTATTAATATGATAATAGATTCCCACTTGATCCATTCCTCATTATTTAGCTCTGCTGCATATTCTGCCGCTCTTAAGGTTGCAACAGCATCTGCATCATCTCCATATTGTGAAATAAGTGCTATTGCAATATTTTTTAATTCTGTATCTTTAGTCAAGTTTTTTGAATGCATATAAATGAATTTACCCTATGTATAATTTTCAGTATATATAATAATAGAAGTCGATGAACGTACTTTGGATAAAAGATAATAATATTGGGCATGAGAAACAAGTCCAAGTTTTGCTTGATGAATTATCTAATAGCTTAAACTTAAATATTGAATCTAGAACCGTTAATGGCAGCATTCCTTTTTTTAGATATATCGATAAAGTTAAAGAAAATTATTATGATCTAATTATTGGTGCAGGCCACAAAACTTATCCCCATATAATTAAAACAAAAAATACTCAAAAAAAATCTTGTAAAAATATAGCTATTCTGGCGCCTACCTTTAATAAAAATAAATTTGATTTCATTTGTGCGCCATCTCATGATGCTCAAAAGCTTAAAAATTTAACTAATGTTATTCTTTATGAGGGCTCACTTGCAAAGGTTTCAACAAATGACGTAGATGGAGGAATTGGATTAATTGCTATTGGAGGAACAAATAAACATTATCATTTTGATGAAAATCACATCATTTCTCAAATAAAATTTTTTCTTTCATTGCATCCAAATAAACATTTTTATATTTTTAATTCTAGAAGAACCCCTTCATCAATGAATAATAAATTAGAGCTTTTAGTTAATGAAAGTCTTGATTTCTGTAATATAAATATAAACTCTCTCTCTTTTGAATCTGTCCTTCATAAAGCTTCTATAAAACTTATTACTAAGGACAGTATGAATATGGTTTATGAAAGTCTTTCTTGTAAAGGAAATACCTATTTATTAGATATGAAGTCAAAAAATCTTGATGATAAAGTAGTTCTTAACATTGAAAATCTCATAAAAGATAAATATGTAGGTTATATTGAATTATCAAATCTTGTTGATGAAATTCCAACTATGCAGATTAAAACTCAGAATATCTATAATGAAGTTTTTGCAGAAGTTGAAAAGGTTTCATTTGAATTATGTAAAGTTTTATGAAAGTGGTTCATTTAGTTCTAAGTGAAGATTTTGCTGGAATCGAGCAACACGTTGATGAGCTTTTATCTAATTTAAAAGATTTATCAATAACTCTTATATGCAGTAAATCAATTGCAAGTCATTTTAATCAAAATATATCAATTCATGAGATTGATAATATGGGCAGAAGATCATTATTTAAGAAATATAAACTTAAGAGGTTACTTAAGACCATTAATCCGGATATTGTTCATACTCATGGAAGTAAAACTGCTTCTATTATTTCATCTATTAATAAAGGTTTATTTAAGCACGTTGCTACAGTACATGGAGTCAAAAAAAATAAAAGTGTATATGAATCAGCTGATTATGTTATTGGAGTGAGTGATCATGTTTTAGATGGGATTAAAACTAAATCAAAGGTTATAACAAATTGGTGGTTTCCTGAATTAAAAAAGTTAAGTTCTAAACAAAATAAATATGCCTTAGCAGTAGGAAGGCTTGAAAAAGTTAAAGGGTTTGATTTGTTAATATCATCGTGGGTTAACATAGAAACAAACTTAATTATTGTTGGATCAGGAAAAGAAAAAAAGAACCTTTTAAAATTAATAGATAAATATAATCTTGATAAAAAAATAAAAATAATTGATGGTGTAAACAGAAGTCAACTTGAAGATATTTATTCTGATGCATCATTGTTAATAGTGTCTTCTAGAAATGAAGGTGGTCCTAGAGTTGCATTGGAAGCACTATATCTTGAAATACCGGTCCTTTCGACTAACGTTGGTCATATGAACAAAATTTTTCCTGAAGAACTTCTTGCTCAAAGAGACAATCAACTTTCATTGCAAGAACTACTTGAGGAATATGTAGATAATATTGAAATATTAAACCAAAGCGCTATTTTTAAATATATTGAGGAAGAGTTTTCTGTTAAAGCTAAAGTATCAGAGATAAATGAAGTTTATAAATCTTTACTTAGTAGCTGATGATATAGATTAAGCGTTTCTTGAATCATTATCTTAGATGTATAAATATTTTCATCTGGATAAGGATATTCGCTCTTAGACACTTTCAATACTGTTTCTTTTAATTGTGTAATATCGTTAAGAGGAACTAAGCCATCTTTGTATAGCTTCTCAAGAATTTCTTTTGTTCCGCCATGATTCCATCCTACTACCTTTGAACCACAGCCAATTGCTTCTATTGTTGTTCTTCCAAATGGCTCAGGTTTAAGAGATAAATTAAATACGATATTTGATAATTTATATATATTAGCAATATCATTTCTAGATCCAGTGAATGTAATTTTGTCTTTAATATTTAAATTTGAAACTTTGCTAATTAATTTATTTAAATATCTTTCCTTTGATTTTGATGTTGGGCCAACAACAAGACCGTGAAAATCATTATTATTAAGAGTTGCAATTAAATCTATAAAACTATCAACACCCTTCCACTCAGAAATTCTTGTTGGGAGTGTCAGAATAATTTTGTTTTTAGTTTGTGGGTATTCTTTGTGCCATTCATTCAACCATAAAGGTGATAACTCATCTTTATTGAAAATTTCTGGATCACAACCTCTTGGTATGGTCGTTATTTGATCTTCTGAAAGTTTATAAGTTGAAATTATATAATCCTTCACGGTTTTTGAAATAGCAATTGTATGATCAACTTTTGACATGATTTGGCTATAAAGAGGTGTACTATATAAACCGTGGAATGTTGAAATGAGAATTGGCTTATATGTTAATTTTTTAATTGCAAAATAATTTATCCACGCTGGCATTCTTGATCTAACATGGACGATATCAGGCTTTTCATGTTCGTATATTTTTTTAAGTTTTTTTGATAAAAAAAAAGAAAATAAGCTTTTTTTATGAACAGGTAGTTTTATATGTTTACCACCATTCTCAACAATATCATTTTCAAAAATTCCACCATTTGAAATTACTATTGATTTGTGGCCTTTTTCTATAAGCGCTTTTGAAAAGTCTTTAGTACCTCTTTCAACGCCGCCAATATTTAATTCAGGTAGTAGTTGAATTACTTTGAGATTACTCATATCTTAAAGAAACAGCTGGATCTAACTTAGCTGCTCTTTTGGCAGGCCAAATTCCAAAAAATAAGCCAACCAAAGCAGAAAATGATATTGAACCTATGATTGCACTAATTGGTAACGCATAAGGCCAATCATTTAGAGATGAAAATAGAATTAGTAATGATATGCCTATCACAATTCCGATCAAACCACCGATTATACAAAGCAATATTGCCTCAACCATAAATTGCATCATAATAACTTTTTGAGTTGCTCCTAATGCTTTTCTAAGACCTATTTCTCTGGTTCTCTCTGTAACTGAAACTAACATAATATTCATCACACCTATTCCACCAACGATCAAACTTATACCTGCTATGCCTGCAATTAAGGCAGTGAAAATACCAGTTGCTTGTCTTCTTAAATCAGAAAATTGGCTGTAGTCACTTATTCTAAAATCGTTGTCCTCGCCTGGCCCAATATCATGTTTAGCTCTGATGATTTCTTCTATTGTCATCATTACAGCATCAATATTATTCTCATTAGAAATACCAACGTTAATTGAATCAACCTTATCAGTTCCAAATAATCTTTGAGCGCCAGTCAATAACGGAACATACAATTCATCGTCAGGATTTTGCCAACCGGTTGAACCTTCTTCTTTAAGAATTCCTATTACTTTATATGAGACGCCTGCTATTAATATCTCATTATTAAGAATATTTTTAACAGTCGTTTTTAATTCGCCTGGAACATCGGAACCAATAACCACAACTCTTTTTCTTCCAAAATTCTCATCTTCAGTAAAAAGTCTACCATGCTCTAAATCATATCCTCTTACCTTAAAATGCACCGGAAGATAAGCACCAACTCTCTCATTAATATTTGCATTATTAAATTTAACTTGTCTATTTCGTGTAATGGTTGGAGATATTTGCCAATCATGCTCATTGTTCTTTGCTAAAGCTTCAGCATCTTTTATATCAAGTGGGATTAGTCCTTTGGTAACAGCACCTCTTCTATTTTGACCAGGTTGAACATATAAAGTTCTGCCGCCTAAATCATCGATACTTTGCTCAAGAGCCTTTTCAGCACTTGAACCAAGTCCAATAACTGCTATGACAGCTGCAGTTCCAATAATTATTGCTAAAGACGTTAAAAATGATCTAGTTGCATTCGACTGGATGGATGATATTGCTGATATTAGCGATTCTTTAAATAACATTATCCGAAGCTAAATGAGGCCTCAACTCTTTCTCTAAATCTTCTTTGATAATCTACCAAGCTCTTACTTGGTAAAATATATACCGTGTCTCCAGAATCTAATCCATTTAATATTTGAACGTTTGAAAGATCAGAAATGCCTATTTGAACCCAGGTTAATTCAGGTCCATTTCTGGAATCTTTTATCACAATAAATTTATTAAAATTTTCTCCTGAAACTTTATTTAACAAAAAAGTATCAACCGTTTCTTTTGGCATATTTACAATTGATGCAGCTGAATAGATATCTTTTCTTGTCCTTAAAGACATAGATGGGACACTTAATGAAACTTCTTCATTCAAAATTTCAATTACTACATCGGTATTCATCCCAAGTAACAACAAATTTTCATCATTGTTAATATCTATTAAAACAGGGAAGGTTGTTACATTTTGTTCAATCCTTGCAAGAGGCTCAACCTTGGCAACAACTCCGTAAAACTCTTTGTCTCTATAAGCAGCTACTTTAATTGATACAGACTGGCCAATAGAAACCTTTCCAACATCGATTTCATCAACAAGAGCTCTTACTCTTACTTTAGACAAATCTGCCATAGTCATTAACAATGTTCCGCCACCTACTGCTGAAGTTGGAGATGATATCACTTGACCTACCTCTACAGGTCTTGAGATAACTGTTCCCTCTACTGGTGATCTTACAACGGTATCATCAAGCGCTATTTTTGCGTTTTCAAAAGTAACTTCCGTTCTTACTAGTGTAGATTTAGCTTGTGCAAAGTTTTCCTGGATATCTTCATATTCTTTATCAGATATACTTCCATTATCATGCAATTCCTTGCCTCTATCATATTGAGATTCAGCATTAGAAAGTCTTACTTTTGCCGCATCAAGATCAGATTTTGATTGATCTAATATATTTTTTGGTGTTCTTTGATCTATCTGACCCAAAACAAAACCTTTATTTATAAAATCCCCTACCTCAGCTCCTAGAAACAATATCTCACCCGAAGCCTTAGATTTAATTTCTACAGAAGAAATGGCTTCAATAATACCTGATGCTTCAATAGATAATTCTAATTGTTGAGTTTGAGTCTCTTGCTTCTTGTAATACTGCGTACTTGAATTTGATTGGTCGCTTGAACCACACCCATAGACAAATATTAAAGTAAATAGAATAAAGTTTTTATAGAGTTTCATATTATTAATTCCTATTATCTGATTTTATCAGACCATCCATTATTGTAATAATCCTATTTGATTGATCAGCAATACTATCCTCATGTGTAATCAAAATTATTGTTTGGCCGCTTTCATTTAATTCTTTAAAAAGATTCATTACATCTGTACCAGTTTTTGAATCTAGATTTCCAGTTGGTTCGTCAGCAAATAAAATACTTGGATTATTTACAAGAGCTCTTGCTATAGCCACTCTTTGCTGCTGTCCTCCTGAAAGCTCAGATGGAGAATGGTTTTTACGATCAGAAAGACCAACTTTTTCAAGCGCCAAATTAGATCTTTCAATAGCCTCAGATTCTTTGCATCCAGCATATTTGAGAGGAAGCATTACATTATTAAGTGCTGAATTTCTTGCTAATAAATGAAATGATTGAAATACAAATCCTATTTCTTCATTTCTAATTTTTGCTAGTTCATCATCAGATAATTTACTAACAGGTTTATTATTTAAATTATAAGTTCCATTTGTTGGTGTATCTAAACATCCAATAATATTCATTAATGTTGTTTTTCCTGATCCTGACGGGCCCATAATAGAAATGAACTCTCCCTTATCAACAGAAAGATTTATTCCATTTAAAGCTTTTACTCTTTGAGTGCCAAGCTCATATTCTTTTACTAAGTTTTTAGTTTCTATCATAGTAATTATTTAGACACTTATGGATGCATTAAGTTTAATATTAATAAACCTAAAACTGATTTATATAAGATAGCCATCCCTCGGCAGTATCTTTAGTGTCTTCAAAATTAGTTGCTAGCATTAACTGAGATCTTGCTTCTTCAACATTTTCAAGTTCAAAGTACGATATCCCCTTGATAAGCTCTATTCGACCAGGAATGTCATTCCAGCCTCTATCTTTAGCAATATTAAATGAAGAGATAGCTAACTCATATTGTTCACTATCAAAAGCATATGTTCCTAAACGAAATGAAAGTTCTGGATCATCTGAGATTTTTTCAGCTTTAACCAAAATTTTTATGCCATTCTTTAGATCTCTTGCATAAAAATATGAACTTGATAATAGTTTTAAATTATCTTCATTTTCTTTTATTAATTTTTTTGAAATACCATCATTCAATACTAAAACACTTTTAAGGGGTGATTTTTGATAAAGGTAATACTTAGCTAATAGAAGAAAATCTGCTTCTTTATTCAAAGTATCATTTTCATATGCCAATTCGAGAGCAGATAAAGAATTTAGCTCAAAATCTTTAGCAAAATACAATGCACTTACTTGGTTCCAATATTTCTTCTTGTTTGGCTCTAAAAATAATAATCTAGTGCCAAGATCTTCAGCGTCATCTAAGTTCTCTAATTTCATTGCAAGACTAAAGGCATATTCAATCCAATCAATTTGTGGTTTATCAGACTTATTATTTGCTTGTTTTATATGGTAGTAAGATGGTTCATATTGTTCCAATCGTCCATGAGAATATGACATGAGCAAGTTAGCTCTGGCTGAAACAGGATACTTGTATCTCTCACCAACCCTAATGAATTCTTCTAATAAAGAAATGACATTTTCATATTTGCCAATCATAAAATATGTCTGTGCAAGTTGAAATCTTACTTCTTGTGCACCAATTCTTGGCATTTTATCTGTAGCTAATGCTTTTTCAAACCAAGGAACAGCTTCTGTATACTGACTTTGAACTGCATAAAATTGACCATAAAGTTGGTATAAAAGTGCTGCTTCATAGGTTCTGCCACCTCTAAAGTAGTTGTTGTTTCCCATTTCTAATTCATATTCAGCTTTTTCGTAATTCTCATTACCAATATGATCATGAATTCTTTTAAAATAATCAGACATCCACCTGCTTATAGTTTCTTCAGATGAAGCAAAAAAGGATGTACATAATAAAGCTGTAAAAAGTAATCTACGCATTACAAATAAACTCCACTGTTAACTCTCCAGCCTGTTCAACTGGAATTCCATTAATCACTTTAGGCTTAAATTGCCATCTTCTAATAGCTTTTGTAGCCTCTTTGTTAAAAAGTGTGCCATTGGTTGCTCTCACAATCCTAGCTAATTTTACCCTACCATTAGGTCCAACTACTAGATATATCTGAACAGTTCCATCAATACCGCCTTGTATTGCTTGAATTGGGCATTGAGGTTGGACTTTTACCATAGGTATTAATGCAGATGATGTCCCTTGTAAGTCATTTATATTTCCCAAAAATGCGCCACTAAAATCAACTGGAACTGAAAAATTGGGTAATTCAATATCCAAGTTGGGTCTAATTAATTTTGTATCTTGCTGTAAATCAATATCTGGAGGAGGTGGTGGTCTCTTTTCTGGTTTAGGTCTGTCAGGAATTTTTCTATCTCTTTCTAACAAAGAGTCATCACTGTTAATTCGGATAAATTCTAAGTAACTAATATCATCATCATCCTTTTTATTAAAAATATCCGTTGAAATAAGATATTGCATTAAAAGAAAAATTGAGAAAGCCGCTACAAGAGCTAGTACGTGTGGATAATACTGCTCGTATTTATTAATTATCATTTTTTGCTGCAATAGATATGTTAGTTACGCCAGCTAACCTTATCTGATCCATTGCCTCAACTAATAATCCGGACCTTGATCTCTGGTCAGCCTGAATGATCACAGATCCTTCTGGATATTCAATTTTTAATCTTTCTATATTTGCTCTAACTGCCTTAAGATCTACTCTTCGTTTGTCTATCCAAATTTCATCGTTTTCGGTTATGGCAACTAATATATTTCCTTTTTCATCCCTTTCAGCAGTTTCAGCATTTGGTCTATTTACATCAACACCAGTTTCCTTAACAAATGAAGTAGTAACAATGAAAAATATAAGCATTATAAAAACTATATCCATCATTGGAGTTAAATCTAATGATGCTTCTTCTTGTGCCTGTCTTCTTCTGTTATATCTTTTCATAAAGATACCTTCTCTTTTAGGTATATACGTGCTTCTTCTTGGTATCTCTCAACTCTATTTGCTAAATCAAATTTAAAAAATAAACCGCTGAGAGCAATTGTCATACCTGCCATAGTAGGGATAGTTGCTTTTGCAACACCAGTAGACATAGCTCTTGGGTTTCCGGTGCCAAGAACAGCTAAGACTTCAAAGACTTCTATCATTCCATAGACAGTTCCAAGCAGACCCAACATAGGACATAATCCAATGAGACCATCAAGTACTTTTAACTTTTGTGATGCCACTCTTTTTATATGTATTAAGAATGATTCTTCAAAGAGATGTATATTATTTTTATTAACCTCTACTCCGCTAGAGAAATTATTAAAATTATTTTTTATCCAATTTTTATTGTTATATGTTGTAGCTAAATATTTTGAAAATATAATAAACCAAATGAATAGAGTAACAAGAAAAAGTATATAAAGTACTGGTCCACCCCTATCAAACAGATCAGTTAAACCAATCATTACTTAACCTTTTTTACAATTGTTATAGCAACAAACTCTTCTATTTCTTGAAGAATTTCAGATACTTTTTCTGATAATAATGTATACATTGCCAACAGAGGTGCAGCAAATATTAATCCAAGCATAGTCGTTACAAGAGCTTGTGATATACCACCAGCCATTTGCTTTGGATCACCTGTGCCAAATACAGTAATTGCTTGGAACGTTTCAATCATACCTATAACAGTACCAAGAAGACCAAGAAGTGGAGCAACTGCGGCTAAAAATTTTATCCAATTTACTCCCCAACTAAGGTTTCCATTAACAGTTAATAATACTTCATCGCATTCTCTTTCAAATGTTTCAACATCTTTTGAAGTATTTGAAATATTTTCTATTTTACTAAAGATATCATTCTCATCTTTAGATTTAATTGTTTTTGAATACAAATATAGTGTGTAATATCTATATGCTGCAAAGATAAGACCAGAAATACCAATTAAGACAATTATAAAACCGATTAATTTACCTTGAGCAATTCTTTCAAAAGTTGATGGCTTGTCTAAATATAAAGATAATAAAAATCCTCTTGTTGGATCTATGGGCGCTACCGCATATCCATCAGATCGGTAATGCGATCTAAATTTTCTTCTTAACGAGCGATCAGGTTGTTTCTGAAGAACTGAAAATGCATTATTTGCAACATCTGTTTTAACAAAAGATCTATTTTTAACCATATTAAAAGGTCCATACCTTACAAGTTGATCTTCTTCAATGTCACCAGATGAATTAATTACATTTGCACTAATAACTTTTATTTCGCCTGATGAAGCTATTTCGTTAAGGTGAAGAACCCATAAATCTTCAAGATTTTTTAGGTTATGGACTTTTATTTTGCCTATTTCATTCAAAGCATCAGTTCTATTTGGATATTCTGTAAAATTATAAGCAGACTCCGAATCGGCTTGAAGCTCACCAGCCATCTGTCTAGCAACACCAAAAAGCTCTCCTAAAACACCTAGCTTGATGTTTAATTCTGTTTCTAATTCAGAGAGTTTGATTTCATTAGC